>ERZ889078.2328-NODE-2328-length-13678-cov-24.902224_pt1 | contig 13678 bp, 12 predicted proteins | sample MGYA00521266_ERZ889078 | MGnify/ENA primary metagenome ERZ889078 (study PRJEB32303, sample SAMEA104408618) | aquatic metagenome | biome: Brackish water; feature: Pelagic; material: water | place: Baltic Sea | collected 2014-06-16T06:34:00 | depth 76,534 m ...
CCGATGGCCCCCGTCAGCAGACCCCCGATGGCCGGCTTGATATGATTGGGGAGTTTTAATTTTTTGAAAGCCCCCTGAACACCATAAAACGTTTTTACATACAAGAATCCCCCCGCTGCCAGTACGAGGGCCAGAACCGTATAAGGTCCCAGCTCCAGGGGGTTTCGGAATACAAAAGGTTCCGTTTCAAAAAGGGACCCCCATCCAAAAACCAGACAGAAAACACAGTAGGCCACTACCGATGAGATACCTGCCGGGATAATCACCTCGGATTCAAATTCCGGGTCCCGGTAAAGGACTTCGGCGGCAAACAGCGCGCCTGCCAGCGGTGCCCGGAAAATACTTCCCACACCCGCTCCCATACCGGCCGCCAGCATAATCCGGCGTTCCCGATCTGAAAGTTTCAGTTTTGTTGCGAGAAAAGATCCAAAGCCGGCGCCGATCTGAGCAATGGGCCCTTCACGACCTCCCGATCCTCCCGAGGTCAATGTAATGGCGGACGCAAAGGTTTTGATGATGGGAATCCTTCCACGGATAAGTCCCCCCTTGTTGTGGTAGGAATCGATGGCGGCATCGGTGCCGTGCCCCTCGGCTTCCGGTGCAAAGGTATATACAAGCCACCCGCTGATGAGCCCCCCGAAAACCGGCAGAAAAAGGAGTACCCATCGGTTGAAAACCGTCTGTGTGGGTTCAAAAAGATGCCCCTCACCCGGGGGCGCAGGGGGGCGATATCCAGCAAGCTGGTCCAACAGGAAGTGGGATCCGATTTGACAGAGAAAATGAAAAAAAATGGACCCAAGACCGGCGATAAGACCGATCAGGATAAAATAAAAGCCCCATTTCCCCACCGTTCGGATGATGTCGGATTGTTCCTTTAGCGTGTTCTTATCGGGCCAGAGTTTGCGTTTGTTTCCGTGGACCATGCGGGGCGACTTTCTTCTATCAGGAAATTTATTAAAATTATTCTTATTTTTCAGGCCTTTTATAATGATACGGCGGGGCCTCGTCAAGGGGTAAGTGCATTTACCACGTGTGGCGGACCCCATTTTCGGAGAGGAATATCATCCTCCAATACCCATGAAAAATGTGTTTGGAAAGCCAAAAGACAAATAGAGTGAAAAAAGTTGGCAAGAGTTTATTTAACATCGACTATTAACAGAATTTTTATTGACTTTAAGTCTTCTCGGCATTAAAGTCTAAGGAAATGGGAGATTGGGCTCTTTCGTCCTTCAAAATACCCATTAAACCTGTTTGAATATTGGGGAGTATGTTATGCCAAAAATTATGACAACCAAGGAAATTGCAAAGTATTTGAAGCTGCATGAAATCACCATTTGTAAGTATGCGGCTGAAGGCAAGATTCCTGCAATCCGGATCGGAAGAGTATGGAGATTCGATAAAGACGCCATCGATCGATGGATCGGGGGCGGTCAGAAAGACTGATACACCATTTTTCGATTCCCCATAGCCCGTTGACCATGATTGGATCAAAAGTGGAGAAGGCAAGCCTTCAGAACTTTCACGAATAAAGCAGGCTTGGCTTGATCCACTGGCGATAGGTTTCGAGATCTGCCGCCCAGTCTTTCTGTAGGTGAGAGAGAGCGCGGCCGGATTCCAGACCATGCCGAAGGGAAACACTTCCTAAAATCATGTCGATGGGCTTTTTTTTGTATTCATACTCATAAGGCGGCTGTTTCCACTCAAAATGCTCACCATATAACGAAATTATGGCCTGTAACAGCGCCAAAGCGGTATGGTAGGGACGATAGGCATTAAGGTCCAGAACGTGTATCATGAAGCCACGACAGAGCGTACCGGACCATTTGTGAAACGTAGGGCGAAACAGGTAGTCCTGCAGACGGCACCCATTGAGAGCCTCGGAATCCAGGCGTTTTCTGATGGCTGCCGGTTCAAAGTAAGGCGCACCGAAAATTTCAAAAGGCCTGCAGGTGCCTCTCCCTTCGGAAACCTGGGAGCCTTCCCATAAAACTTGACCGGGATAGACGAATGCTGTTTCGGGAAAGGGCATGTTTGGGGAAGGCATCATCCATGTGAGGCCGGTATCATACCAGGTCATGTGCCTGTGCCAACCGACCATGGGTAAGATTTCGAGATCGCATTCAAGGGCGAAAACCCGGTTGAAAAGTCGAGCCATCTCACCCATGGTGAGGCCGTGTCGCATGGGCAGGGAAGCGGGACCCACAAATGAGAAAAGCTCGGGGGAAAGACGATTTCCTTCCAGGGTATCTCCGCCAAGGGGATTGGGTCGGTCCAAAACAACGATTTTTTTTCCAAAACGCGCGGCACCCCGCATGCAACGAAGCATGGTGGATGAGAACGTATAAACCCGTGTTCCAACATCCTGAAGGTCCACCATCAGCGTATCGATGAGGTCAAACATCCCAGGATCCGGTTCCCGAGAATCGGCATACAGGCTGTAAACGGGAACATTCAAGGCTTGATCCTGAGCATGGGGGGTCTCCACCATATTGTCCTGGTCTTCTCCCCCGTAGCCGTGCTGTGGCCCGAAAAGTGCTCGCAGTTGCCCGGGAAGTCGTTTTGCAACCACATCCCGTGCGGTTTCAAGATTCCGGTTGAGCGACGCCTGGTTTGAAAGCAGGCCCAGCCGCTGTCCCTTGTAGCGGGTCCATTCTCCTTCGGTCAGGCAATCAAGGCCGGTAAGGACATTTTTCATATGCAAACCCTTTTCCTGTTCTCCGATATTTGGGATCATAGTAGGCCATATCCATTTTCTTTTCAAGGCCCACGCCCCTTTGAACATACCTCTTATCCTTTTGAGACCCATGAAAGCCTTTATCTTTAGGAGCTCTCAATCCCATAAATGGGTACGGCCCATAAAAACGGGCATTCCTCTTTTTCTCCTAATTTTGTTTTCGTTTACAGCGCCCAGTCCCCATGCCGCCGAATTCGACACCCTTGAAAACGACGGCGTGGTAGTGCTTTTTCCGCCAACACTCAGATCGGCCGCGAAAGAGACTGTTCAAATGACACCTGGAATCAAAAACGATCTTCAGGAAACCTTCGGTTGGTCCTTCAATTTTAAACCCACCATCATCCTCATGAAAGATTCCCGGCGTTTCCGCCAACTGACCCACAGCCCCCTTATTGTGGGTTTTGCCATACCGAAAAAGGATCTTGTGGTCATAGATTATCCCAGAATCAGGAATCCCGTGAATTTTCGAAATATCCTGAAGCATGAACTTTGCCACCTGCTTCTTCATAAACACATCCGGAATGTCCACATTCCACGATGGTTCGACGAAGGCCTTGCCCAATGGACCAGTAATGGGATAATGGATATTCTCCATGACCAAAGGGATGCCCTGTTGCCGAAAGCCGCCTTCTCCGATCGACTCATCCCATTGGGAGCCCTGAACAAGGGATTTCCCGGAAACGCAAATGCATTGCGTCTGGCCTATGAAGAAAGCAGAAGCATCATCGATTATATCATCAGCACCCATGGTAAGTCAGGTTTGCTTGAAATTTCGGCGTTGATGAAAGAGAACATCCCTCTGCAGGAAGCGTTTTTCACGGCCTTTGGCACACCCCTTTACAAAATTGAGAAAGAATGGCAGGCATCCCTCAAGCAGAACATTGCCTGGTTTGCGCACCTGAGCTATTACCTGTATGAAATCCTCTTTGCCCTGGGCGGGTTGATCGTGGTTTATGGCTTCATTAAAGTGTTGAGAAAAAAAAGAGCCTATATGGAAGAAGAGTAAGCCGCCCACCAAAAGGTTTGGTTGATATTTTCTCTCAGGTATGCCAAAGTCCCCACATGGTGTACGTGCAGACAGGTCGTCAATGAAAGGAGTCAACGAAAATGGAGTTTCCTCACTTATTTTCCCCCATCACCATCCAGAACATGGAATTGAAGAACCGGATCGTCATGACCGCCATGCATCTGGGTTATACCCCGCAGGGAGAAGTCACGGACCAGCTCATTAATTTCTACGCCGAAAGAGCCCGAGGGGGCGTGGGCCTTGCCGTTGTTGGGGGATGTCCCATTGATGAATTCGGCGGCATGGTCGGTATGATCGCTCTTTACGACGACCGGTTCATTCCCGGGCTTACGCGGCTTACCGATGCGGTTAAAGACCATGGCGCTAAAATCGCTGCTCAGCTCTATCAGGCGGGGCGGTATACCCATTCCGCCATGATCGGGGGTCAGAAACCAATTTCAGCCTCCGCCGTTCGTTCCAGACTGACGGGTGAAACGCCGAGAGCCCTTGAACTTGAGGAAATTCCCGGTGTACAGGAGAAGTTTGCGGAAGCAGCCGTGCGGGCGCGGGAAGCAGGATTTGATGCGGTTGAAATCCTGGGAAGCGCCGGATACCTCATCAGCCAGTTCCTTTCCCCCATTACCAATCTTAGGGAGGACCAATACGGGGGCTCCTTTGAAAACCGCATGCGCTTCGGTATCGAAACCATTTTGAAAGTTCGAAAGGGTTTAGGCCCGGATTATCCGATCCTGCTACGCATTGCCGGCAACGATTTTATGGAGGGAAGCAACACCAACCGTGAGGCAAAGCGATTTGCCGCGGAAGCTGAAAAAGCGGGCGTCGACCTCTTTAATGTTACCGGCGGATGGCATGAAACGCGTGTACCGCAACTCACCATGGGCGTCCCCAGAAAAGCATACGTCTACCTGGCCAGGGGGATACGCTCCGCCGTATCTGCTCCGGTCATTTCCAGTAACCGCATCAACGATCCCAAAACGGCCGAAGAAGTCCTTCAAAGCGGCGGTGCGGATCTGGTAACCATGGCCAGAGGGCTGCTGGCGGACCCCGAATTACCGAACAAGGCCCGCACAGGAAGATCTCGTCTCATTTACCATTGTGTGGCCTGCAATCAGGGGTGTTTTGATTCGATTTTTCAGGGACGTCCCGCCACCTGTATGGTGAACCCACGGGCCGGTCGAGAGGCTGAACTACAGATAAAACCCGCTCCAAAATCCCGCAAAATACTGGTTGTGGGCGGGGGAGCCGCCGGTATGAAGGTAGCATGTACCGCCAAAGACCGGGGCCACCACGTGGTTCTCATGGAGAAAAGTGATAAACTGGGCGGCCAGATTCTTTTAAACCATTCAATCCCCGGACGGGCGGAACTGGAGACAGCGGCCATCGACCTGATCCATAACCTCCGGGACAAGGGCGTAGAGACCGTTCTTGAAAAGACCGCAACGCCTGCCATCATTCGCCAGATGGCGCCGGATGTGGTGGTGTTGGCCGCCGGCGCTCAACCGGCAACACCGAAAATCAAAGGTGTCGATGGGGATAATGTAATTCAGGCATGGGAACTGCTGGAAAAAAATACGGAAACAGGAGAGAATGTGGTGGTCCTGGGTGGCAATGCTGTGGGTCTTGAAACCGCGCTGTTTCTGGCAAACCAGGGAACCCTGTCACCTGAAGTGCTTCACTTTCTCATGGTAAACCGCGCCGAAACCTTTGAAACATTGACGGAATTGCTCAACCGGGGAAACAAGCAGGTCACCGTGGTTGAAATGACCAAAAAAGCCGGCGCCGATGTGGGATTAACCACCAAATGGACCCTTATGGGGGAACTAAAGCGCCTCGGCGTGAAAATTCTAACCCAGACCGAAGCTGTGGGAATAACGCCTGAAGGGATCCAGGTGGAAGATGAACAGGGACCCGGATTTATCGCCGCTGATACCATCGTGCTCGCTGCGGGGTCAAAGGCGGAAACTGGCCTGATGGATAAAATTGAGGACCAGGTGCCTGAAATCCATGTGATCGGAGACGCCAAAAAACCGCGAAATGTGCTGGCTGCCATTCGAGAAGGGTTTGAACTGGGACTAAAGCTGTAAATCAAACGCGCCCCGGTTTTTAGTCTTTCGCTTTTAACCTCTTAAATGTATACTTGGAACGGTTGCATTTTCCCCTTTACCATGGGTGCGGTTTCAACCGCATAAAAATAGAAAGGTTTATCTCGTAAAGAATCGTTATGGCCCAGGTCATTTCCGTTTCCAATCAAAAAGGGGGGGTGGGAAAAACAACCACCGCCGTTAATCTTTCCGCCGCCCTTGCCGCCGGCGAAAAAACCTGTCTCTTGATTGATTGTGATCCTCAAGGGAATGCCACTACCGGGTTGGGGGTGGATATCGCCGGCCTGTCCCTCGGGCTATATGATCTTTTGATGGGAACGGCTTCACTGGAAGATACCGTCACCGAAACCGAACTCCCCCATCTTCATCTTCTGGGTGCCACCAGAGAACTCATCGGCGCCGAAGTGGAAATGGTTTCCATGGCCTCTAAAGAGTTTCTTCTGAGAAAAATTGTATCGGAACTTCGAACCCGCTATGATTATATATTTATCGATTGCCCTCCTTCCTTGGGCTTTCTCACCATCAACGCTCTCACGGCGTCAGCATCCGTTCTGGTGCCCCTTCAATGCGAATATTATGCCCTCGAAGGATTGTCCAAACTGCTCACCACTGTGAAAGCCATCAAGAAGCGACTCAACCCCGTACTCAGGCGTGTCGATATTCTGCTGACCATGTATGACAAGCGGAACAATCTCTCCCGCCAGGTGGAGGAGGAGGCCCGTACGCTTTTTAAAGAGCGGGTTCTGAAAACGGTGATCCCGCGAAATGTCCGCCTGAGTGAGGCACCCAGTTATGGTAAACCCATTATTCTTTATGACATACGCTCCCAGGGCGCGCAAAGCTATCTGTCGCTGGCGCGTGAAATGATTGAAAGAGAGAAGGCACCATGACAAAACGAAATGCCCTGGGAAAGGGGTTATCGGCCCTGATTCCTGATGGCCACGATCTGGATGAAAAAGAACAGCAGTTTTTTCTCTGCCCTGTCGCCGCCATTGAGCCCAATCCGAACCAGCCCCGACAACGGTTCCCGGCCCATGAGCTGGATGAAATGGTTGTTTCCGTACGTGAAAAGGGTATCCTGACCCCGCTCTTGGTAAACCAGACGGAAGGTGGCTACCAGCTCATTGCCGGCGAAAGACGATGGCGGGCCGCCCAGATGGCAGGGCTTGAACGGGTTCCCGTTGTGGTGAGGGACGTAACGCCTTCGGAATCACTGGAACTGGCGCTCATTGAAAACATTCAAAGAAAAGACCTCAACCCCATTGAAGAGGCCATGGCCTGCCAAAAATTGATGGAAGATACCGCATCCACCCAGGAAATGTTGTCCCGGCGGCTGGGCAAAGATCGCTCCACCATTGCCAACCTGTTACGGTTGCTGAAACTCCCCACCGCCATTCAGCAGGACGTGATTGACAACCGCCTCAGCATGGGACACGCACGGCTGCTGGCCGGCATAGGAGAAAAAGACCAGCAAAAGATCTTGCGAGATGCCATTATCAAAAAAGGGTTGTCCGTAAGGCAGGCTGAGGCACTGGCCAGGAAACTGAAAAACCCGCCCAGAGCCCAAAAGGTCTTATCCAAGGATGATCCCTATATCAAGTCTCTGTCGGATAATCTGAAGCGAAGCCTGGGGACCAAGGTTGAGATCAAAAAGGACGGCAAACAGGGCCAGATTCTCCTGTATTTCTATTCCGATGATGAATTGGACCGACTGGTGGAATTTCTTACTTGAATACGGGCGAATGATGATTCGCCCCTACCTCTGTTTCCATTTTCTTTCCTCACCCTTGACCAATCTTACCACGTTTTCACCGTGCCTGAAATAGATGAGCACCGCCATGACAATCGATGCCAGCACCACTGGTTTCGGTTGATGGAAGAGTGTTAGAAATATGGGGATTGAACCCGCTGAAACCATGGATCCCAGGGATATGAAATCCCACTTCAGGACCACCAGAAGGAAAACCAAAAGCCCCAGGAGGCAGGAAACAGGAGAAAGGGCCAGATAAATACCCAGCGCCGTGGCAACCCCTTTACCGCCCCGAAAGCCCATAAAGATGGAATACTGATGTCCCAGCAAGGGACAGAGGCTGACGGCAGCCAGCGCCATCTGACCCCCAATGTCCCCCTTGAAAGAACAGACTGAAAAAACAAGAATCGGGACCAGACCCTTCAACACATCGAGGACTAATGTTAAAAGCCCCCATTTGATTCCCAGTTCCCTGGCCACATTGGTGGCGCCGATATTCTTGCTCCCCCTTTTGGTAATGTCGATTTGTGCCGCCAGCCTGGCGATGATTTTTCCAAACGGTACGGCGCCCAGAAGATAGGCACCCAGGGCAAAATAGAGCGTTTGAATGAGCATAAAGGGTCTCCGTGTTGTTGTTTTTAGGATTTCAGGTCTTTACAATACTTACCAGCTCTGGTAGATTTTCGCACATAAAATATCGACGTTTGGAAAGGGATACAACGGTTTTTTCGCCTGAGATGATGGAACGCGGGGTCTATACTGTGAAACTGATGGTTCTGGATGGACAAGGGGGCGGCATCGGCGCAACCCTCATTAAAGGTCTCAGGGCTTCCCTGGGTCTCGATCTTGAAATTCTGGCCCTGGGAACCAATTCCATAGCCACTTCCAGGATGATGAAGGCTGGCGCTAATCGGGGCGGCTCAGGTGAAAATGCCATTGTTCACACCTGCCAGCGGGTCGATGTGATTATCGGACCGGTCTCCATTTTGATGGCAAATGCCATGATGGGCGAGCTGACCCCGAAAATGGCAACCGCTGTGGGCACGAGTTCAGCCAAAAAGATTCTGATTCCCCTTACCCAGGAAAAAGTCAGGATTGTTGGCCTTTCCAGGGAACCATTACCTCACCTGGTAAGCCAGGCAGTCAATATGGTAGGAGAGATCCTACAGGAGATGGATCAGTATGTGTGAATCAACGGCCTATATTCTGAAAGATGGAAAGGAAGAGGTGTTTTTCGAGGATGTGGACGCTTTGGAAAACAATAGCAATGAGATAAAATTGGTTAATATCTTCGGTGATACAAAACAAATTCACGCCAAAATCAGACAGTTTTCATTGATAGATCATAAAATCATTCTCGAACCTTATTAAAACCAATGGGCAACATCGTCAGCAATGAGATGAACGGGAGACGCAAACATGACTAAGTCCTTTGCAGAAAATATTCACTGGCTGGGACACGCTGGGTTTCGAATCGACGGCGATAAAGTCATCTATTTTGACCCCTATCAGATCGAATCAGGCCCCCAGGCCGACCTGATTTTCATATCCCACGACCATTTTGATCATTGTTCGCCCGAGGATGTGGCAAAAATTCAGGGACCGGAAACCATTATTATCACCGAAAAGGATTCCGCCGGTAAACTCACAGGAGATGTGCGGGTGATCAAACCGGGGGAAACCCTGGTCTTGGACGGGGTTAAAATTCTGGGCGTGCCTTCATACAACACAGATAAGGATTTTCACCCGAGAAGGAACGGGTGGCTCGGGTTTTTGGTTGAGATGTCGGGCATCAGCATATACCATTCGGGGGATACGGATTTTATCCCTGAGATGAAGGAGCTGAACGTCGATATTGCTCTACTGCCGGTATCCGGCACCTATGTTATGACGGCTGATCAGGCGGTTAAAGCTGCCCTCGCCATTGGGCCTGAACTCGCCATTCCCATGCACTATGGCACCATAGTGGGGGGAAATCAGGATGCCGTTACCTTCAAGAGCGCCCTTGACGGCAAGGTTCCCGTGCTGATCCTGGAAAAATCATAATGGAAATAGAAACACCCGAAATCCCTAAAGAAATACTCGATTCTTATCCCAAGGATGAACGCTCAATCGTCAAAATGTTGTTGAACATGACATCCACGGCCATGAAACTGGTTTCCAAGGGCGCCATGGTTTCGGAAATGGTTGGAAAGACCGTTCTCAGTTCTCCTGAGCAGGTTAAGATGATTTCTGACGCCGGGGCTTACCTTAGAGACCTGCGGGAAGTGGCGGGACTGACCCGAAAAGATGTTACTCGCACCATCCAGCTTGCCGATGAATCGCTTCTGGCCGCTGTTGAAAATGGCGCAGCGACCCTTTCTTTTGAATTGATTCTGCGCATGGCCGCTCTGCTCGCCCGCCATGATCCCATTCCGTTTATTATCAAGATGACCCGTACCTACAATCCTGAAGTATGGGAAATCCTCGAAAAGTGGGGTATGGGGCGGTTGCCGCTTCACCTGGAACGGGAGAGGGAGTTTATCAATATCTATCGAGGCCATGATCGGGCCAGAAAATTGTCCGATGAGGATTTTCACCGAGTTCTGGCCTTTACCCGATCCGCTTTCGAAATGGCCCTCGATTTCTCCGCTCATGAGGATGACTGATCCCAAAACCGCATTCATATTAGGTTGCTGCGATGAGATTTTGAACATAAATAGGCAACGATTTAAATAAGTTATAGCATTTATTGCTCCCGAAAATAGTCCGAAACTTAGATAAAAGGCGAGCAAATAATTTTGATCCAGGTTCAAGAGACCCCATAGAAGAGGAACAACGAATGACCACGAATACTTTGAACGGACCAAGCGGTGTCACCCATGAGCTAGAAAAAAAATGCATCAACACCATCCGCTTTCTTGCGGTGGACGGGGTGCAGAAAGCCAACTCAGGTCACCCGGGGATGCCCATGGAGGCATCTGAACTGGCTTATGTGTTGTGGACCCGCACCATGCAATATAATCCTGAAAATCCGGAGTGGCCCAACCGCGATCGCTTCGTCCTTTCAGCCGGCCACGGATCCATGCTTCTGTACGCCATGCTCCATCTCACGGGCTATGGCCTTTCCCTGGATTCCCTGAAAAATTTCCGTCAATTGAATAGCCCCACACCGGGCCATCCGGAATATGGTTGTGCTCCCGGCGTGGAAACCACCACAGGTCCCCTGGGGCAGGGTTTTGCCACCGGCGTTGGGATGGCCATGGCGGAACGTTATCTCGCCAGCCTGTTCAACAAGCCTGGTTTTGCCTTGGTGGACCATTTTATTTATGCCCTGGTGAGCGATGGCGATATGATGGAGGGCCTTTCATCAGAATCAGCTTCCATGGCAGGAGATCTGGGCCTGGGAAAGCTCATCTATATTTACCTGGACAACAAGATTACCATTGAGGGAAGCACCGGTATTACCTTTACCGAAGATGTGGCGCGTCGTTTTGAGGCCTATAACTGGCAAGTACAGCGGGTAGATGGCTATGATCTGCCCAACATCAATGAGACCCTGAAAAACGCCAAACAAGAAACGTCGCGCCCATCCTTGATCATCGCACGAACCCATATTGCCTGGGGTAGCCCCAACAAACAGGATACACCGGATGCGCACGGTGCCCCTCTGGGTGAAGAAGAAGTTTTGTTGACCAAAAAGAATTGTGGCTGGCCCGAAGGACCCACCTTTCTGATACCGGAAGAGGTCCTCTCGGTTTTCCGTCAGGCCCTGAAACGGGGAGACATCCTTGAAAAAGAATGGTTGGCCCTCTACGCCGGTTACCAGGAGGAATATCCGGATCTCGCCCGACAATGGCAGGCTATGCATGGAGCACCGGATTCTTCAAAATGGGATGATGCGTTACCTCATTTTAATGTGGACCAGGGAAACATCGCCACACGAAAAGCTTCCGGGCAGGTACTGGCAGCTGTCAAACCTTTCCTGCCCGGACTTGTTGGCGGGTCCGCCGACCTGGCCCCTTCCAACAATACGTATCTGAAAGGCTTTGGCGAATTCAAAGAAGACGGCGGCCCAAACATTCGTTTTGGCATTCGGGAACATGCCATGGGCGCCATCTTAAACGGCATGGCCCTTAGCAAGGCATTGATCCCTTATGGCGGCACCTTTCTGGTGTTTTCCGACTACATGCGACCTGCTATTCGTCTAGCCGCCCTCATGGAACTACCGGTTATCTATGTATTTACGCACGATTCCATCGGCCTGGGAGAAGATGGGCCGACGCACCAGCCCATTGAACATCTGGCAAGTCTTCGCGCCATTCCCAATATGATGGTGGTTCGCCCTGCTGACGCCGAGGAAACCGTTGAAGCCTGGAAACTAGCGCTGACCCATCAAAAAGGTCCTTGCGCCCTCATTTTAAGCCGCCAGGGATTGCCGGTCATCGACCGCTCAAAATATGCACCCGCCCATGGATTGGATAAAGGCGCTTACATTCTGGCCGATTCGAAGGATGGTAAGCCCGAATTGATTCTGATGGCCACCGGAGCTGAAGTTCAACTCATTATCGCCGCCCATGAGCAATTAACGATCCGCGGGATCAGGATCCGCATCGTGAACATCCCATGCTGGGAGCGTTTTGAAGCCCAGCCGAATGCGTATCAAGAGGAGGTGTTTCCCCCTGATGTATCGGCTCGCATTGCCGTGGAAGCCGGGAGTCCCCTCGGCTGGGAGCGTTATACCGGATATCAGGGTATCATTATGGGGATGAATCGATTCGGTGCCTCAGCTCCCGTTAAAGATCTTTTCAGGGTCTTTGATTTTACGGTGAAAGCTGTTGTGGAAAAGGCGGAAGAGCTCCTGGGATTGTAATCAAATCATATATATTTTGACAAAAAGTTTACTTTAAATGGACAACCGGGCAGGTACGATAAATCATTGCCAGGATTTATCTTTTAAAGTAGACTTGATAGTCAATGATCTAAACAGAATATTATCGGCATTGTGCATATTTAAATCGGATGCCATTAAATAAACGTTGGAGATTTTTTTGTTATGCCTTTAGCGACCATAGAAGAAGTCCTGGAAGACCTGAAAGAAGGAAAAATGATCATCCTGGTGGATGATGAAGACCGGGAAAATGAAGGCGACCTGACCATGGCCGCTGAAAAAGCCACCCCCGAAGCCATCAACTTCATGGCCACCTACGGACGCGGCCTTATCTGCTTGCCCATGGCACCCCATCTTCTTGAAAAACTCAAACTCCCTCAGATGGTGACCGATAACTGCTCTCCCTTTGAGACCGCCTTTACCGTTTCCATTGAGGCACGAACCGGTGTAACCACCGGCATATCCGCTGCCGACCGGGCCCGTACCATTATTGTTGCTGTTGCCGATGATGCCAAACCCGAAGACCTGGTTCAACCGGGCCACGTTTTTCCATTGAGGGCACGCCGTGGCGGGGTTCTTTTCAGAACCGGCCAGACCGAAGGATCTGTCGACCTGGCGCGCCTTGCCGGCTTGAAACCGGCAGGCGTAATCTGTGAAATTATGAAGGATGACGGCACCATGGCGCGCATGCCGGATCTTGAGGTTTTTGCCGAACGACATGATCTAAAAATAGCCAGTGTTGCCGACATTATCAAATATCGAATGCGCACCGAATCATTCGTTCATCTGGCCGCAGAGACTCTTCTCCCCACACCCCATGGCGAATTCAGGGCCATGGCCTTTGTAAACGATATTGACGCACACGAACACCTGGTTTTGGTCAAAGGGGATATCGACCCTGAAAAGGAAATCCTGGTTCGTGTTCATTCACAGTGCACTCCCGGCGATATATTCAGCTCCCTCAGGTGCGACTGTAGGGCCAAGCTGGATAAGGCCATGGAACTGGTACAGCAGGAAGACCAGGGTATCATTATCTATATTCAACAGGAAGGAAGAGGTTTAAGGCTGGCTCGGTACGAAATGTTTGAGAGCGATGGACACACCCTATCGGAAGCCCATAAGGAAGGATGTCTTGAAGCTGATTTGAGGAATTACGGCGTTGGCGCCCAGATATTGGTGGCCTTGGGTGTAAAAA
>ERZ889078.2329-NODE-2329-length-13676-cov-6.385508_pt1 | contig 13676 bp, 4 predicted proteins | sample MGYA00521266_ERZ889078 | MGnify/ENA primary metagenome ERZ889078 (study PRJEB32303, sample SAMEA104408618) | aquatic metagenome | biome: Brackish water; feature: Pelagic; material: water | place: Baltic Sea | collected 2014-06-16T06:34:00 | depth 76,534 m ...
ACACGGCTCTGAACACTCTGAACACTCTTTCCCTACACGACGCTCTTCCGATCTGGATGTGCAGGTGACTCCATCAGAAGTTCCCAACAGTGTTTCTTTCAACTTTCATAAAAGTCATACCCCGGTTGCTCAGAATGCTGAGGGTGTCGGCCTCAGTGGTGAAACGGCTGCGACTGAATCCAGTATCAGCCTGGAGGTCCCTCCTGGTAATTACTTTGTATCGGTGTTGCCTTTTGAAGGTCACGCCATCGGCGGAAGCCCGGTTAAGCTGGATACGAATGGTGCCAATGTCAAGGTGCGTGTAAATGAAGGCAAGGTGCCGACTGCTCAGATCAGTATCCAGGTATTCGAAGATAACAGCCCGATCAATGGTGCGATCGATCTGGGTGAGCGTGGGCTGAATGGCTCACTGGTCAGTGGCAGGTTCCAGCCATTCCACGTCATTCTGGAAGATCCTGCAGGTCAATACGGTGCCGGTGGTGGACGTGTTGCCTATGATGCCTACGGTAACCCGCTGGGTACCGATTACAATGCTGATGGGAGTGTTTCTTCCTATCCGGCTGGTTTTGATAGCAACGGCATGATCCTTAATCCGGGTGCGCTGACTCCGGGTCAGGTCGACCTGGTGCCCAACGATCAGGGCTATCTGGTGATCAAGCATCTGCCCCCGGGCAAGTATGGTGTTCAGGTAGTGCCACCTGCCGGTGCGGGCTGGATACAGACTTCTACCATAGAAGGCACCAAGGTAGTGGATGCCTGGGTCAAGCCTAACGAGCCGGAAGTATTCGTAGAATTTGGTCCGCCGGGTCCACACGTATTCATCGGCTTTGTTAGAGAGTATGACTGTAACGCGGGACAGTGGGGTGATGGAACCTCTATTCAGTTGACCAAGGAAATGGACATCGATGGTGTACCGACTGTGGTTGAAAATGACGATCCCGATCTGAATCCCTGTATCGGTTATACGCCCCCACCCGTAGCTGGATTATCCGCCAGAGTCACCGGTACTGTGGTCGACAATCACATGTCACGCTCGCCCAACTTCCAGTTTAATAATGGCACCCCTTTCCCCGGTTGTCGCGTCGGTGTGAATCTGGGGATTGCCGGTAAGACTATCTATTCCGGAAAATGTGATGATCTATCCAATTTCGAGATTAATGGCCTGACTGCAAATGATTACAGCCTGTCGATTTATGATGATGGACTCGATGCAGTTATTGCGAACCACCCTTTTTCCATAGCGCCTGATGCTACCGGCAATGGTCTGACGGTGACTGCGCTCACTCAACTGGTGGCATCGAATACCAATGGTTCGGCGCCGAATACCGCTGACTGTGTCAATTCGACCTGTGCGCTGGGTGAGATCCCCGTGTTTAACTGGTTCCATAAGCTTTATACATCGGTGTTCTACGACCGTGACGAAGATGGCTTTAGAGATTGTGTTACGCCTGATTGTAATGATCCGAATCAGGACGATGTCACCATGAATGCCGATGCCTTTGCCTCTAATATTCGCTGGCGCGATGGTCGTATCTATCAGTCCGTGGCAATAGACACCGAAGGTTCGGCTCCGTTCGATCAGGTGTTCCCATTCTTCCATTGGCTGGTCGCAGAAACCGATTTCGCCAAGTTCAAGGCGACCGGTGCCACTATCACCGTGGATAATGGTGGTGGTAATGCAACTACGTCTAATTCAGCAAATAATCTTCAGGCGAATGGCTTTATCGCACAGGAACAGATTGGTTTAGCTACCTGTAGCGATACCGACACTAACGGAAATCCGGTGCCGGGCGATGGTCTGACCGACCCGACGATTACCGAATGTACCCATGATGGAGGCTGGTCGCGTACTGAAAAAGGTCAGGTGCTGACCGAGGCGATGCAGGGCTTCCTCGGCCAGAAATCGGTCATAGAATTTGGTAAAACCAACTACGGTAAAGATGAAAATGGGGGTATCAGCGGTATGGCGATCTACGCGATCACCCGTGCCGAGCATGATCCGCGTTATGCAGCAGCCGAGATCTGGGAGCCAGGTATTCCACGTGTACAGTTTGCGCTGTACCAGGATGAGAATGTCGATGAAATCGCAGATGACCGCGATGGTTCGGGCGGCTTCACTGCGGCTGACGTCGATAACTATCCGCTGGGCTGGTTTGAGAATGGTGGCGCGCCTGGTCCTGAAGACATAGACCGCAATGGTAACGGCACATTTGATTATGGCGACGCAATCGACGTAACCTGGTCAGACAGCTGGGATGACAGCCTGCCAGAAAACTGTCAGGGCGCTAACCTGATGACGATTGTCCCTGACAATCATTGTATGGATGGCATGCGTAACTGGAATCAGATACGCCCCGGTGTGTTTGATGGTGGTTACGCCTTCCCCAGCAACCCTGTTGCTGGTCTCGCGACTGGTGCAGATGGCAGTGCCTATCTGGCCAAGGGCTATTACATCGTTCAGGGCTTTACCCCTCCAGGCCATGACCTGCTGAAGGAAGAAGACAAGAACGTCGATTTTGGTGACGAATATGCAGTACCACAATTATTGCCTCCGATCTGCGTGGGCGATGATCATATGGTGCCCCCATTGATGACTTTTGTTACCGATAGTAATGGCGTGCAGAATGTCCCCGGCGATCCCGCTGATTATGCTGCACCTTATGCGGGTGATACCCGTCCACTGTGTGACAAGAAGCATATCCTGTTAACCGACGGCAAGAATGCAGCGGCGGATTTTCACTTCTTTACCGAGGTGCCAAAAGCATCTCATGTAATCGGTGGCATCCTCAACGATCTGGCCAACGAGTTCAATCCTAACTCGCCTACCTTTGGTGAGAAATTCGCGCCACCGTGGTTGCCAGTTGCTTTCTATGACTGGACAGGCAAGGAAATCACCCGCGTGTACACCGATCAATACGGCAAGTACAACGCCATGCTGCCTTCTACCTATACCGCGAATGCGGCCAGTCCATCCGGCTTTACGGCGAATATGGTCACAGCCTGTATGAATGACGGTGGTTATGTGGATCACGACAATGATGCGGCAACTCCAGCAATCATTGATCCTAACTACAATCCGCAGTACACCCAGTTCTGCTATACCTTCCAGTATATGCCGGGTGCCACCACCTATCTGGATACCCCTGTACTGCAACTGGCAGCGTTTGCCGGCTCGGGTTATCAACTGGACTGTGAAGCGGCCGATACCACGCCGATGATTGCATCGGTAACCGGACCTAATGGCCTGGTCGGCCCCTATATAGCGGATCAGTCGGTTGCCGCTGAGGCGAATCGCACCCTGACCATCACTTCGGTCGGATCTCGTCAGGTGCTGAACCCCTCATCCAATGAGTTTACTGCTAAGTTCGTCACACGTGACTACGGTTTTGGTGGAATTTCCAGCGACTCTGCCACCTGGGGCAATGTGATTCTGACCGGTGAAGATGGCATACCGCGTGCGGCTCAGCCGAGTTCATGGTCGGATTCCGTAATCACCGCGGTAGTGCCACAGAATATTCCGGATGGTCGTTATCAGCTGACGGTACAGCACGCCAACCAGAACGTATCGCCGATGGCTGTTTCGGTGATCGTAGGCCCACTTCGTTTCAATAACAATGTGGTACGTACGGTTACACCAAGCAGCATTCCGGGCGCAACCCCCATCCAGGATGCGATCGATATCGCCAGACGTGGTGACCTGATCCTGGTCGCTCCAGGCGTGTACGACGAGCAGGTGATCATGTGGAAGCCGGTTTATCTGCAGGGTGCGGGTGCTTTCTCTACCACGATCAATGCTCGTGCGGTACCTGCCGAGAAGGTACAGCTCTGGAAGAACAAGGTGGGCTCACTGGTAAATGTGGATTTCGATTTGCTGGATGGTCAGGAGAATGGTCCGCTGCTGTTTGACACCGAGGAAGGCCCTGGTGTGCTGGTAGTCAGCAAGGCGCCTGGATTCGCCAATTCGTTCAACAATGGCAATAAGAGTTCAGGCATCGATGGATTCACCATTACCGGTGCGTCTACCGGTGGCGGTATCTTCCTGAATGGCTATGTCAATGGTCTGGATATCAGTAACAACCGTATTACCGGTAACGAAGGGACCTACGGTGGTGGTATCCGCCTCGGCCATTTTGCGCTCACCGATAATGATCAGCTGTACACCAATGCGCGCAACTACAATGTCAGTATTCATCATAATCAGGTGATTCGTAATGGTGCGCAGAATGGTGCCGGTGGTGGTATTGCGCTGTACAACGGCAGCAATAACTACCGTGTGACCGACAACCTCATCTGTGGCAACTTTGCCGCAACCGATGGCGCCGGTATTGGTCATCTGGGTATGAGCACGGGTGGACGTATCGAGGATAATCAGATTATCTTCAACCAGTCGTTCCGTCAGACCCCGGGGTTTGAAACCGATGGCGGCGGTATCCTGATTGCAGGTCAGGAGCCTGCACAGGGAGCCGCATCCGGTCTGACCGATGGCTCGGGTCATGTACGCATAAATCGTAACCTGATCCAGGGCAACCAGGCGGGTGCAGGTGATGGTGCCGGTATCGCGATTAGACGGGTCAATGGCGCGGACATCGCGGCTGATCCGAGTAATAGCACGGCGGGTACTCCCTGGTGGTTGATCACTGTCGACAACAATACCATTGTCAATAATGTGGCCGGTCTCGCGGGTGGTGCGATTTCGATGAAAGATGCGGTACGCGTCGATATCGAGAACAACACCATTGCCAACAACAACAGCACGGCTACTGCGGGTGCTGCGTTTGCACCGGGTAGCCCGAGTCAGTCGACACCACAGATCGCAGGCATTGCGTCTTACCATCACCAGACTCTGGATGGGGTGTTGAGCGTGGCCAGCGGTCGTTTCAGTACACCGTATGCGAACCCGTTACTGCAGAGCAACATTCTGTGGCATAACCAGTCCAGCTACTTTGTGCTGAGTACTACGGGTGACCTGACCACTGACTGCTCGCAGAACGTGAATACATCCTGTCTCCCCAGCCAGTTGATACCGGTAGCGAATTACACCGACCTCGGTGTGGTGAATGCGGGAGCGGGTGAAACGCTGTATCTACTGCGCTGGAGCACGGTTTCAGATGCCACGGGTTATCCGGCTGGATGGAACCTGCAGGACGCAGATCCCGTGTTTGCCAATGCCTACCTGAATGGCGCTGCAGGCCTGAGCCCATCCATCGGCAACGAGTTCCAGACCATCATGGTCGCCCCTGCGCTGGACGAAGGCGGCAACTGGATCGATGCACGCTATGCCCCGCTGTCGATCAACGATGTGGATCTGACCACTCCGGATGATCAGGCATCGGATTACCACCTGTCATCCAGTGCTTCCCCGGCGGTGAATGCGGGCAACCCGAATCGTAATCGACCTTCCGGCGGTTTGGATATCGACCTGGAGCCTGGGTTAGTGGGTAGTGTTATTGATCAAGGATCGGATGAGGTGCAGTAACCATGAAACGACTCATTAATCAGAAACCTGAACTGGAAAACATTCAAACCGTGAGGTATGGAACAATGAAAACTATTATGAAATATGGGACATGTGCCTCGCTGCTTGCGATGTTTATGTTGCCGGCCACCTCCGTACAGGCCTCTGCATTTGTGCAGTGTCCCGGTGATACAAATGGTGACGCAACCTGGACCGGTGATGAGGTGCAGCCAGACAATGTTGTCTGTAAGCATCTCAGCTCTGGTGATGGTTACGCCAATATGGGCAACGGTTATCCACAATATGGCTTTGGCTTTGGAGAGCTGACCGGTATTCCGCTGGAAGACTCTCATGATGTGGGCATACTGAATGCCCAGTTCACTGCACCGACTATTGTGTTGAATCAGGGGGAGGAGTTTTATCTTACCCTGTCTAACACCGGCATGGTGGAACGACCCGATCTGTTCGATTCGCATACGGTGCATTTTCATGGATTCCCCAATGCTTCGAGTGTGTTTGATGGTGTTCCAGATGCCTCGATTTCGATCAACATGGGCGCATCGCTCACCTATTACTACAACGTCGTGGAGCCAGGCACTTACCTGTATCACTGTCACGTAGAAGCGGCAGAGCATATGCAGATGGGTATGCAGGGCAACCTGTATGTTCATCCAGCGCAGGATGCCGAGTATGGCCCGGGCACCGCAAATCCGGCAGGTATTGAGTTCCCCGCAGGTAGCGGTCGCTTTTATTCCAAGTTTGCCTACAACGATGCCGATGTCATTAAAGCTTATGGTCAGGCCGGTTCAACCGGTTATGACAAGGAATACCCATTGATGTTGACCGGATTTGATGAAGCCTTCCACGATGCACATATTGCGGTGCAACCGCTGCCATTTGCAGATATGAAGGATACCCACCACATGTTCAATGGTCGGGGCTATCCGACCACGGTAGAGAATGATGATTTCTTTACCACTCCTGCCAGCCAAACCCTTCGTACAGATGGCGGAACGGATACTGCCCAGTCAATTATTGCTGATCGTATGGCCGGTTTTATGGGGGCTAACCCTCCGCCTCTCGGAGACCCCGATTTAGAAGCCAAGTATTACAAGCAGGCTTTTAACAGTCAGCCCTATTCGTCCAGGATGGAAGCAGTGCAGGGGCAAAAGCTACTACTGCGTATCACTAACCTTAGTATCACCAAATTCCACACCGTTACTGCGCTGGGTTTGCCGATGAAGGTGATAGGTCAGGGAGGTCGTGAGTTGCAGGATAAATACGATACTGCCTCAGTCAATCTAGGTGGTGGCGAAGCCTTCGACGTGGTAATCGATACGCTGAATGTGCCACCCGGTACCTATTACGTGTATACCAATGAGTTGCACCAGCTGAGTAACAACCAGCAAAGTTTCGGTGGCGCTATGACAGAAATCGTCGTCTCAGCCGCACCACCAGCTATTTAAATCGGGAGAAAATGATGAGAATCTTTAATTCATATCTGAAAACCAGCCGTACACTGGCCGTGGTATCGCTGATGGCGCTGTCATCTGGCGCACATGCCGCGATTCAGAGTATCGATGGTGGGGCGGTCGTGGACCTATGGGCCAAGCAGTTCCAGATGGCGACGCCGGATGGTGACAGTTTTCGTATGTGGGGCTTCGCCGTAGGTGATGCCAGTGGGCCGACGGCTGAACCACAGTATCCTGCGCCTACCATGCGCATGGCCGAAGGTCAGATGGTCAATGTCACGGTGCACAATGCTGATGTGCCACAGGGTGTGTCGTTGGTTTTTCCCGGGCAGGCCCCAGTGACCGAAGCCTGTTCCTTTGCAGGTGGTGTGGTGTGTGATCCTAATGGGGTCAGTATGGGCTCAGGCGACAGTATCACCTATAGCTTCACCCCCTCCAAGCCGGGCACGTATATGTACCAGAGCGGCATCAACCCTCAGGTGCAGGTAGATATGGGTCTGGTAGGCGCACTCATCGTCGATCCAGTTTCAACTACTGATGCGACTACAGGAACTGTGACTGTCAATGGCGTAACAGCACCAGGCGCTGATTTTCATGCTCAGGGTATGGCCTATAACGATGCCACTACGGTGTATGATCGTGAGTACCTGTTCTTCCTCAGCGAAACCGATCCCAAGCTGCACTATCTGGCCGAACTGGGCAAGCTCGAGCACTGGGATAACGGCGATTACAATGCCACGCTTTTCTTCATCAATGGACGTAATGCGCCCGATACACTGGCGGCCGATTTCCAGCCCCAGTTACCCAATCAGCCTTATGGATCTATCGTGCTGATGCATCCCGGTCAGCGCATCTTACTGCGCGTGATCAATGCCGGTCGTAACCAGCATCCATTGCATCTGCACGGCAACCACTTCAATCAGGTCGCACGTGATGGCAATTTAATAGGTGTCCGCAATACTACTACTGGTGAGGTAAACGAGATACGTCCCGTAGTCGATTACACCTACGGTGCAGTGCAGGGTGGTACCAGTGATCTGATCTTTAACTGGACCGGACAGAATCTGGGCTGGGATATGTATGGCACTGGGCCCGGTTTTGCCCACGGCTGTGATCCGCTACTGGATGATGTGCAAAACAATATCACCCATGTTCAGACGCCCGATGGCTTTCACGACGCCAGCTGGGAATCCTGTGACGACCATGGAAAGGTACTGCCTGTGAATATGCCTGAAAATCTGGATCTTGCCTTCGGTGGGTTCTGGGGTGGTAGCCCTTATATTGGCAATACCGGCACTTTGCCTGTAGGTGAGGGTGGTTTGAATCCAGCGGGCGGCATGGTCTTCATGTGGCACTCGCACTCTGAGCGCGAACTGACCAATAACGACATTTATCCGGGTGGCATGCTCACGATGATGCTGGTGATACCTTATGACGAGGGCAACGGCGATGTTGATTAACCGAAACCGAAAATGTAGCGCTCAAGTTGAATTAGGAGAAACAAAATGAAACGTTCTTTAATTAATACGGCGATCCTCGGTGCATTAGGTCTCGGCGTGGTTTTTCCGACACAGTCGTGGGCCGTTGCCCAGATTAAACTGTGCGCCGGTGTATACCAAATTGATGCTAATAAACCAGGCTTGAATAACCCGGATCCGATTACAATGTGGGGTTATGCTCTAGGAGAGGACGATGGTAACGGAGGATGCCAGAATCAGCTGTCATCTCCGGGGCCTACGCTTCAGATCAATGACCCAGATGTAGAGATTAGTCTGTATAACACTTTGCCCAGATCGACCTCGTTAGTGATACCGGGTCTAATAAAACCTATGTCTCCAGTCATGTTTTCCGGGCCAGGAGGTCTGCCACGAGTCCATTCTTTCGATACTGAAGTTGCGGCGGGTACTAACAATGCGGGTACACCCTATATCTGGAGTAATGTTCCTGCAGGTAGCTATCTTTATCAGTCAGGTACTCACCCACAACTGCAAATTCAGATGGGTCTGGTCGGCGGAATTATGGCGAACGCCTCCGATGGAAACGCCTATGCCGGGTTGGTCGGGTCAAACCAGCCACAGGTTTTGATCTACAGCGAAATTGATCCGGTCATTCATGCCAATGTTGCAGATGTGACTACCTTGCCAAACTATGATATCAGTGACATGCAAAGCACGATCGATTACGCCCCCAAGTACTTTGGCGTAACTCTGGATGCTAACTTTGCTCAATCTCTCATTGAGGGCGAAGATAACTGGAATATTGGTAGAAATGATTCGCGCTTGAGTACCTTTAACGGTGACACGGTGGAGGTGGGAATACCCAACGCAACTAACCCATTATTTCGTTTGATGAACGCAAGTACGCGTATCCATACGCCGACACTGTTCGGTGGTAACTTCGATATCATTGCTGAAGATGGCAAGCTGTATCCAAACTTCCGGAAACAGTTTGCTGTAGCATTACCTCCATTAAAAACCAAGGATGCTTTTCTTGATACTTCGGGTTTTGGACTGGCGGGAGGCACCATCCGTGTAACCGATTCTGCGATGAACCTAAGTAATCCGGCTCCAGATATCGGAATAGCAAACGCCCAGGCCGAGGGTAAGGTGATTGCTAGTGGTGATGATACGGTCCATGCTGAAGTGCATGTAAAGCCGTCAGCCAATTACGTAGCACCGGTATTTACGGCAGGGGTTACGCCTATTGCACGACGTGATCAGGCCACCGTAGGCGAAGGTCTTTCTACTTCAATCGACGTATTAGCCAACGATGAAAATTTCGACGGAGCAACCATTGGCGTTGTAACCCAGCCGAAACATGGCACCCTAACGCCAACCGCAAATGGCTTTGATTACCAGCATGATGCCTCAGAAGGCAGCCGTGATTCATTCATCTATAGTCTGGTTAAAGCGGGTCAGCCTTCGTCAACTGCCGGAGTCGTGATTGCGGTTAATCAGCAAAATGATGACCCTGTTGCGGTGGATGACAGCGCAACGCTGAAGGTAGGCCAGCAGGTCGAGATTCGGGTGCTGGATAATGATACTGATGCCGATTCTAAATCGCTCAAGATCGTTGGCGTCGATGCCAGTGGCTATACCGTGGGCAGTGTCAGCTTTGTCGATAAGGCGGTGACGGTGTCTGGTGAGCAGGTGGGCAGTGGTGTCGTGGGCTATACCATTTCTGATGGTGAAGGCGGTAGTGCCAGCGCCAGCATTAATGTGACCGTTGCTGCGGCCGACAATGGTGGCGGTGATCAATACACCAATGGCGATGATGGCAATGGCAGCGATGACAGCGTGACTACCGGTGCCAGCCCTATAGCCAAAGACGATAGCTTTGCGGTTGCCGAGGGCGGTACCTACGACATTACCGGAGATCCCGCAAATGGGATTCAGCCTAACCTGATATTAGGTGTGCTGAGTAACGATGTGGCAAATGGTGGCAAGGTGTCCATGGATGAATATCCAGAGCATGGCGCGATCGATATGCATGAGGATGGTACGTTCAAATACATCCATGATGGATCGGAAGAGAATGAAGATCACTTCAGCTATAGCGTGTTCAATACCTGGGGTTCTGACAAGGCCGAAGTCAAGGTGTTTGTTACCGCGAAAATGGATGCGCCCCGTGTTAACGACGATAGAGCCAAGGTCAAGATGAATCAGGCCAGGGTAATCGATATCCTCGATAACGATAAGGATCGGGATAGTGAAATCCGCAATGCCCGCATCGAAATTGTCGAAGCCCCTGCATCTGGTGCCCTAACGATTGGCGCTGACAATAAGGTCACGTATACGCCGAACGCAGGATTTACCGGTAAGGATAGCTTTACATATCGCTTGTATGATGACATCACCCATGAAGCCTCTCGGCGCGATGCCAGAGTCAAGATCAGGGTGAAATAGGTGAGGAAGTAATCATGATTCTATGGTGCAGGGATGCGCTATAGAATTCATCATTAGACGAAAATGATTTCATTCAATCATCCATTGAATAGGCACAGAAACTCAATCCTCGCGGTTGGGTTTTTGTGCTTGTATTGTTCATATCATTTTGTTAACGGCAGTCATGCTATGTTGAACTATGATGACTAGTATTTCTTCAAAATATAATATTGCAGATCTAGCGGATGATGAAATGAACGCTGAAAATCTCGATACACAGGGAAGCCAGGGATTACTTTTTCCTGATGATGAATTTCAATTTATTCAAGCGCTTTACGAAAAATCTATTCTTTCGGCAAGTGAATTTAAAAAAATAGAGTTGTTGCTTCAATCAAGCAAAACAGACCTTTCAGTGGTTCAACTGATATTAAGTTTAGGTCTCATCTCTGAGAGTGATTTACTGCATCATATTTCTGAGTGCGGGCATATTCGTATCCTGCAGCCGAAAGATTATCCATCTGAGCTTTATGGCAAGGATATTTTCAACGCCCAGTTTTTGAAAGAACATCAAATGGTGGTGATTTCATATATTGATGATGTTGTTGAAGTCTGTATTAATGACCCATTTGCTAAAGGTTTCCAACAGGCGCTTTCTTTCGCTATCGGTAGTAAATATCTAAAAATCCGTCTCGGATTTAAGAAAGATATCGACGAATCGCTGGATCGTATTTTGATGACCAAGTCGGAGTCATTTACGAATGATAAATTTGATGTGTTAGATGCAGTTTTACTGGATAAAGATATCCAGCAATTGAAAGAACTGGCGAGCGAGGCGCCGGTAATAAAAGTCGTCAATACGATTATCAAGGAAGCCATCGAAAAGAGTTCTTCGGATATACACATTGAACCTCAAAGCCATCAATTAAAAATCAGAAATCGAATCGACGGAGTGTTAATTACCGTACGCGAAGTGCCGGTCAATATGTCGGCAGCCGTTGTTTCCAGAATAAAAATACTGTCGGATCTTGATATTGCTCAACGCAGAGTGCCTCAGGATGGACGCTTTAATATCAACATAGATGGACAGGATATCGATATTCGAGTTTCTGTGATGCCGACCATTCATGGAGAAAGCGTTGTATTAAGATTGCTCTACAAAAAATCGATAAAATTTGATTTTAACAGCCTGGGTTATTCTGCATTTAATCAGAGCAGGCTTTTTCAGATGTTGAATAAACCGCATGGATTGATTCTGGTGACAGGGCCGACGGGCAGCGGCAAATCAACATCGTTGTATGCTATGTTGCAGCAAATTAATGATTCCGAGAAAAAAATTGTTTCAGTTGAAGATCCGGTCGAATATAAGATCGAAGGGATCAACCAGATTCAGGTGAACCCGGAAGTTGGGGTCAATTTTTCAAATGCACTTAGAGGGATCGTACGACATGATCCGGAAGTCATTATGGTCGGTGAAATGCGCGATGCAGAAACCGCAGGAATTGCTATTCGTGCATCGATGACTGGTCATTTGATTTTAACTACATTGCATACCAATAGTGCGGTTTCCAGTATCGATAGATTGCTGGATCTGGGCATAGAAAAAGCCTTTGTTTTTTCGTCGCTGATCGGCGTCGTTGCGCAACGACTGGTGAGACGCTTATGTGATCATTGCAAGAAACCGGCGCAGTCTTCGCTGATTTCACTTAATACGGAAAGTGAAGATGCCACGATGACCGATCAAATGGGTTGTTACGAACCAGTGGGTTGTGAGCACTGTAATCATACCGGTTATAAAGGGCGACTTTCTATCTGTGAAGTGATGCTGCTAAACGATGAGTTTCGTTCAGAAGCCTTGTCGGGTCAGGGCAATATCCAGAAATTAGCATTGAAGCATGGTATGAGACCAATGGTGGCCGATGGATTTGAAAAGGTTAAGTCGGGACAGACGACTATTGATGAATTATTCAGAATGGTACTGGAGTGATCGTGTACAAGTATCAGGCATTGAATCGAGAAGGAGAGTACGTTGAAGGAGAGTTGAGTTTGACCTCTGAAGATCGTGTACTTGAAGAGTTGCTCAAGCTTAACTATGTCCCTATAAAGGTCAGTAATGTAGCTCAAAAAAAAACATTTAATATCAGGTTTTCTAAAAAAGGAAAGTTTGAGTTACAGCAGTTTTTCGAAAATCTTTATGATTATCTAGACTCCGGATTGTCTATCGACAAGGGTCTGGAGCTAGAAGCTAAAAGTCTCGATAATTCATCCACTCAAGGTGTATTGAATGAACTGGTTGATCAGGTCCGTCAGGGCGGTAGTCTGTCTCAGGCGATGAAGGCGCAGCCCGAATATTTTTCGCCTTTGCACACTGGAATTGTTCAGGTGGGTGAAGAAACGGATTCATTAACCGAGTCATTCAAATTGTTATCCACCCTGATTTATGATCTGAATGAGTTTAAACAGAAAATAAAATCTGCGCTGATTTACCCAATGATATTAACCGGCGTATTGTTCCTTTCTATCCTGGTTTTATTTGGGCTGGTCATCCCCCGCTTTGAAGTTCTTTTTTTGAGTATGGGAATAGAAATGGAAGGCTTGACAGGTTTTATTGTAGGGCTGTCGAATTTACTGACATCACAGTATCAACTGCTGCTGATTGGATTAGCGGTATTTATTCTACTGGTCAATAGCCTTTATAACCGGTTTAAGAATGATATTAAAACCACGCGGTTCTTTCTCAAAGTGCCTTTAATCGGCGAAATGATGAGCCAATATAATTTATATATTATTTCAAGGATACTATCGATTCTGCTTAAAAAAAATATCACGGTTATGAAGTCTCTGGAGTATTTAGGAGATGCAATCAGT
>ERZ889078.2331-NODE-2331-length-13658-cov-12.601411_pt1 | contig 13658 bp, 11 predicted proteins | sample MGYA00521266_ERZ889078 | MGnify/ENA primary metagenome ERZ889078 (study PRJEB32303, sample SAMEA104408618) | aquatic metagenome | biome: Brackish water; feature: Pelagic; material: water | place: Baltic Sea | collected 2014-06-16T06:34:00 | depth 76,534 m ...
CAGACAGGATTTGGACAGACTCCACAGGATCAAACATTCGAGATCCTTAAAAATCTGGATATCTATACTGATGTCATCAAGGAGCTGAACAGCGAGTATGTGGATGAAATCCAGCCCGGAGAGATCTCCAAGGCCGGAATTGATGCCATGCTTTTCTCCCTGGATCCCTATACAAACTATATCCCTGAGACCGAAATAGAAGATTATAAATTTATCACAACAGGCCAATATGGAGGTATCGGAGCTCTGATTCACCAACAAAAAGAATATGTGGTTCTGTCAGAACCCTATGAAGGATCTCCTGCACAAAAAGCAGGGTTGCTTGCGGGCGACAAGATTGTAGAGGTAAACGGGCAATCGGCAGTGAGTAAAAGTTATGATGAGGTTAGCGCCATCCTGAAAGGACAAGCTGGGACTGATGTCCTTATCAAGGTTAAAAGAGATGGAACAGAGGAGATCATCGAGAAGAATATCACCCGTGAAAATATCAAAATCGACAACATCCCATATTCAGGAATCGTAGGTGACGACATAGCATACATAAAACTTACCGGATTCACTCAGAACGCCGGAAAAGAGGTAAAGCAGGCTCTTGTGAAGTTAAAGGAAAAGAAGCCTGTTGCAGGAGTGATCGTCGACCTGCGTAATAATGGTGGCGGGTTGCTCAATGAGGCCATAGACCTCTCGAATATTTTTATAGAACGCGGGCAGGAGATCGTCACTACCAAAGGGAAAGTGAAGGATCGCAACCGCGTACACAAAACAATGTATCCTCCTGATGATCTGAAGATCCCCCTTGTCGTCCTTGCAGATAACCAGAGTGCTTCTGCCAGTGAGATTTTCGCCGGTGCTATGCAAGACCTCGACCGCGGGGTGATAATTGGCCAGCGAACGTTTGGAAAAGGGTTGGTGCAGAATGTTGTTCCTCTGAGTTACAATGCCCAGTTGAAGATCACCGTAGCTAAATACTATATCCCCAGTGGTCGTTGCATTCAGGCGATTGATTACAGCCATAAGGATAACAACGGATATTTCACTAAAATTCCCGATTCACTCATCCAGGAATTTACTACCCGAAAAGGAAGAAAAGTTTATGACGGAGGAGGTATCTCCCCCGATATCACGGTTAAGCCAAGGTCATTCAGCCAGGTTGCCCTTACACTTTACGGTAATTTTCTGATTTTTAATTATGCCACGAAATTTCATCATACCCATCCTGAGATTGGCTCTGTAAGTGAGTTTGAGATCACAGACAGCACATACGCAGATTTCCTGCGTTTCATCACAGACAAGGACTACACTTACACAACACGAAGTGAAAAGGCTCTTGAACGTCTGAAAAATGAAGCCGAAAAAGAACACTACCTTGCAGCGATTGAGGAGGAGTATAATCACTTGAAAGAACACATGATCAAGGATAAAGAGGCAGACATCACAAAATATGAGGATCAAATCCGCGAGTTGCTGAGAATGGAGATTATTTCAAGGTACTATTACCAAAAGGGGAAAGTTGAGTCATCGCTCAGGAACGACCCGGAGCTGGCCCGTGCAATCGAGATCCTTCATCAGCCTGACATCTACTATTCTATTCTAGATGGGACCTGGGTTGATCCCACAAAAGTAAAAGATACTGATCCGGATACACCGGAATTGACAGATGAATCATTTGAACCAGAAACAGAATAATATAGCTTATGAAATTCAGATTTATACTTTTAATCCTTGCGGGACTGCTCGTCAGCACTTCCGTTTGGGCCGACAAACCGGCATACAGGATTTTCAATGCCAAAGGAAAAAAAGCCTCTTACAAAGAACTGCTTAAAGATGCCGGTAATTCGCAAGTGGTGTTTTTCGGAGAGCTGCACAACAATCCAATCTCGCATTGGCTGGAGTTAGAACTTACCGTAGATCTTTACGGAATTAAACAGGACAAACTGGTTCTGGCAGCAGAGATGTTTGAGCGGGATAATCAGTTGTTACTGGATGAATATACCGCAAAATTTATCCGGAAGAAGGATTTTGAAAAGGAGGCCAAATTATGGCCAAACTATTCAACCGATTATGCTCCTTTGGTGGATTTCGCCTGTGAGCATGACCTGAAATTCGTTGCCTCCAATATCCCGCGCAGGTATGCTGCCCTGGTAAATCTGAAAGGATTTGAAGGACTTGACAGCATCAATGCATATCAGCGGGGTATGATTGCGCCGCTCCCGATAAAGTATGATTCCACCATGAATTGCTACAAAGCAATGAAAGAGATGTTTGCAGGAAGTGGCGCAATGCATCAGACCATGAACCTTGCTGAAGCCCAGGCCATAAAAGATGCTACGATGGGATATTTCATTTATAAAAACCTGGAAGAGGGAGGTACCATCATCCATTTTAACGGTTCTTATCACAGTGATAACTTTGAGGGAACAGTATGGTATCTCAGGGATTTCGCCAGGAGGTTCCCATTCGATACAAATATCATTACGATTACGTGTGTAGAGCAGGATGACCTCGACCAACTCTCTGAAGAGCATCTCGGGAAAGCCGATTACATTATCTGCATCCCTTCGAGCATGACCAAGACCCGGTAAGACCCGGACTGCATGACCTGAGCCTGCCCGCAGAGGCCCGGATAATTGTGCTGTGGATTCCCAATCGATTAAAGTTGAATCAGCAGGATTTCATTCTTATCGTCCCTGATCACCTCCACGTTGATGGTTTGTCCGTGCTTCAGTTTGGAGAGGCGCGACATATATTCATAGATATTCTCAACTTTTAGTCCGTTGATCGAAATGATGACATCGCCTTTCAGCATTCCTCCGAGGTCGGCCGGTTTGCCACTTGTCACGCCATCAACACGAAGGCCTTTCTTTTCGGAGCCGGCAAAATCGGGCATAATACCAAGAGTCACCTTCAGCTGTCTCCCCATACGTCCTGATGCAACTTTGCTCCCAGATTCCTTGAAAGTCAGTGGTTGCGGAGCCCCGGCAACAGCTCCTATGACATCTGCTGCAAAATTCCCTACAGTAGCTTCGGTATCAAAATCCAGTAGTTCAGTATCATCAAAGGGAGTATGATAATCGGTATGTACGCCGGTATTGAAGTAGAAGACCGGGATGTTGGCAGCATAAAAAGCAGCGTGATCGGAGGGACCATATCCATCCGGGGAGTGAACTACCTTAAACGGAAGGTCTTTTTCATAGACCAGAAGAATGGAATCTCCTTCAGATGAGGTTCCTGTTCCACTAACTGAAATAGAGTTTTTCTCTTTATCGAACCGTCCAACCATATCGAAATTAAACATTGTTTCGATCGACCCGGCAGGGACAGGTGGGTTGTCAATGAAGAATTTCGAACCCAGGAGCCCCATCTCTTCGGCACTAAAGGCAACGAAAATGATGCTTCGTGGAGGTGCGCCCTGTTCTGCCAGTGCTCTGGCAAGCTCAATCACCATGGCTGTCCCTGACGCATTGTCGTCAGCACCGTTATGAACCGCACTGGTATCAGGCATCCGGGAACCCGAGTTTGACCCTCCCATCCCCAGATGGTCGTAATGGGCTCCAATCACGATATACTGCTCACTTAACACAGGGTCACTGCCTTTCAGCAGAGCAACAACATTCGCCGTTTGCTCCTTCTCCTGATTCACCTCCGTTTGAGCCGAAAGCTTCTCCTCTAAAGCAAAAGAGAACGGTTTTTTCTGTTGGATGATCATAGCATCGAGACTATCAGCTGAAAACCTGCTTGATGTTAAAAGCTGGTCTGCCAGGTCGCGGGTGATATTGATCACCGGTATACCTGCTGTGACTTCGTTGTTTTCAACAACCAGAGGCATCAGTTTGTCGCTTTTTTCCATACTGCGGGGAGTTACCAGCAATACACCTGCAGCACCTTTGTCTTTGGCTGTCAATATCTTGCTTCGAATATTGCTAAAGGGAATGAAAGCACTTTCCGAATTGTCAGGTTCGGGGTCAGCACGGAAAAACATCACCCATTTATCCTGAACGTCAATTCCTTCATAGTCATTCCATTTCAAACTATCCTGATCAATGTCGAAGCCAAACCCGGTAAAAACAATTGATGCATCCACTCCTCCTGAAGAGGAAAATGCAAGAGGCATATAATCAGCCATCAGTTTATAAGCCGTACCGTTAAATAAGAATCGATTTGTCTCACCCAAACCAACACTGGTAACGACATCAAAATTCTGAAATCCTTTGTCAAACATGGGCTCCAGCCCGGCCATCATAAAATTTTCAAGGATATAGCCAGCAGCAATATCTGCTTCAGGAGTACCTGGCTTGCGTCCTTTCAACGAATCAGAAGCAAGAAACTCAACATGTTTTTTAAGATCTGCGGGATCAAGCTTAATTGGTTTTTGGGCGACAGTGGAAAAGGCTAAAAACAGGGTGAGGAGTGAAATGATATAGGTTCTCATAATAAAAAGGTTAAGGTTTAAGAAATTGCCATAATTAGATTTTCATTCGTAAATCGTAAATCGATTTAATCGTAATTACACTATAACTCCTCCTCCGACAACGATATCATCCTCATAAAACACGGCACTCTGGCCGGGTGTGATGGCATCGTTTGGGTGGTAGAAGGTAACTTTAACACCTCCATCGTCATTAGGTTCTATGGTAGCTTCACGCCCATTCTGGGCTGACCTGATCTTGCAGGTAACCTCCATAGGAGCTGTTAATTTTTCTATGGAGATCCAGTTCAGATCATTGACAATAAAGGTTGATTCGTACGTCTCTTTACGGGTTCCGACAATTACACGGTTGGCATCAGGGTCGAGTTTAACTACGTAAAGTGGTTCTGAATAGGCTACACCGAGCCCCTTTCTTTGTCCGATGGTGAAATTCCAGAAGCCATTATGCGTGCCAAGTACTTTCCCATCGGCTAGTACAATATCTCCCGGCGTCGCAGGCATCTCTAAAAGCTCCTTGTAGTCTCCCCCGTAGAAATCCTGACTCTCCTCCTTCTCGACGGAAGGGATCCCCGCTTCACGAGCGATCTCTCTGACTTCCGGCTTGGTGAGCCCTCCCAGTGGTAACAAAATCGTGCTCAGTTGCTCCTGGGATAGCCGGTGAATGAAATAGGTCTGATCCTTTTTGGGATCTAATCCTTTTTTCAATAGGTACCTTTTGCTGACATTATCGCGGGTAACCTGAGCATAGTGGCCGGTTGCAAAAAAGTCGTAGGCAAGTCCTCCTTTCTCAGCAAGCAGGGGCAACATTCCAAACTTGATCAGCTGGTTACATTTCACGCAAGGATTCGGGGTGCGCCCCGACAGGTATTCGGTTTTGAAATAGTTCAGTACTGACTCTTTGTATTCAGCGGCACAATCGAATACATGATAAGGGATCTCCAGCATCTCTGCAATTTCCCTGGCTTCCCTGATCTCTTCATCTTCATCAGGGCCGTAACATGCATGCTTTCCTGAGGCGGAATATTTGCCATCCCATATGGCCATCGTGACACCAATCACATCATATCCCTCCTTTTTTAGCAGGTATGCTGCAACAGAAGAGTCCACGCCCCCACTTAATCCAACCAGAACTTTCTTTTTCTCTTTCACTTAAAACTTGTTACATATCTCAAAATGTGGATGCAAAGATAGAGAGAATCAGGGAGATTTGATTCTTATCATATCTTCCTGTATCTTTAGACTTTTAAATACCCGGAAAATGATAGCTCAGCCACCGAGACTCCTCTTTCAGCTTTTACTTGTTTTTTCTTTTTCAGCTATTTTACTGTCCACAAGTTGCAAAAAAAACATTGAGGTTCGGGAACCAGGTGTCGGCAGTATGAATGATCTGGATGTTCATGCCAGCTTCAACTGGCAGACATCCCGGGAGATCGATGTGAATATAGCGATAAACTTGTCAACGCTCCCCGTTGGAACCCTGTCGAAGATCTCTGTTTACATCGGAAATCCGATCGATACCGGGAAGCTTCTTTTGAGTGGTTCGGCCGGATTTGACTACCCTTTTCAGGCCAGGTTGCGTATATCGACTGCTGTTTCATCCCTCTTTCTGCAGATGAGAACGGCTAACGGCTTCAGTGAAACAGTTGAAGTAACGGTTGGAAACAAGATTGACTACACCTTTTACGACCAGGGAAGTGAGAAGAGCAGCCTGATATGGGTAGATGAGCCTGACTGTGGATCAGGGTGTGATGAATGGCTGACAGGGTCCGGGACCACTGTCATCAGTAATGGCCAGACCTATTGTATCACAGATAGTTACAACGGACATATTTCCATCAAAAAAGGCACATTGAAAGTTTGCGGTTCCTTCGTCGGAAGTATCAGCATGGGTCAGGAGGAGAATACATGCAAACTCATTGTTACATCTACAGGTTCTGCCAGCATCAGTTCTCTGAGTATGACTCAGAACTGTTCCATGTGGGTATATAGCCAGGCTCAGGCTACCCTTGGTTCTATCTCGATGATTCAAAATGCCTTTCTGCAAAACTACGGTACGATCCAGATCAACAGCAACTTTGCACATCCCAACCCGATCCTGAACTTTGGCAACCTGGAGATCAACGGACAATATACAATTGTGGGAATTGCCAGTGAGTTGGAAAATTTTGGATTCCTGAAAGTCCACAGCAACTGGGATATAGCCGGAAATGTACAAAACAGTGGAACTGTTGAGGTATTTGGGAATATTAATTTCAATGGGAAAACCTTTCAAAACAGCTGCAACATCCATTGCTATCAGCAGGTGGTATTCAATTCGATGACATACAACTCTAATAACGGATATCTTCTTGCAGATATGGAAGTTATCGTAAATGAAGGATCCAAACTGGTCCTGCAGAATCAGTCCATGATCTCAACTCCTGTATTTACCATGAAAAATACGGTTACCGGAAAGGGATCTGCCAGTGTCATCAAATGTACTACCTCTGGGAGCATCATCGGAATACAGCGGGTTGTTAAGGGAGCGTTGGAGATGCTGACCCCCGATGGAACCCTTCTTTCAGGCAGCTATCCCGGGAATTTCCTGGATGGCGCCACCCTGAAACCACTCGCCGATGCATCAGCTTATATTCCTGCCTCGATCTGCAACCCAGAAGGAAGCGGGCAACCTGACGTTAACGACTCAGATGGTGACGGTGTCCCTAATATGGTTGACGATTTCCCCACCGATGGATTACGGGCATTCATCAGCTGGTACCCAAGTGCATCTTCATTTGGAAGCCTGATCTTTGAGGACCTGTGGCCCTCCGCAGGTGATTATGATATGAACGATGCGGTGATTGATTATCAATACCGGATTATAACCAACAGCCGGAACCAGGTAGTGGATATCCAGCCAAAATTTTACCTGAGGGCAGCAGGGGCAACCCTGAAGAATGGCTTCGGGTTCCAGCTCGATAACATCCTCCCGTCTGCAGTGGGCTCTGTGAGCGGCTATGTCTTTAAATTCGGATACATCAATCTGAGTGAGAACGGAACCGAAAGCTCTCAGGAACATGCCGTGATCATTGCATGGGACAATGCTGACAACATCATTCACCGGCCACCTGGCCTAAGGACAGAATTCAATACCCTTGACAATTATCCTTCGGGCTATTCTGATTCGGTCTTTATCAACGTCCATTTCACAATACCCCAGGATCAGACTCTCGTTGGATCCCCACCATACAACCCATTCCTGATTAAAAACCTCGACAGAAATATCGAAATCCACATGCCCGATTACATCCCTACTTCCCTGGCCAGTCCGGCATTCTTTGGCACAGGGGATGATGACTCAGATCCCACTATTGGCAGGTATTACAAAACAGAAAAAAATCTCCTGTGGGCTACTAATATCCCTGAGAAATACGATTATACATATGAATACATCGCGATCCTTTACGGATACAATTACTTTGCTGAGTGGTGCCAGGCAAGCGGAAACTCTTATCCCGACTGGTATCTGAACTTGCCGGGATACAGAAACCAGCATACCATCTACAAAATCCAACCATAATAATCTTTCCTATGCTGGGAGTTCCCGTTTAGGATTGGATTGCCTGGATTTTTCTGTATTAATTATCAGAAGAAAGTAAAGTACCGTAACAGCCACCCCGGTGCCTGAGATGACAAACATCCATCGAGCCCCCAGTGTGAACCACACGAGTCCGGCCAGACTGCTCGCCAGTAGGGTTAGAAGACTTGTGAGACTTGTATACAAACCGATGGCAGTGGCTGTATCCTTCCGGTCAGCCAGATTCGTAATCAGTGCTTTGGAGATCCCATCGGTACAAGCAGCATAGAGACCATATCCAAAAAAGAGAATGCCAAACATTAATATCGACCCAGCCCATCCAAACCCGAAATAGACTGCGCTGAAGATCATCAATCCGATGATCAGCATGGTTTTGAGGCCGATGCGATCGGCAAGCCATCCAATTGGATATGAAAAGAGGGCAAAGATGAGGTTGTAAAAAATATAGACACCAATCATCTGAACATCCGACAATCCCTGTTCCTTCACGGCAAGCAACAGGAATATATCAGAACTGTTAAATAATGTGAAAAGAAGCAATCCTATGGCCACCATCCGATACCCCGACCCGGCCCGCTTCCAGTAGGAAAAATAGGATAGGAAATGGATTTTCTTAACAGGTGACAGAGAATCACTCCTCTTTTTTTCCTTGATAAAGAATGTCATCAAAACAGCCACCAGTCCGGGAATAAAAGCCAGAAAAAAGAGCCATCGATACTGTTCCGGGAAGTAAAAAAGGTAAACCAGTGCCAGTGACGGGCCAATGGCAGCTCCAAGAGTATCCATGCTCCTGTGAAATCCAAACACCTTTCCTTTGTGTTCGCTGGTTGTCTCATCACTCAGAATGGCATCCCGTGATCCGGTACGTATACCCTTTCCCAACCGGTCGAGTGTTCTGGCGAAAAAGATCCACAAGGGGTATATAAAAATTGCCATCAGTGGCTTGGAAAGGGCGCTGAGAGCATATCCTACCTGTATAAATGGCAGCCGTTTTTGTTTCAGATCGGAGAGGTTTCCGAAATATCCTTTACTCAAGCCGGCAGTAGCTTCCGCAATCCCTTCGAGGATTCCGATCAAAAGAATTGAAAAGCCAATTGAACGAAGGTAAACAGGCATCACGGGATAGAGCATCTCGCTGGCAATGTCGTTGAAGAAGCTGACAAAAGATACCAGCAGGACAGTTCGGGTGATGATTCGAGTCTTATTCATTAATCAATTCCCTAATATTCATCCATTTGATTGAAGTGAAAGCTCATCGGTTTGTTTTTTCAGTTCAGAATCGGAATTTTAGTAAGTTTGTCCCGACTTATAGCCCTTTCGGATTGACCAAAATTAATAAAAATAGCTTTGAACCACAGATGGTTGATCACGACCCGTTTTACAGTCTGAAATCATTCATCGAGGGGGAAGAGAAAGAGCGGCAGCGATTATCCAGGGAGTTGCACGACGGGATCGGGCAATACCTGGTGTCGGTAAAAATGCAACTCGAAAGCTTGCTGTATATGGATGGGGAAGAGGTGAGAGAGCGAATTTCCAAGATCAGGACCGATTTTGACAAGATTGTGGATGAGATCAGGAGGATCAGTAACAACCTGATGCCTTCGGTGCTGGAGGCCTTCGGTATCGTGTTTGCGATCCGGAATCTTTGTGTGGAGACCAGCGAACATACTGGTCTTCATATCTCTCTGGACTTCAAAGGTGATTTTGAATCCCTGAATAAAACAATCAAGACATACATCTTCAGAATTGCTCAGGAGGCCCTGAACAACACCGTAAAACATGCGGGAGCAAGTCAGGTTGACCTGGTTCTGATCAGGCGAACGGAGAATGTCCTTTTCAAAATCAAAGATAACGGGAAGGGGTTCAATTTGCAGGAGGTCAAGACGGATACGGGGCATGGGATGAACAATATGCGGGAGCGGGTGAATCTCTTAAATGGTTCGATTGATATTGATTCGCATGTGAATGTTGGCACCATGATAACCATCAACATCCCATTATTTCATTAAGTGTACACAACATACTTCAGCATAAATCTGGAATGAAGCATATCGAAATTTTTCTGGTAGACGATCATCAACTGGTGCGGGATGGAATCAAAGCCCTGCTAGCCGGGATTGATGATATTCAAATTATCGGGGAGGCTAATAATGGGAACGAATTACTGGAGAGCATCAAACTCAAACATCCGGATATCATCCTGATGGATATTTCGCTGCCGGATATCTCAGGTATTGATCTAACCCGGATGTTAAGTAAGAGTCATCCCGAGATACGGGTACTCATTCTAAGTATGTATACAAATGAAGATTTTGTTTTCAATGCAATGAAAGCCGGAGCCAGAGGTTATTTACCAAAGAACACCTCCCGCCAGGAGCTACTGGATGCCATGTATGCAATCCATGACGGCCAGGAATTCTTGAGTGAATCGATCTCCAAAATCATCCTGAAGAGTTATCTGCGCCAGGTCACACAGCCCGATGCGGGTACCGAAGACAGTCCACAATCACTGACGAAGCGTGAGCAGGAAATTCTCAAACTATTCGCAGAGGGATATAACAATAAGGAGATCAGCACACAGCTGGCGATCAACATCCGTACTGTTGAATCACATAAAACCCATATTGTTAAAAAGTTAGGATTAAAATCGACTGTTGAAATGGTTAAGTTTGCTATAAAAAATAAGTTTGTTGAATTATGAAAACCCTCCTCCATATTTCTGATCTCCAAAAGGAGCTCCGTGCCTCATTGGATGGGAACAAGTCGATCGGTTTCGTCCCCACGATGGGCGCCATCCATTCCGGTCATATCTCATTGATCAAGAGATCAAAACAAGAGAATGACATCACTGTTTGCAGCATCTTTGTGAATCCCATTCAATTCAACAGCGAGGTTGATCTGACCGGATATCCCAGAATGATTGAGCAGGATTCAAAGGCACTCATAAGAGAGGAGGTTGATTTCCTTTTTGCACCTGATGTAGTTGAGATGTATCCGCCTGGCGAGGAAACGCAGCTGGATATTGATTTCGGACGGCTTGATAAGGTGATGGAGGGAAAACACAGGCCTGGCCACTTCAAAGGGGTAGCTATCGTGGTGAACAAGTTGTTCGATATCGTAAAACCTTCGCGTGCCTATTTTGGGAGTAAGGATTTCCAGCAGCTGACAATCATCCAGCATATGACTGAATCTCTGAAGCTTCCTGTGGAGATCGTCCCCTGTAAAACAATAAGGGAATCTGACGGACTTGCAATGAGCAGCCGCAATTTAAAGTTGACTATTGGGGAGCGTCAGGTGGCTTCAGAGATTTACGGTGTGCTTATGTTCACTAAAGCGAATGCGGACTCAATCCCCGTCAGGAAACTTCAGGTAATAGCACAAAAGAGACTCGCTGAAAATCGAGCATTCCAGGTTGACTATTTCGAAATTGTAGATAAGCGAACACTTTTACCAATCAATACATGGGATGAGCCCGAGCAAATCATTGCATGCACTGCTGTTAACATTGGTGGCATTCGCTTAATCGATAATATGGAACTTTTTTCTTAATTTTGCCGGATGAACATCGGGGTACTTAAATCGAAAATTCATAGGGCTACTGTTACAGAAGCCGATATCAACTATATTGGAAGCATCACGATCGATGAAGCATTGCTGGAAGCCTCTAACATCATTGAATACGAAAAGGTCCATGTGCTAAATATCAATAACGGTGAACGGATTGAAACATATGTGATCAAAGGGAAGAGAGACAGCAGAACAATCTGTTTGAATGGTGCCGCGGCCCGGAAGTTCTTGAAAGGTGACATTGTGATTATTGCATCTTATGCTATGATGGACTTTGAGGAGGCAAAATCGTTCAAACCTGTGATTGTTTTTCCCGATCATCAGAACTGTATCCCAAAAAGCTAATCTTCTCCCTGATGCCATCCACCTCAGCTGATGTTAAACCTTCCAAAGCAGGGTTCCTCACAATCCTGAAGTTCTCTTTCTTTCTCGGACTTGGGATTCTGTTCATCTGGCTTTCCGTAAAAGATCTTACTGAAAATGAACGTTATGAGATCATACAGGCTTTCCGCACCGCCAACTATAATTGGGTTTTCCTGGGAGTTTTTATTGGAATATGCAGCCATATTCTGCGAGCCATCCGTTGGATAATGCTGATGGAGCCCATGGGCTACAAACCAAAGCTTACAAACACATTCTATGCCGTGATGGTTGGATACCTCGCCAATCTTGCATTCCCGAGACTGGGAGAGGTGACTCGTTGCGGGATTCTGGCAAAATATGAAAAGATTCCGTTTAACCGGTCGCTGGGTACGGTTTTCACTGAACGGGCCATCGACATGATGATTTTCTTCCTGTTGTTTGCGGTGATGATTGTAACACAGATTGGAACCATCCGGGAGTATCTGGATGAGACAATTTATCCGAAACTGGTAGAGAAGTTCGGAACGATCCATTATTCACGTATCATGTGGATAACCATAGGAAGTTTTTTCACGGTTTTTGCACTTATCTTATGGATTTTCCGCAAGAGACTTCGGAAGTTTACAATCTACCAAAAGGTGAAAAGTCTTGCTGTCGGTTTTTGGGAGGGATTGAAATCATTGACACAAATAAAACATCCCTGGCTTTTTGTATTTTATTCACTTGCTATCTGGGCTCTCTATTTCCTGATGCTATATGTCTGTTTCTTCTGTTTCTCTGCGACTTCCAGTCTATCGCTGGGTGCCGGACTATCAGCTCTGGTACTTGGCAGTATCGGTATCATGATAACTCCCGGAGGGATTGGACTATACCCGGCACTAATTCAGGAGACCTTAATGCTGTATGGCATTGCAATGGTTACAGGACTTGCTCTTGGATGGATCGTTTGGACCACACAAACTCTGATGATCCTGATGGTTGGTGGCGGCTCACTAATACTGCTTTCATTTAACAAGACTGATCATGGAAAGAGTGGAAAGGATTAAATCCAAGATATTCAACAACACGCAAATCCGGAATCAACGTAAGGTCTGGCGTTTTAAAGATCGAAAGGTTGTATTCACCAACGGATGTTTTGATCTCCTGCACCTGGGACATATTGAATACCTGGCAAAAGCGGCTGATCTTGGTGATGTTCTGGTAATCGGCCTGAACTCCGATAGTTCGGTCAGGAAACTGAAAGGCCCCGGGCGTCCAGTCACCGATGAATATGCCCGGGCTATGATCCTTGCATCCCTAACCTATGTCACGACAGTCATTCTTTTCGATGAAGAGACTCCATATGAGTTGATTGCCATGGTTCAACCGAATGTTCTGGTTAAGGGAGCCGATTATAAGACAGAAGAGATCGCTGGTCATGATATTGTACTTGCCGGTGGAGGAGAGGTGGTAACCATTCCTCTTACTGAAGGATACTCCACCACCGCTATTCTTTCTCAGCTTCATGACCAGGCAAAAAATAAATGACATGAATGAACAAGAATGACGAATGCCATCAATAACCTCTTTCTGACTTCTTTTGCAAACTGCCTACTGCATCCTGCCAACTGATCTATTATGGCAAAAGTAAAAACATCATTTTTCTGCCAAAACTGCGGGGCCCAGTCGGCCAAATGGCAGGGGAAATGTTCTTCCTGCGGTGAGTGGAACACATTTGTGGAGGAG
>ERZ889078.2332-NODE-2332-length-13641-cov-13.480127_pt1 | contig 13641 bp, 14 predicted proteins | sample MGYA00521266_ERZ889078 | MGnify/ENA primary metagenome ERZ889078 (study PRJEB32303, sample SAMEA104408618) | aquatic metagenome | biome: Brackish water; feature: Pelagic; material: water | place: Baltic Sea | collected 2014-06-16T06:34:00 | depth 76,534 m ...
GATGCGGTTTACAGAGGATTATGTCTTTTTAGAGGGGAAAATCCCTAGTACCCCAAACTGCTCAAATTGGAGTTTTCACGCCGGCTTAACGACCGGATCAGAATCGAAGGGAAAGCGATAGACTTTTATGATATTCCATCTGATGATCCCAACTTTACATTGCGTCAGGATGGATTCATCCAAATTGATTTGACCTACTTCTTTTAGGCTGTGGGCTTGGCACTCGTAGCGATCCGTTGGTTTCAGGTCGATTCTGGACGTGAACCCCGGCATAAGTTCCTGAGCTACCAAAACTCCTCAGATTCTAAATAATTCCGTCTGGGCCATTAGACGGCGATAAACGGTGCCAATCGTCCCAGAGGTGAGCACTCTCAAAGATAGAGAAATTTCCAGTTAATTTAAAGAAACGGTCGAGACTGGCAACATTACTATTGGAATGATAAGGAAAATAGATAAATATCGAAACCGTTTCTTATCATAGGGTATGGTGAAAAAAACCAAAGTGACAACTGACCTACAACTTAAAAGATTTTATAGGACCTTGTGGTTCATCTAGAATAATTTTTAGCTTCAAGTGTAAATGTCTGGTATTAAACAGAAAGCCGACCTATTTGTAGAAATCACCTGGGTGGCCGGTTTTGTTAAGGGTTGTCAGACATCTGCACACGAAGCAAGGCTCTGTCAGGTTACCAAAATGATTAACGTGCAGATGTTGGACAAGCCTCGAGGGAGGAAACCGCGGGGCGTAGCCGGGCTGTTTCGGTTATCGATTCTTCTATGGGGATTGTAACGTGGCCGGTGTTGATGGAGAGTTGAATGTCTCTGGGTTCTGATAATGAAAGTCGATAAATGGAGGTCTTTATGCCGTTAGTCTCCTTCAGGTTTGACGGGGACAAGCTCCTGGTTTCTCCATTTTCATCAAAACAATCAAGGCGGTACGTTACCGTCTTTTGCCAGTAAAAATGCCACCGTTGAGTCTTATTTCTGGTCAGGGTGTTCATGATGCTTTCAATCTCAAGGGAGGTGCACGAGGCTGCTGATTGCCTGTAAAGATATCGATGACCTTCATGGGACTACTACAGTGCGGGCAAATATAGGTAGCCTGTACAATTTCCACGGGTTCATCTGTGGTAGTGGAGGTGGTTTCCTTACTGGCTCCTTTTTCTTTAATAGCCTCCTCTTTCTGGATCAACAGCTCACGCGCCTGTTTCAGATTCTCCTTTCGTCTGGCGTTAGCGAGCAATCCATAATGACGCAGTCGCTGAAAACCACCCGGTAAAACATGTATTAAAAAACGACGGATGAACTCATCCGCTGACAGGGTCATGTTCTTATAGCGTAAATGCTTTTCATTGCGGTAGTCTTTCCACCTGAAGGTCACACCCTGACCATCAAAGCGCAGTAATCTACTGTTACTGATCGCAACCCGGTGAGTATAGCGGGACAGGTAGGCCAGTACCGATTCGGGACCGGCAAAGGGACGTTTGGCATACACCACCCAGTCGATCTTTTTGAGTGCTTTAAGCCAGTCAAAAAAACAGGCTTTATCCATCAGCTTTTGCTGATTCCCGCCAAATTCCAGTTTACCCGCCTGATAGGCTTGTTGAAGTTTTTCCAGAAACAAACGCCGGAACAGGCGAGACAATACCCTCACTGACAGGAAGAAACCGGGTTTACAACTCACCCAGTGTTTACCGTCCATGGATAAACCGCCACCGGGTACAATGCCATGCACATGTGGATGATGGCTCAAATTTGAGCCCCAGGTGTGTAACACCAGGGTAAAACCTATTCTCGCCCCGAGATGCTTTGGATCAGCCGCGATGGTCTGCAGTGTTTTTGCCGCTATTTTGAACAGGATGGTGTAGATCACCGACTTGTTGCGATAGGCCAGATAACTGATTGGCGCTGGCAGGGTAAAGACCAGGTGATAATACTCCACCGGCAGCAGATCGACTTGACGGGCTTCCAGCCAGCGATGGGCTGCACTACCCTGACACTTCGGGCAATGTCGATTACGACAGGAGTTATAGGCAATCTGTTGATAACCGCAGTCCGTACACTGCAGGACATGACCACCCAGTGCCGCACTTCGGCAACTCTCGATAGCGGACATCACTTTCAGTTGAGCCAGGCTGATATGACCCTGATGAGCCGTACGCCAGTCGTTACCTTTTGCCCGGAAGATATCAGCCACCTCCAGGCGTTGTCGGGGCATGACTCACCTTATGTTGGTAGTGACAGGGTCTCCAGCGGGCTAGTCACTTCCTGCAAGACATCAGTGGCCACCTGAGTATACAGACTGGTGGTCTCGAGTTTGCTGTGACCGAGCAGGACCTGGATCACACGGATATCCACTTTCTGTTCCAGCAGATGCGTGGCATAGCTGTGTCTCAACAGGTGCATGGTGACACGTTTCTCCATCTCCGCATCCACCGCGGCAGCGCGAATGGCACGCGATAAATGGCGAGCCGTGATTGGGTTGACCGGGTTTTGACCCGGAAATAACCAGCCGCCATTGAGCATCAACCCCCTGGCGTGACCTTCATGCCACCAGGCGCGTAGAATCGCCAGTAACATTGGTGATAACATCGCATATCGATCTTTACGTCCTTTGCCCTGTTCTACGTGCAGGGTCATGCGTTGGCTGTCAATATCACTGATCTTCAGTGCGGTTACTTCACTGATACGCAGACCGGCCCCATAGGCCACCGAGAAAGCGGCCTTGTACTTCAGGCTGGTGGTCGCTTCCAGCAACCGTCTGACTTCTTCTCTGCTTAAAACCACCGGTAACTTACGCGGTACCGGCACCGTCTTGAGTTTATCGACAACATCCTGTCGATCCAGTGTCACTTCAAATAAAAACCGCAAGGCAGTGACCGCGGCATTAATGGTGATACGGGAGGTTCCCTGATCCACCAGATGGAGTTGAAACTGGCGTAAATCTTCTCGAGTCGCGGTATCGGGTGAGTGCCCCAGATAAGCTGTCAGCTTTTTAACGGCCAGGATATAAGCCGACTGGGTCTTGGGGGACAGCTTGCGTAATTGCATATCTTCGATCATGCGTTGACGCAAAGCACTGATGGGTTGATGAGTAGCTTGTGACATGATGCTTCTCCTGTGTTGAAGCGAGGCCGATTGCCCCGTTCTTCAAACATAGAAGATGTCATTATTTTAAGGAAGAGTTGGATCCTGAAACTGGCACACGATACCGCGAGAGCGGTTTAGTCCTACGCCACGAACCCGACGCACCCTACAGCCTGTAAGGAATGACCGCTATGTAGTGAAGAGTCAATTTCAGATACTGGTAGCAACGACCGGTTTGGAGAAACCTGGAACTGCTGAATTGACAGTGATGGTTCCGTAAATAATGAGTCAGTGAGTCCAGCACCTCAATACATTCAGTACTGAAAATCAAAATTTACAATAAGGGTAATTAATTGAAGCACTATAATTACCCTTATTATGCTAATTGAGGTAATTGATATGATCCGTGAAGCACCTGCAATGACCGTACGTAATAATCTTGGTGAGTTATTAAATGAGGTATAGTACCGTGGCGATTCGGTAATGATAACCAAAAGTGGTAAGCCAATTGCCGCTTTAATTGATATTGGTTTAGGTGATTAGCAATATAACTCAGTCAATCGCTATTCAGGTGTCGGAGTCAGTTGCATTAATTAGATTAATAGCCCCGTCACGTTATATTTACTCGTTAGATGATCAGTTTTCTTACCGCTGACTCCGACACCTTCTATTAGCTGAGCCATGTTGCTAATCATCTTGGTTTATATGAGCGCCTACGTCGAATGGATGACAATTTTGCCAGGTTATGGTCGCAATTTTCTGATTCCTTTAAGCAAATGAAAGATAAGGAAATCGAGGCTTTATCTGATGAAGCTATAAAAGACCTTCCTTGATCTATGAAAATCGTGTTGGATAGTAACGTCTATTTATCCGGGTTAGCTTCACCAAACAGTGCACCTGGTAAAATTCTTTCGGCTTGAGACAATCATAGTTTTGATATAGTTACTTCTGATTAACTCGCTCTACAAAACGAATACAGCATCGAAAGCCCGGCAGCGTTTGTCACACGGATGTAATTTTAGTTAGGGTCATTTTGAATTTCTGGAAGGCTACGTACTTCAGATTGAAATACTGGATGCCAATTTATCCGTAGTGTTAAACTTTGCCTGTATACCTGTCAGGTATAAAAAATCAATTTATATGCCAATAATGATAAACTTTTTCCATCTGACTTTAAAAGGTGATTTATGCCTACAAGAAATGTAGTTTTAACTGATCAACAAGAGATTTTTTTAGGGGGACTGGTTGCTGATGGTCGCTACCAGAATGCCAGCGAGGTGTTGCGTGAAGGATTACGCCTGTTAGAAAATCAGATACTTCGTCGTAAAGAAGAACTAGCCAACATACGAGATGGAATTATTACTGGCATCAATCAAATTGATAACGGAGAGTTAGCCAGGGGGTCAGGAAATGATGCTATTGAGAGAGCATTTATAAGTGCAAAGCTTAAACGCGGTTTATGAAATCTTACCGATTATCACTACAGGCCGAACAGACATTAGAGAGCATTATCGGTTGGACCATTGATAATTTTGGAATCGCCCAGGCATTAAATATAAAGATCAACTTGAAAGCCGTTTATCCTCGCTTGCCATGGGTGAGACACCCCATGGAAAACCCTGTAATCAACTGGTTTCGGAAGTGTTGGATTTAAATGACCTGGAATATTATAAACAAGGTCAGCATTACATTATTTTTCGAGTAACAGAAAGTGAGCTGCTTGTCATTGTTTTTGTCCACGGCTCACGGAATTTGGAAGCTATTCTTCAGGAATTATAGTCAAATCAATAACTGAGCTTCTAGAAAACCCAAGAATGACCGGCTTGTCTATGGACTTGCCGGTGCCTACAGACAGTCAGGATCGGCTAAAAATGACACATAAGGGTCTAAGCGTATGTTATCGTACCGTTGGACTTAAAACTCCTATAACAATCTAATTAAATCCATTACCGGACTTTTTTCAAACGCATCTTCTGGTCGATCATAAACCTTGAGCATCTTGATATCAGCATGGCCGGTCTGTCGAGTGATTTTCTCGTCATCTACATAACCTCTTAAACTGGTTACAAATCCAGCTCGTAACGAGTGCCCAGCGTATTTTCCTGATTGTTCTAACATGGCTGCTTTTGCGAGAGACTTAATGGCCTTATTCACTGAAACATGGCTTATTTTCACCGGGGCTCTTTCACCTTTCTTCCACTTAAAACCCGCTACGCTAAGAACTGACTGTTTTTTCCCATTGATCTTCATGTTTTTCAGTTGAAATCCACGAAATAAATAGCCTTTAGTTATACCCGCTAACTGCTTCCATTGCTCAATGGCAGACACTGGACAGTAACGGCCATTAGGTTGGGGTACCAGAGGCAAGGCTTTATAAAACCCTTTTTCTCCCGTTTGATCCGTTTTTGTAATACCCATACGAATTGATAGCCCGATATCACAACTGAATATATCCTCAACCTTTATACCGGCCAATTCAGATTCACGCATAGCGCCATAGAAACCGACCAGTATCATCGCTCTATCGCGAACACTGCGTAAATCGTTGCCGGTAGTATCAACCATGCGTTTAATTTGGCTGAGAGAGAGTGCGGGTACACGATCGGGGATCCAGTTGTCATTTTTTACCCGATCCACCCGGATGCCTTTCATGACCGATTGCACGGCGGGATGTCGCGTTGTATCCGGATACTGCAATTGTCGTTGTGCCCAGGATAAAGCCACCAGGCGACGGTTAATGGTGGTCGGTGTTTGACCCGCTCTGGCACAGTTTGATAAGTACTCGCGTAACAAACTAACCGGGATCGGCAGGGTGTTCACGCCTCCCAATGCCTGATCAATCATTTTCAAATCTGAGCGGTAACTGTTGAGGGTGTTTTCATTCAAAGCCTGCAAATCGAAGTAACGGGGGGTATTTTTTTCAACGGTTACACGTTCCGCTACCAAAGCATCGAGCTGATTGACCAGGTGCTTTATCCAGATCGGCTGGGTCTGTGGATCACGGTTATCGACCTTCAGAATAAGCAGTTCACCGTCATTGATCTCGATAGGCCTGGTTGTGGACAATGATCCAGTCATAAAAATGTACTCACAAGGATTCCCTAATTCACTGTATCGATGTGCACGTTAAATGCATATCAATCTCGTTTTCGTTCCGGCAAAGCATAGTCTAAAGACTATAGCTTTTCAATAGCATATAGTTATTGAAAAGCTATAATTGGCAGAATAGGGCGGTTTTCACCCTTTATAATTGTAATTGTATCGATATATCGATATAGTAATGATTATTTAAAAAACAGCTTCCCACATGGCTCATAAAGCGACACAGCAATCCAAATCCACAAAACCGCAAAATGACATCATTCAATTAGAGGAAGTCGTTGATGCTATCATTACCCTGCAAGCAATCGCTAAAGAAGAAGGGAGCGATACCGTTAAAATGCCAGGGCTTCATTTGCTAAAAGACCACATTGGACATGGTTCATTACCCCGTATAAAAAAACTGCGCGAGCTGTACGAACAAAAAATAGCCGACGAGAAGGCCCACCCGATCCCGGATCCTGTCAATGAAGCCTTACAAAAGACCGTAAAATCACTGTGGCGATCGATTAGCAATGAAATGGATCAGGTTCTCGAAGCCGACCACCAGGCTCGGGAGACGGCAGAAAATGCCCTCAAAACAGTGCAACAACAGCTGGATGACGCTGTACGTGAATCTTTAGCATTAAATCGAGCCAATATGGGGCTACAGGAAGATCTGGACGAAGAAAAGAAGGCTCACAGTGACCTAAAGAAAGAAAAAGAGCATTTACAGGAAAGACTCGATCAGCAGGAACGGTTCGTGAAAGCTCGCCATGAACAACTGGTCTCAGAACAGCTCAATCATAAAAATACGCGAGATCAATTCACCACTGAAGTCAAAGCACTGGAACACAACATCCTGGAAATGGAAAACAGGCATGCGGAACAAATGAGACAAAGTGAAATTCTGGCTAATGACATGAAAACACAACTCAAAGCTGAGAACGCAACCGCACAAAGACGCATAGAGGAGCTGACGGTAGAAAAAAACAATGCACACACAGTAGCAACAGCACTTACCGGGGATAAAGAAGAGCTGATCATATCTACTGCCTCTCTTAAAGCGATCCTGACGACCACTCAGAAAAGACTCGATACTGAGATTGAAATACGGAAACAGGCCGAAGAAAAAGTCGTCGATTACCGCTTATTGAAAGTCGAAGCAAAACGATTGAAAGAACATAATGAAACCCTGGCGGAGCAATTAAAGCAGTTGCAATCGGATTACCGATCTCTCACTCTCTCGCACGTTAAACCCACTAAAAATTAATTATGAAAACACAGTTGAAATGCCTATAGCAGCCATTCGAGATTGAACAACAATATACACATAATTGAGGGTCAAAATAAGTTTTGGCAGGTACCTGTAATTGCCAGTTTATCCATTGAACCCGGCTCAGCCTACAACATGTAAGATCTGTCTGTTTCGTGGCGTAAGCGGACGAACACTATATGGTGGCTCAGATAGCAAGTTTGATATCTTTGACCATGTGTGTTCCTTAAAATGTTTCATTATCATATAAAAGAAGTTATCAGCTATCGAATACTCAAAAACTTCAATCTGACTCTGGCAATTCGGCACTAATTGATTCTTTTTGTTCGCGAAGCTCTGAAAGTTGAGTCTCCCACTCCCAGACAGCTGATCGGGCTTTACGCAGATAAGATACATTTTGCTCATTTTGTGCGAGGTGAATATAGCTTTTCATCGCGCCCATAGCACCTTTAATATCTCCAATTCGTTCACTGCTGATCGCGAGACCGTAATAAGCATTTGCCTGAAATGAATTCTGTTCCATCGCTGTGATAAAAAAATCTCTCGCTGCTTCATATTTCCCCAGTTCATACAAAGAAAACCCCATGTTTACATTGACTTCTGGAATGGTCGAATTGCTCAACAATATTTGCTCCCAAACTAGCGAAGCCTGTGCATATTCCCGTTGTTGCATAAGACTGACTGCTTTTGAAAAGTTTGTATCCAACTCATTAGATACTGGTATTCCTACCGGTTTAACAGTTAAGTTCGGAGTAACTGATTTTATCATCCAGGAGTTTAGTAACCAGCCTGAAATCCCTATGATCACTAGCAGAGATATTGATACCTTCAGATAGTGACTATGTTTATCGGGACGTTTATGCGATTCTGTCAACGCCATCAGATCATTCCTTTATGTGGAGCCGTAGAGATAAATGGCACGCCGAAAAAAGTTAAAAAGGCAAGAATAAAACAGCCCAAAACTAATACAGGATAAATATTTTGATAGCTGGAGTTTGTTTTCAAGTGTAATACAAAAGCCAGACTTAACCAGGTCAGGAAAGCCCAGGTTTCCAGTGGGTCCCACGACCAGTAACGTCCCCAGGCATCCTGTGCCCAGATCGCACCAAAAAATAACATCAGCGATTCGAAACAGAAAGCAAAGGCTAATAATTGATAACTTAGAAACCGGGCTGCCGGAATGGAACTTGAGCTATCTGAAGATTTTGATGTCATCAGTTCGAATATGGCCATGCCAGTGGCTAGTAATAATAAACCCAGGAAAAACTTGCCCGAGAATACATGAAAATATAACCAGATCGTGTTGTAGGTCGGTGGAAGATAAGTATCTTTAGCGGGAGTAATCAATAACCAGATCATTAATAAAGCCAATATGGGGACAATGTAGCGGCCCATTTGTTTATTCTGTTTTGAAAGGATCATGAATAACAGGAAGCAGAGCATCAAACTCCACACGTTACTGCTTAATATTTCATACAAATTTATAAAGGGTCCATGCCCTACCCGCACCCATCTTATACTCAAGCTAACGGTATGACAGAGCAAACCTAAAGTACCACTCAAGATAATGATGTTATGGGTGTATTGATTTTGTTTCAGGTAGTTTAGAATGAAACTAAAGGTGTAAAAAAAGCAGGCTATGAATAATAAAGGTTGCTCGATTGACATGGATTAAAAAATTACGGTGGTCTGAGTTAATGTTTCAAAAGGACATACAGACTAATAAGCATATAGTATGCCAAAAAATTAATTAAGCTGCAGATTGATTCACCTGTTAATGATTTCGGAATCTATCAGGTCTATAGGTAGAAATACATGAAATGTTGTGCCCTTCCCTTCTTCACTGTCAATATTCAGTACACCACCATGTGTATGAACTATTGAGTCACAGATGGATAAACCCAGACCACTACCTTTTCCGACGGGTTTTGTGGAGAAAAAGGGTTCTAAAATATGATTCTGAATTTCTTTTGACATTCCATGTCCCCTGTCTGTAATACTTATCTGAACTCGATCTCCATCCTGTTGCGTTTCAAGCTGAATTGTTTCATTTTCACCATTAACAGAAATACTGGCATCCATTGCATTGATCATCAGGTTCATAAAAACCTGGGTCAGTTGATCAGCTACACCGACAATGGCTGGTAAATTTTTATCCAGTTGCAAGTCCATTTTAATCGCACTGAATCGGCGATCAAAAGTCAATAACCGTGCGGTACTTTGTAGTAAGCCGTTTAGATCGAGTAACTCGCGCTCACGTGGTTTTGGTGAAGCAAAATCGGCTATTTCACGCGTTATTTTAGCCAGTCTGATAGTTTGCTCATCAATCAAGTTGATGTTCTCGCCTACCGAATCTTTAAACGGACAATCACCTACAGGATTCCCGCTACATTCGTTGACTGATTTTAGTTCTGAGGCCGCACCGGCTATAGCCGCTATAGGATTGCCTACCTCGTGTAAAATACCTGCTGCCAGTTGTCCGATGGCGGCCATTTTCTCCTTGTGGAAATACAGTTGACGAGTCGTTTCAAGTTCTCTTTGCGCCTTAATACGTTGAGTAATATCACGTACCACAATGATATAACTGGACTTTTCAACACTCGAGTGTAAAGGCCCAACCCAGATATCTGCAGAGAACTGGTTACCATTTAAACCTTTTAAAATAGCGACAATCTGACCAATTTTCCCGGGCTGTAAAATACTTAAACTGGTCTCTTCAGAGAAAAACAGAGTGAACTTTTTACCGGTCAAATTTCCCTCCCTGCCATTAAATAATTTTTGTGCCGCCGGGTTATTACTCTGAATTACATAATTTGAATCACATGTAAGAATTGCATCAGGCACGTTTTCCATGATGGCCAGCAAACGAGCTTTACTTTGCTCCAGCCCTGCCTGCATCTTTACCATTTGTGTGACGTCATGCTGGACTTCAATCACACCTTCAAACTCACCTGAAGATGAGTACAGAGGCGTTGAGACCAGGTCGACAAGAATAGGCTGGTTATTTGCATCAAAATGCGTATGCCTTAACCTGGCGGTACAACCATCCTGCTTGACCTGTGCAAAAGAACAGGGATGATCTGGGCCACTACAGGGTTCATTACGACGGTGGGAGATTTGATAACAATAACGAAAGTTATTTTTATCCTGATCAGGTGGAATTAAATTAATGGCTGCTTTGTTCATTAACGCAATGGTGAAATCGGGTCGAATCACCAACAAGGGGTTACTGATACCATCGATCACAGATTGCAGAAATGTTTTTGATTTATCCAGTTCAGCTGTACGTTGTTCAACACGTTGCTCAAGTTCAGCGTGTATGGTCTGTAGCTCATTTAAATGCTTCTGGCGTTGAAGAGTTTCCTTACGTAGCAGTCGATGTGTACCAAAAAAAGAAAATGCCAGCGCCAGGTAAAAAGTCATTAGAATTCCACCGATAGCCCAGAAGATAACTTTTTGTTTTCCTTCAAAATTGCTCAGAATCTTTGAAACATCGGTATATATTTCAAAAACACCGAGTGTCTCTTTAGTGAGTTGATTTTTGACTGGAATATATTGTTGATGCAATGAGAAGGTTTCGATCAAATTGTCAAAATCATTCACATTATTGCGATGTACCAGCCCCGAAATAGCCTTGCCAGCCAGCGAGCTATGTACCCCTTTATTATTTTTTGCCGATTGTCCAATTTCATCCTGCTTGGTAGAAAACAATACCATCGCATCCTTGCTATAAACCTTTACTTTTACTACTGGAACCCAACGTAATTCATTTTCCAAAGTTATAGAAATTTTTTCATGTTCCTGTTTTGTTAGTTGTTTTTGATCTTTTAGCAATATCGTTTCAAGGCCCTCTGCCAGTAACGAGTTACGCAATACAATCGCCAGGTTTTTATTTTGCGTATCAAGATGAACTTTAAGATAACCTTCACTCAGCTCCAAATGGAAATACAACAGGGAAGCTAGCAATACCGTCATACCGACGATACTGATAATCATGAACTGGCGAAGAGAGGGAGACATGGTTAATTTCTATTAATCATTTTACCTGAGTGAATCCACGAACAAATTTCTTTAAGATTATTCCTGATATTAACTCAAGAGTAACAGTTTAAGCGAAACATGTTGTCTGAAACAGACCTGAATTTTTACTTTCTTTTAAAAATGCCTGAAAATTATCAAAAATAAGAAAATTTAATCACCTATTCCTGAAATTGAGAATTAAACACTCTAATTACAACCTGAAGAATCTGAAAAGCAGGCGTAACAAGATTCTATAAAACAGCAATGTAAGCCCTGGCCTATTAATTGCTCAATACTCTAAAGTAAATACTGATTTTCATTGGTACTTAAATTTTAAAATGTTAGATCAAATTTTCGAGTATATAAAACAACTGTTTCAGACAAACTATGACGATGATACTTATATCAGGCTCAGTCATAACCGATAGGTAAAAACCAAGTATCATGGCAGCAGTTGCTCTAATGGCGATTTTTGAAATAATTGATCATGGCTAAAATTTGCTATAGTAAATCTCATTCTAATTCACAACTCATAGGAGCACTAAAATATGGCTGTTGAGATCACTCGAATTCTGGTTATAGATGATCATCCCTTATTACGCGAAGGAGTCAGCAGCACACTCGACACAGTGGATGATTTTGAAGTGATTGGACAGGGTGGCAGTTATTCTGATGCCATAACAATGGCGCATGATTTCATACCCGATACAATTTTACTGGATATCAGTATGCCCGGTGGAGGCGTTGAAGCGGCACGCGAGATTCATGAAGCTCTACCCTCCATCAAACTCATTATGCTGACGGCTTCAGAGGATGAAAAAGATGTTATGTCTGCGCTACAGGCAGGTGCTAACGCTTATATTCTGAAAGGTATTGGTGGTAAGGAGTTGATCAAAAGAGTACGCCAGGTTTCTGCCGGTGAAATTTTTATTACACCGAGTCTGGCCACCAATATACTGGTTCATTCATACAATGAGGAAGCTCCCGGTCAAGTTGATCTTCTGAATAAATTAAATAAACGCGAAAGCGAGATATTAAAAGCCCTGGAGCGAGGCCTGACCAATAAGCAAATCGCCGATGAACTGTTTTTAAGTGAAAAAACGATTAAACACTACATGACTAATATTTTGCAGAAGCTACAGGTTAAAAATCGGGTAGAAGCAGCGCTTATCGCACAGAAAATGAATTACGATGAATCATAAACTGGCCTTTCACTCAGTTAGAACCAGTTAATGAAAATACCCTCCATTATTCAGCGCTGGGGATTAATCAGAACATTCGCTATCGCCAGTTTTGTTTCGATCATTACTATTAGCGTCGTATCCGGGATTTTATTTTTTTCATTTTTACATGACAATTTATTGCAACGCGAAATGGCGATTAGCTCTGAGTTCATTCAGACTGTCTCAATTATTAATAACACTGAACCTTCCTTCAGAGGTAGCACTGACCTCAGGGATAAGCAGGAACTTGAAGAGTTTTTTCAACATATTATAGGTTTACCCGATGTATTTCGGGTAACAATTTACGATACTCAAAGGAGAATAATCTGGTCCAGTGATGAGCAGGTAATCGGTAAAATTTTTACCGATAATGATGAACTCAATCAAGCGATTACCGGAGTCAGGGTGTTCAAGGAAGACAATGCAAATGAGCAATCCAAACAGGAGCATCATTTTCTACCTGAGCATGTGGAAAAATTTGTGGAAAGCTATTTTCCTGTATGGGATAGAAAGCATCAACATGTCATAGGTGTTGTAGAGCTGTATAAATCTCCTGTAGCGCTCTATGAAACTCTTCGCGAGGGCCGCATTCTGGTAATCATTGTTTCTCTGTTTAGTGGTGTCATTCTGTACTGGTTCTTATACTGGATAGTCAAAACTGCACATCAACTCATTGAGAGTCAACGGTTACGGATAAAACAGGCCAGTGGGCGTGTGCGGTCGAACTGAACGAGCAGAGTCTCAGGCGAATAGGTTCAGACCTGCATGATGGTCCTGTCCAGTCTATCGGTTTCGCATTACTTAAGCTGGATTCTATTACAGAGGAATCAGAAAGCCAGCCAGGTAAAGGGGTACTAGGGATTTTCCGTCCTAAAAAGACATAATCCTCTGTAAGCCTCACCACACATAACTCTTAGAGGGTCATCAACTTTCTCGAAGCCCATATCTTACCTTATT
>ERZ889078.2335-NODE-2335-length-13622-cov-12.736788_pt1 | contig 13622 bp, 12 predicted proteins | sample MGYA00521266_ERZ889078 | MGnify/ENA primary metagenome ERZ889078 (study PRJEB32303, sample SAMEA104408618) | aquatic metagenome | biome: Brackish water; feature: Pelagic; material: water | place: Baltic Sea | collected 2014-06-16T06:34:00 | depth 76,534 m ...
AAAATGAATTTATAGCGCTTATTTTAGATACCTTAAGAAGAAAACATTATGACCTTAATCTAAGTATTTAAAAATCCCATTAATTTTTCACTATCGAAGTTCGCGTCTTTTTCTCTTTGTATTTCATCAATAAAGTCTTTTATGGTAAAAAGCGGTTCTTCTTTGACCGCGACTTTATAAGCCGTGTTTTTTACGATGAGGCTTATTTGGCCTCCCGTTAAAGAATAAGTCGACAATTTCTTCGAGTCAAAATCCTTTTCGTATGGCGCGTCTTTTGGAAGCATCAATTTCCACAATCTTTCGCGTTGAAGAGCGTCTGGTTTTTTAAACTCTATTTTGTAGTTGAATCTACGAGAAAACGCCTTGTCGATGTTTTCAAGCAGGTTCGTGGTGGCGATGAGCATTCCGCGAAAGTTCTCTATCTGCTCCAAAAAGATGTTTTGCATTTGGTTGTGCATCTGGTCCGAACCCGTAATGTTTCCGCTGCTTCTCGCGCCCAAAAACTGATCCGCTTCGTTTAGCAACAAAATCGGTTCCGTTTTCGTTTTTTCGCAAAGGTCGTAAAACGTGTCAAAAATCTTGCGAACGTTCTTTTCGCTCTCGCCCACATACATGGAAAGAATTTTGGAACAATCAAACGCGAGAACCTGGCGTTTTAACGATTTCGCGAGCGAGTAAGCCGTCATGGTTTTTCCGGTTCCGGCCGCTCCGTAAAAGATAATCCTCGCGTCTATGCCGCTTTTTTTGTCCTTCACTCCCCACTTCACCAAACGCGAAATCACTTCTTTGTCAACTTGTCGCATTAGATTTTGCAAAGTTTCTTCCGTTTTTTCGTGTAAAACGACGTCGTCCAAAGACGTTTCGCTGTCAACGAGCTCGAAAATGTCTTGCTGGTCTACGAGGGCGTTTAGCTTAAGACGAGTTACTTTTTTATTTTTTTGCGGATGGATTATGCCTTGAAGAACCTCGTCGACTATGTAAAAAGAGCGGCTGATGCCCCCAAAAGGGTTTAGCATCTCTTCGTAGTCGATGATTGCGGAGCTTATAAGGTTTGAGCCGTCTTCTAGCAGCGAACGGTTTTTGATTCGTTCGTACTCGTCCACGGAAATCAAGTCTATAAGAGCGTTCATATCGCGTAGTGAGGTCTCGGAGCCGCTATACTCTTCGCGAAGAAGGGCTATGAAAATCACTTGTTCAAAAATGGTCATCTTTTTTTGTTTAAAAAATTTGTCCAAAACCAAACTCTGCGGAGTTTGCGCTATGCGCTCTTCTATGCGTTGTTCCAAAAGTTGCAGCTTGTGCTGAATCCTATCGACGCCCAGAGAGTGTTCATGCACGCTTTGGCGCGCGACGCTCATCTTCTCATAAAGCTCGATGCGAAGAAACTGGTCTTGCAGATACTCCAAATGGTCTCCGTAAGGCTTAACTTCGGGCAAATCAACTTCCAAAGTGCCCTCTTGAAGCAGCTTTAAAAACGATGGAGTGAGTCCAACCGCCGTGTTTAGAAGCTCAAGAGGCGTTACCTCCGAAATTTTTAACGGAGTGAAGCTTTGTTGATGAAGCCAACCAAGCTCAAGCAAATTTTTTAGTTCAAAAATATGGTTTAAGTACTCGTAGTCCTCGCTGGAATAAAGATCTTGCAACAACTCTAAAACCAAGACGTCCTCTTGCCCCTGCATGTATTTTTTTGAAATATTTTGCAACATGAGCGCCTCGGCTTCATTGCATTTCAGATGTGTGAAAATGTCGGATTTTTCAATCTTTTTTTGCGATAAGAAATTTACTAACGTTTTCAATGTTTTCCTTAAAATTTATAGCCGATACCGGCTGAAACTATTAACACGTTCGAGTTAGAGAACGTACCCTCTAGATTATTGTCATTATCCGTCGCTTTGATCGTCCTCTTCTCTCTCATTGAGTAAAGCGCGGATAAGCCTACGTCGATTTTATCGTTGATTTCATATCTACCGCCAAAGGAAACCGATACGGAATCGGAATCTGGAAGTTCAAAACTAAGAGAGCTGTCTGGAACCGGAGTTTCGTCCATAACCAAACCCGCCATAAGGGTTAGCGCGTCTAGTTCTTGCGTTACGCCCAAACGATAGGCAGTCGCGTCTTTCCAATTTTTTGCGATTGGGGAGTCAAAAGAAGAAACCAATATAGGAGTTATTGGACTCGCGTAATCAAAATCCAACGTATTGTAAGCCGACCAGTACGTTTTCTCATAAACAAACTCGACCGTTGTTTTTGTACCGAACGTATACGCGGCGGCTACGTTCACGGCTGCGGGAAGCGGCACTGAAACGCTCGCTCCCCCGTCATACACGATTGTGTCGCCGATACGTAATTTTGCGTTGCCCTCTTGGCTTAAATTTACTCGAGAACGATAAGTAAGACCAAAATCAAGAGAACTCGTAGGTTTATACGAAAGCGCCAAGTTATACCCAAAATCCAAACTATCTCCGGTCATGTCGCGAGACGCCGATGAAGAACTTTTTACAACGCCCTCGGAGTGAATAATTCTAAAACCAACCGCGATGGCGACTTCCTTGCTCACTTCAAACGCGGCGGTAGGATTTATCTCAATCACTTTAAGCGTGAATTCTTCAGCCTTATCGACCGCGGGAGTGTCTGTCCAACGCTTAGTTAAACCGCCTGGGACGACTATGCTTAAACCTACTCGAGCGTTACCAAGTTTAGAAGAAACGTAGTTTATTGATGGTATCAAAAACGCTTCACTCTCCGAACGAATGTCGTATTCCGTAGAAGCGCCGACCGCGCCTTCGTATCTTGTGTACTTGGTTCCATCCAAACCGATATACGTCAAATCCGCTTCAATTCTATTTTCATCAGACATAAACGCCATGTTCGCGGGGTTGTAATACGCCGCGTCGGCTCCATGAGAGCGCGCGACGTTCGCGGCGCCAAGCGCCACTCCGTTTAACGACGTTTCTGGAATTTTATATCCACCGGCGTAAATCGCGCTACTCGCGATTAGTGATAGCGCCGTTATCTTTATTAAATTTGTTCTCATTGAATTACTCCTGATCTAATATCCGCAAACCAACCCACGGCCGCTCCATAAGCCGTGTATCCGCATCTTCCATGAACGAACGGGTCGCTTGGCGTCGCCGCGGGAATGTAGGAAGTTGGAATTGGAGACAACGTCACGTCGGCGCCAGTGGCGCTGAGTTCGTCAAAAGCGTTTTGAGACATGGAAAAAGGAATAATCTCGTCATCCAAGCAGTGAACCAAATTTACTTTTGTTTTTGGCGTCCAATTGTCATAGGATTTGTTTTCTATGAATCTTTGTCTTATCGCGCTGTTTACGTTGTTTTGATAATCATTGATGAAACCATCTTTAAAGAGTTCGTTGGCTTGATGAGTGAAAAATCCAAGATCCGTCGTCCCGTTGGCCAAGCCTAAGCCAACGTGAATCAAAACGTTAACGTATGAACCGTCGAATAAATTATGATAAGCGTTCGTATCCGCCAAAACAGCGATGTCGCCTAACGCCAAATCATCATAATAGTAAGAGTAAGAATCGGCCAAATAACCTAAAAACGCGGGATAAACCATGGTGTGAGTCGCGTCTATCTCTATGTTGGCAAGAGCCTCCACGTCATGCGGTCCAGCCATCGGAGCCACGCCTTTGAGGTTTACGTTATTTCCAAAACTTTTTTCCACCTCTTGGGCCAACGCCATCGCTACGTGCCCGCCTTGGGAATATCCTGAAATATAAAGCTGATAATTGATTTGCACTCCCGTGTCGTTCATGTATTTCATGCTGGCTTTTATCATATCGAGCGACGCTCTGGCTGAAGATTTTTTCATCATGTACGGATGCGAAACGGCGTTGGACTCTCCGTAACCGATATAATCGGGATAGACGCCCGCGAAACCAGCGTATCCGGTCATCAAAGTCGCCAAGGAGTAGTTTGGAGCTCCATCCGCGGTTTCAACGTTTGTAGGCGCTTCGGCGTTTGTAAAGATCGTTCCGTGATTGTCGCAAAGCATGGATACGGAAAAGCCCTTGCCTAAAGACGCCAAATAGCCTTTGTACGCGTCGGTGGCCGTTGGAATCACCAAAAGTCCGGACGCGACGACCGCCTCGTCGTTCTCGCCTAGAGTGTTGTAAGTTATCCTAACGGCCTTGTATCCAAAAGCGTTTGTCGCGCTCGCGTCTATGCCGCCTCTTACGTACAAGAGCATTGTCGACGCGTTTATATCGTCTATCACCGCGGCGCCAACCAACTGGGCGCTGCCATCGGCAACGGAATTCGCCCCCTCGTTATCACTCGAGCCACACGCGTTAAAAAGCGCGATTATAGACAAAGCGACTAAGTACTTTGAACTGTTTCTTATAGATTTAAACAAACCTCAACCCTCCCCTTAAAAAATTTATAAAATAATACTACTCTATTGTTTCTTAATATTTAATTCAGACGACTATATGTTAAACGAGCTTTGGCGATACTGTTACCATAAGATTAATTTATATTTTCAAAAGAGTAAAGCAGTTCTATCTCTTCTTTCCATATAGTCTCGTCTATTGTTTCTAAAATCAGGGGAATGTCGTCCATTCTTTCGTCGTTCATGATAAATCTAAAAGCGTCAAGTCCTATCTCGCCTTTTCCCAAAGAGTGGTGTCGATCCACGTGGCTTCCCAATGGCGGTTTTGAGTCGTTTATGTGCATGCCCATGAGATATTTGAAGCCTACCACCTTTTCAAACTCCGACCAAGTTTTATCGTAAGTCTCTCGCGTTCTAATGTCGTACCCCGCCGTAAACATGTGGCAAGTGTCCACGCAAACGCCAACGCGGCTTTTGTCTTCGACTTTGTCAATTATGTGCGCGAGATGCTCGAAACGCCAGCCAAGGTTGCTTCCTTGACCCGCCGTGTTTTCCAAAACAGCGGTTACGCCCTTCGTTTTCTCAAGCGCGACGTTTATTGATTCCGCGATGACGTCCAAACAAACGTCTTCGATGGGCTTCATGACTTCCAAGTTTTCTTTATCTTTCTTATTGACCGTCGCCAAATGGCTTCCCGGGTGAAAGTTGAGACGATCTAGGCCCAAAAGCTCGCAACGACGCAGTTCGTCTATAAACGCCACTCTGGATTTTTCCAATTTGTCCGCTTCGGGATGACCAAGATTTATGAGATAAGAGTCGTGCGGCAACACGTGCTTAGGCAAAATCCCGCTCGCCTCCAACGCGCTCTTAAACTTGTCTATCGTCTCCGAATCCAAATCTTTGGCGACCCATTGTCTTTGGTTTTTGGTAAAGAGCGCGAACGCCTTGGCGCCAATCGCCCGCGCGTTCGTTACTGCGTTGAAAACGCCACCGCTTGCCGAAGCGTGCGCTCCCACGAATTTTTTAGAACTCATTGATTTATATCCTTGATTTGTATAATAATTTTGTTTTTTCTATCTTTAAAAGACGTTTTTTTGGACGTGACCGCGTACTCCACGTCCACTTCCTCGGTCTTTATGTTTTGAGTAAAACCATTGTCGGTTTTTACCATATTTTCGCCATCGTATATCTTACGCGCCAAGATTATATCTCCAAGCAAAGATTCAGGATACGAAGGGTTTAGATACTCCGCGTTAAATCCAGACTTGCTCATGCAACCGTCGTCTACGCATATCAGGTGGTTGATGGCTATCTTTTGCACCGCTTTGCCCGCGATAAAAAGTTCCAACTCGATTGCGTTCTTCGCGTGTCTCACGTAACCCAAGTCCGCAAATTTCAATTTTGGAGATTTTATAATGATGATTTTTGATTCGCTAAATTCGTAGTTCTTTACGCTGCAAGCGCTAAAGAGGAGGGTAAACGCGACAAATAGATATTTCATCTACTTTTGAATAAACTTTCCACACTGTTTTTGCGGCGTTCCGCCAAAGGTTCTAACCTCGAACGCGGTCCCATTTTTGGCGATTGCTTGACGATTGCAATCGTTCTTCGCTACGCAATCCTGATTGTTGCATCCTACGTTTTCTGATACTCGCGACATAAATATCCTTTCAATGTTGTTTTTAAAATTATAGTCAAATTTTTATAATTTGTCCGTCGCGTGATTGACGAACCGCTCTTGAATCAAATCTCCATTTTTTCCATACGTTTTAACGCTCGTTTTTTTATTTCTAAAGTAGCTACGCTCCATTTTTAGTTCGCCTGAATCGTAATATGATTTCACAGTCCCCGAACCAAGCGCGACGTCTTCTTTGATTTGACCCGAGTTTGTAAACGTTTTGTTGAGAAGGGGTTTGCCATTTTTGTATTTTGAAAGGCTTTTTTTACTGCCATCGCCATAGTACTTCTTCGCGAAACCGTCAAGATTCCCTCTTCTTTTATAAACTTCGTACTCCAGTTGGGCGTTTTCGTAATAGCCTTTGCAGAGACCGTCTTCTCTTCCTTTTTTATACGCGTGTTCTTTATGCAACGTTCCATTTTCATAGTATAGTTTTGACGCTCCATGGAGTTGTCCATTGGCGTAAAACTCGCTAACTTTCATGGCGCCCGTCTCGTAATACAGCTCTTTCAAGCCTTCCTCAACGTCATTTAAGTAGCTTGTTTTGGAGCTTAGTTTGTTATTGTCGTAGTATGTATAAAGTCTTTTTTTAATTTTGCCGTCAATCTCGCTAATTATTTCAGATATTAAATTTCCATTTGTATCGTACGTTTTCAAATTGGAAATCTTTTTAACGGGTTCCACCACTGGAATCGGGACGGCGACGCTTTGTTTTTTATCGCCGCATGACGTGATCGTTAAACTCAAAAGAATCGCGTATATTACGTATTTTAACATTCCTATGTTTGTCCTTATTCTTTATGTTTTGCATTGTTGAAGTATTAATGTCCGCTGAGTTAAAAAACCTATAAATAACGCTTTATAAGTATATTTGGCATTATATTGTAAAAATTTACTAAACTTTAAACAAACGGAGAACGAATGAAATTAACCTCAACATTGACGGCATTGCTTTTAAGCCTAAGTCTCGCCAACGCGGCGACAAACGAAACGGTGACGCTAAGCGGTAGCGTGGTGCATTTAAGCGGAAGCAAAGTAAGCGTAGGCGACGAAGCTCCCATGGTTAAACTTATCACGAGCGACCTAAAAGAGATAAGCGTTGGCGGAAAAACCGCTAAAACTCAAATCTTGGTCGTAGTGCCTAGCATCGACACTCCGGTTTGCGATCTCGAAGCGAGAACTTTCAACGAAAAAGCGGCAAGCTTGTCAAATGTGGAAATTACGGTTATTTCCATGGATCTTCCTTTCGCGGGCAGTCGTTATTGCGCCGCTCATGGAATCAAAAACATTACCGTGGCGAGCGATTTTCAAACTAAAACTTTTGGAAAAACTTACGGCACTTTGATTGGTGACAGCGTTCTCAAAGGAATTGAAGCCCGAATTATCTTTATCATTAAAGACGGCAAAGTCACTTACAAGCAAATCGTGCCCGAAATCACGCAAGCGCCTGACTACGATTCTGTTTTAAAAGCCCTATAAAACAACAAGTGGCTAGTCAACTAGCCACTTGTTAACGCCTCTTCCAAACTCCAAAACACCCAAAAAATTTCAATTTGTCATAAAATGGCGCTTATTCGTGTTTATTGTCTACAATCATAACAAAATACCGCGACTTTGCAAAAAGGCTTTTCATGAAGATACATATAGATATAGATTGCTTTTTTGTAAGCGCCGCCAGGATTGTAGAGCCCTCGCTTGAGCGCAAAGCTGTCGCCATTGGCGGAAGAAGCGACACTAAAATCTTTAGCAAGGACGCGAAAAATCAAACCGTCAACTTCCAAAACAGCGGAAGTTTCGTTCCTACTTTTTACAAACCCTACGAAGCGAAGGACGACGACTTGGACGCTTTTAAAGACGCGGACGGCAGGGTTCGCGGCATTCTTACGACTTCGAGCTACGAAGCGCGAACCTTTGGCGTTAAAACCGCCATGAGCATTCGCGAAGCGCTGCAACTTTGCCCTCACCTCGTCATCAAAGCTCCAAACATGTCGCTCTATCAAGAACTCTCCCACAAACTTCATGATTTTTTAGCGAGCAAGATTCCTTTAGTCGAGCAGGCCTCCATCGACGAGTTCTACGGAGATTTAACGGGTTGGGTCGAGGACGAGGACATCCCCGCGTTTATAGACAATCTTCGTCACGAAATTAAAAAGGAGTTGAAGCTTCCAGTCTCCATCGGCGCGGCTTCGACTCGATACATCGCCAAACTCGCCACCACGCACGCGAAACCTTTTGGTTGCAAAACCATAGAAGCTCACAACTTTGACGCCTTTGTCAATCCCATTAAAGTTGAAGACTTTGCGGGAATCGGGCGGAGCATGAAAGAAAAATTGAGATCCGTTCACATCCACACGCTTGGCGATTTGAAAAAGAGACGGGGAACCGTGGAGTCGTGGGGGCCTTACGCCAAAGAGCTTTACAAGCGAGTCGCGGGACTCGTCGACGCGCCAATCGTCTCGAGTCATAGAAGAAAATCCATAGGCATTTCAAGAACTTTCGACCCGCTTTTCGATAGGGGCGAGCTTAAACGCAGGATTCACGTCTTGGCTCGTCATCTTAGCTTCGCCATACTCAAACTTGACGTCATTCCAACCGTTTTTCACCTCAGCTTGTCCTATGAAATGAACCAATCGTCTCACAAAAACGTTTCATTGGCGGAGACGTTCACGGAGCAAAAATTTGACGCTTTGTGCGTGTCGCTTTTCAACGAAGCGGACGTTCACAGGCGGCTTCACGTCATAAGAATAAGCTTAAACTGCTCCAGCTTCACAAGAGATTCCAAAAAAGAGTTGTCACTCATTGGTTTCGAGGATGATCAGAAGATGCGTTCTCTTACCGAATCCGCGCAAAGCCTGCGAGAAAAATACGGAATGGACGCTCTGAAATTCGCTAGCGAAATGTAACGTACTTTTTGCGAAATACGCTACAATATTTTATGACAAACTTAAAACTTCTCACGCAATTTCGCTCGTTTTACTTTAGGAACTATCCAGACGACATGGAAATTCAAATCTCGTATTTCGCAGTTTTTGGCGGTCTTGGTTGGGAAGTCGACACCGCTCAGCCCATAAGCGTTCTCATAAGAACCCTCATTCTAGAGAACTTCGAAGCGCTAAACAAAAAGCTCGAGGAACTGACCTTGGGAGAATCCAACAACAAACGCCTCTTGCAAGCCTTGGCCGTGGGAGACAGGCGGATTTTTTCAGCCTTCAACAGAGCCGGCCTCAACAACAGAAACGGAGGAGGAGCCTTAAACTACTTGCAGGATAAGGGTTTAATCCAGATGGAATACTCCCGCGAACGCCACCAACGCGACGCGAATCCAAACGAAAAACTCAAACGCAAGGACGCGAGACACCGCATATCGCACAAGGTTCTTTTCACACACCCTTTCGTAAGATTTTGGTTTTACTTTATAGCTCCGCAAATAAAGAACGTAAAAAATGGCGATTTTTCCGGAGTGCTTGAAAACTTCGAAAACAAGCACAATTCTTATACAAGTTTAGTGTTTGAAGAGTTGTCCGAAGTGCTATTGAATTATAATTTAAGGGATTCGCAAATCGTCAGCTCCGGGAGCTACTGGGACGCCGATATCGAAATAGACATACTTACGACTACCGAGGATGAGAAGGTATACGTTGGCGAGTGCAAATGGACGAATCACAAAGTGAACAAAAGCGAACTTAACAAAATAAACGAAAAATGCGAAAAACTCAATATCATTCCAAGCCAAATAGTTTTATTCTCAAAACGCGGATTTTCTAACGAGTTGACGCATATGAGAGGCAAGGCGTTGGCGCTTTACTCGAGTGAAGACTTCGAGGCGCTCGTAAAGTCAAGCTCCAAAGAACCGCTAATAGAAAATTTTATTAACTAACCACTCTCAAAGCGGTGTACGCTTCTTGGAGAAGCTGAAACTTTTGCGTGTAATGTTTCACCATGTGAGGGCTATCGTTAAAAATTTTATCCGGATGGTACACTTTGGTGAGTTTTTTATAGCTCTTTTTAAGAGCGTCTTGAGAAGCTCCAACGGGGCATTCCAAAACCGTGTAAAAAACCGCGTTTTCCTCTTCCTCGCTCTCTTTGCACAAATCCCCAAAACTAAAATTGGCGAAATCGCTGTAAAGCTTGGACATAAAATGATTGTCGTACGTGTATTGAATCTGATAATGCAAGATGTGGCGTTTGTTAAGCGCGCGTTCCAATCTAGACTTCGCCTTGTAATCGGAAACGTCTATCACAAGAGTAACGTCCGTTCCTTTTTCTATATACACGTCGAGTTGCGATCGAAGATAGCTGATGACCCACGTATTTGGGCATTCAAGCGAGATTAAAACGGTGTTTTTGTCGTACGCGTACAAATTGACTTTTATCGTTTGCGCTTCTTCGAGAGTGTGAAGCTGTATTTTAATGGGCTGCGTTCCGTATTTTAGCATCGAACGTAGAAAAAACTGATGATTAAACTCATGCTTGGACGCGTGAAATTGGCTCAGTTTGCTTAAAAACTCTTCTCTAACTTCTTTTAAGTTTTCGTTTCTAAACACCAATACGGCTTTTGGCAAAAATAGCATGCCTCGAGAATGATGGTTTAAGAACTCTTTCATCCATTCGGCGTTCAAAGTTTCAAATCCCGTCGTGATAAGAATGAGATTGTTTTGCAATACAATTTTCACAGTTCCACCTTACGTTTGAATAATTTTGTATCCTAAAGCAATTTTAGTTCCATTTTGTAATAAGATTACATATAGCTATTTTCAGTATAATTGCGACAATATTTTACCATGTATTTGATAAGGATTTAAACTTGAGCGACAATATGAATGAAAAGTGTGCCGTTGTTGGGATTTTTGGTAGCGCGGACGCTTCAAGACTAGCTTATTTCTCTTTACACGCGCTTCAGCACCGTGGTCAAGAAGCCGCTGGAATCAGCTCCTCGGATGGAAAGAAACTACACACCATAAAAGACCGTGGTCTCGTCATGAGCGTTTTTAACGAGAAAAATCTTGAAACCTTGAGCGGCACTAGCGCCGTTGGTCACACTAGATACTCAACCGCCGGCGACGACTCCATACTTGACGCCCAACCAGTGTTCGCGAGATACGATTTGGGTGAAATGGCGATCGTGCATAACGGCAACCTCACGAACGCCGAAGAAGTTCGAAACGCGCTCATCAAAAAAGGCGCGATATTTCAAACTTTCATGGATACGGAAAACCTCATACACCTTATAGCCAAAAGCGAAAAAGAAAAACTAGTCGACAGAATCATTGACGCCGTACAAAGAATAGAGGGCGCTTTTTCGCTTGTCTTTTTGAGCAGAACAAAAATGTTCGCGATGCGCGATCGTCACGGATTTCGCCCTTTGAGCCTTGGTCGCTTGCAAAACGGCGGCTATATCGTCGCGAGCGAAACTTGCGCGTTTGACCTAGTAAACGCGACGTTCGTAAGAGACGTAGCCCCCGGCGAGCTTTTAATTTTTGAAAACGACAAAGCGCCTCAAAGCGTAAAAGTTTTTGAACCGACTCCAAAACATTGTATTTTCGAGTACGTCTATTTCGCGCGTCCGGATTCATCCGTGTTTGGTCAATCCGTTTATCAAATGAGAAAAAACATGGGCAAAGAGTTGGCGAACATACAACCCGTGGAAGCCGACTTGGTCATTCCCGTGCCAGACGGCGGCGTTCCCGCGGCCATTGGCTACTCGCAAGCGAGTGGCATACCTTACGAAATGGGTATCATGAGAAACCACTACATAGGTCGCACTTTCATCGAACCGACGCAAGAGATGCGAGACTTAAAAGTAAAAATGAAGCTCTCCCCTATGACCGACATCATAAAAGGCAAACGCATCATCGTGGTTGACGATTCCATCGTTCGAGGCACCACGTCGCGTCGCATAATCAGAATGCTAAAAGAGGCGGGCGCGAGCGAAGTTCACATGCGCGTGTCATCCCCTCCAACGACCGATCCTTGTTTTTACGGCGTGGACACTCCAAGCAAAGACAAACTTATCGCGGCAAACATGACGAACCAAGAGATATGCGACTTCATTGAGGCCGACTCCTTGGCTTACTTGAGCGAAGAATCTCTTTTAAGAAGCGTTAACTCCAGCGTCGAAGAAGACAAGTATTGCACGGCTTGCTTTACGGGAAAATACATAGTTTAATGAAACAAATCTATACGTATGGCGGCTACTTAAAAGAGAAGTTTGGAGTAAAAGTCTACAAGGTTGGCATCAACATCTCCGGCTTCACTTGTCCAAACATAGACGGCAAGGTCGCCAAAGGCGGCTGCACGTTTTGTGAAAACGACTCTTTTAGCGCCAGTACGGACGCCGTGCAAGAGCTAAAAGGTTTTTATCTCAACATGGATTCAAAAGAAAATCCTTTTTTAGACAAACAGCTTCAACAATTGGAATTCCAGTTTAACGCCATAAGCAAACGTCAAAATCGAGAGTACGGCGCCGAGCAATTTTTAGTCTATTTTCAATCTTTCACAAACACTTACGCTCCCCTTGAAACGCTAAAAGCTCTTTACGAAAAAGCCCTCTCCTTTCCTAACGTCGTCGGTCTTAGCGTTGGAACTCGTTCGGACAGCATTACTAAAGAGGCGTTGGAGTATCTAAGCGAGCTCGCTAGAGAAAAAGAGATATGGATAGAGTTTGGCATCCAGTCCGTTTACGACGAAACGCTGATCAAGATAAATCGCGGACACGACGCAGCCAACGTCAAAGAGTGGATCATCAAGTCTAAAAACGCGGGTTTAAACGTTTGTGGCCACCTTATCTTTGGTTTGCCGGGCGAAACGCAAGAGATGATGCTTGAAACGTCTAGAGCGGCTTACTCGTGGGGCATCGACTCCGTAAAGTATCACCCTCTTTACGTTGTGAAGCGAACGGCTTTGGCAAATGAATTTACGCGCGGCGAGTTTACGCCAATTAGCGAAGAAGAGTACCTGGACGTTTTAGTTCAATCCATACAAATGAAGCCTTCGGAAGTAAGCGTTCAGAGGGTGACGGCGGGGATAAACGACGATTCGCTTTTAGCGCCGGATTGGTGCAAAGACAAAAACGTTCAGATTAGAAACATTAACTCGGCCCTAAAAGAGATAGGGCTTAAGTACTAAAATAAATTTATTGTAACGTCAACGTAGAGTCGTAGTTCTTGACGGCTTGGTCAACTATTAAACGTAAATCCGAAAACACCACTTCAGCCAAAGCGCTATAAGCGATTACTTCTTCCTTGGTTATTTTTCCATCCGTATACGCTTGCTCAACAGCGCCTTGAAACATTGTTCCAAACATAAAGGTGGGGCTCAAAACGCTGACGCTGAGTTTTGTAGGATCAGTTTCGTTTACAAACACGGTTATTTCGCATGGGAGAGCCGTTAAATACTCGTTTCCAAGTTTTGTCGCCATTGTCGCGTATTTGCCAGAACACGCTTCGGTCACAAAAACGCCTGGGATTGCCAATGGATCGAGTCTTGCGGACTTCCACCCTGAAGCTGCGGTTACGCCAGGCACGTTAGCGTAAATATCAGTTCCGTTTGTTCCCATGGTCGCGATGATTTCTTTGGCAAGCGCCTTATCTTC
>ERZ889078.2336-NODE-2336-length-13622-cov-7.333014_pt1 | contig 13622 bp, 7 predicted proteins | sample MGYA00521266_ERZ889078 | MGnify/ENA primary metagenome ERZ889078 (study PRJEB32303, sample SAMEA104408618) | aquatic metagenome | biome: Brackish water; feature: Pelagic; material: water | place: Baltic Sea | collected 2014-06-16T06:34:00 | depth 76,534 m ...
GTCGGCACCTCAATCGCGCTAGTCATCCTGTGGTGAACGACAGCAACCACGGTGACACGCGCTTCAACGGCGCATTTCGGGAGGTTTGGGGCGTGTCGCGGCTGCTGTTGCACGCCGAGCGCCTGGAGATGCGCCACCCCTTCAGCGGTCAGCCCCTGCGGGTAGATTGCCCGGTGCCAGAGGCCATGAGCGCGCTCATCGCGCAGCTGTTGCCGACTTGGGATCCGACTCAGGCGATTGGGGCGGACGCGGTCGACGGTCGGTCCAATCAGCCGGGCGCCACCCAGGCGGGCCCCGCAGCACCCGAAACGTCAGGCTGACGCGCTCGGCTTCGAGTTGATTGACGCGGGGGATCTCGTGCCGCCATCGGTGCTGGCAGGCGCCGCCCATCACGACGAGGCTGCCGTGCGCGAGCTGCAGCTGCTTGCGGGTGCGACGCTTATCTTTGCTCTCGAGGCGAAACCGCCGCTCTGCGCCGAGCGACAACGCGACGATGACGGGATCCCGGCCCAACTCACGCTCAGCGTCCGCGTGCATCGCCACACGGTCACGACCATCACGGTACCGATTGAGCATGACGTGGTTGAACGGTACGTCGCACACCGCGCTGATGGCGTCGTTCAGCGCGGCGAGCGTCGGATCGAGCTGCCGCGGTTCGATGGTGAGGCCGCTGTAGCGATAGGGCAGCGCGCCGGCCCACGCCATGAGCCGTGGCTGCGGGATCTCTCGACCAGCGACGACGATGTTGCACGCCTCCCAGCGCTGATTTGCGAGCAGATCGGCGAGCAGCGCGTCCGCGACGTCGGGCGACAACCAGGACTCTGCGTAGTCGAGCCACGACGTCGGATCCAAGTCGATGCGTTCGAACTGCGCGGTCGTTGGCAGCTGGGTCGGCGACGTCATGTTGCGCTCCTATTCCGCCATCTGCTTGAGGCTCATCAGCTGGATCATGGCGGCTTTCGCGTCGATTTTTCCGCCGAGCAGACCAAAGACCGCGCTCGCGATGTGAGCCTCCACGTGGTAGTGGGCGGCCAGCGCGGCGAAGGTGCCGGCGGCGTCGACAGCGTCGAGACGTCCCAGCTTCTTCTGCGCCTCCGCCACGGTGGCGCCCTGGGCCAAGAGACGACCAGCCTGGACCTCGCGACTGTTGGACTCGCGCAGCGCCAGCAGCTCACCCAAGCCAGCGAGTCCCCAGGCGGAGCCGGGATCCCCACCCGCAGCGGCCACCACACGCGCGATCTCAGCGGCGCCGCGGGTCGCGAGGATCGAGAGCGTCGCTGGGCCCAAGCCAAGCTCCAGGGCGACGCCCATGCCCACAGCGGCGACAGCGGAGGCCGCAGCGGCGATCTCGACGCCAGGCAGGTCGCGACTACCGTAGACACGAACTGACGGACCAGTGAACGCCTCACGCGCCCGCGCCAGCGCCTCGGGGTAGCGGGTGGCGCAGACGAAGGCGTTTGGTCGTCCCGCCAGGAGCTCCTCTACCAGCACCGGCCCCGCCAACGCGCCGACCTTGCGCACACACGTCTCTTCGCGCAGGACACGCGACGCCCGTTTCAGCGTGCCGGGCTCGAGGCCACGCACCGCGTGCAGCACGACGTGGCTGCCATCCACGTGACGACCAAGGCGATTGGCCCACTCCCGCGTCACCTCGGCGCTGCAGGCCAGGATTAAGGTGTGGCAGCCGTCGACCACGTCGGCCAGCTCGGCGGTGATGTCGACGTCCGCGTGGAGTTTGAGCAGCTCTGGCACCAGCTTCTTGAGCGACCGATTGCGCTGCAGATGCCCCGCGCGCTTGCTGTCGGCGCACCACAGCCGCGTCGGATTGCCGTGCGATGCGACGACATGCGCGAGCGTAACGCCCCACCGCCCGCCGCCGATCACGCCGAACCCTGCGCGTTGCCCTGGTTTGCGCACCGTGTCAGTGGTCCCGATCATACGTCACCTCCAACCGCCACTGCGGGCGTCTCCGCTGGCGTGGCGATCTCAGGCCGCTCGTGCAGCACGTCCTCCAGCCCATAGTTGGCGATCCGATTCGCGTAGAAGAGCAGCAGCTCAGGGTGGCCGATCTCGAAGCCATTGCTGACCCGCTTGAGCACCGGCGTCGCGTGAAACATCGACAGCACCTCGGCGCCGCGCTCGATGAGATCCACGGTCCCGAGCCCCTCGACGTCATGGCCGAGACAGATCTTCCGTTCACTCGCCATCTTCCGCAATCGCGCCTGCAAACGCTCCGCGCGCCCAAAAACCGCCTCATTCGGAACCAACTCGCCCCGCACGACGCGAAGCAGCCGGTACAGATCAAGCTTGGGGTAGGCGTCTCGCAGGGCCGCAAAAAGCACCGCCGCCAGAAAGGTCGTGCTCAGCGCCACGGTGTTGCGTTTGAAGCTCCGCGCCACCGCGTGGCCACACTCGACGGTGTAGGCCCGGTCTCGCGCGGCGTCTGGGGTGACGTCGCCGTCCTTCCACAGGTACCGCTCGATGTCGATCGGACGCTCATGCGGGTCACGGCTGATCCCGGCGATGTCGACAGGGTTGCCAAATGGATCCATCGGCTCACCAAATCGCAGGTAGATCGTGTACTCCATACTCATGGTCTTGCTGGCGAATTGATAGATTTTGGTGATGTCCGCGAACTCGTCATCCTCGATGATAAAGCGCTTGCCGCCATCGGTCCGCAGGTGCTCGCCGATGAGGGTCTCGCCCTCCAACACCAAGTGGTAGTTGATCGTGAGCGGGCAGATGAACACCTTGGGTTTCGGCCGATTGTGGATGAGGTTGTTGGTGTAGGCCTTCAGCGCGGTGCCCATGAGCCCGAGCTTGAGGTGTGTCTCGACCTCGTTGCTGCGACAGCGTGTGCCACCGGGGAAAAACAGGGAATGATAGCCGCGCTCTAGCAGCACCTCGCTGTAGCAAGTGAGCACGCGCTTGTAGATGGCGTGCTGCACGTTTCGGTCGACCTTGTAGGCGCCGAGGTTGTGCATGAAGAAGCTGGTGAGCGGGTTGGAGAACAGATTCTTGCCGGCGCCGTACGTCACCGGCGGCAGCCCTGACTCATCGAGCGCCCAGCCCACCGCGATGGAGTCGAGGTTGCTGGAGTGGGTCGGCACCACGACGAGCGTGCCCAGCTCCGCGAGCTGACGCAGGTGGGCGGTGGCGCCTTCGATGATGATGCGCTCCGACAAGCTGCGATACTTGCCCACCACCGTGTCGAGCTTCTGAGCGTTGAGCAGCGCGCTGAGCCCAACCGGCAGCACACGCGTGGCGAATCGGTAGACGCTCGGGGTGAACTTGCCGGCGACATCTCGCGCGTAGACGCCCGCTAATTCGCGAAGAATCCGGACTTTCTGCTGCGAGTCTGACTTGCCAATCGTGCGCGCGATGTCTTGCCAGTAGCCATACGACCGCAAGTCGAGCTTGGAGCTCCCCTTGGCGAGTCGCTTCATCTCGAGGAATGACGCCTCGTTGAGCACGTACTCCAGGCTGTCGTCGGGATGCGTGCGGGCGTGCTCAACGATGTCGGCCACGACGCGGCGCTCGACCTCGGCGATGATCGGCTCTCGCTCTTCCATGAAGTTGAAGATACGGGCGTTGCGGCTCGCGAACATGATCGTCCTCGCGTGGGTGTGGGGACGCGGTTTGACGCTGGAGGCGACCGCGTTCAAAGGGCCCAATCGTGGCGAAAAGGGTGGAGCCTAGGCCCGCTGATAGCAAGCCGCGGGTTGCCCACGGTCGCGCTCTGGTCGCTGGCGTGGTAAGCGAGCCGCTGCAATCAGTTCGCACGCCCGCGGAGTTGGCTCAAAGGAGCGCTCCGACGGGGTTTCGATGGAGTGTCTCAATGGCCAGAAAACCGAATCACGCGTGGGAGAAGCGCCAGCGAGAGATCGCCAAACAAGCCAAGAAAACGGCCAAACTGGAGCGCAAGCAGGGCCCAAGAGAAGACGGCGACGGCAGCCCACAGGGAGCGCCAGCGTCAGAGGCGGCGCCACCGGCCGATCAGCAGGGCCCACGCTGACCCGCGGGTCCGCGAATCAGCGCCGAAGCGCGACGCCTACTTGTTGACGGCCGCTCCGAGCGCGGGCGCGTCTGGCAGAGGCTGCAACGTTCGATCACGAAACTGGAATCGCAGTCGTTTGTACTGAAGCTGTCCGGCATCTCGGTCACAACTCAGCGCGAAGCCGCTCGGCACGGTGTACGGACCGCCCTCGCTCGGCGGGGTGACCGCCTGCTGCCACAGCTCATTGACCGGCATGTTGGATGACTCTGCGGCCACGAGCAACCGCAGCGAGCGCTTGTCGGTTGGGACCGCCGCCAGATAGACGTGCGGCTCCTGCACCGCCACCACACAGAGCTCAAACACCGGCGCCTGGAGCACGGACGTGAAGCCGCCGCCCTGCCACTGCAGCAGGTCGCTCGTGCCGCGCTTCAGATACGTGTGATAGAGCTCCTGACTCAGGGTGTGGACCGCCTCGTGCTGAGAGAAGCGCAGGTCGATGAGGGTGAGCGGCAGGCGCTTGAACTCGCCCCAGTGCACCTTGCCATCTGCGATCCATACGTAGCTCGCGCGCGGTTCATGCGCTTCTGGCACGGACCAGTAGGCGATCCCCACATGACTGCCCCCGCCGGTGCGCACGCCAATCTGCGCCCAACCCTGACCCCAGCCATAGCGGGCCAGCCGGCCAAGCGGCTTGCCCGGCTGGCCGGCCACGGCCTTCGCCCGGATCTCGAGCACGAAGTTGGGTCCCTTCTTCTGATCTTTGCCCTGCCAGTCCTTTGCCGGCTGGGTCTGCGTCAGCGTCATCTGCTCCGGGGTGCCATCCCCGTCGAGGTCTAGCTCCACCATGGGCAGCTTCTTGCGCGGGATCTGTCGCACGGCCTTGAGCGCCGGTGGTGGCGCCTCTGCGGCCGAGGGCGTGGCTGTCGCCGGGAGCGGGGCTTCGGCTTGGCCCGCAACGGCGCTGGCGTGGCTGGTCGCCGCGGTCGCGTCTTTGCTCGCGTGGACCCCCGATTTCTCGGCGTTCAGCGGGCGAGACGCGGTCGACGCTGCGTCGGGTCCTCGCCCCCCTGGCTTGGCGAAAAACCACAGCAACCCGCCTACAATCACGACTAAGCCGCCAATGAGCGCGGCGCGCAGCGCGCGGTTGGCCGGTTTCTCGGTCATGGACATGCCCTCATGCGAGCGGTCGGCTCGCTCGTCGTCGACCAGGTGACCTTGCCGGTGACGTAGCAGCTGCCGGCGCTGAAGCCACCCGACTCCTCCCAGACGAGGAAGCGCCCGTGCAGCGTACCGTCGCGATACGTCGCGTTGGTCTTGGGGCGGCCGCCGTCAAACCAAAGCGATTGCTCGCCGTTCTTCTTGCCGCCTCGCCATCGCGTCACACGCACGCGCGCACCGGTCTCCCGCCACGCTGCCTGCTCGCCATCGAGCACATCATCCCGATACGTCGACTGTTGCGCCAGCTGACCGTTGGCATGCCACGTACGCCAGACGCCCTGGCGTCGCCCGAAGCGATACACGCTGCGCGACTCCCGCTTGCCGCCCGGGTACCAAGTCTGAAACTCGCCGTGTTTCTGGCCCTGCAGATAGGTGCCAGTCCATTCCCGACTGCCGTCGGGCCGCCACGCGCTGTACAGCCCAGTCTCCTTACCGGCGTCGTACGCACCTTCAACCTTGACCTTGCCGCTCCGATGCCACTCGCGCCACATCCCGTGTTGGAGCCCGCGCACGAAGTTGCCCTGCCTCTGAATGGTGCCGTTGCTGTGCCAAGCCTTGAGCTCACCTTGCGGTTGGCCATGAATGAAGCTCAATCGCTCGGCAGGGAGACCGTTGTCGTGCCGGATCTCCACCGCTCCGTGCTGCTTCCCAGCCAGAAAGCGGCCGCGGTCGCGCTCTTTGCCGTTGGCGTACCAACGCACGCGCAGCCCATCTCGCTTGCCGGATCGCCAGTGTTCCTGGCGTTTCGGCGTCCCGTCGTCGTACCACTCGAACCAACGGCCATGTTTCTCGCCGCGCACGTACGAGCCAAAGACCTGTTTGCGGCCGTTGTCATACCAGGAGCGGTACGGACCGTGGCGAAGGAAATCACCGTCGACCTCGCGCACACACCAGCGCGCGTATTTGTCAGGCGGCGCGCCGCCCCGGAGGCGTGCGCCACCACCGCACCGCTGCGGACCCCAGCGCCGTGGCGTCGCGGCCTCTGCGGACTCGGACCACCCGACGGCGCCGACGACGAGAACACCAGCGACCATGACGCCAAGCACGATGGCGCTCAGCGACGCCGCGACGACGTTCGAGACGGCGCCCGTGGCCCAGCGTCTCAGCGCTGCTCGCCACACCACGCGCCGCCCTACCTGTCGCCCTACTTGCCGCATTGAGTGAACAGCGCGATGTCGTCGATAAACGCGCCCACGCCAAAGTTCTTCAAGCCATCTCCGGTGTTGAAGCTGACCTCAAGTCGCAGCTTGGAAGCGCTGTATTTGCTCACGTCCAGCTCAACTTTGGACCACGTCTTCACCGCGGTGTACCCGGGTTTGCCCTTGTACCAAAGCGATCCTTGATTCGGCGCCTTCGCGTCGCCCAGCACGACCCGTTTGCCGTCGACCCAGAGCCAGACGTAGAACTTGTCGAACGCCTGCGGCGCCTCAGTGTCAAAATACACCCAGAAGCTGAGCGTGGTCTTGCTGTCCTTCGGCACCACCATCTCGGCCGTGATGACCTTGCCAGCGCTCGCCCCCCAGTTGTAGTTGCCTGCGAGGCCGTTGCCGTAATACAGCGCGCCGGGCGCAGAGTGGCTCTCGAACGCGTCCGTATGCACCTGCCAGCCCTTCTTCGGACCGACGCCGTCGCTCTCAACTTTGCAGGTCGCCAGCTCGATGTTGAACTTGTCGGGCGTGCACGAATAGAACGTCATCTTCGCGGCGACGCCGGTTTTGCTGAACGGCTCGCTGTAGGCCTGCGGTTTGCAGCAGTTCGCGATCTCTTGATGCAGACACTGCCCGGTCTTGGCGCTGCAGCTGTCGGTGCTGCACGGGTTGAAGTCGTCGCAGTCTTTGATCGGGGGCTTGATGACACGCACGCGATAGTTGTTGCTGTCGCCGACGTACACCGTCTCTCCGACCGCGGTGACGCCGTACGGGTAATACAAACGTGCGACCTGCGCGGTGCCGTCAGTGAAGCCGGCGGAGCCCGTGCCGGCGAGGGTGGTGACCTTGTTGTTGGCGTCGATCCGGCGGATCCGGTTGTTTTGCCGGTCCGCCACGAGCACGCGACCCAAGCTGTCGATGGCGATGTCCGACGGGTAGTAGAACCGCGCGCTGCTGCCCGTGCCATCCGCGAACCCGGCCGAGGTAGAGCCCGCGACCAAGCTCGTCACGCCGCCAGGCGTCGCCTTGCGAACCATGTGATGGTAGTACGACGCGAAGAACACGGTGCCATTGGGGGCGACCGCCACGCCCGTCGGACGGTAGACATACGCGCCGGCGCCCGTGCCTTCTTGGTAGCTCGTCGAGCCATTGCCGATGAAGGTGGTGACGTTGCCGTTGGCCGCGATCTTTCGAATGCGGTTGTTGTACGAGTCGGCCACGTAGACCGTCCCCGCGGCGTCCACGTCGAGGGCTTCGGGGTAGTAAAATCGCGCGGTGTTGCCCGCTCCGTCGACGAAACCGGCGTTGCCGTCGCCAGCCAACGTCGTGACGTTGCCGCTCGCGTCGACCTGCCGGATCCGGTGATTTTGGCGGTCCGCGACGTAGAGCGTGCCGTCCGTGTGGGCCGCCACGTCGCACGGGTAGTAGAAGCGCGCCTGCGCCGCTGCGCCGTCCTGGAAGCCGGCGTTGCCCGAGCCGGCCGCCGTCGTCACGCTCTGGCTGGGCGAGATTCGGCGGATGACGTGGCCGCTGTAATCCGCCACGTAGACGTTGCCGTACGTGTCACGGCCCATGCCACGCGGGTAGTAGTGGTTCGCCGCGGCGCCGATGCCGTCCTTGACGGCCGCCGTACCGCTGCCGGAGAACGTCGACACCTTCCACACGCTGGCGTCGCACTTGCCGAGCGCGCAGCCTTCTCCGTCCGTACAGAGATCGCCGTCATCGCACTTGCTGCCCTCTGGCTTGAACGCGCAGTCGCCGCTGAGCTCGTCGCAGGTCGTCGTCACGCACGGGCCGCCGTCGCTGCACTTGGGCTTGGTGCCAGAGCACAGCCCCTTGGCGTCGCACTTTCCGCCGACTTGGCACGTGCCATCATCGTCGCAGGGCGAACCAGCGGCGATCTGGGTGAACGTGCAGCCCTTCGTGGCGTCGCACTTGTCGAGTGTGCATGGGCTGTTGTCTGCACACGTCAGCACGCCTGACAACACCTTGCGAATCCGGCGATTGCTCGAATCCGAGACATAGGCGTTACCCACGGCGTCCGAGGTGATCCCGCGCGGGTAGTAGAAGCGGGCCGTCGTCGCGTTGCCGTCGAGAAAGGAAGCGGTGCCGCTGCCGGAGAAGGTCGAGACGACGCCGGACAGCGTGACCTTGCGGATGCGATGGTTGTTTGAGTCCGCCACCAGCAAGTAGCCGCCCTTTACCCAGGTCAACGCGTACGGGTAGTTGAACTGCGCTGCGGTCTTGTAGCCATCACCAAATCCGGCGCTGCCGCCCGCGATGGTCGTCACGGTGCCGTCGGGCATGATCGCGCGAATTCGGGCGTTGCCGCTGTCGGCGACGAAGATGACGCCCGCCGCGTTCACGTCGAGGCCATACGGGGAGTTGAATCGCGCCGAGCTGCTCTTTCCGTCGACGTATCCGGCCGAGTAAGGCCCGCCTGCCACCAACGTCGTGGTGGAGCCGGAGATCCGCCGGATCACGTGATTGCCTCGGTCCGCGACAACCACGGTGCCGTCGCCCGCGACCGCCAACGCTTCGGGGTAGCGGAATCGCGCTGTCGAACCGGAGCCCTCTGTGTAGCCGTAGTAGCTTGAGCTCGTGCCACAGTTGCCAACGACGAGAGACACGGCGCCACCGGCCAACTTACGGATGCAGCTGCTGCTACTGTCGGAGATGTAGAGGGTTGCGGTCGCGCTATCGTACGCGACATCACTCGGATAGCGAAAGGCGGACGCCAGCGCGGTCGAGTTGACGTAGCCGTAGGATCCAGAGCCCGCCACTGTGGTGACCTGCCGGCTGGCGTTGATGTGACGAATGCGGTGATAGGAGCGATCGGCGACGTAGAAGCCGCCGTTGCCGTCCGGCGTGATCCCGCGCGGCTCACCAAAGCTCGCGCTGTTCCAGTTGCCGTTGGTGACACCACTTGACCCGGAGCCGGCGTACACACTCACCGAGCCGTCCGCGCCGGACTGGCACTTGCCGCCGATGCAGGCGTCGCCCGTCGTGCAGATACTGCCGTCGTTGCAGGCGTTGTTGTTCGGTGCATTCAAGCACTTGCCGGTCGCGGGCGTACACGAGTCGGTCGTGCAGGCGTTGCCGTCCTCGCAGCTGGCGGACGACCCGGCCGTACATGTCCCCGCCGCGCTGCACTTGTCGCCCTTGGTGCATAAGTCGCCGTCGTCGCACGGATCGCCTGATTTCTTGGGCGTAAAGGTGCATTTGCCCGACGCCGCCACGCACGCATCGGTCGTGCAGGGGTTCTTGTCGTCACACGGAAACGTCTTGCCGGTGCACTTGCCGGTAGCGTCGCAGCCGTCGCTGAACGTGCAGTAGCTGCCATCGTCACAGCTCGCGCCGACCTTGGCGGGCGGGAACACACAGGCGCCGGTCTTCGGGTCGCACTCATCGGCCGTGCACGGCTTGCCATCGGAGCACACCTTCGCGCTGCCGCCCTGGCACTTGCCGGCCTTACAGGTCTCATTTGCCGTGCAGACGCTGCCATCGTCATTGCAGGGTTTGCCTTCCTGCGCTTTGGTGTCATGGCTGCACGTCCCGTCGGCCTTGTTGCAGGTGTCCACAGAGCAGCCAGCGCCATCGTCGCAGCTTTTGGGCTTCGCGCCGGCACACTTGCCGCCTGCGCACGCCTCGCCCTCGGTACAGAGGTCGCCGTCCTCACAGGGGCCAGCTACAGCGGCGTGTTTGCAGCCGGTGGCCTTGTCGCAGCTGTCCGTGGTGCACACGTTGTCGTCGTTGCAGACCTTACCGATGTCGATGCAGCTGCCGGCCTGACAGGTCTCTTTGGTGGTGCAGGCGTTGCCGTCGTCGCACTTGTCACCGTCTTTCAGCTTCGTCGCGGCGCATTTGCCCGTGGTCTTGTCACAGACGTTGGGCTCGCAGACGGTGCCGCCGGAGCAGCTGGTGCCTGTACCGCCACCACACTGGCCAGCCTTGCAGACCTCGCCGGACGAACAGGCGTCGCCGTCGTCACACCCCGCGCCGTCCTTCTTGGTCGTCTTCACGCACGCGCCGGTCTTCGGATCGCACGACGCCTCCTGGCACGGCCCTGCGCCAGCGCAGTCCTTCGGTAGCTCGCCCACACACTTGCCGCCTGCGCAGGCGTCATTCTTGGTGCAAAGTTGGCCGTCGTCACAAGCGGCGCCATCAGCTGGCGTCGTCGTGCAGCCCTTGCCTGGGGTGCAGGCGTCCTTTGTGCAGACGTCCCCGTCGTCGCAGACCTTTGGCTGGCCACCGCACTTGCCGCCCTTACACGCCGCGTTCTCCGTGCACGGATCGCCGTCGTCGCACGCGCCGCCATCGGCCTTCGCCGGATGCTCGCAGATCCCGATCGCCTTGCTGCACACATCGCCGGTACACGGGTCACCGTCGTCGCACTTCGTCGCCTCGGTGCTGATGCACTTGTTGCCGAGGCACTTCTCCTTCTGGGTGCACGCGTCGCCGTCGTCGCACGCCTCGCCCTCGCCGATCTTCTTCCATGAGCACTGCTTGTTTGCCGGGGCGCACTTGTCTTCTGTGCACAGGTCGCCGTCGTCGCAGGCGTCTTCGTCGGTCAGGCCGTCCTTGTCGTCATCGATGCCGTTACATTCGTCCTTGATCCCGCCAGCGTCGAGCGCCACATCTGCGTTCGCGCCGGCGCTGTCCTGGGTCGATCCGTCCTTGGTGTTGCCCGCGTCAGTTGCGGCGCCTGTGTCCACGGCCGCGCCGCTGTCCGCGATCGCCGCGTCGGCGACGCCACCGTCCGAGGCGCCACCGTCCGAGGCGCCACCGTCCGAGGCGCCACCGTCCGAGGCGCCAGCGTCTGTGGCGGCGCTGTCCGCGACAGCGCCCGTGTCCGCTGCCGCGTCGGTCTGCGTCGAGGTGTCGACTGCGTCGGGACCGGTGGTCGGCTCGTCGGCGCCGCAACCAGCCGCCGCGACGGCGAGGACCGCGACGAGCAGCAAGAAGCCCAAGCGCGGCCTCATAGGCGAGCCATGAACTCGGGTGTACAGCTTGACATGCAAGCTGCTGGACGTCTTGACGTGCATGAGCGCTCTCCCTCTTTGATACCCATCGAGGGTAACCCCACACGGCACAGGCCGTACGGCTCATACGCTACGGGAGGCCCGCGTCCGTCGCAAGGTCGTGATTCAACTCCCCATGATTACTGCTGGCGGTGCGGTGACCTGGCGGCGCTCATCCGCGCCGAGCGACGTCGACCAGCTGCCGCAGCATGAGATGGGTCAGCCCCCAGATGACGAACTCTTCGTACCGCCAACACGGCATCTCTTTGTGCAGGAGGCCCTTACGCCAAACGTGGACGCCGTCTAGGTCTCCGGCCAGCGCCGGGGCCAGCGGGAGCCAGAACGCCCGCGCCGCCTCTGGACCCAGGGCCAAAGCGGGCCGCGCGCCGGGGACGTGGAACACGTAAGGCGTGATGGCCATCGGCAACGCCTTGCCGGCGGCGATGCCGACCTGATCATCGCTCCGACCGATGGACGCCGACCGGTCGAGCACCAACCCGACCTCTTCCTGCGTCTCCCGAATGGCCGTGTCGAGCAGATCGACGTCTCGCGCGTCCGCCATGCCTCCTGGAAAGGAGATCTGACCGCTCCAGCGATCGGACTCACGTCGGACCCGCTGCATGAGCAGCACCTCGACGCCGGATTCTCCGTCCCGCAAGACGGCGGCCACAGCAGCGCGGCGCGGCGCGATGATCCTGGAGATGACCCGTGGCTGACGCCCCTCAAGCACGCGCATCAGCGCTTCGGGTCGCAGCGGTGCCGTCGGACTCATGAGACGCGCGCCTCCAGACGGCCGTAGATGCCAACCAGGGTGCGAACCCGGTCGGCGCGTCGTGTGTCGAGCGCGCCGGGTCGCAGTCGCCAGTTCCAGTTGTCGACTGTCAGACCGGGGGTGTTCATCCGTGCCTCCGCGCCGAGCGCCAGCACGTCCTGCGCTGTGATCACGGCTCGGTCCGCCGTTGAGGCGAGCGCGGCGCGAATCAGATCCCAGACGATGTCGTGGCCATCGACACCAAAGTACGTGCGCACGCGATGGCGAACCTGATCGCCGGCTTCACGCCACCAGCCGAGCGCGGTGTTGTTGTCGTGGGTGCCGATGTAGGCGACGGCGCGACGGCGATGGTTGTGCGGCAGGTAGCCGTTGTGCGGATCGCCGTCGAAGGCGAACTGGAGCACTTCCATTCCCGGCAGCTGGGCGGAGGCCATCAGCGCACGGACGTCCGCGTCGATCGTCCCCAGGTCCTCCGCCACGACCGGAAGGGGGCCGAGCGCGGCGCCGAGCGCGTCGAAGAGCGCCTGACCAGGGCCGGGTCGCCACGCCCCTGCGCGGGCGTCTTCGGCCGAGGTGGGTATCGCCCAATAGGCTGAGAACGCGCGAAAATGGTCAATTCGCACCAGATCGCACAGGGCCAAGGCGCGCTGCAGTCGCAGCGTCCACCAGGCGAACCCCTCGCGCTCGTGGGCCGCCCAATCGTACAGCGGATTGCCCCAACGCTGCCCCGTGGCCGAGAACGCGTCGGGCGGTACGCCAGAGACCTCGGTCGGCATGCGGTCGTCGCCCAAGGCGAAGCGGTCGGGGCCCGCCCAGGTGTCCACGCTGTCGCCGCCCACGTAGATCGGCACATCACCGAAGAGCTGCACGCCACGTTCCGCAGCCCGACGTCGCAGGTCGCGCCACTGGTGGTCAAACAGGAACTCAACCGCGACCCCGCGTCGAATGCGTTCGCCGTGGCGCTGCCGCGACGTCGCGAGCGCGCGGCTGTGGCGGTCCCGAATCGCGACAGGCCAGGTCCACCACGGCGCGCCGCGCCGATCTACCTGTTCGGCCGCAAAATGCGCCGCCTCGGCCGCCCACGGGTTGTCGCGCTGAAAGGCCTGAAACGCGGGCTGCAAGCGGTGGTCGGACGCATCACACAGCGCCCCAGCTGCCTTCCACAGCCGCGGTCCTTTGAATGCGAGGGCGGCCACGTAATCGACCCGATCACGGTTTGGCGCTCCGGACAGGTCGCTGCGTTCGAGCAACCCCTCCACGACGAGAGCATGGAGGTCGATGAGCAGGGGGTTGCCACTGAGGGCCGACCACGGACTGTAGGGCGACCCGTCAGGGCCGACCGGACCGAGCGGCAACAGCTGCCACAGGCCCAGACCAGCGCGCGCCATCCAGTCGAGTAGGCGCGTCGCTTCGCCGCCGACGTCGCCGATGCCATGGCCACCCGGAAGGCAGGTGGGGTGGAGGAG
>ERZ889078.2338-NODE-2338-length-13616-cov-6.871765_pt1 | contig 13616 bp, 12 predicted proteins | sample MGYA00521266_ERZ889078 | MGnify/ENA primary metagenome ERZ889078 (study PRJEB32303, sample SAMEA104408618) | aquatic metagenome | biome: Brackish water; feature: Pelagic; material: water | place: Baltic Sea | collected 2014-06-16T06:34:00 | depth 76,534 m ...
ACGGCTCAGAAATTTACGAAACTGGTGAAGGCTGGGGCGCTGATTTTGGTCACAATAATGTAGAAGATGAGTTGCGCCAGGAAGTGCTAAAACTCAGACCTATAGCACCCAAAAATTTCTCTTGGATTTTGACAGCTGTTATTTTATTGTTGATCGTGGTCAGTAGTGAACTGGCAATTCGTTATATTGCTGACACTTCTTTTTGGGACGAAAGCTTGACTTCTTGGATAACTTGGCTTTGGCGGATTGTATTGGTAACTATTTGGTTGGCTTTGGCAAATTTTAAGTGGCGTTTGCCTAGTGAAAAAATGTTTGCCTCTACTTTCTTTGCTTTTGTTATTGGAGTGTTGGCTTTGGCAATTTTAAAGATAGTTTATATAAAAGCCGCCTGGGCTTGGCTCAATTTATTTGTCGAGCCAATTTGGATGATACTTATAATTGCCCTAATCGGTTCTTTGTTTATTAAGTTCAGGAAAATTAAAATAAAAACATGAAAAACAAAACTTTAGGGGCATCGCTCATAATTACTTTGGTAGTATATCTATTGGTAGTTATTTTCGTACCAACTGGGCAATCTTTTTTTATAGACAGTCTTTCAGGGATAGTGGTTATATTAACTTTTATTTTCGGATTTTGGGCTGGCACTCGTTTACTTGAAAAATAAATTTTAACAATTAAATAAAATAAAAATGTCTGATCAAAAACCAAAAGACAAAGATATTGAAGACAATAGTTTTTTAGCCGCCATAGGATACATTGGCATTGTTTGTATAGTACCTTTGTTTTTAAAGAGAAATTCTAAATTTGCTCAATTTCATGCCAAACAAGCTTTGTTGTTGCTTATAATTGAAGTGGTGGCTTGGATTATACCGCCAATTGCTTGGATCTTTTATATTCTAGCAGTTATTCTATCTGTCATGGGTATCAAAGCGGCTCTTGAAGGTAAATATTGGGAGTTGCCTTTAATTGGCAAGTACGCCAAAAAAATCAATTTATAATTTTAAATTTCATTATTTATTAATTTAAGTCTAGCAATTTTATTTGCTCGGCTTACTTTTTCGGAAATACTTAAAGGATAAAAATATGGTAAAGAAAAAATTCATTTTATGGTTTAAAGAAATTAGTAATACGGATGTACCTAAGGTAGGTGGTAAGAATGCCTCGCTAGGAGAGATGTATTCTAAGTTGACCAAAAAAGGCGTACCAATACCAAATGGTTTTGCAGTCACAGCTCAAGCCTATGACTATTTTGTGACTACTACGGGTGTCAAAAAAGAAATCAAGCAAATTTTAAAAACTTTAAACACTCATAATCTAAAGAATCTTCAGGAGCATGCCAAGAAAGTCAGGCAGGCAATCTTAGCTGCAGAATTTCCTGAGGATTTGAAGGAGGCCATCATCAAGGATTATCATAAATTATCCCAAGAGTTTAAAACAAAGAATGTTGATGTAGCTGTTAGGAGCTCAGCCACAGCTGAGGATTTGCCGGACGCTTCTTTTGCTGGGCAACAAGATACTTATCTCAATATTGAAGGCGAAAAAGAATTATTAGATGCCTGTCGTCGTTGCATGGCTTCTCTTTTTACTGATCGAGCCATTTCTTATCGAGCAGACAAAGGCTTTGATCATTTCAAGGTTAAATTATCTATTACTGTACAAAAGATGGTTAGGTCTGACCTAGCTACTTCTGGAGTAATGTTTTCTATTGATACTGAATCAGGCTTTAGAGATGCAGTTCTTATCAATTCCATCTATGGTCTAGGTGAATATATTGTCCAAGGTATGGTCAATCCAGATGAATACTATGTGCACAAACCGACCTTAGCCAAAGGTTTTGCGCCGATCATTTCCAAGAGCCTGGGCCGTAAGGGCAAAAAATTGGTTTATGACAGTAAGGCTAAAGGCAATGTAAAAGGTCTGATAGTTAGTAAAGAAGATCAACATAGATTTGCTCTTACAGACAAAGAAGTTTTGCAATTAGCCAAATGGGCAGTACAGATTGAGGATCATTACCAAAAGCCAATGGATATGGAATGGGCTCAAGACGGTAAAACCGGCAAGCTTTTTATTGTCCAAGCTAGACCAGAGACAGTTAGGAGTCAAGACGATCCAAATACTTTAATCGAATACAAGCTAAGAGAAACCGGTAAAGTGTTGACCTATGGTGCCTCAGTTGGTAACAAGATTGGTCAGGGCAAGGCTCATATCATCAAAGATGTTAGGGGAATTCATAGTTTTAAAAAGGGAGAGGTTTTGGTTACCGAGATGACTGATCCAGATTGGGAGCCAATCATGAAGATTGCTGGTGCTATTGTTACCAATTCAGGTGGTCGTACTTGTCATGCAGCAATTATATCTCGTGAGTTAGGTATCCCCTGTGTAGTTGGTACTAGAAATTCTACCAACAAGGTAAGAAATGGACAGAACATAACAGTTTCTTGTGCTGAAGGCGAAAAAGGTTTTATCTACAATGGTTTGCTTAAATACGATGTCAAAAAAACCAATCTTAAGACAGTCGCTAAGAGTAAGACTAAGGTCATGATGAATATTGGCAATCCAGAAATGGCCATGCTTCAGTCATTTATTCCCAATGAAGGTGTTGGTTTGGCCAGGGAAGAGTTTATAATCTCTAATTATATTAGAATTCACCCTTTAGCCTTGCTCAATTTTTCTAAAGTTAAAGATCCAAAGGTAAGGAGAATTATTGAAGAGCACACAGCCGCCTATAAAAATAAACCACAATTTTTTGTAGATAAGTTGGCCGAAGGTATAGCTCGTATCGCCGCCTCATTTTATCCCAAGGATGTCATTATTAGGTTGTCTGATTTTAAATCAAATGAATATGCTAGTTTGATTGGCGGTGTTCAGTTTGAGCCAGTAGAAAGAAATCCAATGATTGGTTGGCGTGGTGCTTCTCGCTACTATAGTCCAAAATATTTACCAGCCTTTATCCTAGAATGTAGGGCTCTAGTTAAAGTAAGAAAAGAAATGGGCCTAAAGAATCTAAAAATCATGGTGCCATTTTGTCGGACTGTAGAGGAAGGTAAAAAAGTCCTCAAGATTATGGCTGAAAACGGCCTCAAACGTGGAGTAGATGGTTTAGAGGTTTATGTAATGTGTGAGATTCCTTCCAATGTAATCTTGGCTGATGATTTTTGTAAAATTTTTGACGGATTTTCTATCGGTACCAATGATTTGACGCAGCTTGCTTTGGGAGTTGACCGCGATAGTGAATTGGTAGCGCATGTTTACGATGAAAGGAATGAGGCAGTCAAAGAACTAGTCAGGCAAGTGATCAGGATTGCCAAAAAGAACAAAAAGAAGATTGGTATTTGTGGCCAAGCTCCATCTGACTTTCCAGATTTTGCTCAATTTTTGGTAGAAGAGGGTATTGACTCAATATCACTCAGTCCCGATACAGTTATCAAAACTATGATAGCTATCAAGCAAACGGAAAAAAAGAAGGGACGTAAGAAAAAGAAATAGCTTTATATAATCTAAAAAATCATGTTAAATAAAATCACTACCACCTCCATAGCATTTTTGGTTTCTTTGGCATTTTTTGTTGTGTTTACCAATAGCGCTCAGGCAGCTACTTGTACTTGGTCAAATGGCAACGGTACTGCTATTTGGAATGATGTTTTAAATTGGAATAACTGTGGCGGAGGTGTTCCTGGGGCTTCTGATACGGTGGTTTTTGATGGAGCAGTATCCAGTGCTTCTTTAGATTTGGATATTAATCCAGGTACTACTATTGCTGGTTTTACTATGGAGAGTGATTATAGCGGTACCTTAGATATGAATACCAACGGTTTAACCATCAATGGAACATTTACCAAGGCAGGGGGAACTATTGAAATGAATAATGGGGGAGATTATTTTGCTGTGACCGGAGATGCAAGCATTACAGGTGGAACTTTTGCTATTACGGTAGGATATTTTACGGTTACTTCGGGTAGTTTTACAGTGTCCGGAGATAATACTTTTCAAATGGGTAGTGGCAGTTATCCAGTCTTGACTATCAACGGAGCAGGTCCAGAAAATATATCGGTGTCAGGCACTGGCAACTATATTGGTCGGGCAGCTAACATTGCTGAGCTTGATATTATAATGGGTTCAGTTAGTGATGTTATTACTATTACTAGTAGTGTTCAGCTTCATAATGTGCAAGTTTATGAAGGTACACTAGCTCTAAGTGATGGCATAATAGTAGATATGGATGGAATATTCATTGGTCAAAATGGCGGTAAATTACAAATGGGAGCTTCTACTATTACTCTAGGTCGAGATAATTTGATACCTGGAGGTAATGCTATTTATCATATTCAGTCTGGTTTTACTGAGTCCATTACCGGCGGCACGATCTCAATAGAAGGAGCCGGACATGGCACCTATGGAGCTGCTTATTTTGAAAATGGTTCTACCTATACACCAACAGGTGGGGTGCTTAGTTTTGTTGGTGATGACACAGCTGCCTTATACTCTGCCGAAGCTGATGATGCGGACTTTAATTTATATAGCCTGACAGTTGGAGATGGCACTAATGCCAAGATATTGAGTATTGATACAGATACAGTTTTGGACTTAGATTTGGATGGTACTTTGACCATTAGTACCAACGCTACATTCGATAGTAATGCAGAAAATATTTTGGTAGGAGGCAGTTGGACAAATAACAATATTTACATTCATGATAATAACCAAGTCACTTTCAATGGTAGTGGTACCCAAACCATAGCGGGGGTTGACTCAGATAATGATGATTTTTATGATGTGGTTTTGGCTGGGGGTACTATGAGTATTGCTGCTAATTATGCAGGTGCCCCACCAGACATGGAGGTTGATAATGATTTTACATTAAGTAGTGGCACATTAGATTTTAATGCTAGTTTTTTGAAAGTGAGAAATGATTTTAGCAAAAACGGCGGGAATATAATAATGGATCAAGGTACAGCTGCCATTGAAGTTGACAACGATTATACCATCACTGCTGATGCCGGCTCTAGTGATTGGTCAGATGGCTATACTACAGTTTCTGGCGATGTAGCTATATCAGGCGACAATACTTTTGTCTATGGTGGAGTTGGGCATCCTATTTTTACGATAAATGGTACGGGTGATTTTACTATTTCAGTAACAGGAGCTAACAATTTTTTTGGTACTTTAGCAAATGAAGCGGAAGTTGATGTCAACTTGGGTACAGCAGTCAGTAGCTTGACTATGAGTTCGGCTTTGACTATCAGAGATTTGCAAGTATACAAAGGGATTTTTGATACAAATAGTAATGATTTAACTGTCTATCGGGTATTTGTGATGTCTTTGGATGGTGCAACATCTGTCTTTAATATGGCGTCTGGTACTTTTACTTTGGGTAGTGATGATTTGGCACCTACCCTGGTATCTATTTGGCACCAAGAGGCAAACTCAACAGCCAATATAACAGGTGGTACTATAACCATTGAAGGAATAGGGCACTCTAGTTTCGGAGCTATGTTTATAGAAGATGGATCAGTACTCAATGCTACTGGTGGCACATTTCAATTTATCGGTAATGACGATTCGGTAATAGACATTGAAGAGTCTGATGTCGCTGATTTTAATTTGTATAATCTGATTTTGGGTGATGCTACAAATTCTCAGACTATTACTTTGAGTGCTAGCTCTACTATTAATTTTGATATAAACAATGATTTGACTATAAATGCTAATGCTACTTTGGACGCCAATGGTGAGCCCATAACCCTGGCTGGTGATTGGACAAATAGTGGCACCTTTACTCATAGTAATAATACAGTGACGTTTGACCATGCTGATACGGCTTCACCAAACAACACCCAGACAATAACTGGCAATACTACTTTTTATAACTTTAGCAAAGACTGTAGTAGTTTTAGTAATGCTCAAGAGTTATTGTTTGGTGGTTCTACTAGTATAAATAATTTGGTTACCATAAAAGGTAAGAGCGGAACTTTACTGACACTTAATTCTACTGATGACGATGCTTCGCCAACTAGATTTAATATTGATTTTGTATCCCAGGATAGCGCTATTAGGGATTTAGAGTATTTGACAGTTAGAAATAGTAATCAAAACAATTTATTAACAATTGCTGATTTATCTGCGGACGGTGAGTCCACGCTTTATAATAGTAATAGTGGTTGGACCGTCTCCGCCAGTTCTAATAGTAGTAGTACCTCAGGCGGCGTTACCCTTCCTCCAGGTTGGAGTGGTGATAATAATTCTTCGGATGAGGATGGCACAGAAACGTTTTTATTGGATGGAGATTTGGTTAAAGAAGAAAATAATATTACAGTTTATTTGATAGAGGGTGGTTACAAAAAACCAATTGCCAATGAATATACTTTTTTGTACTTTGCCTACAAGTGGTCAGATGTTATTGAGGTGGATGACTTGGGAGATTATCCAACTGGCGCTACCATCAAAGTAGATCCACCAGAAGAAAACGATGAGTTAATTGATTCTGACCTTAGTCAGCGCCTCAGGGGCAAGATTTTACTTCAAGTAGAAAATCACGGCGAGGCTTGGTATGTTCGGCCAGACACAGGTAAGCGTATGTATATGGCAGATGGTAAGGCGGCTTATAGCATGATGAGAAATTTAGGTTTAGGAATTACAAACTTAGATATTGCCAAGATTCCCGTTGGTTTTGAAGATAGGTTTAAGTGTAATGATTTTGATGGTGACGAACTATGTGATAAGTTAGAAGATGGTCTAGGTACTGACCCGACAGAGCCAGATTCTGATGGCGATGGCTTTAATGATGGTATAGAAGTAAGAGATAATCAGAATCCCCTGGGTTCAGAAAAGATGATTTTTGATATAGCCTTGGCTAGCAGGCTCAAGGGTAAGATTTTGCTTCAAGTTGAAGCTCATGGTGAAGCCTGGTATATAAACCCAGATGATGGTAAGAGATATTATATGTCAGATGGCCCTTCGGCTTATCAAATTATGAGATATTTGAGTTTAGGGATTAGTAACGCTGATTTAGCTAAGATAGCAATAGAAGATTAGATAATATATTGAATAAATTTATAAACTCAGCTAGAAATTTGCTATAACCGGCTTTATATAAGAAATATTAATTTTTAAATATTGATTTCACAATATGATTAGGAAAAAACCAAAAATAATTTCTAACCGGGTGAAAAAGAATTTTGTTTTACTACTAGTATTATTGTTAGGTGTGTCAGTGTTGGCTGTTGGCTGTGGCAAGAAGACCACAAATGAAAAAATCTCAGAAAAAATGTTAGAAGAATCATTGGGGTCAAATGCTGATGTTGATATCGAAGATGGTTCGATCAAAATCGAGACCGACGAAGGTACATTTGAAGCAGGTGGTGATATTTCTTTGTCAAAAGACTGGCCAGAGGATATTCATGTGACTGAAGGGAAAATCATTGCCTCCCAAAGCAATGAAATGGGTAATAATTTGACCATTGAGTCCGACAGATCAGTTGATGATGTAAAAAAAGAGTATAAAGAAAAATTAGAAGATGATGGTTGGGAAATAAATATGACTTTTGATATGGATGACAATGTACTCTATGGTGCTGAAAAAGACGAGCGCACCTTGAGTTTGACCATTGGCAAAGATGACGATGGCAAGACAATGATAGTGTTGGTTCAAGCTAAAAAATAGTTTAAAAAATCTCCCATTAAAATGGTTTTTTTGTTTATATGGATTGACTAAAAATCCAATAAAATTTATACTAGAAATCGTATTTGGAAGGGTGCCAGAGTGGTCGAATGGGCCTGCTTGTTCTCTGTTTGTCCAAGAGTGTAAGCGATTGGCAGCAAACAGCAATCCCGCTAGAGGCGGGAGAAAGCTTACATCATGTTTACATTGGGAGAGGTCGCATAGTTGGTCTAGTGCGCTTGCTTGGAAAGCAAGTAGGGTGTTAAAGCCCTCGCAGGTTCGAATCCTGTCCTCTCCGCCATTAGATTTACAATAGTTTTTAGATAAGTTATTATATAGATGATAACTTATTTTTAATTATAAAAAAATGATAGATTTAAAAAATAAAATAGCCATTGTCACTGGTGCTAAACAAGGTATCGGCAAAGGAATTGCCGTGATGTTAGCCAAGGCAGGGGCAAAGGTGGTAGTAGCAGATTTAGACATTGATGAGTGTCAACAAGTCTGTGATGAAATAAAAAAAATAGGCTCACAAGCCGTGGCAGTAAAATGTGATGTTAGCCAAAAAAAGGATGTCGATAATATGATTGAGATGGCCATCAAAGAATTTGGTAAATTGGATATTTTAGTTAATAATGCTGGGCTATACCCTTTTACTCCTTTTGATAAAATGTCAGAAGATGATTGGGATAAAGTTATTGATGTTAATTTAAAAGGAACTTTTCTATGTTCTCAGTCTGCTGCCAAGGTTATGGTAGATGGAGGAAGAATAATAGATATTTCTTCTATTGCCTCGGTAGTTGGATTTGCTGGGTTAGTACACTATTGTGCTTCAAAAGGTGGAGTTAATGCTATGGTTAGAGCTCTGGCTCTAGAATTAGCTCCAAGGAAAATAACTGTAAACGCCGTAGCGCCAGGTGCCATCCAAACACCAGGTGCTAGTGGGTCTATGACAGATGAAGTTTTAAAGCAGACTATTGCCATGATACCACTTTCTCGTATGGGCCAGTCAGAAGATATCGCAGGGGCAGTTTTATATTTGGCCTCTGATCTTTCATCTTATGTCACTGGGCAGACTATTGTGGTAGATGGTGGCTGGATATTGCGTTAAAGTATTTAATTTTTTAAAGATATAAAACCATGAAAGGATTTAACATTAATATTGAAAAAGAGACTCTAGCTAACAATAATTTTCGTAAAGTTCTCTATACTTCCAAGCATAGTCAACTAGTCTTGATGAGTATTGCTCCAGGTTCAGAAATTGGCATGGAAGTGCATGCCGATAATGATCAGTTTTTTCGCTTTGAAGGTGGTCAGGGCAAATGCGTCATTGATGGTAATGAGTATGAGCTTAGCGATGGAGTGGCCATAGTAGTGTCAGCTGGCTCAGAGCACAACATCATCAACACTTCTGATAGTGAAGATCTTAAGCTTTATACTATTTACAGCCCAGCTCATCACAAAGATGGTATTGTCAGGGCTACCAAGGAAGAAGCCGAGACTAACGAAGAAGATTTTGATGGGCAGACTACAGAATAATGCTTCTCTCCGCCCGCGCTATACAGCGCGGGCGGTTTTTTTGTTATATTTGGTATATTATTAAATAGTAGTTTTTATGAAATATATAATATGGGTGCTTGGGGTAGGATAGAGGTCAGGAGTAGTCAAGTGGATTCTCATTTGGATCATTTATTCAATGATGGCCCAGCTCCAACAGGAGAGAGATATTGTATGAATTCAGCAGCACTTAGATTTGTGCCAAAAGAGGATTTGGAAAAAAAGGGTTATGCTGAGTACTTAAAATTATTTGAATAAGTGTATAAAAGATAATCTTTCTAGGGATTAGTTCTTTATTTGGAATAAAGGTCATTTTTTGGTATAATTGTCATATAAAATATAGATTTAATGAAGATTTTTTTTGGCAAAAAATTAAGGAAAATAGGGAGGGTAAGCATAATCTTTGTGCTTATTTTAGGTTGGATTTTTTCTGGCTGGCCACAAATTGGCAATTTTCCACCAAAAATAGAGCGTGTCTATGCTACTGATACTAATATATTGCCAAATGCTCAATCTGGCGATACCACGGGCGAATCAATATCAGAGATAACTGGCGATGATTCAGTTGCCAATCCAGATACCTTATCTTCGGTTAATGCTGGTGATAATACTTATACAGTTGATAAGGGCCTCACTATGTATCTTAGTAGTTTTGATACTAGCGGTATTGGTGGAGGAGATACTATATCAGGAGCGGTATTACATTTGCAATATGGAGCCGAAGATGGTTATTGTCCCTCTTGTGGTGGTTATAGTGTTCGTTATGACAATGGCTCTGGTCTAACAAATACTTCTATCACACCCACTGATATTTCTGGGTGGAGTGCCGATTTAACTTACGACCTCTATACCCAAGGTGTGGACACTCTTAGCGAGTTAGCGGCATTGGATGTTGAATTTTATAATAATGACGGCAAGGGACCGCAAGCAGTTCATTTTGATTATCTTTGGATTACAGTCACCCATACCAATACAGCGCCCAATGCTCCAACTCAAAATAATCCCAGTAATGGCCTAACCGACGTATCCATTACCCCTACTTTCACTATGACCGCTACTGATCCAGATAGCAATGATTTGAGTTATAAAGTAACTATTTATGCGCCAGCAGTAAGTTCTAAAACCCTAGATGCTTTAGGGGACGGCGTTTGGTATTTTCACGTACAACTTAGAAATCAGAATGGTTGGGGAGGAGTATCACATTTTAGGTTCCAGATTGATACCAAAGATCCAGAATATTTCAACATGGAGCAGGTGAAGGAAACTGACTTAAGTAATCCAACCAGAAGTTTTTTCTTTGATGCTGAGGATGCCACTTCGGGCATTGGCCATTATACTATCCAGATCGATGATAGTGAGGCCATAGAGTGGCGAGATGATGGTGAACATACTTATACAACTCCAGTGTTGGGTCCGGGCAAACACACCATCATAGTAAATGCCATGGACAAGGCGGGCAATTTTTTGACTAACGTCGATGATTTTATTATAGACCCACTCAGGCCTTGTGTTATAGAAGATTATCCTAGTGAACTTACCAACAAAGATCCATTTATAGTCAGGGGTACCTGTTATCCAAACTCACAGGTAGTATTGTGGCTACAAAGAGAGGCTACCGAGCCTCAGAGCTTTATATTCAAAACCGATGAAGCTGGCAAATTTGTTTTTGTAGCCGAAGAGAAACTTCGAGAAGGCATTTACCAGATGTGGGCAGAGGTGATTGATGAAAGAGGTGCCAGAAGTGAGGCCACAGAAAAATTTAAAATACTAGTTCAGCCTACCAAATTGTGGAGATGGGGAACTTTGACAGCCAACGTTTTATCTATCATTATACCTTTGGTTGCTCTATTGATTTTGTTTGTACTTATGATTTGGCTCTCTTGGCACAAAGTTAGGGTTTTGAGAAAGAGAGTCAATCGAGAAGCCGGCGAAGCACAGGTAGTACTCCACAAAGAGTTCAATCTACTCAAACGTCGTATTAGCAAGCATATTGTTCTTCTAGAAAAGACAGGCAAGAAACGTAAGTTGACTAAAGAAGAAGAGAAAATGGTAGTTCAGTTCAAAAAAGATTTGGATTATGTAGAGGAAAAAGTCCAAAAAGAAATTAAAGATATTCAAAAAGAAGTTAAATAAAAAAACAGCCCCAGAAATGGGGTTGTTTTTATAGCCTTTTTGCGGTAAAATTTACTTGTTATTATAAAGTTAAAGTAAACAAAAATGGCAAAACATGAAATGGAATCAATTGGTTCCTTATTAGGGCAGTCATGGCAGGTCTACAAAGATCATTTTAGCAAGTTTATGGCCTTGATCGCTATTTATCTATTGCCTTGGTTGGCAGTTGGCTTGATTACGGTTTTATTTAAAGCATCAAACTATCTTTTAGAAAATAGCCCAGTTTGGTTGGGGATAATAAATGTTTTCTTGGCTATATTGATGATGATCGGCGTGGTCCTAGGAGTAGTAATATATTTTAGTGCTCAGGCTGGAATTTTTGTCTTGATACAAAAAGCAAAAACCAAGATGTCGGTTATCAAAATATTTTATGAGGGCAAAAAATATGCCTGGGATTATTTTATTCTTAGCATATGGACGGTACTCTTTATTATTTTATGGACTTTACTTTTTGTAGTTCCTGGATTTATATTTTTGGTTTATTATTCAGTTGCTTTTTGGGTAATGTTTGTTGAAGGTAAAAAAGGACGAGAAGCTCTAAAGCGTAGCAAGCAATTGATCTATGGCAATTGGTGGAGAGTATTTTGGCGCATTTTTGTAGTCAACTTTTTTATTTGGGCTTTACTTGCCTTACCAACCTATTTTATGGGATCAAAAGAAACAGTAGAAACTTGGCGTGATATTAGCAATATTATCAATGTAATTATTGCTCCATTTTTGGTAGCCTATTCATATTTTATTTATAAGGACTTGGTTAAAATAAAAAGTAAATAATAATGAAAGAGAGATACAATTCAGACTATATCCATCATAAGGATTCTAAGATCTTATCGGGTATAAGGGATATTGTTTTTGGTTTAGAGGATGGTATGGTTTCGACCTTGGGCGCAATCACTGGTATTGCGGTCGGTAGTCAGAGTCACTTCACTGTGATTTTGGCTGGTGTGGTGATAATATCAGTCGAGTCTATTTCTATGGGTATTGGTTCTTATATTTCTAATTTATCTGAGCACGGAGTCATAAAACGTAAACTCTATGAAGAACAGACAGAGATAGAAGAATTTCCCGAAGAGGAAAAAAAAGAAATGGAGGAAATATACATTAGAGATGGTTGGCCAAAAGCCTTGGCTAGCAAGATGGCGGCCACTGCTGCTAAAGATAAGAAATTATTATTGCACGAAATGGCTCATCACGAGCTTAATATTATTCCCAATAAGCAAAGGCATCCTTGGCGAAATGGCTTTTTTATGTTTGTGGCATATATAATAGGTGGTTTTATTCCCTTGTTTGCTTATTTTATCCTACCAATAGGTCCGGCTGCTAAACTGTCCATAGGTATAACTCTCCTAGGTTTATTTTTCTTGGGTGCCCTTACTGCCAAGTACAGCAAAGGAAATTGGCTTAAGATGGGAGTCAGAGTCCTGGCCCTGGGTGGTGTGGCCTTAACGGTCGGATATTTAATTGGTAAATTTGCTAGCGTTTTAGCAAAGTAATCTAATAATATGGATATTTATAAAATAATTGGAGTCTTGGGATTATTATTGATATCAATTGGAGTGCTTACCCAAAAAAAGAACGAAGATCTATTTTACATTTTTGGCGGTATTTTCCTTTTGGTGTATAGTATCTATATAGCTGATTATATATTTATTGTTTTACAAATTGTTTTTACCTTGTCAGCTATCTATCATTTTGTTAAATTGAAAACAAAGAGTAAATAATTTTATTCTTAAATTAAAAATATGGAAAAACATGACTCAGCAAAATATGCCTTTTTCTACCTACTTTCTTTGGTGGCGCTAGTATTTCTATCCATCTCAGTGGGTATAATAGTATTTCAGATTATAAACAAGGAGATAGTGGATATTATAAATGATTATGCGGTCAATTATAATGATGGTGCGATGAAGTTTGCCATTTCGTCTATCATAGTATCTGCCCCTATTTATTATTTGACTTCTAGGCAGATTTATAAAAATTTATTCAAAGGAGATTTAGACAAAGACGCTGGAGTTCGTAAATGGTTAACTTATTTTATATTGTTGGTTTCTGTAGTGGTAATGATTGGTTTTTTGATAGCTACTATAAACAGTTTTTTGGGTGGTGATTTGACTACAAAGTTTATTTTAAAAACCTTAACTGCTTTGATAATCTCTGGTACGGTTTTCTCTTTTTATCTTTATGATATTAGAAGGGAAAATATCCAAGGTCAGAAAAACAAGGTTATTAG
>ERZ889078.2339-NODE-2339-length-13611-cov-20.078711_pt1 | contig 13611 bp, 17 predicted proteins | sample MGYA00521266_ERZ889078 | MGnify/ENA primary metagenome ERZ889078 (study PRJEB32303, sample SAMEA104408618) | aquatic metagenome | biome: Brackish water; feature: Pelagic; material: water | place: Baltic Sea | collected 2014-06-16T06:34:00 | depth 76,534 m ...
AACACATATTTTAGACGCATAGCTAATATATAAGATATTAAAATAAAAATTTAGAAATTGATTATTCAGAATTTACTTTTTCTGTCTCTTCCTTTTTTCTTTCTTCATACGTTTTCTTTGCCATTTCCATCTCATCTGGCCCTTTTTTTTCCAACGTCTTGAACTTCTTTTCATTCTTTACATTCTTCTCAGCTTATGTAGCTGATATTTAACCTCCATTACAGTTAATTGTTTAATTTGAATGTTGCTTTGGAAATGTGATTTGTTTATAAAGTTTTGTAATGAATTAGACTCTGCTGATGTACGCTTTTCTTCCGTCAGAGATGACGTGTAAGTCGATTGTGAAATTTGGTTGGTTTAAAATTTCATCTTTTCCAGAATGGTGCGGGAATTTATTTTTTAAATTGTTAGACCAATTTTTAACTTCTGATCTTTGATAACTTCTATATCGTTCGTTCATTATAATTGAAACTTCTGGTTTGAATAATTTTGCTGCTGGAAGATGTCCTCTATCAATTCCTTTTATGAAAGCTGATTTTAAGTTATGTCTTTCAACTTCTATTTGTAATTTTCTTCTTCTACTCATAATATCTGAAAAAACATTTTTATAATGGAAATCGAATGAACCTTCTTCGTCTTGAGGGTTTGGAATATTACTTAATTCAGTCCACAAAGCACTATATTGAATTGTTGTTTTTACAGTCATTCCTTCTGGAGATGTTGCTCCTCTTACAAACCAAGTTGGTTTTTCGCCTTTTTTTCTTGGTCGATCTAAAACAAAAGTACTTGGTTCAAAATCTCTTGTTTTATGATATTGTAAAAAATAATTTTTATTTCCTATGGTCATGAATTCCATTATCGGGCAATGATTTGGATCGAAATTTTTCAGATGTCTTATTTCTTCATAAGTTTCAATAAATTCTTCAAGTCCTTCTTCTAATTCTGGTGTGAGTTTGTTCAAGTATTGGTTTGGTTTTTTGCCTTTTTCAAAAATAGTTCTATTATGTATCCAATTATCTCCAAATCTATTGGTGGTTATGTGGTATTTATTGGGAATTGCGGAATCTGCAACAATGGTTCTTTTGATTCCATCTAGATATTCCCATATTGAAAAAGAAGTATTATTAATTAAATCTTGTTTTGTTGTATTTGTAAATCTGTAAAATTGATCTAAAGGATGTTCACTTCTTGAATCTTTTAAATATTGGAAGTAGTCTTTTTTTATTTCTTCTAAGTCTTGTATTCCTCTTGGAGAAAAAATTATTGGGTTTTTTCGATCTCCATCAACCATTCTTCTTGACAATTCAAAACTATCTAATAATCCTGAAACACCATTATATTCTTGTTCGTGTTCGCTTCTTAGAAATATTCCTTTGTGACTTCTTCGAGCGTCGCTTAATGTATCAAACCTTCTTGGAACTAGGATTCCATTTTGTTCAACGTAGTCTGCAATTGTTCTTTTAGGTTGTCCGTGTAATAATTCTGGATTTGCAATGTATATATCTCCCATCTGTTTTAGGAATGTGGTTTTATTTATATGCGTTTATTAATAACAACTTTTTTAAACTTTATTTTTAATTATTGATTCTATGTTCAAATATTTGGCCAAATTAAGTAAGAATATTAGAGTTTTATTTTATATTTCTATGATTATTAAGTTTTTAATATTGGTTGCGATTGTTACTGCTTTATATGAACATAATTGGAATATTGCATTAATAGCTTTTTTAACTTTAATTGTTTCTTTTCTTCCTACTTTTTTAAGTCGAAGATTTCATTTGTTTTTACCGCCTGAATTTGAGCTTACATTCTTAATTTTCTTGTATGGGTCAATTATTCTTGGCAGTATAAATCAATTTTATGAAAAAATTCCTTGGTGGGATGTGTGGCTTCATAGTTTATCTGCGGTAATGTTTGCATTAGTTGGTTTTATGATTATTTATTCTCTTTATTTAACTGATAAAGTTATATTCAGTCCGATTTTTGCTGCACTTTTCAGCTTTTGTTTTGCAATGGCTATTGGTGGGGTGTGGGAAATTTATGAGTTTGGAATTGATCAGTTTTTTGGAACGAATATGCAAAGGTCTGGTTTGATGGATACGATGTGGGATCTGATTGTTGATGGTGTAGCTGCATTAATCGTTTCAATTATAGGATTTTTTTATCTTAAAGGTGGAGATTCATTATTAATGGAGCGATTTGTAAAAAAGTTTATTAATATGAATGAAAAATTAAGAACAAAAAAACAAGGTTTGATTTGAAATGGATTTTGAAAAAGAAATACTGACCATAAAAGAACGTAACAACAAAGTTGAAGCTGATAAAGCTTGGGAAACTAGCTTGTTTCGAAGAATAACTATTGCTTTAATGACTTATGTTGTAATTGTTTTATTTTTTTGGATTATAGAAGTTCAGAATTTTTGGTTGAATGCACTTGTTCCAACTGCAGGTTTTGTGTTTTCAACTTTAAGTCTGCCTTTTATTAAGAAATGGTGGATTAAACGGAGGATTAAATAAAATGGTTGATGAAAAGAAAGATGTTAATTTAAAGTTAGATGTTGGAGACAACACAATGGGTTTGATTAAACAGCACACTCCTTTTTTCAAAGGTTTCTTTGTCGTAATGGCTGTTGTAGTTATATTAGTAATATTGTTTGTAGTATTTGTTGGAACTAAAATGCTTAGTATGTTTTAAGCAACATAAGGACCCATGTCCTTTTTGAACTCATCAATCATACTGTTATTTTCAGGATCAGTTTTATATCTTAATGCTAAGAAATAACTAGTCCAATCTCCTATATATATAGCGGAGAACAATTTTGTTAGAAGTGTATCGCCTTTTATTCCGATTTCTGTAACTTCAATTCCTTTTCCTCGAAGAACTTTTTTAGTTACATCCATTCGTTTTACAACTCGTCGATGATCGACATCTGATTTAATCATAACACAATGAAATTCTGCTGGTAGATTTTTTGAACCTTGCATTTCATTATGGTTCATTTCTGGAAAAACATTATTGAAAGCCATTGTTTTAGCGTTTTCATTAAGTTGACATTTCCATCTATATGCGACTGGTTCAAAGATTTTGCTTGAATAAATAATTGGTACTTTTCCTTCTAACTTTTCTGAAAGGTTAATTCCTGTTGTTTGATAAATCTCTTTATCTAATGCTTTTATTAGTCTTTGTACTTCTTTTTCTTTATTTTCAATAATTCGTAAGTTTTCTAACACTTTTAAAATTGGGAAAAATGAATATGCAATTGCGATTCTTGGTTGAGTTAAGTTTTTTGGAATTTTAACTAGTGGATTTCTGTTCATCTCTGAAAGATCTGCGAGTTTTCCGCCTGTACAAATAGCAATAATTTTACATCCTTTTCTAATTGCTTCTCTATAAGTTGAAATTGTTTCTTCAGTATTGCCTGAATAACTATTTGCGATAATTAGTGTTTTACTATCGACATGGATTGGTAAATTGTATTCGCTACAAACTTCGATGTTTAAGTTATCTGGTTCTAAGAATGATTTTAAAACGAGTCCTGCAATTGCGCTTCCACCCATTCCAGTTACTATGACTCTGTTAACTTCTCCTTCAACATTAACATTGGCACCTATTTTGTATGCTTCTTTGATTTGTTTAGGAAGACCCTTCATTTGTGTTCTCATATCTTGAGGATCATATTGAAAGTAATCGTCTGGAAAGACCAATTCTTTTTCTTCTGGTTGTTTTTGTTCTTTGACCATGTTATTAATAAACTTCTTTTTGTTTAAATATTTTATCTTTCAGAATTCTTTCTAAACTTCTTTTTGCATAATAAGGTCGCTATATGATTCTGGAATTAAATCTTCATTTTGTATGTTGAATTGTTTTTTTAACTTTTCTAGTTGTTTTTCTAAATTTAGTCCTTGATTTTTATCGTAGCAAAGAATTTCAAGGAAAGTTCCTAAATTTTTAACTTCATCAATTCTTACATAAACATTATTTTTTTCATATTGTTCTCGATGCTTCTCAACAACGCAACTTATGCCCATTGCTTGTTCAAGAACGGGTTTTAGTTCAGTTGGTAAATCAGAAACAACTTTTACTTCTGCATTTCTTACAGCAGTATTTGCTCGTTCATAATAAATAAGTTCATTGTTTACACCTTCTCGAAATTTGAATCGTCCATCTTTAACTTTAAAGTAAGTATCGATTTGTGTTTCATTTCTTGTAAAAGAATAATTTTCTTTTAAAACGATGTCTCTTATGTATGCTGGATCTTTCACCATTGCTTTAATATCAATACATCTTGCGTCCATAAAATTAAGAATTGTTCTTTCTTTATAACTATTATTGTATTTTTATTTCTATTTTAGAATCTTCTAGAATTGGATTTAATTTAATTTTTCGATTTTTTAAGTTAAAAACTTCAACTAAATCTTTTGGAAATATTAATCCGTAACTATGACCGATTTTAATTGTTTTTTTTGAATATTCTTTTTTTAATCTTCTTTGTTCTAGTTGAGTTATTGCTTTATGAAATTGTTTTTCATCAAAAACTCTTTCTTTGCATTTCGGACATTCTAATCCTTCTAATTTTAATCCTTTCTGAACTATAATGGTTTTTTTCATTTCTTTTTCGCAATAAATACATTTCATTTTTTTATTCCCTTCCTTTTTTTATGATGATTGTTTTTACTAAAATAGTTTTTAGTTTTTTATTCTCAAATACTATAACAAAAAAAGCCGAATTATCTTTAAAATATTTATAATAAATTTTATTGTTTTTTGATTGTTTACTTTTTGATAACTTTTTTTCTTTAATAGTTTGTTTAGTTCTTTTTTCTGATTCGAATATGTTTAACCCTAATTTTGAACTTCTTTGTACGAGCCTTTCTGATGCGTGATTGCTAAAAATGATTTTCAAAACTTATCACCTATTATGTTAAACTATTATATAAAACTTTCTGTTAAACTACATATTATACTTTTTTATATTTATTTGTGATTTCTAATTCATAAAGTTTTAGTATGATTTTTCGTAAAATTCACGGATTAATTTTAAATAAGAATATTGTTTTCAAATAATAGATGGCAAAAATATTTTTTAAGACTTATGGTTGCGCACATAACCAATCTGACTCAGAAGTTATGATGGGTTTGCTAAGTAAAGCAGGTCATGAAATTGTTAATTCTGAATCTTCTGCTGAGTTAGTAGTTTTTAATACTTGCACAGTAAAAGACCCTTCTGAAAAAAAATTCTTTTCAGAACTTGAAAAAATAAACAAGCCTGTTGTTGTTGCAGGTTGTATTCCTCAAGCAGATATGAAAAATAAATTCTTAACGGGATACTCTTTAATTGGTGTTAAACAAATTGATAAAATTGTTGAAGTTGTAAAAGAAACATTGAATGGTAATTCTGTTCAGTTCTTAAAGCATGAAAATAATGAACGATTAAATTTACCTAAAATTCGAAGAAATCCTTTAGTTGAGATAATTCCTATTTCTTCAGGTTGTCTTGGTTATTGTACTTTTTGTAAAACAAAGTTTGCTCGAAGCGGACTTGTTTCATTTGCAGAAGTTGCAATTGTTAAACAATTTCGAACAGCATTAAATGAAGGCGTAAAAGAAGTTTGGTTAACTTCAGAAGACACTGGTGCTTATGGTCAAGACATTGGAACTTCACTTCCTACACTTTTAAAAAAGTTGCTCGCTGTAAATAAAGATTTTAGAATTCGTATTGGCATGATTAATCCTGAACATGTAAAGCGAGATTTGAAAGAATTGGTTGAAATATTTCAAGATCATAGGATGTTTAAATTTTTACATATTCCTGTTCAAGCAGGTAACGACCGAGTTTTAAAAGAGATGAAAAGACCTTATACAGTAAAAGATTTTAAAAAATCAGTCGCATATTTACGAGAGAATATTTCTGGTGTGACTATCGCTACCGATATAATTTGTGGTTTTCCAACTGAGACGGCTGAAGAGTTTGAAGAAACACTTGATTTAGTTAAAGAACTTGCATTTCCTGTTGTTAATATTTCCAAGTTTTATCCGCGAGCAGGAACTAAAGCTGCTGCTATGAAATTATTACCTACAAAAACTGCTAAGGCTCGTTCAAAAGCACTAACTGAATTACTTGAACGAATTCATACAAATAAAGGTTGGCTTGGCTGGACTGGAGAAATTTTAATTGATGAAATTGGAAAGACTGGTTCTTTTATTGGCAGAAATGATTCTTACAGACCTGTCGTTATTAAGGGCGAAGGTTTACTTGGTAAAAGAATTAAAGTAAAAATTGTTAGTGTGTTTAAAGATTATTTAGAAGGAAAAATAATTAATTAAAAAAAATAAAAATTTATTTTCTTTCTTCAACATAAATTGTTTTAATCGGATCAGTTGTTAATTTATGGTGAATTTCATAAACTCCTTTTTTAGAAAATGTTACTGTTCGAGTATTCTCATTCCTGTCCGGGTCTTCTACGAATTCAAAACCATCTACTGAACCTAATTTAGTATCTGTTTCAGAATCATAAACTGGAGCGACTGTCCAAAGACTTCTTTGAGAATCTGTTGCTTCTGGAAGCATTGGAGTGTTTAATTCAATTGTTTCTTCACCGCCACCAAACGGACTATATGCTTTAACTAAATTAACATCTACTGCAGAATATTGGACTGTATCTCCGACCGCAACGTTTTTTGGTCCTGCAATTATGTCTTGAGCTAAAGCTCCTACTGTTAATCCGAGTGTTAGTAAAATTATTTTTGTTAATGATTTCATTTTTATTTACCTCTGTTTATTCTTAAATATCGTTCCATTACATCGACTATGTGTTGTTTTGCTGTTCCCATTTTTGTAGGGTTTAAATATAATGTTTCGTTTTTTTCAATTATAGTTCTGATTTCTTGATCTTCCCATTTCTGGTATTTGTCTAAATAAGTAGTCATTAAAGTACTTGTAGAAATTTTATATGTTTTTGATAATTCTAAAATTTTGTTTATTGCGTCGTTCATTTTTATTTAATCTATTTGTTTCTCATTTCTAATCTTTCATAAGCATTTACTTCTACCAGTTCTATATGTCCGTCTCGTTTTCCGTTTGGTCCGCATCCATCAATTGCTTTAAGTAATTCGATTTTTAAATTTGGATTGATTTCTAGCCTATCTTCATAAGTGATTTTTCCGTGAGCAAATTTTTGTCCGTAGAAACGTCTATGTTTTCCAGTTGTTATTTCTATGCTTTCTCTGTGCACGTTTAACTTTCCTGCTTTTTCAAGTAATAAACAATCAACGCTACCTTTTGCATTGTCATCAATTGTGTATTGCCAAAATCCCTGTCCTGCTCTGTGTTGGTGTTGTTGGTGTTTATTTCCAAAGTCTTCGTAAGGGGTGCTTATTGATTTTGGTGCGGTACAATTGTAAACTGCAAAAGCTGTTAGAATTACTGGAACTGCTTTTACTGCTCTTTTTGTTCCTTGTATGATTTTAGTTAGTGTTTGATTCATTTTAATGCAACTATTAGTTGTTTGTAAGTTATTCTTTTTAATTTATTTAGGGATGTGCTATACTTGATTAGTTCTGGAGTCATTTTTAATATCATTAAATTTTGTTTAAATGTTCCTACTTCACTATAATTTTCCGGCAGTTTTTCATCAAGTTGTTGTTTTAATGAAGCGAATTCATCTTGAACTTTTAATTCATAATCTGTCAGAATGTCTATTGCTTCTTGATTAAAAGGGATGTATTTAGTTATTCTGGTATTGGTATTAAGATTCCAAACTAAGTATTCAATATAGTTTTCTTGGTCTTTTTCTTTAGAAACATCTTTGAAGAATATTGTTGTGAAATATTGTTTTGATAGTTTTTTTCTATCTAGAGTTGTTATAATATTCCATAGATTGATTTTTTGTTTATCGTTCATTTTAATGTGGCTTCTACTTGTCTGTAAGTTAATCTTTTAAGAACGTTTAAGGCGTTGCCGTACTTGATTGCGTCTGGAAGAATTTTTAATGCTTTAATTCTTCTTTTAAAACCAGATGCTTCTTTACCTAATTCTTCTCTGATTTCTTCAATTTGTTCTTTTACTGGTTGATATATTTCTTGAACTTTTGCTTCATATGCTATTAAAATATCTATTGCTTCTTGATTGAAATCAACATATTTGCTTATTAATGTGTCTCGATTATTTAAGTGTACTATTGTTTGAATATAATCTTTATTTCTTTCTTCTTGAGGTAAATCTGCTCTATTCGTTGTTAAGAATTGTGGTTTATTATTTTTTGATTGTTCTAGACTTGATATGATGTGCATTAATCCTAATTTTTGTTTATCGTTCATTTTCCTCTTAAGAATAAGTTTATAATATATAAATGTTTCGTTTAGTAATCACTTCATAGTAGTTACAAAAAACAAAGAGTTTAAAAACATCACACTTTATCACACAAATCAAAAACTTTAAATATTAGTTGTAATATTTTCTCTGGTATGAAGGAGAGGGTAACATTAACAATTGAAAGAAGTTTGCTTGAACAAGTTGACAAAACAGTTGATGGAAGTAGAATAAAAAATCGAAGTCATGCTGTAGAATTAATGATGAGAAAAGCATTAGGCAGTCATCAACCAAGAAAAGCATTTGTTCTAGCAGGTGGAAAAGGCACAAGATTAAAAGAAATTGCAAATGGACTTCCAAAACCATTAGTTCCATTAAAAGGAAAACCAATTCTTGAATATACAATCGATCTATTCAAAAAATATGGTATAAAAGATATTATTATTGCTGTCGGATACAAAGCTGAAATGATTAAAGCTCATTTTGGAGACGGGAAAAAATTCGGTGTAAGTATTTCTTATGTTGAAGAACATGATCCTTTAGGAACGGCAGGTCCATTAAAATTAGCCAAGGAACATTTAACAAGTACTTTTGTAATGTGTAATGCGGATGAATTAAAAGATATAGATTTAAACGATATGTTAGTTTTTCACAGTACTAATCGAGGGGCTGCAACAATTGCATTAACAACAGTAGAAGATCCAAGCGCTTATGGAGTCGCAGTTCTAAATGGGAACAAAATAATGACTTTTGTTGAAAAACCAGATAAGAAAAATGCTCCATCAAACCTGATTAATGCAGGACTTTATATTTTAGAACCAGAAATAATAGATTATATTCCTGAAGGATTTTCAAAAATTGAAGAAGATGTATTTCCAAAACTAGCATCAGAAGAAAAACTATTTGGATATCCATTTTCAGGACAATGGTTTGACACAGGAACTCCGCAAAGATTAAAGCTAGCGGAGAAAGAATGGAGAGGTTTTCTGTTATAAGATGAGTATTTTCAAAGCATATGATATTAGAGGCATCTATCCTGAGCAATTGAATGAAACATTAGCATACAATATAGGAAGAGCATTCGTAACATTCACAAACGCAAAACAAGTAGTTGTTGGTTATGATGCAAGACTAAGTTCCGAATCAATATTTGAAGCAGTTACAAAAGGTATGATTGATCAAGGAGCAAATGTTGTAAATATCGGATTAACTTCAACTCCTATGTTTAATTTTACACATGCTCATTTTGGTTATCAAACGGGTGTAATGGTTACTGCATCTCATAATCCAAAAGAATACAATGGATTTAAAATGAATGTTGAAGGTGCAACTCCTTTAACTGGTGACTCTGGAATTAAAGATATTGAAAAATTAGCTCTTTTAGGAGAGTTTGTTGATGTAAAAATAAAAGGAACTATATCTGAAAAAGACCATCTAGATGAATACGTTGATTTCATGGTTGGACTTGTAAAACGAGATTTATCAACTTTAAAAGTTGTAGTCGATGCGAGCAGTGGTGCTGTTGGTAATATTTGTAAAAAAGTCTTTAAAAAATTACATATTAATTATATTCCTTTAAACTTTGAACCTGACGGAAACTTTCCAAGTCATGATCCAAATCCTTTGAAAGGGGATAGTCAAAAACAAGCACAAAATGCTGTTAAAGCAGAAGGTGCAGACCTTGGTTGTTTATTTGATGCTGACGCTGACCGAATAATTTTTGTTGATGAAACAGGAACTACAATTCAGCCAGATTTCGTTGCAGCATTAGTTGCAAAAAAAGCTTTAAAGGATAGTCCTGGAGACAAAGTTTTATATGATTGTATTTCAAGCAGAATAATTCCAAAAACAATCAAAGACAATGGAGGAATTCCAATAGTTGTAAGAGTGGGAAGGTCATATATTTATCTTGCAGCAAAACAAAACGATGTAATCTTTGGAGCAGAAGCTTCAAGTCATTATTATCATCGAGAAGTATATCATGGGGACAACGGAGTTTTAACACTTCTTAAATTAATGGAATTATTAGTTGATGAACAAAAACCTGTTTCTGAACTTGTAAAACCTTATCAAATATATGTTCATTCTGGCGAAGTAAATTTAGAAGTTGAATCGAATGAAATCAAAGATGCAAAGATTGCAGAAATTACTGAAAAATTTTCTGATGGTGAACAATCGACGCTTGATGGAATAGGGGTTATTTATGACGATGTTTGGTTTAATGTTCGAAAAAGTAATACTGAACCAGTTTTAAGACTCAGAATTGAAGGAAAAACCAAAGAAGCAATGGAAGATATGAAAAATAAGTTGTTGGACATTGTTAATGGATAATCATAAGTTTTAAATACCAAGTGACCTTCTCTTTTAAGAATGGGTAAGGGGAAAAACGTTTTTGGAATGGGTATTGTTCTTTTAATTTGGGTTTTGCTTTTATCACTTTCTAGCCTTGTTGCTTTACTAACTGATTATTGGTGGTTTGATTCACTTGGCTTTTCAAAAATTTTCACAATTAGTTTACAAGCAAAGCTTTGTTTGTTTGTAGTTTCACTTGTAGCATTCTTAGTATTTGCTTTAATTAATCTTGGAATTTCAACAAAACTTAATAAATCAAAAGTTCCTTTTAAGATAAAATTCTTAGTAGCATTAGTTTTATCATTCTTTGTAGGTCTAGCAACTTATCCAAAATGGTTTACAGTATTACAATATTTAAATCAAATTCCTTTCGGTTTAGAAGACCCAATTTTTATGAAAGATGCGGCGTTCTATGTGTTCTCTTTACCATTCATTTTAATGGTTTGGAAGTTTGCAATGGCTTGCGTTGTGTTATCTGGTGCGCTTGTTTTAGTTGATTATTTACAATCATTCATTGTTGATTTGTTTTCGCAAAGAAGAACTTATCAACCTGGAGAAATTCCTTCATATAATGTTAATTTTAAATCTGTTTTTGCAAATCTTAAAAGAACTGCATTAGTTCACTTAGGCGTTTTAGGATCTTTCTTTTTTTTATTATTATCTGTTAAACATTACTTAGACCGATTCTCAATAATGTATTCTGAAAAAGGAATTGTTGTTGGGGCAGGTTACACTGATGTTGTAGCTTATTTACCAATTATCAAAATATTAATGATTTTATCTTTGGTCGTGGTCGTGTTATTTTACGTGTGGATATTTTATTTTTCAAAACAAAAAAAGTTACGAAAACGTCATGTATTGGCTGCATTCGTAATTCTTTATGCAATAGTATTTTTTATTGGACCAACTTTTATTACTGGAGTCTTTCAGTCATTAGTTGTTTCTCCAAATGAAATAAATTTAGAAAAACCTTACATTGATAATAATATTGAATTTACAAAGCTTGCTTATGGTTTGGATAAAGTTGAAGAAAGAGATTTCTTAGCAGAACAAGCTTTAACTCCTGAAATTCTTAATGAAGCAGATGAAACGCTTGATAATATTAGAATTTTAGATTGGAGACCTTTAACCCAAACTTACAAACAAACTCAAGAAATAAGACTCTATTACGATCTTTCAAGTATTGATTTAGACAGGTATGTGATTAATGGAAAACCAACTGCTGTGATGATTTCTCCAAGAGAATTAGATCAAACACAAATTGCTGATAATGCAAAAACTTGGGTTAATTTACACATGATTTACACCCATGGTTTTGGTGTTGTTGTAAGTCCGGTAAACTCAGTTACAAAAGAAGGTTTACCTAATTATTTAATTAAAGATATTCCTCCTATTTACAATGTTGACGAACCAAAATTAATTATTGATAAACCGCAAATTTACTTTGGTCAACAAGACAATGATTTCGTGCTTGTAAATACTAATACTGCTGAATTTGATTATCCAAAAGGCAATACTAATGAATACATTAGTTATGATGGGAAAGATGGGATTGTGTTAAATTCGTTCTTCAAAAAATTGATGGTTGCACTAAAATTTGCAGATATCAAAATTTTATTATCGTCTGATGTAACTCCTGAAAGTAAGATCTTATTTGATCGACAAATACAAACAAGAATTGCAAAACTTACGCCTTTCTTATTGCTTGATAATGATCCTTATGTTGTAATTAATGAGGGTAGATTATTCTGGATACAAGATGCTTATACTGTGACTGGAAGTTTCCCTTACTCACAAAAGTTCGGACCGATTAATTACATGCGTAACTCTGTAAAAATAGTTGTTGATGCTTATGATGGAACTGTTGTGTATTATGTTGTTGATACGACAGACCCTTTAATTAGAACTTATGCAAATATTTTTCCTCAACAATTTAAAGCTTATGAGTTAATGTCTGAAGGATTAAAAGAACATACAAGATATCCTGAAGATTTATTCAACGTACAAGCACAAATTTATAGTACTTATCACATGGAAGATGCGACTGTTTTCTATAATAAAGAAGATGCCTGGCAAACGCCTACTGAGATTTATGGAACTGGACAACAAATGCCTGTTGAACCATATTATATAATTATGAAATTACCTGGTGAAACTGAAGAAGAATTTGTTTTAATGACTTCATTTACTCCTATTAGAAAAAATAACATGATTGCTTGGATGGCTGCAAGATCTGATGGTGATGATTATGGTAAATTGTTATTATATAAATTTCCTAAAGACAAATTAATTTATGGTCCTTTACAAATCGAAGCAAAAATCGATCAAGATTCAGAAATTTCACAACAATTAACTTTATGGTCACAACAAGGTTCGAGAGTTACTCGAGGAAACTTATTAGTTATTCCAATTAAAGATAGTTTATTGTATGTAGAACCGCTTTATATTCAAGCTGAAACAGGTCAATTACCTGAACTGAAGAGAGTTTTAGTTTCGGACGGTGAATCTGTTGTTATGGAAGAAACCTTTGCAGAAGCTCTTGAAGTGTTATTTGGTAGAGCTAAAGAATTAGTTGTTGATAATGAAGGTGTTACTCAAAAAAAATCTGTTGACGAATTAGTTGCTGAAGCTCAAAAGTCTTATGATGCTCTTATAGAATCAATGGGTAATGACTGGATTACTTTTGGAGAAAACTTTGACAGACTTGGTCAATTATTAGAACAATTAAATTAGTTACATCAATTCTTTTGCTGCATAATCTGTTGCTATTAGAACTGCTAATCCTATGAATACTGAAATCCAAGAACTTAAAGCATAATTGTTTGGGAATATGTAGGCGTCCATTAAGCCCCAGATTCCTCTCCAAAATGCTACAACTGCGAAGGCGATGATGATTGCAAATAGTAATTGGTGTTTATCTTGAAGTTGACTAATTCTTCTGATCACGATG
>ERZ889078.2340-NODE-2340-length-13610-cov-13.516562_pt1 | contig 13610 bp, 15 predicted proteins | sample MGYA00521266_ERZ889078 | MGnify/ENA primary metagenome ERZ889078 (study PRJEB32303, sample SAMEA104408618) | aquatic metagenome | biome: Brackish water; feature: Pelagic; material: water | place: Baltic Sea | collected 2014-06-16T06:34:00 | depth 76,534 m ...
CTTTACTTAGACTTCTTAAACATCTTTACCGCGTTACTTCAACTATTTGGCATCTTTGGAAACGATGACTAATCCACTCTCGCCCGAGCTTTTTCGGGTGATTGACGCCAACCTCAACCGACTCAAAGAAGGAATTCGCGTCGTTGAAGACATTACGCGATATCGAGACAACAACAAAGAACTCTCCATAAAACTAAAACAACTTAGACACAAATCCCGCATAGACGAATATCAAGAACTTTTAAAAAATCGCGATAGCGTTAACGACGTTCTCAAAACTTCAACAAAAAGCGAACTTACTCGTACTGACGTCACAAGCGTAATCGCCGCTAATTTTAAACGGGCTCAAGAGTCGTCTCGCGTTTTAGAAGAACTGTTTAAACTTCACAGTGTGGAATATAGCGAAAATTTCAAATCAATAAGATACGAGCTGTATAGTCTTGAAAAAGAAATTGTTCTTAATCAGAAGTGACAAACGCCACCTCGAACTCCAGATAACCGAGCGGATACTCGTTCATAAGCTTTTTGGTTTCTCCAAAGCTTAACACCCGTCTTGAACCGCTCACTCCGCTGCGTTTGATGTACCTAAGCATCTCTCGCGCATTCTCAAACTCCAACTTGTAGGTAACAACCTCGAAATTCGCGTGAAAATGTTTATCCGCCAATCGTTCTATCTCCTGAGCGCTTTTTAGCAAAGAATCCAGAGACGCCGTCGCGTTTAACGTCTTGAAGGTATTGGACGTAAATATCGCCAACGCTATGGGCGCGTTTAGTTTTTTGACGTTTGCGAAAACTTCATCAAGATTATCCGCCCACTGCAGAGCGGAGGCCGACATTATATAATCATAGTTCGACGACGCTAGAGTCTCAAACAGCGACTTGTCGTTAAAATCTCCGTACAGGCATTGTATGTTTGCGGATTTTGGATGAAGATCCAACATTCCTGTGGCAAAATCCACTCCCGTGAAATTTTTATAATCCCAATTTACGCTTTTGCAAAGAGCTCCGCTTCCGCATCCCAAATCCAAAATATTTTCCGGCTTGCCCGACACGAGAGAAATGAGTTTTTCCACCACTAAATTTTGAACGCTGTTTAACGAGTCGTAACTAGTGGCGTATTTAGAGAATTGCGAGCTTATTTTCATCTTTTATTCGCGATTAGGGAGATAATAAAAATAACGATGACGCAAATAACTATCGTGGCCCCTGAGGGCAAAGAAAAATAAAATGATAGAGTCATGCCAAAAATGACGCTGAGTAGCGCTATCGCCAAAGAAATAAGTCCAGTTTTTAAAAAACCGACTCTGTACTGAAGCGCCGAAACGGTTGGGATGACCATCAGCGCTCCTATAAGTAGCGAACCTACCACCCGAATGGACAAAGCGATTATAATCGCGACCACGGTTACGAGTAAAAAGTTCAGCGTCTTCACTTTTACTCCGCTTGTTTTAGCCACTTCTTCGTCATACGCTATGAAATACAACTCTTTTGAAAATATGAGCAACAAGAACAGAGACGGCGCTCCAAATATGGAAATGGTCACTATGTCTTGAGCGCTTACGGACAAGATTGAGCCAAAAAGATACGAAAAAAGCGAATTGTTAAACGCGCCGCCAAGAGAAACGATGATAATCGCGAGAGCGAGAGAACCCGAAAGCAAAATAGCCAGTATGGAATCAGAGTAGAGAGAGAATGAGCTTCTAAGGTATTCTATTGTCCAAGCGGACAATACGGCGACGACAACCGCCATCCAAAGCGGATTGAATCCCGCCACCAAACCAACCGCCACTCCGACAAGAGCGGAGTGAGCCAATGTCTCACTCATCATGGAGTAGCGTTTCAGCACCACAAAGGTTCCGCTCACGGAGGCCAAGGTCGCGATTATGATTCCAGCCAAAAAAGCTCTTTGCATAAAGTCGTATTCGAACATCTCAAACATTCATTTTCCTAGTGCTCGTGCTTATGGTTGTGAATGAGATGCGCTTCTATGCCATAAAGAGCCGTCATATCGTCGCAACCGAGTGTTTCTTTTGGATTGTTGCAAATGGTCGCTTTTTGATTAATCGTAAACAATCGTCCAATATCGTCCGCGATTACGCCAATGTCGTGCGTTATAAAAAGAATGGTGATTTTTTCTTCTTTGTTGAGTTTGGCCAAAAGCGCGTAAAAGCTTTTTTGAGAGACCATGTCCACGCCTGTGTTTGGCTCGTCAAGAATAAGTATCTCCGGTTTCGAAGCAAGAGCGCGAGCTATCATGACGCGTTGGCGCTGCCCTCCGGAGAGGGTTCCCACCATCTTGTCTTTTAGATCTAAAACGTCCATTTTTACCATGGCGTCTTCCACGGCGTTTTTATCCTCGCCGCTTAACCCTGAGAAGACGCCGCGCTTGGAGACTCGTCCCATGTTTACAATGTCTTCAACCGTAGCCGGGAAGTTTTCATCTATCAAAGACGCGCGCTGCGGGACGTAGCCTATTTTCTCCCACTCCCTGAAATCTTTTATCTTTTTCCCGTAGAGCCTAATTTCGCCCTTAGTTTCTTTTTCAAGGCCGAGCAACAATCTTATCAACGTGGTTTTACCGCCGCCGTTAGGACCTATTATCGCAATGTATTGACCGTTAAAAACTTCGAATGACACACTTGATAAAATCTTCTGTTTGTTTATTATGAAACTGATGTTTTTCACGTCAAAGATTGGCACTTTAAATTTTAACGACAATCTAGCGCCTCGGAAAGTTTTACCAGGTTTTCTTTCATTATATCTTCATACGTTAATTTCGCCTTTGCTTCGTCCGCCGTGATATTGCCAAGCGCTTGCAAAACGTCAACTGTTGTATTTGCTTCTTTGGCTACGCCCTTTATGGCTCTATCGCTTGCGAAACTTTCAAAGAAAACGGTTGAAACATTGCGCTCTTTTATGACTTGAATCAATCTTATAATGTTTTTGGCGTTTGACTGGGCTTCTGGGGAGAAGCCATTAAGCGACTCAACTCCAAAGCCGTATTCGTCAGACAAATAGCCAAAAGCGTTATGATTTACAACAATGACGTCGTGTTTGCAAGTGGAGAGCTTATTTTTAAACTCAATATCTAAATTTTTCAACATTAATAGATAGGCGTCTCTATTTTCAGTATACAATTTTTCATTTTTTGGTGAGATGGCGATGAGTTCTTTTGTTATTACGTTCGTCGCCTTTTGCATATTTGAAAAGTTTAGCCAATAGTGTGGGTCGAACGCTTCGTGGACTTCGTCACGCTTTTCGTCGTCATGATGGTGATCACGCTCGCACGACTCTTCCAATCCCAACTTACGTAAACTCACGTGCCGACTCATGTCAATTACTTTATTTTTAAACTCAAAGCCATGAATCCAAGGCTCCAGACCGGCTCCGCTATATACGACGAGGGTGCTTTTCTCTATATCCGCCACAAGTCTTGGAGTTGGCTCGTAAGAGTGAGGATCGACTCCAAAAGGCAAAATGGAAACTATGTTTAGCGTGTCTCCAGATACGTGTTTCACCACGTCGTACAAAGAAAACGTAGTGACCGCCACCGTAGGAGCAGCATTTTTCACCTCTTGCTTTTTGTTTGCTATCGCGCCTGCAATCAACAAAATAGCAATAGATACGGATAGCGCGATTTTTGTCGAATTTTTCATATCCAATATTATACCCTATTTTGTTATATAAGTTTTTTTGGATATAATTCGCCACTTTTAATTCAGGAAATTACACATGACCGCAAGTTTTTTACTCATTGTCCAAATAGCGTTAGTCGTTATCTTAGTTATAGCCGTGCTTTTGCAAAAGAGCTCAAGCATTGGTCTTGGCGCGTATAGCGGCTCGAACGACTCCGTATTTGGAGCAAAAGGTCCCGGCAGTTTTTTAGCGAAGGCCACTTTCACAATCGGGTTTTTATTCGTTGCGAACACGATAGCGTTGGGTTATTTGTATTCTCAAAACAAACAAGCTTCCGTTGTGGACAAAATGGTTGAACAAACCGACATTTCCGCTCCCGTTGCAACGCCGGTGGTAGTTCCCGAGACAACAGCCATAGCTCCGGAAAAAGAAACCGCTAAATAATCAACCTCATTCGCGCTTAATTCCAAAACTATTTTGGAATTAAGGACAGGCCGCTCTTTAATAACGCTTTTACTCCATCTTAAAATATTTCTCGCTACAATTACGCCAATTATTCTCATCTATTTAAGGAAACGAAATGCTAAATGAAATATATCAGCAATGCGAAGCAAAAATGCAAGGAAGCGTTGAGCACATGCAAAGAGACTTTAAAACGCTTAGAACCGGTAAAGTTTTAATCTCCGTTTTAGACAACGTAAAAATCGATTATTACGGAAGCGCGACCTCTCTTGACCAGGTGGGCTCGGTCATAGCCGCCGACGCGACCACCATCGTCATAAACCCTTGGGAAAAAAACCTATTGCAGGCCATAGAGAGCGCCATACAGTCCGCCAACATTGGAGTAAATCCAAATAACGACGGCAATCAAATCAAACTATTTTTTCCTCCAATGACGGTTGAACAACGTCAAGACTCCGTAAAAAAGATGAAAGTGATGGGAGAGAACGCCAGAGTTTCAATCAGAAATGACAGACGCGATTCGAACGACAAGATAAAAAAGCTTGAAAAAGATAAAGAAATTACGGCCGACGACTCAAAAGCCGCTCAGGAAAATATCCAAAAAACCACTGATAAATATATTACAACAATCGATAAAATATTAAAAGACAAAGAAGCTGAGATATTAAAGGTTTAAAATGGACGTTAAAAAAATATATATGAACGCGGACGCTCTTTTAGAGGGGCACTTCAAGCTAAGCAGTGGTAACCACTCGCAGTTTTATCTTCAATCCGCAAAAGTTTTGGAAGACCCTCAAACCGCCAAACTTCTCGCTACCGAGTTAGCCAAGCAGATAAGAGCGAATGGGATTGAAGTGGATACCGTTTGTTCTCCCGCTCTTGGCGGGCTTATCGCAGGATTCGCTCTCGCGCAAGCTCTCGACGTTCGCTTTATCTTTGCGGAAAGGGTTGATGGCGTTATGAGTATTCGCCGTGGCTTCGAAGTGAGAAAAGGCGAAAAAGTTCTTGTGTGCGAAGACATTATCACCACTGGCGGTTCCGCGATGGAAGCCGCTGCCGTCGTTAAAGAGCTCGGAGGAGAGATAGTCGCCATGGCGGCACTCGCCAACCGCGGTTTTTGCGCAAGAGAAAATAGCGACGTTCAAGCGCAGGCGAATTGTAAACTGCCTCAAGACGTTCCATTTTTCGCCTTGGCCGACTTTACGTTTGAAATGTTTTCCCCCCAAGACTGTCCGCTTTGTAAAAATGGAAGCGAAGCCGTAAAACCAGGTTCGCGCGGCAACTAATCGCTAAAAAGCGATAAATTCTTCTTTACTGAAATAGTCTCATAACATTGGAAGCTTGAGCGTTTGCTTGGGCCGCGGTAAAAGAACCTATTTGCGATTGAAGGTTCGCGGCGGAAAAGTTGGCGCTCTCTTTCGCGAAATCAACGTCTCTCATCTGCGATTCGGCCGACGCCGCGTTTATTTTCGAAACCGACATACTTTGGATGCTTGAAACAAGCTGATTTTGAGAGGCCCCTATGTCGGAACGACTGCCGCCTATGCGGCCAAGTTCACCGTCTATGGTCTCAAGGGCGCTAGCCAAGCCATCTTCGCTCATTACGTCAATCGAGCCAGAAAAATTTCCATTGGCTAAACTACCGCTACCTCCGTCGAGAAGTTTGACGCCGTTAAAACTTGAGTTGCTTGCGATGCTTCCAGAAACTTCAAGCAAGCCGTTTATCTCTTTTTGAATGGAAGCCCGATTGCTCGCGTTCATAATTGGGCTTGAGGCCTTAATGGATAAAGTCCTGATTTGTTCCATGTTGTCGTTGATGGAACTAAGTCCGCTCTCAGCTATTTGCGACATGCCAATACTATCGTTCGCGTTCATGATGGATTGACCCATTCCCGACACTTGTGAGGATAGCTGATTTGCGATTGTCAAGCTAGACGCGTCGTACGCCGCCTGACCTAATTTTGATCCAGAAGAGAGAAAAGCGATACTTTCCCCTAGACTTTTATTTTGTTGATTAAGATGAAAATTCGCCGTCGCCGCGGCGGTGTTTGAATTTACTGAAAAGCTCATAACCTCTCCTTTTTTTCTTCTTTAATTCGTATACAAATATTATACAACTTTTTTTTGATTTTTCATAATGCTCAACGTTACCTGTATTTTAACTGACAAGTAATCATTCTCTCCACTAAAACTCTAGCGACCTCGACCTTGCCATCCACTATGGTTGTAATCGGCAAATCTTTGAGTTTCTCTTTTTCTTCCAATGAACTCACCTTAACAATGAGGTTCACGTTTTTAGTGTGATGTAGAATTGCCTCGCAAATCAGGCGTTTTTTCTCAAGATTGTCCAGGGTGACTATGACAGCCGCCGCGTTTTCCACGTTGAGCGCTTCTAAAATCGACAACTTCGAAGCGTCGCCCAAATAAGCCTCTATGTCGTCGTTAAGCGCTTCTTGGACGTGTTTGTTCGAGTTGTCCACCACTATGTACGGAGCGTCGAGTTCCTCAAGATGCAGCGCTACGAACTTACCCACGACGCTGTACCCGCAAACTATGACGTGATCTTTTCTCGAGGAGAGCGCCGACATGTCCGTTGGCATATCCTTCTCTTGTATAAGTTTGTCCACGAAATCGTTTATGTGCGGCATTACGAACGGCGTCACCACCATCGAGAAGATGACCACCAACACCAACAAAGAAGCCAATTTCTCGTCTAAAATGCCCCCCGAGAGGGCAACGGCGAAAATGACAAATGAAAACTCGCCCACTTGAGAGAGGGACAAAGCGGTTTTGAGGGAAGTCGCGCTTGTTGAGGACAAACGCAGCGCTAAAAACATAATGAGCGTTTTGAACGCTAGCACCAAAAGAAACAAGCCAATGATTAAAGCGAGGTTGTTTGCGAACAGGCTGACGTCGACCTTCATGCCAACGACCACGAAGAACGTTCCAAGAAGAATGTCTTTGAACGGCGCGATATCGGCTTCGACTTTATGATGATACTTCGTTTCAGCGATAACCATTCCGGCGACAAAAGCGCCAAGAGAGTATGTAAATCCCATCCAGTAAGCGAATAAAGAAGCCCCAACGACTATAAAAAGCACCGAACCCATAAACAGTTCGTCAAGCTCCGAAGACGCGGAAAAGTGAAGAAGCCACGCCACTACCCTTTTTCCAATTACAAATAAAATCCCAACCACAACGATGGCGCTTGAAAGAGTGTGCCACAAAATCACGTACACGCTTTCGTCGCCTTCGCTAGTTAAAAAACCTATCAAAATTAAGATGGGAATAACGGCGATGTCTTGAAAGATTAAAATGCCGGTCGCGTTTTGTCCATAAGGAGTATATATCTCTTTTGAACTCTTAAGATAACTAAGCACTACCGCGGTTGAAGAGAGAGAACGCCAAAGAGACTATAATCGACGACTTTACGTCCAAAGAGAACGCGTAGTGGGAGAAAAGATAAACGCCTAAAGACGTAAAACCAACCTGCATGAGACCATTGCCAAAAATCGCCTTTTTCATGTTTCCCATTTTAGCCAAAGATATCTCGAGCCCAATGGTAAACATCAAAAAAACTATGCCAAACTCGCCAATCATTTCCAGTTCGTGAGAGTGACCCGCTTCGCGCAACCCTAAAGCGTATACGATTACGGTACCCGTCAAGATATAGCCTATAATCTGCGAAACGCCAATCTTTTTTAAAAAAATATTTAGCACGATTGAGACGCCCAACGCGACAATAATATACACGAGTATGTTTTCCATTTTCCCAACTTTCATCATTTAATAAGACATTATATACTATAATCGCGGATATTATTAATTATATTTGGAGATTATGCATGACGAAATATATTTTTGTAACCGGTGGCGTCTTAAGTTCTCTTGGAAAAGGAATTACCGCCGCTAGCGTTGGCACCCTTTTGAAACACTCCGGCATAAACGTTGGCATGTTGAAAATAGATCCATATATAAACGTAGATCCCGGGACCATGAGCCCGCTGGAACATGGAGAGGTTTTCGTCACTAAAGATGGCGCGGAAACCGACCTGGACGTTGGAAACTACGAGAGATTTTTAGACACCTCTTTCCTCAAATCGGCCAACTTCACGACGGGTCAAGTGTACTCTAGCGTAATAGAACGCGAGCGGGCGGGCGGATACCTTGGTCAAACCATTCAGGTAATCCCCCACATTGTTGGCGAAATAGTCAATCGAATAAAACTTGCCGGCGAAGGTCACGACATACTTGTCGTTGAGCTTGGCGGAACAGTTGGCGACATCGAAGGTCTTCCGTTTATGGAAGCCATTCGCCAAATGAAACACGATGACGACGTCGAAGGCACTTTTTTTATTCACGTGACTCTCATTCCATACATAAAAGCCGCGGGCGAGTTAAAGTCAAAACCAACGCAACACTCGGTTCAAGAGTTGCGTCGAATAGGAATCACTCCGCAAATGATCATCGCTAGAAGCGAAAACGCTCTTCCAAAAACTTTTAAAAAGAAACTCGCGATGAGCTGCGACGTTAGCCAAGACAGCGTGATAGAGGCGCTTGACGCCGCTACGATTTACGACATTCCAGTTACGTTTTTACGTCAAAACATACTTAAGCCCATCGCCAAAGAGCTTGGACTTGGAGAGCTCAATCCAGACATGGAAGAGTGGGATATTTTAGTTAAAAAAATCGTTCAACCAAAAAACAAAACTGTTGTCGGTTTTGTTGGAAAATATCTCGAACTTAAAGAAGCTTACAAATCTTTAACCGAGTCGCTTATTCACTGTGGCGCCCATTTTGACGCTAGAGTTGAAATCAATTGGGTGGATTCGGAACTAATAGAAGAGAGGGGGGCCGAGGCGCTTCTTGGAGACTGCGACAGCGTTTTGGTGGCCGGAGGCTTTGGAAGTCGTGGCGTCGAAGGGAAAATTCAAGCCATCGAGTACGCTAGAGTAAATAAAATTCCGTATCTTGGAATCTGCTTAGGAATGCAACTAACCCTTGTGGAGTACGCCAGAAACGTTCTTGGACTTGAAGGCGCGAATTCTATAGAGTTTGACGAGAACACTCCTCATCCAATGGTTTATCTCATAGACAACTTTTTGGACCAAAGCGGCGGCATGCAACTTAGAACGCACACGTCCCCAATGGGAGGAACGATGCGTTTGGGCGAGTACCCGTGCGACACGAAGGAAGGGTCAATCATCCGCAACGCCTACCATGGCGCTAAAACAATTCACGAACGCCACCGCCACCGCTATGAAGCCAATCCAGCCTACCGCGAACAGTTGGAAAAAGCCGGGATGATAGTTACGGGCGAGTCGAGTGGCCTAATAGAAACCGTCGAGATTGAGGGGCATCCATGGTTCTTGGGGGTTCAGTTTCACCCTGAATTCACGTCGCGTTTGCAAAATCCGAACCCCACCATTCTCGCGTTCGTCGAAGCTAGCTTAAACGCGGAATAATTATTTCGCGTCTTCTTTTACAACTTCTTTATCTTTCACAAACTTTTCCGTGCGTTTTGGGTCTGTTTTTGGAGAGGGAAAAAAAGGCTTGAACACTTTGCTAGTAAACGCTTTGGCGTTTTGTAGCGCGTCCATCTTATCCAATGATTTTTTCGCAAACTTGCCAAACAATGGCATTTTCGTCGTTAATCCATAAGTTATGTCCAACATTCTATCCATAACGTGAGTGTTGTCGTTGGCTTGCGCGTCTTTAAATTTTTCTTTAATTGTTTTTTTATTGTCTTCCATTCGTTTTCCATTTTTATTAGGATTGTTGGCTATCGCCTATAGCCATTATACGTAATCACCCCTTAATTGATTATCGCCCGTTCACGAATACGCTATAATCATAAATTCGTAAATTTACTTAAAGAATAACTATGACCAACCTAAACAAACTCACAAAAGATGATCTTTTTAATCTGCTCTCGCAAAGATTTGATTCTGACGATAAAAAACTCTCGCAAATTCCGAATCCCGCTCTACTTCAAAACGCGAGCGCTTCGGCAAAAAAAATAGCGGATGCGATAAGAGCCAACAAGAAGATAACGTTAGTTGGCGATTACGACGTCGACGGAGTTAGCTCCACCGCGATTATGGTTGATTTTTTTAGACAAATCCCCTACCCTCTCGAAGCCATCATACCAAATCGCTTTCGAGACGGCTATGGCGTTTCGCCAAACGTTTTAAAGAGAGTGAACGCGGACTTGGTAATAACGGTCGACAACGGCATCTCCGCAAACGCGGCGGCCACCATCTGTAAAGAAAGGGGTATTGATTTAATTATAACGGACCATCACACTCCCTCGGAGAACCTGCCAGAAGCGCTTTACATCGTAAATCCGAAACTAGCAACCTGCGAGTACCCGTTTAAAGAAATTTGTGGAGCGGAGGTCGCTTGGCTGCTTTTGGCTCTTCTTAAAAAAGAGCTCTCTTTAGAGATTGACATGAAACAGTTCTTGGACATTTTATGCATCGCGATTATCGCGGACGTAATGCCGCTAGTAAACATAAACAGAACTCTCGTTAAAGAGGGGTTAAAGCTCCTCAAAACGTCTTCTCGTCCATCATCCATAATCATAAGAGATTTTTTGAACAAGTCGAACATCACGAGCGAAGACGTAGCGTTTCAGATTGCGCCGCGTTTGAACTCGGCGGGTCGTCTCGAAGACGCCAGCATAGCGCTTGATTTTTATACAGCCACGACCGTAAACGCGGCGTTTAAACAGTTTGAACTCTTGGGACGACTCAATGATTTGCGCAAAGAAACCGAAGCGCAAACAACAGAGCTCGCGATTGCCTCGGTAGCCCAAGACGATAGAGTCATTGTGGTCGCGGGCGAAGATTGGCACGAAGGAGTGGTTGGCATCGTGGCGTCAAGATTGGTAAATCAATTCGAAAAGCCCGCAATTGTTTTGAGTCTCAAAGACGGCGTCGCCAAAGGAAGCGCCAGAAGCGTGGGCGACGTCAACATATACGAACTCATTAAAGAACATGAACACTTGTTAACTAAATTTGGCGGGCACAAGATGGCCGCGGGTCTAGGGCTTCTCGAAGAGAACGTAGTCGCGTTTAGAGAAGCGATAAACGCGACCGCTTCCAAACTCGACCCCAAAGATTTTTTACCCAAAGAGCAAATAACGGGCGTGCTTGACAGCGACGACATCGACCTCGAATTGATTGAACTTTTGGAAACTTTCGAGCCATACGGCGAGGCGAACCATCGTCCAATATTTCTTATAAAAGACGCTCAGGTCGTCAGCGTAAAACTCATGGGAGCGGATAAGTCACACTCTAGAATTGAGATAAGACAATATCCACACCAAAGAAAAACCATCGAAGTGATAGCGTTTAGAACGGTTTTCGAGGCGCCTGAGGATAAAAGAATAACTTGCAGCTACACCATCGCCAAAAATGAGTTTAATGGCAAAGTAACGCCGCAATTGCTTGTAAACAAGGTGTATTAAACGATGCGAAACATAAGTGAAGTTGTTCAAGAGCGTTCCGAGATAACGGCGTTGGCGCTGCTTGAGGACAAAAGCGTCGCTTATTGCACGCAGTATCACGGGGCTAGATTGCTAGACAATCAAGACTACAAGACGTTATTAAAAATCACGCATCAGGAACTACGACTCAACACGACGGCCATTTGCTTTAGCCCGGACGCCACTATTTTGGCTTTTGCGAACAACAGCGTTATAAATATTTTGCATTTAAAAACCAAACAGATTATTAAAACCATTAAAACGCCGGGACAAAATATAAACTTGCTTACTTTTTGCGCTGATTACATTATCGCTGGAAGCGACAACGGAAGAGTTCTTCAATACAGATACGACAGCTCCGCGCTGCTCTCAAGAGTGTGTTCCTTCCCCCACATAAGAAGAAAGTCTTCCAAGGAAAGCTTCGTAAGCGCCTTCGCCACTTACGGCAATTATTTAGCCTGCAGCGGACAAGGCGGCGCGCTGATCGCCATAGACATCTACTCCCAATCATCCAAAAAAATGCTTCTTGAGCAGGGCGAGAGAATAAACGCCTTGTGTTTTATCGACGAGAACGTACTGGTTAGCGCCAACGTGATTGGAAAAGTGCTCGTTCATTATTTGGACGCCTCCAAGGAATCGCTAACAATCGACGCTCCGTTTAACAACATAAGGCAGGTTGAGCGCATGTCAAATCCAAATTTTGTCGCTATTTTCGGAGATACGAACTACATAGCGATAATCGATATAGAAAAAGGCAAAACGACCCATTCAAAGTACGTGACGTTTAAAAACCGCGTAAGTAAAATTCTTCTCGTCAACGATGAATCGATGTTGGTCGTGTTGGACAACCACAATATCGTGAACGTCAACATTCCAAGCGCCGCCAAACTGAGGAGTCATTTGATAAACAACGAATTGGACGCGGCGTACGGTTTGGCCCAAAATGAACCGATGCTTCATGAATCCAAGGAATACAAACTATTGGAAAAACGCTACGACAGCGTATACAAAGAGGCTTTGTCCGCTTTAATGAACCAAAACAAAACATTGGCGCTCAAGACCATAAGCGTAGTGAGCGAAGTAAAATCGAAAAAAGAGCATATTGCGAAACTCTTTGCAGCGTTTGACAATTATAATAGATTTAAAGTGATTTACGTTGAAAAAAACTACGCGCTCGCATACGCGATGGCTGAAAAATTTGAGGCTTTAAAATTGACGCCCCTATACGTTAAACTTGAAGAAACCTACAAAGAAAATTTTGTCGAAGCGCAAGAATATCTCTCAATAGGAAAAGATGAGAACGCCAAAACGCTACTGCATCAGTACGTTCCCGTTGTTTCAAAACGTCCGATTATAAAATTACTTCTAAACAAAGAAAAAAACTTTATGAACTTTTTGAAGGCCATACAGGAAAAAAACTTTCAGATGATAGAAGAGCTCAAAGCGACAAATCCAATTTTCGTTCAGGCTCCCACGTATTTTATTCTAAATCAAACGATACAAAACAATATAAATAAAATTGACACTTTGATAAATGAGGGAAAATTAGTCAGAGCCAAAGAGCTGCTTGTAAAGTTTAAAAACACTTCCTCAATGAACAAAGAGCTCATAAGACTTTACGCGAATCTTGAGCAGATGCAAAAACTACAAAACGCTTATGAGGACAACGACTTTAAAACTTGTTATGAAATACTAGACGCGCAGCACCAGCTCAATATAAGTCCGCTCGGAGTGCTGCTCAACAAACACTGGGCGAAGCTTATGAGGAAGTGTGAGGATTTGGCTCTCAAAGCGAATCCAAAGGGCGTTAAAGAGCTCCTTGGCAATCTTCTTTTAATCCAAACTCGCAAAGGTAAAATAGGTGACTTGTTAAGGATTAGTTTTCAATCTAAAATAAAAGCGTTTTTGGCCAACGAAGGTTTTAATGGCGCGCAAAACATCATCTACTCATACATAGACATCTTTGGTAGCGATAGCGAAATAATATCTTTAATGCGCACTTATGAAATTATGTCTAAAAATA
>ERZ889078.2341-NODE-2341-length-13610-cov-6.637477_pt1 | contig 13610 bp, 8 predicted proteins | sample MGYA00521266_ERZ889078 | MGnify/ENA primary metagenome ERZ889078 (study PRJEB32303, sample SAMEA104408618) | aquatic metagenome | biome: Brackish water; feature: Pelagic; material: water | place: Baltic Sea | collected 2014-06-16T06:34:00 | depth 76,534 m ...
CCCTTGAGCTCGACCCTGATAGCGCCACCCTGCACAACATCATCTCGGTGATCCAGGCCGAGGGGAAGAAGCGAAGCTCCTCGCGTGCGAGCAGTCACCGCGGCATGACCCTTGAGCCAGAGAGCGCCTATTCGCACTTTGTTCGAGGCCGGACCTTGCTTCAAAATTTCAAGCCCTTCCAAGCGCGAGCTGCCATGCGTGAAGCGCTGCGAATCGAACCCGGCAATACGGATTACGTGGAGTCCTTTCTGCTCGCGGATCGCTGCTGCCGCGTGGTCTACCTGCCCCAACTATTACTTAGCCTTGTCGTTGCTCGGATTCCCGGTGGTTTCATCGGTCTCTGGATTACGTATATCGTCACCTCACGCGCCCTCTTGCATTTCGAGGTCAACGCGTACCTGACCGCATTTGTTGTCTACGGCTACCTCGCCCTTGTTCTTTACTCTTGGGTGGCGGACCCCATCGTCGACCTCTGGATCAAGTTTCGTCCCGCCAAGTTTTAAGCACCCTCGGGCTCCTCAAAAATGAAAAATCAAGTTGTCATCCGGGCCCTCCAGCAAGCCCTAGAGACCGATCGACTCAACGGCGATCTCTGGTTGCACTTGGCCACACTTCAGCGCGAAGACGGCCTGTTTGAAGAGGCGCTTAGCTCCGCGCGAACCGCAGCAGAGATGGCGACGACCCGGACGGCTGGGCGTAAATTGCTAGTGACCTTGCTTCGCGAAGCTGGCAGGTTCGACGAAGCCCTGATGCGCGCGGAGTCCCTACTTGCCGAGCTAGGCTCCGAGGGCGCGGATAGCCGTGAGCTCCGATCGGAGTTGGCGATAATCCAAACAGCTCGCGGGCAAACGGAAGAGGCGTCCGAGCTCCTCGCGGGCGAGCCCCAGGCCATCGCCATGGGCCCCGGGGACGAAGAGCAGAGCCTTGCCGACTGGGCCTCCCAGTTCGCCTGGGGAGACCTCAAACTGTCGTTAGATGACGTGGTTGGGCTCGCCGATGTAAAGCGCCAGATCAACCTTCGGATCCTAGCTCCGTTCAAACAGCCGGAGATCTTTGAAGCATTTGGACGGAGTGGCGGTGGAGGTATCCTTATGTACGGCCCGCCGGGCTGTGGGAAGACGTTTATCGCACGTGCGACTGCCGGCGAGCTGGGGGCTCGTTTCGTCTCCGTATCGATACACGACGTGCTCGACAAGTTTTATGGCGAGAGTGAAAAGCAGATCCATGCGCTGTTTGAAGACGCCCGCGAGAACAGTCCCACAGTGCTCTTCTTTGACGAGTTTGACGCCCTAGGTGCGGCGCGCGGCACGGGCTCCGCAGACTCTCAATTTTGGAAGACACTCGTAGATCAGCTGCTGCAAGAGATGGATGGCGTGGGAGATCAAAACAGAGACGTCTTGATCTTTGCTGCCACGAACATGCCCTGGAATGTAGACATGGCCTTCCGACGCCCCGGCAGGTTCGACCGTGTTCTGTTCGTGCCGCCACCTGACCTTGCTGGCCGCCTAGAGCTCCTCGCAAAACACATCAAGGCGCTTCCGGGGTCGGGCGGTATCAACGCAAAACCAATCGCGCAAAACACCGAGCATTACACCGGTGCCGACATCCAATCACTTTGCCAGCGTGCCGCCGAGCGCGCACTCGACAAATCACTCGAGACCGGGGAAGTTCACGAAGTCAACCAAGAGGACTTTGTACGGGCGTTAGCGGCGAGTCGACCCTCTTCAATCGAGTGGTTTGGAACTGCTCGAAATTACGGACGCTACTCCAACGAGGGTGGGCAATACGACGAGCTCGTGACCTACCTGAAAAGCGTCAAGAAATGGTGACGGGCAAGCGGCTCTAAACCCGCTTTTCGAAGAAGATCCAAGCCCTCCCAAGCTCGTATAGACGTAAGTTCATTTGGATGCGCTACGCTAGTGCGATGAGCTTCGAGAAAATACTGGTCGCAATCGCGGCCCTGTCCACATCGTGCTATTCACCACCGCAAGCGCCCGCCGGAGGTCTCTCTCCAGAACGACGCATAGTGGCCATCGGCGACGTCCATGGTGATTGGGACGCGACCCTGCGCGCCCTGCGCTTAGCGGGTGCGATCGACGAGTCACAACACTGGAGCGGAGGCGACCTTATCGTCGTGCAAACTGGCGACCAGCTCGATCGAGGTGATGGCGAGAGAGACATCCTCCTCCTGTTCGAGCAACTAGCGATCGACGCTCAAGAGGCTGGCGGTGAATTCCACTCACTCTTAGGCAACCATGAGATCATGAACGCGGCTCTTGATTTCCGCTATGTCACCCCCGGAGGGTTCGCTGATTTCGAAAGCGTCCCCACTTCAAACTTGGACGCGCTCACCCGGGAATCCCTGAGTCCTCACGAGCGCGCGCGGGCCGCTGCGTTCCAACCGGGCGGCCCCTTCGCGGTCTCTTTGGCCTCCCACGATGTCATCCTCGTTCTTGGAGACTCCGTGTTTGTTCACGGCGGTGTGCTGCCCGCCCATGTCGAGTATGGCATCGACAAGATCAATGAAGAGACGCGCCAATGGCTGCTGGGGAAGTCGGAAAAACCAAACGTCATGGTCGGCCCGGATAGCCCCATCTGGGACCGCACCTACTCAAATGAACCCACCGAAGAGGCACCCGAAACTTTGCGCGTGACCCTCGAGCTGCTTGGGGTCAAGCGCATGGTGATTGGACACACCGTTCAAGAGGGCGGCATCCGCGCGCTTTGCGATGGAGATGCCTGGTGCATCGATGTCGGTATGGCCAGCCACTACGGCGGTCCGATTGAGGTCCTCGAAATCGTAGGGGATCGAGTCACCGTCTTGCGGGAAGCCGAAGTTCTAACGCCCCTTTAGCTCTCCCAACAGAGAGCCAGCCCCCTCTAGCGCTAGCGTTGTGCCAAACGACACTGACGGAATCGAGCTCCCCCCCCACGCCTTTTACCGACCTGACGTCGCATAACAAATGAAAGCAATCCTCTCCTTGGCTCTCCTTTTTCTCGCCTTCGCGTGCACGACCACGCGGCCCCATCATGCCGCAACTTTCACGGACACATGGGCGACGAATCCCGCCTCGACCGGTGATGTCGTTCGCGCTTGGCCGGGTAGCGACTGGCATGCAACCCGGCAAGAGGACTGGCAAGTCCGCGGCGCCGTAGTCGAGTGCGTCAACAGCAAAACAGGGACTGCAGGCCGGACGCTCGCACTGCTCACGCAAACCATCGAGGGTCCCATCTCCGCACCGATTTCGCTGAGCCTGACGACCTCTGCACTAGGTGCTGGTTCCAGCGGCGTTTGGAGGTCAGGTGCGCACGTCGGCCTCCTCTTTGGGGTGGGTGGTCCGGAGGTGGATTACAAGCGCAGCGCTTTGGTCCAACAGGCTCCCGCTGAGGACGGCGGCTGGCTTCTCTCGATCAACCACCAGGGCCTCTTGCGAATTTCCAGTTTCCACGACCCGCTCGAACGAGCCGGCTACTGGACCCTGCCAGGTGGCGTTGACTTTGATGCTCTCTCTGTCTTCGCGGAGTCCGAAGGAGCCGTGCAGCTAGACGCGGGTCCACTTCAACTCGCCTTGCACTACACGCCGAATTTAGCGACGGCGCACCTCGGGACTGGCCGACTCCACCTTACGGCCGGACCCATCGGATCCACCCTTCCGAGCTCCTCCATTCTTGTAGAGGAATTCCCAGAGGCTAACCTCGTTGGCAGCTTGTCGCTTTTCTCCGGGCTGGGCGCCGAGGGCTCTTCCGCTGGATTTGGATTTTCGGATTTTGAGCTCACCGGAGGCACCGAGCACCCCGAAAGAGCGCTGGGCCCGATTCTCGCTGCCACGTATTTGGTCGACCGCAGCCAAAGCGAGACTGGCAGCTCCACGTTGCGGCTCACCGCTCACTTGGCCGCCCTTGGGGACAGCGACCCGACCGCAGCACGCCTCTGGCTAGAAGACGACAACAGCTCGGGTCGCTGGAATCTTGCTGCACTTGGCAAGCGAACCGACAGCGGTAGCGATCTCGTTCGATTTGAAGTCGATGGCTACGAAGACCACCCCAGTGGAAGACACCGCGCCTATCGCGTTGAGCTCGCCGCCTCACCCGAGAGCTCTGGCGCGTCTACTCTTTTTAGTGGGCCCAACTCGGCCGCGTTCTACACCGGCCATATCCGCAAAGAGCCGGAGCCCGATGAGGATTGGGCGTTGGCCTCTCTCTCGTGTCTCAAAAATCAAGTTGGCCCCATCCTTTGGAACAGCGGCGGACTTTGGTTTCCCCACGAACAGCTGATCTCGCGCGTGGAATCCATGGACCCCGACTTCCTCTACTTTAGCGGCGACCAGATTTACGAGGGAGACCTCACGGGGCCCGACCTCAGCAGCCTAGACAGCTCCATCGCCGACTATCAAACGAAGTACAGGCGGTTCCTGTGGGCGTTTTCCGAGCTCCTGCGCGATCGCCCATCGGTACTTATTCCCGATGACCACGACGTCTTTCACGGTAATCTTTGGGGTGCAGGTGGAGTCCATGCCGAAGCCCACGATGGCCTGACCGCGCAAGATGCTGGCGGCTATCGCATGCCCGCCGCATTTGTCAATGTCGTCCACGAAAGCCTAACTTCGAATCTGCCGCCGACAAAGGTCTCCCCCACCATTGGCACCGGCATCACGACCTATACAACTGACTTCACTTGGGGCGGTGTCGACTTTGCCGTGTTGGCGGACCGCATGTGGAAAGACAGCCCCAGCGTGATGATCCCCGACTCGCTCTTTCGCAACGGCTGGATGCAAGCCGAGGGTGCAGACCCACACGCGACCGACCACCCCGACGCGCGCCTTTTAGGTGACGAGCAGGAGGCCTTCCTGGCCCAATGGGCCCACGACCTCGAACCCCTGGCTTGGACAAAGGTCGCGCTCTCTCAATCTCCCTTTGCCTGCCTTCACAGCTTGCCAAAAGACACAACCAGTGACGCCAGTGTTGGGCGCCAGCAGCCTCCCGCTCCTGGCGAATACCCACTCAATGACGCGCCGGTCGTCGATGGCGATTCGAACGGTTGGCCCCAGTCTGCGCGCAACCGTGCCGTTGCTCTTCTCGCCGAGGCCGGAGCTCTTCACCTCTGCGGTGACCAACACCTTGGGACGGCCAGCTGGTACGGACGCAACACCTGGCGCGATGGGACAGTTGCCTTTACAAGTCCCGCCATGGGCAACACGTGGCCGAGACGCTGGATGCCTGAAGAGGCGGGCGCGAACCGTCCGACCGACACCTCCGGCGCGCCTGTGACGCCAAGGTATACGGGTGACTACCTAGATGGATTCGGCAACCACGTCACGATGCTCGCGGTCGCCAACCCGGAAGAGAACGGCCGCGAACCTGTACTCCAAATGAACCGCGCTCCGGGCTTCGGTATCGTCCGCTTCCAGCCGGCCCAAGGGCGCATTGCTTTGGAGGCTTGGCCCACTTGGGATTCCGAGGACATGTACCCGGGTTGGCCGCTCTTCGTAAACGCAGAGGGACGCCCCACAGAGAGTCCCTGGGAGTGAGACACGGGGTGGCCTTGCACTGCAAAATCCACTCGCCAAACGAAGGGTTACGTTTTCCGCGCGCCACCGACTTGAACGCCTGCTATCGTCATGGGCATGATCACTCCTAGAACAAATCGCGCCGAGATTCTCTCCAAGCTACGCGCCAAAATCGACGCGCGAATCCCTATTCTAATTTCGAGTGCTGGCAGTGGCCTGGTCGCCAAGTTACTCGAAGAGGCCGGGGTCGATTGCATCAACACGTTTTCAGGCGCGCGCCTTCGCGGGAACGGGATGGGCACCATGTCGATGATGTGGCCGATTTTAGATTCGAACGAACAAGTGCTTCGGTACACGCGCGAAGACATCATGCCAGCGATCACGGGCGACGCATTCATCTGCGCCTGTTTGAACGCGAACGACCCGCTGCGCGACATGCGTATGGTCCTCGAAGATTGTCGGCGCATGGGTGTCGAGTCTGTCTCGAACATCAGCCCCTCGATCAGCTATGTCGACAAGGACAGCGAGATCCGTCGCGTCCTCGAGAGCGCCGGCATCAACCTGCAAAACGAAATCGATATGCTCCGTCTTGCCCAAGAGATGGACATGGTTTCAATCGGCCTAGCTTTCGACCTTGAAGACAGCCTGCAAATCATCGAACAGGCCCGACCGGATGTCTTTTGCTTCCACGCTGGAACAACGAAAGGCGGGAGGACCGGCTACGACAGCGGCGAGACGATCGCGGAGACCGCTGCCCGAACCGAGCTCGCCTACGCCGAGATTCGCAAGGTCCACCCCGACGTAATTCTTATCGCACACGGGGCCGCATTTGAAACCCCAGAAGATGGTCAGTTCATCTTAGACAACACCACCGGCCATGGTATTTGGACCGGCTCCTCTACCGAACGCCTCCCCATTGAGCGCGCCGTCTCCGCAGCTGCCGCGGAGTTCCGGGCATTGCGCTTCAGCAAATGAGTAACCCCATGAAATCCACAACCATTGCGATCCTCGCCACTTTGGACACCAAGGCAGAGGAGGCCGCCTGGGTCCAGGAATGTATTGAGGCCCTTGGTGGAAAAGTACTTCACATTGATATCGGTGTCGTGGGCGTTCCCGGGCTAGCTCCCGATTTAGGACGTGGCGCCGTCGCTATGGCCGGCGGTAAATCCCTGCCAGAACTCCTCGCGAATCCGACCCGCCAAGCCGCCTCGCCCATCATGGTTGCGGGGGCGACGAAGCTGCTGCTCGACCTGATCGCCAATGGGGAGATTCACGGCGTCCTTGGCATGGGCGGGACGCAAGGCACCTCCAACTGCTGTGCGATCTTGCAAGCGCTTCCCTACGGCTTGCCCAAGGTGATGGTTTCAACCGTCGCGTCCGGCGACACCTCGGCATTTGTGGGCATCAAGGACATTGCCATGTTCCCCGCCGTCGGGGACCTGCTGGGATTGAACCCGTTCACGCGCCGCATTCTCGCGAACGCAGCGGGTGCGATTTGGGGAATGGCGCAAACGAGGGACGCCCCAATCGAAGCGGCTGGTGATAAGTTGGTCATCGGGATGACCAACTTGGGAGTGCTAACCGAAGGCGCGATGCACGCTGTCAAGCGCTTCCATGAAAAGGGCTACGAAGTCATCGTATTCCACGCTGTAGGTGCTGGCGGTACGGCAATGGAGCAGCTCGCCAAGGAGGGTATCATTGGCGCGGTTTTCGACTACGCACTTGGCGAGGTTTCAGACGAGCTCTTCGACGGGCTCCGCGCGGCGACTCCGGAGCGGCTCACGGTTGCGGGGAGCCTCGGCCTGCCGCAGGTACTTTGCCCGGGTGGCTCGGAGCACATTGGACTCCTCGTCGAGCCCAATCAGGTTCCCGCCATGTGGAAGGACCACCAAATTGTCTTTCACAATCCCATCATCGCTGCCCCTCGTTTGGACCAGGCCCGTTGGTGCGAAGTGGCGCGCGTAATCGGAGATCGCCTATCCGCCTCGACAACCGGCAACGCTGTCATGATGCTTCCACTCAAGGGAACAAGCCGCTATTCGATCGAGGGTGGCCCGCTGCACGAGCCGAAGGGAGATGCCGCCTTTTTCGAAGCACTCAAGGGAGCCCTGCCAGCTTGCGTAGAGGTCGTTGAACTCGATCTCGAAGTGGAGGACACACGGTTTGTTGATGCCTGTGTTGACAGGCTGATCAGTCTCATCGAAAAGTAGCCGACGATACAAAGAAGAGCGCCCGGCGCCAGCGATCTGCTGGCGCCGGGCGCTCTTCTTTGGGTAGCTTGCCGCTTACAGGGTGAAGTCGAGCGGAGCTGCATTCGTAGCTTCAGTCACGTTAAGCGTGGCGCCCAAGGTGAAGGAGACCGCAGCGTGATGGATCGTAGCGCCAATCAAAGACGGAGCGAACGCCGGGGGTAGAGTAAAGGTCGCCGTGGCCTTACCAAGCCCATCCAATACGCCGAACGAAGAGCCGAGAGGCATCGAGTTCGGGTTCGTCAGGGTGTAGATGAAGTAGGGATCCAGCACAAGGGGCAGCTCAACAGCACCGGTTGTTGTTCCAGGTGTTGTTCCCGAAGTGCTTCCAAGTAGCAAGTAGAGCTCACTGGCGTGAGTTGCACCGAGGTCGATGGCGAGAGTTTGAACTCCGCCGGCGGCAACCGAGAGTGTGTTAGGCGTACCAGTCAGGGTGGAAATTTTGGGGGTCATGACAACGTTGTCAATCGCTGCGCCGGAATACTGAGTGTAGATCACCACTTCGTTACCAACGGGCGGGAAGGCGCTTCCCGTGATTCCGTTTGCGGTGCCGGTCCCCACGAGTGTCCCACTCGCGTCAAAGACCTCGACCATAGCGGTGTCAAGATCCAGAGTGGTCAGAACCATGCTCCCGGTTGCGATCGGAGTGGTCAGGTCGAAGTGAGGCGGCGTCGGCGAACCGTGCCAAGAGCCTGCGTTGATGGCGGCTTCGAAGAAGACGCGATCGAACATGCCATCACCGTCATTGTCCTGGAGCTTGGTGGCGACTCCGCCCCACCACTTGTGGCCGATGACGATGCCCGCAGCAGACGAGCTCTTGCCCTGCGTGTCTACATCCATAGAAACGGTGACGCTGTCGTAGGTCCCAAAGAACTTGGTGTTGCGGAGGATGTTGAGGTCATCCCAAGGGAATCCCACGCCAACGGCGCGGCCCGACTGAATTTCGAAATCACCGTTATCCTCGGCCCAATCTGCCCCCATGCTGGAGCTGTCGGGGCGGTTGAAATCGTCGGTGTACACTTGGGCACTTGCCGTAGCAGCAAAGCCGAGAATGACCAGGGGAGCGAGGTACTTGGAGAGGTTGGAGAACATGGCGTTTGTTTCGTTTGTAGGTGGTTGTGAGCAAGGGTTGCAGCACTATACCTATCCATCTAAGCGCTAAAACTCGAATCCGTCAATATTCCCTGGGGAAATACCGAGGGAATACCATTAACCTTAATTTAGCGCCCCCCGATGCGGCGAATACCACCTATTCCCTGTGACTTCCGGTCTGCCGCCGCCCCCAAAAGCCGGCTCCATGCTCCACTCACGTGAACGCGGCCGCCCCGGTATCCAGCCTGAAAGCTGAATACCGGGGCAGGTCTTGTCCTCTTCAGTCCCCGATCATCTGCACGGTTGCCAAGAGGGCAGCCCGGTTCGCCAAGTTCTTCACTCCTTGTGCTTGCAGGCTTGCTGTCAAAGAACCACCACTTGTCATAAGCCGAGCTGCCTCCAAAAACTGCGTGTTCCCGGTCATCTCGAAGGCATAGGCCAAACTGGACCAACATTGATAGTTCTCAAGGTATTGGTCGTGTCCGTCTAGGGGGAGGTCATCCCCTACACAGAACGGGGGCGAGTTGAACGTATCTAACGGCCCGACCGCCAAGTGCGACCAAGGACCAGCGTTTCCAGCGCCCCAAGAGAGATCACCGATCAATCCATAGAAGGAATCGTGAAGCACATCCTGAAGCATGGCATGCCGAGCGTGGTCCACCGAGTCGTACATTCGAACGGAGAGGCTACGCAGCGCACTCTCCAGAATCGACATCTCGATCGAGCTTCGAACTCGGTAATTACCACCTAGCCACTTGCTCGTTTTGGATCCGACGATTCCACTGCAATCCGCCTGCCCATCAAAGACCATATCCACAACGATGTCGATCCACTCACGAGTCTCGGAGCGCCAAACTTCACTCTGGCTCAATGCATAGGCAGCCGCGGTGGCCTCCAGTCCCCACCCCTCTCCGCGGCCGATCTCAAAACCGACTCCGGGATTGAGGGCTACGGACTCCATCGCCGCAAGCAGACCGGTCCCCTGAACAGACTTCCCCTCTGAGTTGTAGTTCTCATGAAATTCCATGTGGAAGTTCTCTGCAACCATAAGCAGCGCGTCCTTTGCCAACCAGTCATTCCCAAGCCAAGCTAGCGCCTTGACCGCGCCGATGTACCGCACCATGTGCTGACGATCGTGCGCTTGATACTCCTCAAGTGCGCTTTCATAACTTGGTGCGAGCCCATGGGCCTGCACATAATCCACTTGAAACGTTGGGGCGTCTCCATAACCGAAGGGATCGCTAGAACCGTTCATCTTCCCGTTGTAATAGGTGAAAGGCACAAAAGCATCGGGCCCCGTTCCCACGACCCAATCGGCGACACGACTCGGCGCACCCGTCTCTTTATAGAGCGCGACGGGCATTCGATCGTTGGTCATTCGGAAGCGGTCCATGAGGTGTAAGTAACCATTCACCGACGCGGCGCCAGCCGTGCGGACCCCATCGTAGAGGTGAATCTCAAAGCCACCGGTCATGCCGCCGTAGCTAACTCCACTCGGATGCGACCAACCTAACCTCGGAGAGACTACGGCCCCCGAATCCGATCCAAGTCCCGATTTCAAAAAGCCTCGCATGCCATCCATCTCGTCTTTCAACTCGGTGCGGAGCGACTCCAGTCCGACATACTCTAAATTGGGCAAAGCATGCGCTTGGGGGAAGTATCGTCCCAAATCGCCATGCTGCCATGAGTAGTAATCTCCACCGGCTTGCGCGCCTTGCTCTGGTACACAGAACGCGAGCCCCTCTTGATCCAAGATCCGTCGACCAGCCTCTTCCTGCCCCGCTTTCACGATCACCAGCCGACGGTGAAACTGACCCTGCGACGGCATCATGTGCAGCTCGCCAGTGCCCTGTGGCTTCACGATGGAATAGACCTGTTTGCCATCGCGTTCGCCGGTCCATCCGAAGCCTGGATCCTCGACGTCTTGCATCACGACCCAGCCGTTGGGGACCTCAAAATCCAAGCTATCGAAGTACATCTTCCCAAGGGGATCATCCACACTGCTCGAAGTGTTATTCCCATCCCCTGCGTTGCTAAACCGAAGGTCATACTGCAACCCGGCGGACGCCTTGCGAACGCTCATGTAAGAGTGCACTCCCAGTCCGTGAGGGAGAGTTCCCTGTGCGCCCGCGACTTCGACAACTGGCATCATCGTGTCAAAGATTCCGAGTTGGAGTTGATAGATCCCCCAACGCAAAATACGTGGGTTGGACTCGGGCCAGTTCGCGAGCGGATGCGACTCGTATTCATTGCCAAAAACATCCCTTGCGGAGATGCGCAGGTTGCTCGTATCCGCGACAAGCTCCTGTAAGGTTTGTGGCGCTGTCGCTGCAAGAGCGCCGGGCGTAACGCCGGAGGGATCGTCAGGCGAGGAAGCTGAAGCGCTTGAGGGGTGAGGCGCACTTTGCACTTCATAGGTAATGCGGTCACCCGGTTGCGCGCCAGGGGGGCGATGCACTTCCGCAAGGATCTCTACAACGTCAGCGCCATCCTCAGCGGTGGCGTAGCGTGATACGATCTCGATTTGCGCGGACACAACCTTCCCCGTCGAGTCCATCACAACAAATGGCACGAGCCCGGAGGGATCCGGCCAGGTCCCAGGCGGCACCGGCATGGTCCCATGGAGAACAAAGATCTCCGCCGAGGGTGCCGCCAGCTCAAAAGCCGCCACAGCGACTCCTGCTCCCAACTCAAAAACTTCATCGCTCGCATCATCCGAAGATGTGGGCACACAGCCACAAAGAACGGACGCCATCATGACGCCCGAAATACTCAAATACCGCATGTTCTGCCTCCTCCAAAAGGCCCTCAACGGAAGAAGTCCAACTGACTTCTCCCCGCTGAGTTTCATCTCTCCCACCTGTCTCGACAGGCCCGCATCAGAGACCCAAGCCAAAATGGGAATTCCTAGCGAATGGGCGCTCTCTAGGTCCCAACCGCGCTAGGACCTCGATTAAAACAACAATGCGAGCTCCCTATAGGGGAGCTCGCATTGTTGTAGTTTGAAGAGCTCGGAGAGGAGCCTTTCCGAGAATCGACTCGACATTTACTCGGGGGAGCTCCCCGTTCACGATGGATGCATCTGCCTCTACAGAGCTCTATGCAGGCTCTCTTTGGCGTGTCGCAGGGGGGCTCAAAGTGCTGGCCCCTGGCCTCAGCTCAGTCCGACACTTCGGTCTCTTGGCGGCGCACTCGAATCAATACCTCAGCGCTCTCCGGCAAGATCGTCGCGACATCGAGGGTGTGCTTTCCCGCGGACAAATCTAACTTGATGCGCCGATGGCTACCAACGACCCAGGCTTCGTGGAAGCGCGATTTGGATGGATCCGTTTGAAAGGAGTACCACCCCTCGCGCTCGCCGTCCATCTGGACCTCGATAACGTAGCTGCCATTGTGTTCGACGGGATTGAGCAGGCGTGTCTCCACTCGTACGGGTTGCCCGCCAAAGACCTCTAGCCTTGCACTCTCCCCGGCGGCAAGTTTCCACCAACTCTGGGAGTCCTCGCCCAAAAATACATGCTCCGTACTTTCGCCTGAAGGGGGTACGACCTCCCAGGTAATCGCCTCTGGAGGTGCACCGGGAAACGCTGCTTCGATGCCAAAGGGCAAGGCAAAGACGGCGGCGATCCCAGCAAAAACAGCAACGCGTTTTCCAATGGGGCCTGGCCTGTCTCGACTCGGGTCGATGCGAGGCCAGACTTCTTTGCGGGCCCGCTCTAGATCATTGGGGAAGTCAATCTCTACCCAGGGCAAGTCGCTCACATCAACCGGGCGCAGGGTTTGAGTCTGTGCAATGGCACGGACTGCGGAACCAAGCCAGCTCTTCTCCTCGCCTGCTGCGATCAAGCGCTCCGCCTCTGCCAGAAGCACTTGAATCGTCTCGTAGGTCAACTTGAGGATTCCTACATTTTCCCCACACACTCGATCTTGCGGAAGGTCCTTGCGCATGTCGGCAAGGCGGCCTCCAACGATTTCAACCTTCATCTGCTCACGGGCACCTCCAGAGGTGCTGTCGATCGCGAATGCATCTCCTTCAACCTCGAGTAAGCGCTCCAAAATCTCAGGATCAAAAAGCACGTCACTGTTCAAAATGAAGGTCGTCCCCACCATTTTTTCGCGGGCAAGCCAGAAGGAATAGAGACTGTTGGTCATATCCCATCGGCGGTTTGTGATGTACTCAGCGCGAATGCCAACCGCCTCTCGAATCTCCGACGCTGCGTAACCGACAACCATAGTCACGGGTCCAATTCCGGCGTCTGCGAGAGCTTGGATTTGGTGATCTATCAGGGTCCGGCGCCCAACCTCTAACAGGCACTTCGGAACCTCCTCTGCCGCAGCGCCAAGTCGCGATCCATCACATTTTGAAGCAACTTCGGTACGTCAATGAAAACCATCGGCTTGTCTCGAAGGGTGTACTCCATAGAAACAGAGGACGCGTCTGTCAGCAACAGGTCCGCGATTGCCAAATACTTCACGATGTCAAAATCCCGGATCAACCCGACTCGATCTCCTTCAAGATAGCTGAGCTTCTCCATCCAGTTGACCTGCTTTTTCGGATGGTCGTGGGGCTTGATGATTACATTCCAGTTCCCGCCATCGCGCACTGCGCAAATCAGGTCCTCCCCCATCTCGTCGAGAGAATTGTACTTGCCCCCGGTAGGCGCATAGAGAATCGTGGGAAGCTCTGGGTTTAGTCCCATGGCCTCAAGGATGGTGGTCCGCGAATCCTTGCCATTCACAAGGGCGTCGAGTTTTGCAAAGC
>ERZ889078.2344-NODE-2344-length-13596-cov-11.286316_pt1 | contig 13596 bp, 11 predicted proteins | sample MGYA00521266_ERZ889078 | MGnify/ENA primary metagenome ERZ889078 (study PRJEB32303, sample SAMEA104408618) | aquatic metagenome | biome: Brackish water; feature: Pelagic; material: water | place: Baltic Sea | collected 2014-06-16T06:34:00 | depth 76,534 m ...
CATCGTCATCCGTGATCCATCGTCGTCCGTGATCCATCATCGTCCGTGATCCATCGTCGCCCGTGATCCATCATCGACGTACGGGATCTATCATGGTAAAGACGGGGCATGCCCCGTCTCTACGGCATGCCCCGTCTCTACGGCATGCCCCGTCTCTACGGCATGCCCCGTCTCTACGGTATGCCCCGTCTCTACATTCGGGATCGTACCACCATCAGGGTCCCCACCCCTTTCCGTGTACTATGATATATATCACACCCGATCAAAACAAACAAACCGTATATATATGTAAGAATATCCATACCTTTGCAGCACTTACCATAACTATACATATGAAGATGAAGATGCGGTTGATTGTTTGTTTGACTTTTCTGGTTCTGTTCTCCATGAAACCCTGGAATCCCCTGGTAGCCCAACCAGTTATTGATACACTTGAACAGGTCAAAGCTTTACGGGATCAAGGCAATTTAAAAGCTGCTTTGAAGCTGCTCGAACCCTACAATGCGGCTCATCCGAAAGATTTGAACTCATCCTGGTTATATGCCCAGACTGCCTATTGGTCCAAACACAATAAACTATCACAAGAGGTTTATGAATCAGCTATCGGGTACAATCCTGAGAATCTGTACCTCCAGGTTGACTATGCCAATATGCTTGTGAATATCGGAAAATACGATAAGGCGATGCCGTATCTGGAAAACTTCCTTATCTATTATCCTGGTAACACGCAGGTAGAACTTACTCTTGCCAAAGTGGCGTTCTGGAAAGGGAATTATAAAGAGGCGATGATGAAGACTGAAGAGTTGGTGAAAAGGGATTCAGGTATCTCTGATCAGAAGACTCGGGAAGCCATTTCCCTGCTTGACGAAATCCTACTGGCCAAATCTCCCTGGATCGGCATCACTGGCTCCTATTATACAGATAACCAACCACTACAAACCATCTCTCCGGTACTTGAAAGTAATATCTGGCTCCATCCGCTTTCTACCCTGCGTTTCAGCGTAAGGAGCCCATTCTTCTCCCAGGGAGATACTATTACCAACGCACTCTGGCTTCAGGCAGGCAACGACATGTTCATCAGTTACGGAAACTGGAACGTGATAACCGACGTAGGCTTCCTGAAGTATCCATATAAAAACACCACAACCTGGACGGCCAACTTCGAATTGAAGAAACGCTCTTACCGCCACCTGGTCACGATTTTCCAGGCCGAGCGGAAACCCTATTTTTCTACAGGAAGCAGCATCGATACGGTGATCCTTGAGTATCATGTTGCTGAAACCGTCAGCTGGGATAATTTCGATTCATGGAACGGGCAGATCTCCTACAACTGGGACTACTTTCTGACAGACTATAACTCCATTTATGCCTTCGGCGCGTGGGGACTTGCGCCCCCTATAAAAGTTTCAGTATTTGATTTCCGTCTGGGATATGGTTTCAGCTACAGCACATCAAATAAAAATAACTTTGTATACGAGGGGAATAAAGCAGAGATCATTGCCAACTATGATCCCGATGTTGGTATCAAAGGGATATACTATCCCTACTTCACCCCGAAGCAACAGATGATCAATTCCGCCCTGTTGTCAATAGGAATCCACCCGGCGAAAGGATTTGATATCGGGATCACCGGAAACGTAGGATTCTATGCCACTGCGCAGATCCCTTATTTTTACCCGGATACGAATGGTGCCGGAGGCTACGTTATCAAAAAGGATTTCAGCAAGGAGCGCTATATCCCATATACTATCAGTGCTTTTGCCTCAGTGCAGTTATCGAAAAAAGTCAGCATTCGTGCTGATTACCGATATAATAGCACCTTTTTTTATACCGAGCATTATGCAGGTCTGAAACTAAAGATCCATCTCTGGAATGCAAAGAAGCGGAAATAAAGATTGTAAAAGATGAACACATCACTCCGGGATGATTTATGGGTATGCAAGCGTGCAAAAGTTCCTGCCAGAACCGACTTGTTTATCTTTTTATCCCTGACCCTTGCCGGATTGATTGGAATCTATAAAATGAGTGAATGGTGGTTCAGGACAGAACATATCAGCAATATCACGTTGTTTGTAATCTTGAGTGCTTTTTTCTGGTACGGGATGTTAAGAATTATACTGATATGGATAAATTACTTGAGGATTAGCAGTCCCATGAAAACGCCTGTCCCTGAGCCCGGACTGAGTGTTGCTGTTTTTACAACAGCCGCACCAGGTGAACCTGTTTCAATGTTTGAAAAGACCTTCAAAGCGCTTCAAAATTTAAACTATCCGCATACGACTTATTTGTTGGATGGGACCGAAGATGTTGCGTTTAAAGAGTTGGCTGAAAAATACGGAGTAGTGTGGTTGGATTTAGCAAATCTACCGGGTGCCAAAGCCGGGAAAGTTAACGAAGCGATCCGTATGACTAATGAGGAATTCATTTTGATATTAGACCCTGATCATATTGTTTTTCCAAATTTCCTGGATGAAACTCTCGGGTTTTTTAAAGATGAGAAAGTGGGTTTTGTACAGGTTAGTCAAGGATATTATAACATGTATCGGTCATTTGTCGCAAAAGGCGCTGCAGAGCAGACCTATACGTTTTATGGACCTACTCAAATGGGGTTATTTGGTTACAATGGAGCGGTAGCCATTGGCGCCAATTGTACGTTTCGCCGAAAAGCATTAGAGAGTATAGGCGGACATGCGATGGGATTAGCCGAGGATTTACAAACCTCTATCAGAATTCACGCCAAAGGTTGGAAATCCATTTATAATCCGGTTATTGTGAGCAGGGGATTGGTGCCTGAAGATTTTGCATCCTTTTGCAAACAGCAGTTAAAATGGGCCCGGGGCATTTTTGAATTGTTATTTGATGAAATTCCTTTTGCATTAAAACACCTCAGTTTCTGGCAAAAAATTTCTTATCTGTCCATAGGAACATACTATCTGTTTGGAGCAATTACGTTCTTTTTCATCCTTATCCCTTTTCTGTATTTTTTTCTGAAAATTGTTCCGGCTAATATGGATATTCTTGAGTTTATACAATTGGGTTCAGTTATCCTGTTTGCAGCTGCTGCCATATATTTATATGCTCAACGGTTTTTAGCAGACAGAGAAACGGAAAGTGGATTTCACTGGAGAGGAATGATTTTAAAGTATGCCTCTGTTCCCGTATTCTTCTATGCTTTTTTATTGACTTTGGCAAATAAAAAGATCCCATATATTGCTACACCAAAAACGGCAGTTAAACGTTTTATGAATCCTTTTGTAATACCTCTGCTGGCTTATGTTGGATTATTTATATTAACAGTCATCGGCGTATATATCAACAGAAGATTTTTTGTCCCTGAAAGTGAACTATCATTTACCCGTCAGCAAACCTGGGGTATGTTAGGATTTTCATTAATCGTTTTTATTCAATCTTTAGGTGGATTATGGGCAGCCTATTCAGCAGTCAGATTAAAATCCGAGGATGCCTGGAGCAGGATTAAAATCAACACGGATAAATCCTTTGAAATAAAAAATAAATAACCATGAAAACACTCTTATTAGCTGGTGGTTTCGGCACCCGGTTCAGCGAAGAGACCGAATTAAAGCCAAAGCCTATGATAACTATAGGAACTAACCCGATTCTTTGGCATATCATGAAAATATATTCTCAATATGGATTTAATGACTTTGTCGTTTTATTGGGTTATAAAGGATATGTTATCAAGGAATATTTTGTAAACTATTTTATGCATCAAAGTGATCTGGAGATAGATTTATCCAATAACCAGGTTAAAATAATAAATACAAAATCAGAACCCTGGAAAATAACACTTATAGATACAGGTTTAAACACTATGACCGGTGGAAGAATCCTGCAAGCTAAAGAGCTCATCGGTGATGACCCTTTCATGGTTACCTACGGGGATGGAGTGGGAGACGTAAATATCAATGAGTTGGTCGCTTTCCATAAAAACCATGGAAAATCGGTTACGATGACAACTGTTCAACCCGAAGGTCGTTTTGGAGGTGTTTCTTTTAATGAAAAAACGGGATTGGTAGATAATTTTATGGAGAAACCCGTTGGCGATGGTGGCTGGATAAATGCAGGCTTCTTTGTGTGTCAACCTACTGCATTGGATTATATAACAGGTGGTTCAAGTACGATTTGGGAAAGAGAACCGTTGGAAAATTTAGCCAAAGATGGTGAGTTGTTTTCTTACAGACACCATGGATTCTGGAAACCAATGGACACCCAAAGAGATAACAAACAACTAAATGATATGTGGAATGAAAACAAAGCACTATGGAAAACATGGTAGATTTTAAAGCATTATTTGGTGGTGTATATAAAGATAAAAAAGTACTCATCACCGGACATACCGGGTTTAAGGGATCATGGTTGGCGCTTTGGCTACATAAGATGGGAGCCGATGTTTATGGCTTTGCCTTAAAAAATGAAGATACACCGAATCATATAGACCTGTTGAATCTCTCTATTCATCAAAAATATGGAGATATAACCGAGCCGGAAGCATTGGATGATTACATTCAGAAAATTCAGCCGGAGATCGTTTTTCATCTTGCTGCCCAGGCATTGGTAAAGAGATCTTATATGGACCCGGTTGAAACATTTTCAACTAATGTAATGGGTACGTTGAATCTGTTCGAAGCTTGCAGGAAAACCATATCTGTTAAAGCCATTATAAATGTAACCAGCGACAAATGTTATGAGAATAAAGAATGGAACTGGGGATACCGGGAAAATGAACCCATGGGAGGTTATGATCCGTATAGCGCTTCAAAAGCTTGTTCTGAGATAGTAACTTCATCTTATAGAGATTCATATTTCAACATTGAAAAATATAAAGAGTCGCATCATGTGCTAATAGCAAGTGGTAGAGCGGGTAACGTTATAGGTGGAGGAGACTGGGCTGCTGACAGATTAATTCCGGATATTGTCAGGGCAACTTCCAGAAAAGAAAAGGTAACTATACGGAATCCCAAAGCTACCCGGCCCTGGCAACACGTTCTGGAACCTTTAAGCGGATATCTTACATTGGGCTGGCACCTTTTGGAGCAAAAAACAAATTGTGCCGAAGCATGGAATTTCGGACCGGATATTAACAGCAATTTACCGGTTGATGAGATCACAGAGTTATCAAAAAAACACTGGAATGATATTAAAATAGAATTCAGCAAAAACCCTGACGACCAACACGAAGCACATTTACTCATGCTTGATTGTTCAAAAGCCATTAAATTGATGAAATGGAGACCTGTATGGAAGATTGATAAAACCCTTGAAAAAACAATTGGCTGGTATAGAGATTATTACGTTTCCGGAAAAATTGAAACGGAAAATCATCTGACAGATTACGTAAACGATGCTTCCAAAGCAAATATAACATGGACTACTCACTGAAAAATAAAAAAATCCTTGTCACCGGTGGCACTGGTTATTTAGGCTCTTTCTTAGTTAAAACTTTACAAGAGAAAGGAGCTGATGTGTATATTATTTCTATGGAGGCGGAAGCAAACAAACACAATTTCCTTGTTGATATTACCAATTTTGATGAATTGATAACGGTCGTTCAACAAATTAACCCGGATATTGTGTATCATTTAGCTGCCAATATCAGTCGCGACAGGGATTTTAGCATATTTGAAAACATGCTAAAAGTAAATGTAACCGGAACGTTTAATTTGCTGAAATCACTGGAGCAAACTACATGCAAACAGTTTATATTCACCTCTACAAGTGAAATTTACGGAAACAATGTATCTCCGTTTCATGAAGATCTTTTACCTAAGCCCGTTTCCCCCTATTCGTTGACCAAAGTGATGGCCGAGAACCTCATCAGGACTTTTAGCCAGCAATACAATCGAAATTATACAATTTTAAGGCTGTTCAATTTTTACGGAAAAAACATGTCGGAGAGTTTTTTCATTTCTCAAATGATTAATGATCTCAGAAGAGGTGTAGATTTTTTAATGACAAAAGGCGAACAAACAAGAGATTTTTTATTTGTTGAAGATGTAGTAAATGCTCTGATTCTTGCAGCTGAGAAACCTGCTGCATGCAATGAAACAATCAACATTTGCAGTGGAATCGGAAGTCCTTTGGCATCACTGGCAGCTGTTATTAACCAAAAACAGGGAGGAACAGCAAAAATTAAAGTCGGAGCACTGCCATATCGTAAGAATGAGGTTTGGGAAATGATTGGAACCACAACAAAAGCCAAAGAAAAATTAGGATTTGTTCCTCAATATTCGTTGAATGATGGATTGGAAAAAATCCTGAAAATGGATGAATAAACATGATTTTAAATATCTCTAATATCAATAATAATGAAAATCAGTTTTAAAAAAATCCCTCGGATTATTTATGTCCTGTTAGCTTTAATTCTGGGATTTTTGATTGTTTTTATGATCTCAGCTATAAGTAAAAATTCAGAGGGGCCCATCGGTACACTTTTTAGCAAAACTGCGACATTTATTAAAGGGATAGAAGATAACATGATCTTAGAAGAAAGAGAGGATCGCAGATCTGAAAAATTAGCATGGTTTACAGCTTTCAGGGATGACAAATCTAAAGTCATCAATTCCGGGATTATTTTGTTGGGAGCATCAGATAACACACAGGTTGATTCTTATGAAAGAATTATTGATCTGGAAGATAGTTTGCGTGTTACTTTTCCTATCATTCATATTTATAAAGCATGGGGTGGGAAGAGAGAACATGAATTTCCGAAAATTGAAGTTGAAACTATTTACAAGCTTGGATCTATTCCAATGATAACCTGGGAACCATGGGTCGGAGCATTTTCAATAGAGGATTTTCCCCATATAGATCCATCAATCGAAAAACGTGATAAAGGATCATTAGCTTCTATTGCAAAGGGAGATTATGACAGTTATATAATTAATTGGGCTTTGGAAGCAAAAGAATTTAATCATTTAATATATGTCCGATTTGGACATGAAATGAACGATCCTTATCACTACCCGTGGGGGCCACAAAATAATTATGCCCAGGATTATATTAATGCATGGCAACATGTTCATGAAATATTTGAAATAAATCAGGTGGACAATATTATCTGGGTTTGGAATCCTCACCTTTCCTATGACTTTGAAGGTTATTATCCCGGGGATGATTATGTAGATGTAATTTCGTTTGGTATTTTAAATTTTGGAGCCAGTATTTCCTGGAGTAAATGGTGGACTTTTGATGAATTATTCTCCAACAGTTATGAACCACTTACTAAGTTTAAAAAACCTATGATGATTTCGGAGTTTGGTTCTCTAAGTGTTGGTGGAGATAGGGCAGAATGGTTTAAACATGCTATTCAGATGATTCCAAAAGATTATCCGGCAATTAATTCAATTATTTTCTTTCATTATTCCAATGAAACCAGTACGGATAAATCAGTGGATTGGTATATTATTGATGATAAAAAAGTTACATCTGAATTGACGACACAAATGAAAAATTGGCCCGACTCTATCAAGCAACCTGAATTGCGGTCAAATTGACTTCAGCAAGATATTTTGTAATATATTTGCAAAATAATTACTTCCCCTATGAAAAAGATACACTCCCTCCTGATGCTTTCTGCTCTTACAGGATTGATATTCACATCCTGCAACAAAACAACAACTCCTGAAATTCCAACGAACATAAAAGTAGTTGCCTGGGCCGTTGGATTACAGGATACCAACTCGGTTGGAATGATCCTGTATACCGATGATGCAGGGGAAACCTGGGAAAGGCAGGGAGATCCTGCAATGTTTACCGGGATCGACGTAATAAATGTTTGGGCAACTGATCAACAAAATGCATGGATAATCTGTTCGGAAAATAAAATTTTCAGGACAATGGATGGAGGAGCCACATGGATCCCCGTTCAGGCACCGGCCATTCCGGGCAACCCGGGGCTTTCAGGTATATCTTTGATCGACAACACCACCATCTGGATCAGCGGAGACCAGGGAACGGTCTATTATTCAAGTAATGCCGGTAACAACTGGACAGTTTATGACAGCTCTTTTTTCCATAGCGGAGGGATGCAGGGAATCCTTGCCGTTACTGATAGGATCGTATACGTAGTCGGGCATTTTAACTCAAATGCCGGGGATTATGGTTTTATTGCACGTACCCTCAACGGTGGAAAAACCTGGGATTCCATCTCCCTCCCAAACAATTTCAACCGGTACCTTTGGATCGGTGTGGATGCGGTTGATTCCAACCATGTGGTTATATACGGGCAACATGGACATTACACTGTAACGCACAATGGAGGAAATACATGGTCAACACCCGATTCTGTAACTGCAGGAGACATTAACGCACTTGTTATGTTGAGCAAGGATGCCTACTGGGGAGCGTTTGATTTTGATCAGATATTCAAGACCTTCGATGGCGGGAAGAGATGGGTTTCGCAGACAAGTGCGGGGCCGTTAAATCAATTTCTGGTGGGAATGGATACCTATTATTCCCAGACTGCATTGATCGTAGGGGAGTCGGCAGGTCCCCTGAGAGCAGGAAAGATCCTGAAAACAACAGATGGCGGCAATCACTGGTACCTGCGTCATTCCACCGACTCCAAACTTTGGAAAGTCGCTTTCGCCAGAATTCAGGAATAAAGGCAGTAGGCAGTTGGCAGTCGTCCCTCGAGCCTCAAACAAGTTCATAACGGTAGGAGTCCTGCCGGATAAAGATAAAGAGCAGGATCGTAAAGGCCCAGAGCGAGGATCCCCCGTAGCTCAGGAATGGCAGCGGGATGCCAATCACCGGCATCAGCCCCAGGGTCATCCCGATATTGATGGCAAAGTGGGTAAAAAGGATTGCGGCAACCGAATAACCATAAACTTTGCTGAATTTGGCGCGTTGTCGCTCCGCAATGATAACGATTCGGGTAAAAAGTGAGATATAAAGTCCGATCAGCACGAGGCTGCCCAAGAACCCCCACTCCTCTCCAACAGTACAAAAGATAAAGTCGGTGCTCTGTTCAGGTACGAAGTTGTATTTGGTTTGGGTGCCGTGAAGATAACCCTTACCAAGGATCTGACCCGAACCGATAGCAATCAATGACTGGTTAACATTGTATCCGGCCCCCTGGAGATCGCTTGTCTTCCCGATAAGCACATTGATTCGTTGACGTTGGTGGGGTTTGAGGATGTTGTTGACCGCGTAGTCGACAGAAAAAACATACCCGACTGATACCGCAAAGACAGCAAGTACAATCAGCAATTGACGGGTCTTTTTCAAGGTTAAGATGTAATACGTTACGGCTCCGATAAAAAGAATACCTATCAGGATAAATTTGTTGATCAGCAGGGCAAGAATACCGATTACCGGGAGTGCCAGCAGGGCGAGCATGACAAGTCCGCTCATGCCAAAACGGTAGAATACGAGCAGGAATGCAAGGAATACCAATGCTGATCCGGTATCCCGCTGAAGGAGTATCAACAGAGCGGGGAAGAAAATCAATGCGGCTGCTTTCAGCCAGGGTTTTTTCTTCACCAGGTTGAGATCAATCTTACTGAGGTATTTTGCAACTACAAGAGCAGTCGCCATCTTGGCAAATTCAGCCGGTTGTATCGCTATACTGCCAATATGAAGCCACGATCGTGCACCGGAGATATCCCTTCCAATGAAGATAACCAGGATGAGCAAGAGGATCAATCCAGAATAGATCAGCCAGGCAAACTGGGAGAAGAACTTCGGATCAATGGCCAGTGTTACGATGGCTATTACCAGGGCTGCACCTATCCAGATCAGTTGTTTGCCATATCTCTGACTTATGGCAAAAATGCTGGGTTGTAATTCGTCATATACCGCAGCATAGATGTTGAGCCATCCAAAGAGGACAAGTACCAGGTAAAGGATTACCATCACCCAGTCGATACGGTAGAATATGCCATATTCCCTTCTCATTTTCGGATCAGGTTTCCGTTCATCATCCGTTCTTTTAACTCCTCACGCTTCACAACACCATTCATGTATTGCTCAATCATCAGGCTGGCAATAGGTGCAGCCCAGGAAGATCCCCATCCTGCATTTTCTACAATGACCGAGATTGCGATCCTGGGATTTTCCTTAGGGGCAAAGGCAATAAAAATAGAGTGGTTATCACCATGCGGATTCTGTGCTGTACCCGTTTTGGCACAGATCGGTATGCTATCCAACCTGGCATTCGTGGCTGTCCCGCCCAGAACCACCTGCTCCATTCCCTCAACCACCACGTCGAAATAGTTAGGATCCACGGAGCAGTAATGTTTTTGCATATAGGTACTTTTCACGCTATTTGGCTTCCCCAACCCCTTGATTACGTGCGGTATGATGTAATATCCCCGGTTGGCAATCACGGCAGTCATGTTTGCCAGCTGGACCGGGGTTACCAGTATCTCTCCCTGACCAATAGCCAGTGATATGACCGTAAGGGATCTCCACCGGTTCTTTCCGTAATATTTATCGTAGTATGCACTGGAAGGGATATTGCCGGAGAGTTCGCTGGGGAGATCCAGCCCGAGCCGTTTCCCGAGGCCGAAACTGAGTATGTGATTGCGCCATTTGTTGAAATCCTCATCTGTAGCGTAGAATCCATCCTTTTCGAGGATTGATTTGAACAGCTTGCAGTAATATGTGTTACAGGAGTACTGAATGGATTCAATCAGATCAAGAGGGCCGGAGTGTTCGTGACACCCAACCACATGACCGTTACCTAAAGCAAAACCTCCAGGACATCCATAGCGTGTGTTGGCTGTAACCACCCCTTCCTGCAGGCCCACCAGGGCATTGGCAGTTTTGAAGGTAGATCCCGGAGGGTATGTTGCCATAAGAGCCCGGTTAAACAGGGGAATATTGATGCTGTCTTCAGACAAGGTGGAAAAGTTATGGTTCCGGATGCGGCCCACAAGAAGGTTCGGGTCGTAAGCAGGACTTGAGACCAGGCAGAGAACCTCTCCACTGGAAGGTTCAATGGCAACGATACTTCCCTTTTTGTTCTGCATCAGCTGCTCCCCCAGGAGTTGGAGATCTGCGTCAATGGATGACCAGAGATCTTTCCCTGCAACGGAGATGGTATCATATTGTCCTTTCTGGAAACTTCCCATATCCCTGTTGTGCACATCCACCACCCGGATCTTCATCCCTTTCCGGCCGCGTAACTCCTTCTCATAGGATTTCTCTATTCCGCTGATCCCGATATAGTCACTTGATTTGTAATAGGGGTCTCCGGCTATGACAGAAGGATTTGCTTCTCCTACGTATCCCAGCATGTGTGCGGCAATGGGATAAGTATATTTTCGCAGGGTTCGGGGCTGCACGAAAAACCCATTAAACATAAACATTTTCTCCTGCAGAGCTCCGAAATTCTCCCGGTTGATCTGTGATTCAAAAACAGTTGGCTTGAGGGAAGAGTACCGCTGTGCTTTATTCAGCCGATCCCTGAAATCCTCTATCCTGATCTCCAGCAACCGGCAAAACTCTGCCGTATCCATGGCATTTACCTGCATGGGGATAACCATCATATCATAAGCTGCTTCATTGAATACAAGCAGTTTTCCCTTGCGGTCGTAAATCAATCCCCTCCCCGGATATTGTGTGATGTATCTGAGAACATTGTTGGTGGCTGACAGGATGTATTTTTCGGCCACAACCTGGATATAAAAAAGCCGGATAACAAAGATAAATCCGATCAGTACAAAAAGTCCGAGAATGATGAGTTTCCGGTTCAGGTAGTGTTTTTCCATCACTACCGCTACCTTCTGAGAGGGATATCGGGGGTGGTCAGGACGTTACTCTTGTTCAGGGCACGGTCGTAAATGAAGTATTCAAATCTAACCGTATCGAAATCGGGTGATGGATCCATGTCAAGGGTATCTGAGATGAAGCCTTTGATAGCCTTGCCCGGATAGTCTGGATTTAATACCGGGATACGCGCACTGAACGGAGGATTAAGAACCACCTCCACGTAACCGGAATCCTGCTTCTCGAAATAACGGATCACCAGGTTGTAATAATAGGCACCACCCCGGTTGTATGGAGGAAAGGTATCTCCCGGATATAGTCCGATGTCACCGTCACCATCCTGAAAATCGAAGGAGAGAACTCCTTTGACAGCTAATTGACCTGTATCAAAGAGCAACACAAACGGGCGATAGGTGATCTCAGGGATGTCTGAAAATTCTTCCTGTTTAATGCAGGAAGAGATGAGGAACATTCCGATCAGAGTTGTCACGAATATCCTGATCCTGGTATTGGGAATATGCCGTTTCATTTCGTATCTTTGATGAAACGCTAAATTACACAATTTTCCAATAGACAGGGCGTTTCAGGGCCAATGATTTTTTCACAGACAATAGGAAATATCCAAACGGAAGAGCAGTTTAACCGGCTGGCGTTAGAGGCCTTCCGATACCAGCTTCATCGAAACCAGGTTTATGCCGAATTTGTCGATGCCCTTGGAATTCACGCCTCAAGTGTGAACCATTATACACGGATTCCTTTCCTCCCCATCGAATTCTTTAAGACCAGGGAAGTCTATGCGGCCGAAGAAGATCCGGCAGTCACATTTCATAGCAGCGGAACTACCGGAATGCATCGCAGCAGCCATGCTGTGGCCGACGTATCACTATACCGTTCTTCCCTTCTGGAGGCATTCAGGCACTTTTACGGAGAAACTACCAACTACCTGATCTGTGCACTCACCCCCTCACCGGAAGAGAGCCCCAACTCCTCTCTGGCATTTATGATAGACACCTGGATCAGCTCCGGAGCACAGGAGGGGAGTGGCTTCTATCTTAACGAACCAGAACGGCTGGCCGGGTTACTGCCAACTGCCAACTGCCAACTGCCAACTCTTCTTCTCATCGGTCTGACTTATGCTCTCCTCGATTTTGCCGAAATTCATCCGATGCCGCTTAACGGGTCCATCATCATGGAGACCGGAGGGATGAAGGGGCAACGAAAAGAGATGGTTCGGGAGGAGGTACATGCCAACCTGAAGAATGCCTTTTTGGTTGGAAAGATTCATTCCGAATATGGTATGGCAGAGATGCTTTCACAAGCTTATTCACAGGGTGATGGAAGGTTCAACACTCCACCATGGATGAAAGTCCTGATCCGCGATCCCAACGACCCGCTCTTGTTGACAAGCCAAACCAGAACCGGTGGGATCAACATCATCGACCTGGCAAACTGGTACTCCTGTCCGTTCCTGGCTACACAGGATCTCGGCCGGCTTCACCACGACGGTTCGTTTGAAGTACTCGGACGGTTCGATTATTCGGATCTGAGGGGTTGTAATCTGATGATTAGTGATTAGGGATCAGCGATTAGGGATTAGTAAAAAGACATGAGGCATGAGCCATGAGGCATGAGCCATGAGCCATGAGGCATGAGCCATGAGACATGTGGGAGAATCCCTATAAAATTAGCGCTATTCACGATATTCACGTCATTCACGCTATTCACGTTATTCACGTTATTCACGCTATTCACGTTATTATCGCTATTCACGATATTCACGATATTCACGTTATTCACGCTATTCACGCTATTCACGCTATTCACGCTATTCACGCCATTCATGTCTAACGTATTACGTCCCAC
>ERZ889078.2348-NODE-2348-length-13569-cov-5.442874_pt1 | contig 13569 bp, 9 predicted proteins | sample MGYA00521266_ERZ889078 | MGnify/ENA primary metagenome ERZ889078 (study PRJEB32303, sample SAMEA104408618) | aquatic metagenome | biome: Brackish water; feature: Pelagic; material: water | place: Baltic Sea | collected 2014-06-16T06:34:00 | depth 76,534 m ...
CTCAACTGCTATTGAGGTTGACCCGAGCAGTAGTGAAGTGGTCCAGAGACACCGGATCGCAGAGTCTGAGGAGGTTACCGAAAGTCTGATGTTCAGGGCGCACATAACTCAGCCGGTGTTGGATTACCTTAAAGATAAATAATATTGATAATTTACAGGTGCACTATTGACGCGTTCTTCAAGACAAAAAAGAAAGCAATCAAGTGGCAGGCACCCAAAGTGAGAAGCGCTAGCCTCTATTTACCATAGGGACACAGTTTAACAAACAGCGACACCTTGCATTTTTTATGTAATAATGGAGTTCTAATTATTTTTTTGCATAATTGAGGCTACCATTGATTAAGAGAAAACTCAGTAAAGAATTGCACGTGCTGTTGCAGGAGTACCCCATAGTGACTGTGCTGGGGCCTCGGCAGGCCGGGAAAACCACTCTGGTCCAACAGGAGCTGCCTGACTACGCTTATGTCTCATTAGAAGATCCGGATGAGCGCATGTTAGCCACAGAGGATCCAAGGGCCTTTTTACGACGCTACCCAGGTAATACCATATTTGATGAAGTTCAGCGTGTGCCAATGCTGTTAAGTTACTTGCAGGGCATAGTCGACAACGAGCAGAAAAATGGACGATTTGTCTTAACCGGTTCTCATCAGTTGGAATTACGTGCGGCAGTGGCACAGTCCCTGGCAGGCCGTACCGGCTTGTTGCATTTGTTACCCTTGTCTATTGATGAGTTAACGCAGGCAGGTAAGGCCTTTGGTGGCTTTGAAGACTATGTCATTCATGGGTTTCTCCCAAGGGTACACAGTCAGAACCAGCGTCCTTTTCGTGCCTATGCTAATTATTATCAAACGTATATTGAGCGCGATGTCAGGCAGTTGATTGAACTCAAAGACGTTAGTTTGTTCGAAAAGTTTATTAAATTGCTGGCGGGCCGAGTTGGCCAGCTTATGGACTATCAGGCACTGTCAAACGCGGTAGGCGTGACTACCAAGACAATAAAGCAATGGCTGTCTGTGCTTGAAGCGTCTTATGTTGTGGTGAAGTTGCCGCCATATTTTGAGAATTTTGGCAAGCGGGTGGTTAAGTCGCCCAAATACTTTTTCGCCGATGTAGGCCTGCTAGCTTACTTGCTAGGAATAGAAACACCTAATCAGGTGCTGCGTGACCCACTACTAGGCAGTATATTCGAAAACCTAGTCGTGATCGACGTGCTCAAGCAGCGATATAACAGCGGATATGATGCGAACTTATACTTCTTTAGAGACAGCAATGGCAACGAGATCGATTTACTGTGTAAGACCAGTAGCGGATTAGTGGGCATTGAGATAAAAGCAGCCGCCACTTGGCACGGCAAATTTGCTAAGCAGTTAGTCAGATTCGCAACCAATAACCATCCGCTTTACAAAAGTTTGGTCGTCTACAATGGTATAGAGCTTCAGCTCAGTAACGGCGTTGAGGCGATTTCATACGATAATATTGTGCCGGCACTCCAAACCTAGGTAGAGTTTGGAGTCTTGGGAAGATATCGCATATAAATGAGTGGTGAGATTCTGCAGAGTGATAATTACCCCTATCGGATGTTAGTAGTTTAGATCGCTTGAGTTAGATGATTGGAAAAGGGGCGCATACTGTGCGGCCCTTTTTTTGTTCCCAGTCAATACATTTAAATCGGAACCCAAACATGTCAGCTAATAAATTTTAATGTCAGCGAACCGCGTTCCAGGCCCGTTCGTGACCATAATACATAATAAACTTTAGGACGAACTCAATGCCGCCGATTATCGCGGCTGTGCCAAGTTCTCCTGTCACAATGTAGGCTATCATTGCGGTGGTTAGCGTTGCGGTGATACGCCAAGTGAAGGCCTTTGCGAGGCTGCGGGTGCGAGAGGTCTGATCTTTTAGCGTGCTAATGAGTGACATGAGCAAGCCCTATAGAATGGTTGACGTTTGTTATGCATGCTCATTTCTTTTCCGTTTGGGTTGTGATGAGTTCGACCAGTGCTTTCGCGGATTCTGCGACACTTAGGTCGCCCGTTTTAAGCGTTAAACTGGGGTTTTTAGGTGGCTGGTAGTCGCTGTCGATACCGGTAAAGTTGGGTAGCTCGCCCCGCCTGGCTTTTTTGTACAGGCCCTTGGGGTCACGCTGTTCGGCAATAGACAGCGGTATGTCTACAAATACTTCGAGGAAGTCGTCAGCATCGAACAAGCTTTTTGCCATATCTCGCTCGGCGCGGAACGGTGAAATAAAGGCGGTGAGGACAATCACGCCGGCGTCCATCATTAGCCTTGCCACTTCTGCAATTCTTCGAATATTTTCTACTCTGTCAGCCACTGTAAACCCGAGGTCTTTTGAAAGGCCATGGCGTACGTTATCGCCGTCTAATATGTAGGTTCGGAAACCCTGCTCGTGGAGCAGTTGTTCTGCGGCGCTGGCAATCGTTGATTTTCCTGAGCCTGAGAGCCCGGTTAGCCATGCTACGCGCCCTCGGTGGCCCGATAGTTTCTCTCTTGCGGCCCGGTCTACTGACAGTGCTTGTCGATGCACGTTGGACGCACGACGCAGGGCAAAACGAATCATCCCGGCGGCAATGGTTGCGTTGCTGTAGCGGTCGATTAATACAAAGGCACCCAGGCCGGGACAGTCTTTATAGGCTTCAAACGGAATTTCGGCATCTAAGGTGATCTGGACGTTAGCAATTTCGTTGAGAGAAAGCTCTCTGCCGGGTAACTGTTCAAAGGTGTTGATGTCATATTTGAACTTGATGTCCGATAAGCTGGCATTCGCCTGACTGGTGCCTAGCTGTAAAATGTATCGCCGGCCTATGTAGCCTGGCTCTTTGTCCATCCAGACCAGTTCTGCCTCAAATTGATCGGATACTTCGCAGGGTGCGTCTGCGGCGACAATTAAATCACCGCGAGAAAGATCAATCTCCCGATCCAGTGTTAAGGTCACCGCCTGGTCAGTAACGGCCCTGTCTAGGTCTTGTGCGGAAAGCACAATCCGTTCAATTGCTGCTATTTGACCCGAGGGCAATGCCCGAATTTCATCACCCGGTCGAATGCTGCCGGCGACGACAGTCCCGGAAAAGCCTCGAAAGTCCGCGTTCGGTCGATTGACCCATTGCACGGGGAACCGAAAGGGGTGCTGGCTGAGTCTCTCTCGAATATCGACCGTTTCCAAAAATCCTAATAGCGTGGGCCCTTGGTACCAATCCATTCGTCCTGACCGTTCGATCACGTTGTCCCCTTTGAGCGCAGAGAGTGGAATAGGGGTAATGGACTTGAACGCCAAGTGCTTGCGCAAGCTGTGGAATTCTTCGCAGATCGCATTGAACTGGTCTTCAGAAAAATCTACCAAATCCATTTTGTTGACCGCCAAAACCACATGTTCTATTCCCAGTAGTGAGGCGATAAACGAGTGGCGACGGGTTTGAGTAAGCACCCCTTGGCTGGCGTCAACTAAGATGATTGCAACGTCGGCGGTGGAAGCGCCGGTGACCATATTGCGGGTATATTGTTCATGGCCTGGTGTGTCAGCAACGATGAACTTGCGGCGATCGGTATTAAAGAATCGATAGGCCACGTCAATAGTAATACCCTGTTCGCGTTCTGCCGCTAGGCCATCCACTAACAGCGCAAAATCAATATCACCACCCTGGGTGCCCATCTTTTTAGAGTCGTTTTGAAGTGAGGTGACCTGATCTTCAAAGATCAGCTGTGCTTCATATAACATTCGCCCTATTAGGGTGCTTTTGCCATCATCTACAGACCCGCAGGTGATAAAACGCAGCAGATCGAGTTGCGCTTGTGTTTCCACATAGGCATCGACACGGGCTTGAATGTCTATAGGGTTAGTCCTGTTTGATTGATTCGCCATTAGAAATAGCCCTCTTGTTTCTTCTTTTCCATCGAGGCGCTGGCATCTGAATCGATTGCTCTGCCTTGCCGCTCGCTGGTGCGACTTTGCAGCAGTTCCAATACAATTTGCGGCAAATCGGTGGCCGATGATTCAACGGCGCCAGTTAATGGGTAGCAGCCCAAGGTCCTAAAACGGACTTTCTTAAGTTCTATGGATTCTCCAGGAAGCAATTTCATTCGGTCGTCATCGATCATGATCAGCATGCCATTACGATTCACTACTGGACGCTCGGCAGCGAAGTAGAGTGGCACAATGGGAATATTCTCCCGATAGATATACTGCCAGATATCAAGCTCGGTCCAGTTTGACAGGGGGAATACTCGGACACTCTCGCCTGGCGCTTTACGGCAGTTGTAGAGATTCCACAGTTCTGGCCGCTGATTCTTTGGGTCCCATCGGTGACTGCTACTACGGAAGGAAAAAATACGTTCTTTGGCTCTGCTCTTCTCTTCATCTCGCCGTGCCCCGCCAAAGGCCACGTCAAACTTGTGCAGGTCCAACGCTTGTTTTAGTCCCTGGGTTTTCATGATGTCTGTATGCAGTGCACTGCCATGGTCAAAGGGGTTAATATTCTTTTCGATTCCCTCGGGGTTGATATGAACAATAAGGTCCATGTTAGCCGCTTCTGCCATGGTGTCGCGAAACTGATACATGGCCTGAAACTTCCATCGTGTGTCCACATGCATAAGGGGGAATGGCGGTGGGCTGGGATAAAAAGCTTTTCGGGCTAAGTGCAGCATGACGGCAGAATCTTTACCCATTGAGTACAGCATTACCGGGTTTTCAGCCAGGGCCATGACTTCGCGAATGATATATAAGCTCTCGGCTTCAAGGCGGTTTAGGTGTGAAAGTTTTTCCGGCTGAATTTGAGCCATGACTTTCGTCTCCGGCAAGTAATTCTGATTAGAGATAATGCGCTCAGGAAAGTGACCCGTTGCGATGTCAATGCCCTCGCCAAGGTTTTGTTGTTGGCGCTTCAGTTGACGGCAGGTGGCTACAAGGCTTCCAGAGGGGAAGAAAAGGGTAGGTCTGGCATCGGCCAAGACCTTTAACCCCTCTAGCAGCGATGAAATTTCTCCATCGGGCAGGCAGCACCAGCGTTTGGCTCCTTTACCGTCTTCAGCGACCAATAGGCTAGATTGCTGGGACTGATTGCTATCGGTGTTAGGGAGATGATGTAGCTGCACAAATAAGGAGGCCCTACGTTTCTTCCTGGCTTGTGAGACCAAAGCGTCGAGTACAAGCTGAATTGCAGGTCGGTTTAATTCGTCTTTCTGCTCGCTCGGTTGGCTTGCACTCTTAAGCCATGGGGTGGTAGATATCCGGCGCTCAAGTGTGCGCTTGATGAGGCTTTCGCCTCTACCTTCCATTAAAAGCCTTACATCTTCCAAGTGCCATATTCTGTCTGGGCCAGAGGCCAGAAGATCGCTTTTATGCTGTGACTCAAACTGTTTTTGGCTCATAATATTGGCGCAAAGTGCAAAAGAAGAATTATATTAACTCATAAATAATTATTTATCTACACTTGTATGATAAATAAATGTTATTACACTTTGCGACACTCTCGGTTGGTTTTGATGCTCATTGTTTGTGTAAGAGCATTTCAAATCACCGGCAGAGTGATGGTCATTGGACGAATAGAGAGGTGCAGTGTCAGGCTATTTAGGGAAAGATCTTTATCTTGTTAAGCGAAATTGCTGAGTTGGGTAATGTCAAAAAAAAGGGCCACACAGTGTGCAGCCCTTTTTTTATTTGGCTCCGAAGGTTGGGTTCGAACCAACGACCAATTGATTAACAGTCAACTGCTCTACCACTGAGCTACTTCGGAATAGTAAGACGTGTAGAAGCCGCGCATTTTAGCACCCCACTTAAAGGAGTCAACAATTTCCTGAGAAGATATTAAAAGGCTTCTTTTTCAGTGATGCTATGCTTACATGTTCGACGAAAAAGTCTAGAATGGCCTGTTGTCCGCCTAAGGCTTGCTGATATATTTTAGTGGCCTTGAACGTAGGAAAAATGTGAAGTCAGCGAAGGCTCAAAGAAAGGAAGAAATAAAGGATGAAGATTTTGTTTTTGTCGGTTTTTGTACCCCTGATAGCGACGGTTTCTATGTTGCTGTTGTCTCTTACCAGTGTTGCTGAGTCGCAGTTGGCAGAACCGGTGTTTGAAGACAGGGTTGTCGTTGATCAACAGAGTCTTGGTGCTAAACAGTTAGTAGAACGTCAATTTGAAACACTGTTTAATTCAGTGACTGACCAACTGGCTAACCAGCAAGAGATGTACATTGAAAACCCCGTTGCATACCATAACTTTTTAACCTCAACGGTAATAGACTTATGGGACACCTCATCGACTACTCGAGCGTTGGTGGGTAAGGCAAGTTATGAAGATTTGGGTCCTGAAAAACGAGAGGCATTAACCGAGTCTGTCAATAAGACTTTAATTCGCTATGCCTTTGAGGGGCTTGAAAGTTATGGCGGCCAGATTTTTAAAATTGTTGATGTTGTGGTTAACGAAGAGCAGGGTATGGGGTGGGTGCAGGTCCTTATGGAATCTCCCCTGTTGCCAGATATTAATCTTGATGTGTTGATAAAGCGTACCTCGGTAGATATCTGGAGAGCGGTTGATGTGCGATTTAAAGGCATTACTTATGTTGCGATTAAAAAACATAAGTATCGAGACATACTTGAAGTGCAGGGTGTTGATGCTTTGATCGACAATCTTGCTAAAAAGAATGCTAAATATTTTACCGATGTTTGTGCTCTATCCGCAGAACCTGAGCAGATGGTCGGTAATGCCCCTTGCTAAGTAAAATCGATATCAGTGCTGTGCGACCCTTTACTGTCGTCAGCAAGTACTCCCCCGCAGGAGACCAACCCGCTGCGATCAAAGGGCTGGTTGAGGGCTTAGAGAACGGCCTCTCAGGTCAGACATTATTAGGCGTAACGGGCTCTGGCAAGACCTTTACGGTGGCTAAAGTCATCGAGGAGGTGCAACGTCCAACCATCGTGTTGGTGCACAATAAAACTTTGGCTGCCCAGCTTTATGGCGAGTTTAAAAGTTTTTTCCCCAATAATGCGGTCGAATACTTTGTTTCCTACTTCGATTATTTTCAGCCAGAAGCCTATGTACCATCCTCTGACACCTTTATTGAAAAAGACTCGTCGATTAATTCTCACATTGAACAAATGCGCTTATCGGCGACTAAATCACTCATAGAGCGGAAGGACGTGATTGTGGTTGCCACTGTCTCTGCAATCTATGGTTTGGGCGACCCTAAATCATACCTAAAGATGATGTTGCACCTCTCTCGCGGCGAACAGATTGGCCAGCGAGATATCTTGCGACGTCTTGCTGAACTTCAGTACCGCCGCAATGACGCGGTGTTCGACCGTTCGTCTTATCGCGTGCGTGGGGATGTTATCGATGTGTATCCGGCAGATTCTGACTACGAAGCGGTGCGTATTGAGTTGTTTGATGATGAAATAGAAAGGATTACGCTGTTTGATCCCCTGACTGGTGAGGTTTTGCGCAAAATACCGCGGGTGACAATCTATCCAAAGACTCACTATGTGACCCCTCGCGAAAAAGTTATTGCTGCTGCTGATCTAATTCAAGAGGAGCTCAAAGAGCGTCTCGAGCAGCTGCGGTCGATGGACAAGCTAGTAGAAGCTCAACGCCTGGGTGAGCGGGTTGCCTACGACACAGAGATGATGCGTGAGCTTGGGTACTGCAACGGTATTGAAAATTATTCTCGTTACCTGTCCGGGCGTGAGTCCGGAGAGCCGCCACCGACGCTATTTGATTATCTGCCTGACAACGCCTTGATGATTATCGATGAAAGCCATGTCACGGTTCCCCAACTGGGTGCCATGTACAAGGGCGATCGATCGCGTAAGGAAACCTTGGTTGAATACGGGTTTAGGTTGCCCTCTGCGTTGGACAATCGACCGCTGCGCTTTGATGAGTGGGAGGCGCTAGCGCCTCAGATGATTTTTGTGTCTGCGACCCCAAGCCGCTATGAAGAGGCTAATGCTGGACAGATTGTTGAGCAGGTAGTGCGGCCAACGGGGTTGCTAGACCCTATTATAGAAGTACGCCCAGCCACATCGCAGGTAGATGATGCGCTGTCGGAAATTCGAGTCAGGGCGGCAAAAAATGAGCGCATACTGATTACAGTACTGACTAAACGTATGGCTGAAGACCTTACCGAATACCTCGATGAGCATGGTGTTCGAGTGCGATATCTGCATTCTGATGTAGACACCGTCGAGCGCGTTGAGATTATCCGTGATCTGCGTTTAGGAGAGTTTGATGTGCTGGTGGGCATCAACCTGTTGCGTGAGGGCCTAGATATGCCTGAGGTGTCTTTAGTGGCCATATTTGACGCGGATAAAGAGGGATTTTTGCGTTCACAGCAGTCTCTCATTCAAACCATAGGTCGCGCCGCGAGACATCTTAGCGGCAAAGCCATACTGTATGCCGACAAAATTACCGGTTCTATGCAGCGGGCTATGGACGAGACTGATCGTCGCAGAGCGGCGCAAGTTGCACACAATGAAAAACATGGCATTACACCGACGAGTATTGTTAAAGATATTAAAGACATTATGGAAGGCGCCTATGCAGCTACTGGACAAAATCGTCGTGATCGGCAAGCGGCAGAAGCCAATGCTGCTTATGATGTGATTGGTGCAGAGCCGATTAAAAACATCACTAAAGAGATTAAACGCCTGGAAGAAAAGATGTACCAGCATGCGCGAAATCTTGAGTTTGAAGAGGCGGCTCAGACTCGCGACCTGCTCGGAAAGCTGAGAGAGAAAAGCCTATCCTCCTAGGTATTTTCAACCGGTACACTGATAGCTTCTTATGCCTTTTCCCTAGCACCAGTCGCCGGCCTGTTAGAGTCTGACGCAGAATTTGCGCCCGGAAATCTCAGCTAGATAAGAAAACCATCTATCTCTACTGAATTATTTTTTTATTCAAACGAGGTTATTATCTTTTGTATACTGCTACAAAAAGTTTATCCATTAATAGAGAGGAAAGACATTGATCCGTTTAAATGATATTCGAGCAAGTATGCTTCTGTCGCTATTGATGCTTAGTGGTTGTGATGAATCGGCCTTAGATGCAGCCAAAAACAACGAGGCGCCGCAAGCCGATATAGCTTTCTACGGCGACAATATTATTACGCTTAGCGAACAATCTGGACCGGTCAATTTCGTGGCAGTTAAAGACGACACTATTATTTTTGTGGGTCAACGTAACCTCTGGGAAGGGCAAGCCGATGAGGTTGTCAACTTAGGGGACTCAGCCTTATTGCCTGGCTTTATTGACGCTCACGGCCACATTTCATTTCACGCCAGAGTCTCTGCTATGGCAAACGTGTCTTCTCCCCCCGTTGGGCCGGTCGAGGACATAAACGGATTAGTAGCGGCCCTGAAAAACTATCAGGCCTCTAGCGCGCTAGCTGAAGGCAATTGGCTTGTGGGAATGGGTTACGATGATTCTCTGCTGGCTGAAAAACGACATCCGACTACAGGCGATCTAGATAAAGTCTCAGCCTCTCGTCCTATTTTGTTAATTCATGTGTCAGGCCATCTAGCAGCGGTTAATTCTAAGGCGCTGGAGATTGCAGGCATTAATGAAAATACGCCTAATCCGCCAGGCGGTGTGATTCGCCGATGGGGAAATAGTCAAAAACCGAATGGGGTGTTAGAGGAGACGGCGGGCTTTGCTATTCAGGCCTTTATTAAGTCGACGGCAGACACCAATGAGCAGATACGTGAGGGTCTGCTTGATTATGCCAGTTATGGTATCACCACGGCGCAGGACGGCGCTTCGTCTCTGGATGATATAAGGCAACTGAGATCTGCATCCAGCGAAAAACCTTTTCCTATTGACGTCGTGTCTTACCAGCGGATTGATCAGACATACCTTGGTGAGAATAGTCCACCACTTCCGATATTGGGCGATTATGAAAATGGTTTTAGGGTTGGCGGCGTTAAGATGATTTTAGATGGTTCGCCTCAAGGAAAAACAGCCTATTTAACCCAGCCCTATAAGATACCGCCGAAGGGCGCCGCCCACGATTATCGTGGTTATCCGATTATGCCCTCAGAATCGGTAGACGAGCTTTTTGCTAAATTCATAGACGCAGGCGTGCCTATCTTGGCTCATGCCAATGGTGATGCAGCGGCTGATCTGTTTGTTAATGCCTTACAAAGTAGCATCGATATGGCAAATTTACCCGATCATCGTACCGTGATGATTCATGCCCAAACGGTGCGAGAGGACCAGCTTGGCCTCATGGCAAAAATGAAAGCCATTCCTTCATTTTTCTCAGCACATACATTTTACTGGGGAGATTGGCACCGAGATTCGGTTTTTGGAGTAGAGCGGGCTAGTCGTATTAGCCCAACAGCGAGCAGTCTAGAAAAAGGCATTATCTTTACACTTCATAACGATGCTCCCATCGTGCCGCCCGATATGATCCGTTTGCTTTGGGCAACGACTAACCGACTCACAAGAAGCGGGCAGCTGTTGGGGCAAGAGCAGCGCATTTCAACGCTAGAGGCTATCAAGGCGATTACGATTAATGCCGCTTACCAATATTTTGAAGAAGATATCAAAGGAACAATTGATGTGGGTAAACAAGCAGACTTGGTTATTTTAAGCAAAAACCCGCTCGCCATGCCCACTACCAAGTTATTAGATATCAAGGTAGAGAGGACTATAGCGAGAGGAAAAACCATCTTTGAACTAGATGATTAGTCTTTCTTTAAGCGCTTAAAGTAACGATCACGGAGCTGAAAAGAGCGACTCTCCATCGGTATTACTCCACCATTGATTAGCACCAACTGCGCCTCAGATGTCAGCTCCAACGGGTCGCCGCTCCATAATACCAAGTCTGCAATCTCCCCCACTGCGATGTCACCGCTGACCGTAGCGCCGAACAACTTAGCCGGGTTTGAGGTCATGGCGGCAATGGCCACAGATTTAGGCAGGCCGTTGGCAACAGCATTACCAGCGGACTGCTTTACTAGATAAGCATTATGGGTGTCTTTCCCGCCCATTCCGGTAAATAACAGCGTCACGCCCGCATCAGACAATAATTTGGCGTTATCAAGTCGTGCCCCTAAAGACTCATAACTCTCTGGCAGGTTATGAATCGGGTCCATTATCACCGGTACGCCGGCTTCGGCGATCTCACTAGCAACCATCCATCCTTCAATGACGCCAGACAAAATCAACTTTAGCTGAAAATCTTTGGCGAGGGCTAAAATGGTTGTAATGTCGCTGGCGCGGTGGGTCTTAACCAGCAGCGGCTTGACGCCATTAACCACTGATTCAAGGGCCGCCAAGTCGGCGTAAGAAAGAATATAGTCGCGGTGATCACCGGCCATAGCCGCCGCTCTGTTGCGTGAAAAATCCTTTGCATCGTCTAAGGCTTGGCGCAGTTGCACCAGTGCAGCGGCTCGAGAGTTACCCGCTAGCCTGATACCGGACTCGGTAAAATCTAATGCCATAGCAAGGCTGTCGTGGATGACCTTGGGCTGATTGCCCAATTGTACTAAACCGACCTGACCAGAAAATAAATTAGTCCCTGACTCAGGAACTAATAAGGCGTGGGTTAATCCATGGACTCTGTTGTGAGGTATTAGTGTCGACCGAGGATTAAAGGCGTCAGCTATTCGCAGTGACGCAGTGACTGCCTCATTTTCCGAATAAAAATCCACCGTTGGGCTAATAGCGCTCACCTCAACGGTGCCTATGTGCGTTGAGGCGTTAAATAGCCCTGCGGTAATACTCATGCCCTCACCATTTAGCTCTAGATCTGCGGTCAGGGGTGTGTTTCTGCCGATGGCGGTAATTGTCCCATTGTCGATGTACAGATTACTCTGCGGTAAGAATCCATTAGTGCTATATATGTCCGCGCCTTTAATGAGAATCGAGCTTGCGCTGGTTGTGAGAGAGGTAAACAAAAGAAGTATAAAGAGTGAGTTATTTTTCATGGTCGAGCCTCTCCTGCGCTAATAATACCGAGGTTAAAGTCGCTGGTGGGTTGCACTGATTTATCAAATCGGTCAAATCGAAGATTACCGTCAATCCACACTTTTTGTGCCAAGCTATAAACGCTTAAAGGGTGTTTAGTCCAGAGCACAATATCGGCATTTTTACCCACCGCCAAAGACCCTATTTGATTATCTAAACCCAGTGATTTTGCCGCATTGATGGTTCCCCAGGTGATCGCTTTGGCTGCATCGATCTTTAAACCCATGCGGTTGCCAGCACTCATGGCCTTAGCGATTTCCTGATTAAGTCGTTGTACCTGAATGGGATCGTCTGAGTGAATGACAGCACATGCCTCGGCGTAGTCTACCAGGGCGATATTTTCCCGCACCATATCGAAGGCTTCTTGTTTAAAGCCCCACCAATCGGCCCACATCACACCACAAATACCTTCTTTTGCTAGCATTGGCGCCGCTTTATAGGCTTCAACCGCATGATGAAAAGCGGCAATTTTGTAGCCAAACTCTTTTGACATGTCGATCATCTGCGCCATTTCGTCAGCTTTGTAGCAGTGGTTGTGAATACGAATATCGCCTTCTAAAACACCGGCTAAAGTCTCTAAACGTAGATTTCTACTGGGTGGGTCAACATCTTCGCCCGCTTGAGAGTCCGCAACATAGTCATCCCAAGATCTTTTATATTCAGTCGCTTGAATCCAGGCTTCTCTGTAGCCTGCCATATTACCCATCCGCGTCGACGGTAGAGTGTTGCGGCTACCGTAAACGCGTTTTGGATTTTCACCACAGGCCATCTTAAGACTGTAAGGCGCGCCGGGAAATTTCATTCCCTGCACCGTTATCGACGGAATATTCTTCAGGGTCACACCGCGCCCACCAATGAGGTTGCCAGAACCAGGAAGAATCTGAACCGTAGTCACGCCACCGGCCAGCGCTTTTTCAAACTGGGGGTCTTCAGGCCAAACCGAATGCTCGGCCCAGACTTCCGCCGTTACTGGCGAGGTCATTTCATTGCCATCTGAATGGTTGGAGGTGCTAGGAGAGGGGTAAACACCCATGTGAGAGTGCACGTCAATGAGTCCTGGCGTTACCCATTTACCTTGGGCATCTATCTTAATAGTATCGGGTTCTATATCCAGTGCAGCGCCAATGGCTACGATCTTCCCATTCTCTATCAACAGGTCAGTGTTAGTCAGCTCTGTACCCTCACCGGTGAGTATATTGGCGCCGATTAGAGCAAATGCAGGGCTCTCAGGTATTTGGTAGGTAGATGGGTAGGGGTTTTTGTCGGGTAGGTTTATTGCTCCGGGAGTCTCAGCCTTTTCACCACAGGCACCTAGGGTCATTACAGTAATGAGTGCAAGGCTTTTTGAAAGCGCATTTTTCATGGTTTACCTTTTATAGTGATTCATTAATATTTAGATGCCTAGTTTAGACGATACAAATGATTGAATGTGCATAATTCGCACCTGGCTTACCTTAGCTTAAGCGAAGCCATTTTTTTAATCTAGTCAGCCAGAGTATTGAAGTCTGAAGTTTAGGCTCCGTTTATGATCAAAGATCTTTTCCGCTTTAGCTCTATTAGTCAGGGGTCACAGAAAGATAGAAGGGTCAGTTACA
>ERZ889078.2349-NODE-2349-length-13568-cov-6.945386_pt1 | contig 13568 bp, 8 predicted proteins | sample MGYA00521266_ERZ889078 | MGnify/ENA primary metagenome ERZ889078 (study PRJEB32303, sample SAMEA104408618) | aquatic metagenome | biome: Brackish water; feature: Pelagic; material: water | place: Baltic Sea | collected 2014-06-16T06:34:00 | depth 76,534 m ...
GCGTGATTAAGCTTGATAGCCCTGCGGGTAAATATTTGGCAGATCACGGCGTTGAAGTGATTGACTTCAATTCTTATGGGTCACGTCGCGGTAACCACCAAGTGATGATGCGCGGCACTTTTGCCAACATTCGTTTGCGTAACCTAATGGCCCCGGGCACGGAAGGTGGCTGGACAACGCACATACCGTCGGGTGAAGTGACAAGCATTTATGATGCTTCGATGAAATATCAGGCTGCTGGTACACCGCTTGTTATTGTTGGCGGTAAGGAATATGGCACAGGATCAAGCCGTGACTGGGCTGCTAAAGGCACCAATTTACTCGGTGTTAAAGCAGTGTTGGTTGAAAGTTTTGAGCGCATTCACCGCTCTAACCTTGTTGGTATGGGTGTTCTACCTCTGCAGTTTAAAGGCAGTGATAACCGTACAAGCCTTGGCCTAACTGGTGAAGAAACATTTGATATCACGGGCATTGAAGGAGGTATCGACGCACAACAAGATGTTAATGTATGTATCACCTATCCTGATGGATCGAGGAAAGATATCGTCGTTCTTTGCCGCATCGATACCGCCAACGAAGTAGAATATTACCGCCACGGCGGCATCCTGCATTATGTTCTCAGGAACCTGTTATTATAAATTGGGAGAACTACAATGAATAAAATAAATATGGCCATTGGCCTTTTTGCAACAGCAATTATAGCGTCACAGGCAGTATCAGCAAATGATGACCTGTTTAATGGGTCATTTGGTAGTCTACATGCGGGTTTTGGTGTGATCAAATACGAGGGGTCAATCTTCAGCGGGCCAATAAAAGAGAGCGATTTATCATTTCTCGCGGGGGGCGCGCTGGGTTATCGAACAACAGTTGGAACAGACAGCCCGCTAGTCATCGGTGTTGAAGCAGATTTAAATTATTACTCAGCTGGTTCTGACCTTCGATATGGAATTTCTGGCCTTGCAGGTTTTAAGGTCAGTGAGAATAGCCTTGCTTATCTGCGTGTTGGTTACGGCAAGCTTGCTCGTGATGGGGAAGATTTGGATGGCATGGTTTTAGGAGGAGGCTTCGAATTTAAGCTAACGAATGATACGAACATGCGGCTGGACTATAAAAAACTCAATTATAAAGATGTGGATTTTATTGATAATTCCATTCGCTATGATGGTCACGAGATATCAGCCGGCATGGTCTTTAGTTTCTAGTTGCTCAATGCACGAGAAAGGCCAAGTTTTTGAACGCGCAAAGAGAGAAAATATACACGAATAAAGATTGGCGGCCATCTGGCCGCCTTTTTTTACTCTTCACAATTCCTTGATTGGCAATTTATTTCATTTGTGATTACAATAGGGTCATGAACAAAAGTTTAGTATATATCATGGCCCTCATTTTTGGGTTCACAGCCAGTTTGAAGGCTGATGACGTGCCGACGACAGTGCTTGAACTATTCACCAGTCAAGGATGTGTAAGCTGTGTCTCGGCTGATGCTGCACTCAAATCACAACGTGACAAACCAGGCATGCTGGTGCTCTCTTGGCCCGTGGATTACCTTGATCGTTTTGGTTGGGCAGATACTTTTGCTGACCCTGCAAATACATGGCGCCAGAAGGCCTATAACAAGCGACTTGGTAAGGGTGGCATGGTCTATACACCTGAGATGATCATCGATGGTCGGCTTGAATGTGTTGGCAATAATAAAGAGATGATACGCGATGAAATTGAGCTGGCCCGCGCGATTGAATATTTGCGCATAACTCCTGTAATCACTGATACGGCGGGTGTTTATAGAGTGAGCTTGCCCGAGACGAAGATTAAGGCGCCTATATTTGTTCGTGCAGTCTGGTATTTATCCGATAGCACTATTGAAGTCACAGGTGGAGAGAATGAGGGTAAATGGCTTCATCTCACCAATATCGTACGCCATAGTAAAGTCATTGGTGAGTGGGATGGCAGCGCGCAGAGCTTTGATATTTCAAGCGGCGGTGATGAGCTGCCTATGGTTGATGGTATCGCGATCTTATTGCATGAGGACTATGGTCACGGCGCACTCGTGGGATCAGCTTCGGCGCCTTTTGCAGGATTATGATAAAGAGGAACGAGGTATGAATCTTTATAAAAGACTCGTTGTTTTCCTTATAGCTCTGATGTGGTTGACATCACCGGCGCTCGCCGAGCAGCGGGAGAAGCGCACATTTTATGTTGATGGCTGGCATATTAAAGCCGATCTCCTGTCCCCTACTGTAAAGAATAATGTTAAGTTACCGATGGTGATCCTGCTGAATAAAGCTGCAGGGGATCGCAAAGCCTACAGCGACCTAGCACGGAGGTTATTCGACAAAGGTTTTGCTTCTCTCCGGGTTGATCTGCGGGGTCACGGCGAGAGCATAAATCAGGGTCATTTTGATCCTAAAAGCCGGGATAGTTTTAAAATACTGGAAGGGACTTACAAGGATATTTCAATAGTAACCCAATGGGTCCACGGTAATAGCAAATATAATGCTGTTGCTATAATTGGCGCAAGCTATAGCGGCGAGCATATGATGCTGGCAGCGCAAACATCTGGTTATGCCGACGCTTATATTGCGCTGTCACCCGGTTCTTTTAGCGACGCCAGTATCGACAAAGTGGATGCTTCACGCAAACCATGGTTTTTCCTTCGTTCCGAGGTAGAGTTGCCGTTTTTCGATGAGATATTTGCCAAGCTTGGAGAGAAAAGCAAAACGGCCAAAATCAAAATAGTCGAGGGGGGTTCTCACGCGTCTGACATGTTGATCGATAACCCCGCACTTGAAGATGAGCTGATTGCTTGGCTAATTTTGAAATTGAAGTGATTAATTGAGTTGATAGACATTACAGTTGCTTTGTCATTCCTGCGATGGCTGGAATTCAGGACCAGAAAGATTGAAGGCCTCACTTAAACAAGGTCATTATTTAATTCTGGAAACTAGGCCGTTCCGGCCCCTGCGCAGCATGACGACTATTCTATTAACCCAATTCACTCTTCGCCCAAAAGGCCGCATCTCGCACAACATCACTTTCATCTGTTAATAGTGGTGTGATTAGCGGTAAGTAATCCCCATCCTCACTATTGCCAATGGCGTAGAGCACGTTTCTAACGAACCTATTGCGACCAATGCGTTTGATAGGACTGCCAGAGAATAATGTACGGAAATGTTGATCATCAAGCTGCACGAGGTCGCTCAGCAGCGGGGATTGCAGCTCTGAGCGCGCGTGGAGCTGGGCTTCTTTGCTCACGCTAGCAAATTTATTCCACGGACAGGCAGCAAGGCAGTCGTCGCAGCCGTAAATCCTGTTGCCGAGTGCTTTTCTAAATTCTAGTGGCACAGCGTCTTTTAGTTCAATAGTCAAATAGCTAATACAGCGGCGGGCATCTATTTTGTGTGGTGCTACAAAAGCTTTGGTGGGGCAGGCATCGAGGCAAGCCGTGCAACTGCCACACTGATAGCTATGTGCTGTGTCAGCGGGAAGGTCGAGCGTGGTATAAATTGCACCGAGAAAGAGCCAGCTGCCATATTCCTTACTGACCATATTAGTATGTTTGCCCTGCCAGCCAAGGCCAGCGGCAGCAGCTAGCGGTTTTTCCATCACAGGTGCAGTATCGACAAAAACTTTAAGCTCACACGGCATTTCCGCAACCAGCCAGCGCGCAAGTTGTTTGAGTCGCTTTTTGACCAAGTCATGATAGTCTTTGCCGCGCGCATAAACCGAAATATTGCCGCACTCTGGCACACCCAATAAAAGTCTTGGGTCAGTGCTTGGCCCATAATTAAGGCCTAACATGATCACGGACTTGGCGTCTGGCCACAAACCATTTGGGGTGGCGCGTTCAATTTGACGCTCCTCCATCCATGTCATTGTACCATGGTGACCTGCCCCAATATAGTCACTCAGGTTAGCGGCGGTATGTTTGAGAGTGAGCGGGGAGGTGATGCCGACTGTATCAAAGCCAATCTCGATGGCTTTTTCTTTAATGCAAGCAGCAAAATCAGGCACGGTCATTAGAAATCTAATTTGTCATAATGCTTTGGCGGCATGAGACCAGCGATGCGGTCACTCAGTAAATTTCGCACAGATTTACGCGATTTCACTTTCATGTACCATTCTTTTGCTAGCGGCCAGTCTTCCCACGCAATGTCGCCTAAATAATCTATCACACTGACATGGGCGGCGGCGGCAGCATCGGCCATGGAAAAACGATCTCCTGCCATATAGGGGCGACGTTCGGATAAGTGGGTGATATATTTGAGATGAATTTTAAGATTATGTGAAGCGCAGCGTATAGCTTCACCGTCAGGTTGACCCATACGGAAAAACCGTTTTAAAAGTTTTTCATTGACCAAATGGCGCGTAACCTCTGATCCAAATTTTGTGTGAAACCAGCCAGCGGCTCTGCGAATTTCATAGCGCTGTTCTGGCGTTCCCATGATCAAGGCGGGTTCCGTCATGGTTTCTTCTAGAAATTCAGCTATTGCCATAGTGCCAGAATAGACGCGTCCATTGGGCATGACGAGCACAGGTACTTCACCCGCGGGATTGAGCGCCATAAACTCTGGACGGCGCTCCCATTCTTTTTCAAGATGCAAGCGAGGGCTTACTCCCTTTTCGGCGAGCAAGATGCGAACAAATCGCGCGGCTGGTGAAAGCCAATGATGATATAATACAGGCATAATCCACTTGTAACCGATTCATTGTAAAAGGCAAATAGTGAAGTTTATATTTTATGCAACGTCTTGCGTTGTCACCTCATCAAGCGGTTCAACAAGGTGAGCAATCATTTCTTTTGGAACAACCTGCCAAAATCTACCCAATTTGGTTTGCCAGTTGGAAATGACCATTTGTCCATAACGAGAACCAGTTTCTTGTACATGCTTTTTAACCATGGTCTTTAGAACCTCCTCCCAATATGGGCTTTTGACGCGCTGGTATATTACAGTCTCATCGTTGATATGCTCTTCAAAATCTCCTGAATCATCAAGAATGAACGCCATGCCACCCGTCATGCCAGCACCAAAATTATCGCCGACTGGGCCAAGAATAACTGCGGTCCCACCTGTCATATATTCACAGCCATTTGCTCCACAGCCTTCAACCACTGTTAACGCACCGGAGTTTCTGACAGCAAAACGTTCACCGGCTTGACCAGAGGCATAAAGCTCGCCTTTGGTCGCTCCGTAAAGCACAGTATTGCCGATGATGGTATTTTCATGTGGTGTAAATGTGCTTCGATTGCTGGGTCTAACAACAATAATGCCACCAGATAAACCTTTACCAACATAATCGTTAGCATCTCCCGCGACCACAAGTTTTAGGCCCTGCACGGCAAAAGCACCAAGGGATTGCCCCGCCGAGCCGCGCATACGCACGGTCACATGACCTGGGTTAAGTCCTTCCATACCAAATCGACTGGTAATTTCAGACGAGAATCGTGTACCTATGGCGCGCTGCGTATTTTGAATGGAGTAGGTTAGCTGCATTTTTTCACCGCGATCAAATACGGCTTTTGCGTCGAGTATCATTTGTGCGTCGAGTGTATCAGGCACTGGATTGCGTTCAGTTCGGGTACAAATACTTTTGGTCTTACGACCGCCGACCTGCAAGAGAAGTGGGTTAAGATCGAGATCATCAAGGTGGGCAGCACCTCTGCTGACTTGGTGCAATAGGTCGGTACGACCAATGATATCTTCAAATTTTTCAACGCCGAGTTCAGACAAAATCTCACGCACTTCTTCTGCGATGAAGCTCATGAGGTTAATCACTTTTTCAGCAGTTCCACTAAATTTTTTACGCAAGTCTTCATCTTGAGTACAAACACCTACCGGACAGGTATTGCTGTGACATTGTCTCACCATGATGCAGCCCATGGCGACTAAACTCGCAGTGCCAATACCAAATTCTTCAGCGCCGAGTATGGCCGCGATCACAATATCTCGACCTGTGCGCATGCCACCATCTGTTCTCAGTTTAACTTTATGGCGCAAGCCATTGAGAGTGAGAACTTGGTTTACTTCAGCCAGACCAATTTCCCACGGTGTCCCAGCATATTTAATACTGGTTTGTGGGCTGGCAGCTGTGCCACCGCTATTGCCTGAGATGAGAATTACGTCCGCGTGAGCCTTGGCTACCCCGGCCGCGATCGTGCCAATGCCAGCAGAAGATACGAGTTTGACACAAACTTCAGCGCGCGGATTGATTTGTTTGAGGTCATAAATCAGTTGCGCTAAATCCTCGATCGAATAAATATCGTGGTGCGGCGGCGGTGATATAAGAGTGACCCCGGGCGTTGAATGTCTAAGCTTTGCTATGAGAGTAGTAACCTTAAAGCCGGGTAATTGACCGCCTTCGCCGGGTTTAGCACCCTGCGCTATTTTAATTTCGATCTCAGAGCAATTGTTGAGATATTCAGCCGTAACACCAAAGCGCCCTGACGCGATTTGTTTGATAGGACTATTAGCATTGTCGCCATTTGCATAGGGTTTGAAACGCTTACTGTCTTCCCCACCTTCACCCGATACGGATTTAGCACCAATACGGTTCATTGCAATTGCCAGTGTTTCATGCGCCTCAGGTGATATGGCGCCTAATGACATACCGGGCGTGATAAAGCGTTTACGAATTTGTGTGATGCTTTCGATATCATCAAGTTTAGATGGTTTTTTAGCGCGGCGGAAGTCGAGTAAATCCCGCAGGTTTACGGGTGGCATATTTTGCAAACCTTGAGAATAATTAAGATATTTAGCGTAATTATCCTCGCCGACGGCTTTTTGTAACATGTGGATAAGCGTGCCATCATAGGCATGGACTTCTCCCCCGCGGCGATAGCGATAAAAGCCTCCAATTGGTAGTGTAGTAACAGGCAGTTTATAGGCGTTGCCGTGCTGCTCAAGTGTTTTTGCTTCTATACCACTCAGGCCGATACCAGAAATTTTAGACGACATACCGGGGAAAAATTCACTAACCAATGCTCGGGATAGACCAAGCGCCTCAAAGTTATAGCCGCCGCGATAGCTGGAGATTACTGAGATGCCCATCTTGGACATAATTTTCAGCAAGCCTTGTTCGATAGCCTCCTTGTAGCGCAGCATGGCATCTTCTAAGCTCATGTCACCAAAAAGGCCTCTTGTTTGTCGCTCTGCCACAGCTTCTTGTGCCAAATAGGCGTTCACCGTCGTAGCGCCAGCACCAATGAGCACGGCAAAATAATGCGTATCGAGACATTCTGATGATCGAACGTTAAGGCTTGTAAAAGTTCTCAGTCCTTTTTTGATCAGATAGGTATTGACCGCAGCGGTCGCTAAAATCATCGGGATAGCCACACGCTTTGCGGTAACATGCTTATCAGATAAAAACAGGTGGCTGCGACCTTCGCGTACAGCCTCTTCGGCTTCGATACAAATATTATCGAGTGCCAATCGCAATGCGTCGGGTGTGCCATCAGTATCAAAGCAGCAGTCGATATCATGAGCTTGGTCACCGAAGTGATTTTTGAGCACATAATAGTCGCGGTTGGTCAGCACTGGACTCTCGACAACGAGTGCCCCTTTTTGGGTGTGCCCTTCGTCAAGCACATTAACAAAGTTACCAAAGCGGGTTTTCAAACTCATCACGCGGAATTCGCGTAGGCTATCGATCGGCGGATTAGTGACTTGTGAGAATTTCTGACGGAAATAATGTGCTAGATTACGGTATTGGCTTGATAGAACAGCAATGGGCGTATCGTCGCCCATAGAGCCTATGGCTTCTTTGGCGGTAAGAATCATCGGCTTGAGAAGCAGTTCAAGATCTTCAAGCGTATAGCCAGCTGCTATCAAACGCACTTTAAGCTCATCGGGCGATAGCTCAACTGGTTCCTTGCCATCATTGCCGTCTAAGTCTTCCATAGCAACAATATCTTTGATCCAGTCCTGAAAAGGCTGACTATTTGCCATGCGATCTTTTAGTTTTTTCTCCTTATAGAGCTGACCCTCTTCAAGGTTGACCCCCACCATTTGACCTGGGCCCAAGCGACCTTTTTCAAGAATTTCTTCGTCTGGAACTTGAACCATACCAGTCTCAGAACCAACGATAAGTAAGCCATCATGAGTGGTAAGATAACGCATAGGACGCAGTCCGCTGCGGTCAACGGATGCTAACACCCATCGACCATCCGTCATGGCAAGGGCGGCAGGGCCGTCCCATGGTTCCATCACGGAATTGATATATGCATACATCGCGCGGTGACTATCCGGCATTGTAGTGTTCTTTGACCAAGCCTCGGGCACTAAAATCGTTTTTACCATTGGCGCACTGCGACCTGCACGTACCATCACCTCAAAGACTGCGTCGAGTGCTGCACTATCAGAGGCACCATTTGGTATAACGGGTTTAATGTCAGCGGAATGGTCACCAAAGGCGATAGAAGCCATTCGAATTTGGTGGCTTTTCATCCAGTTGATATTGCCGCGAATAGTATTGATCTCACCATTATGGGCCAGCATACGAAACGGCTGCGCTAACCACCACTGGGGAAAAGTATTGGTTGAGTAGCGTTGGTGATAAATCGCAAAATTTGAGATAAAGCGTTTATCATCCAAGTCAGGATAAAAATTGGTAAGATGCTCAGCTAGAAACAGGCCTTTGTATATTACGGAGCGACAGCTAAGCGAGCAAATATATAAACCGTGTGCTTGGGCTTCGACCGCGGCTTTTTCGATCTTGCGACGGATAATATAAAGCTCTCTCTCGAATGTTTCGTCATCTAATCCTTTATTGTTGGCAATCATGATCTGTTCAATCTCGGGGCGGGTAGTTTCTCCCTTCTCGCCAATCACAGAAATATCGACTGGTACTTGGCGCCAGCCATAGATTGCATAACCATAATTCATAATTTCAGATTCGACAATTTCGCGACATTGTTCTTGAAGCGCCAAATTTGTGCGTGGTAGGAAGACCATGCCTACAGCCATTTTTCCTTCTATCGGTTCGTGGCCTGTTGCGCGGACATGTTCATTGAAAAACTCTTGAGGAATTTCAAGATGAATGCCTGCACCGTCACCTGTTTTACCGTCAGCGTCAACCGCACCACGGTGCCAAATAGCTTTTAGGGCTTCAATGGCAGCCCTAACGACTTTACGCGATGATACTCCATTAATGGCGGCAACCATGCCGACGCCGCATGAGCTATGATCTTCACTTGGGTCATAAAGACCTGTGGCCTTTAAATTTTGCTCGAGGTCATGCATATCGCTGTGGGTTGGTGTATCGTTAAATATATCAGTCATGATCAAGCCACCGCTTCTTGTTTAATGATTTCTTCTTGTGGTTTTGTGAGGAGATATTTTTGTATTACTTCAGCCACATCGCGGCCATCGCGGATGGCCCAAACGACAAGCGATGCACCTCGTACGATATCGCCTGCGGCAAAGACTCCATCGAGATTTGTCATCAGCGACTTCTGGGCAACTTTAACTGTGCCCCACCGCGTGACATCAAGCTCTGGTGCTTTGAACATAACGGGCAGATCCTCAGGGTCGAATCCGAGCGCCAATATTGCCATATCACACGGAATGTCGTGGTTTGAATTTGGCACGGGTTCGGGTATTTGCCGTCCGCTTGGATCTGGCGCGCCAAGGCGCATTTGATAGGCGCGTACTGCTTCAACCTTATCGGTGCCAACAAAAGCATCAGGTCCAGTGAGCCAGACAAATTCCACACCTTCTTCTTCAGCATTTACAACTTCACGTACGGAGCCCGGCATATTTTTGCGGTCCCTGCGGTACAGACATTTAACTGACTTTGCGCCTTGGCGAATGGCTGTGCGTACACAGTCCATTGCTGTATCACCGCCGCCTATGACAACAACGTTCTTGCCATTAGCATCAAGGGTCCCATCTTCAAAGGTAGCGACAGTATCGCCCAAACCTTTGCGGTTGGATGCGGTAAGATAATCAAGTGCTTTCAAGATATTGCCTAATTGGCTACCCGGAATTTTTAGTGGGCGGGATTTATAAACGCCGGTGGCAATCAAAAGTGCATCATGCTTAGTGCGCAACTCATCAAGGGTGGCATCATCACCCACTTCAAATCCTAGATAGAAAACAATACCACTATCAGCCAAACGTTTAGTGCGGCGCTCCACAACATTTTTTTCAAGTTTAAAGCCGGGAATACCGTAGGTCAACAGGCCGCCAGCACGGTCGTAGCGATCATAGACATGTACCTGAAATCCAGCCATACGAAGCTGTTCGGCAGCAGCAAGACCCGCGGGGCCTGCACCAATAATACCCACACTTTCGGCGCGCTCAATCGTAGGGGTGAAGGGTTTAATCCAGCCCTTTTCCCACGCTGTGTCCGCAATATATTTTTCAACACTACCAATCGTGACGGCGTCAAAATCTTTTTCGATTACGCAGTTGCCTTCACATAGACGGTCTTGCGGGCAGATACGACCACAAATTTCTGGCATATTATTGGTACTGGATGCCAATGCATAAGCATCTTCAAGTCGCCCTTCAGCAGTGAGACTTAACCAGTCTGGGATATTATTACCGAGTGGGCAGTGGATGTGGCAAAAAGGAATCCCGCACTGGGAACAGCGAGACGCTTGTTCGCTAGCTTTGTCAGCCATGAACTCATTGTAAATTTCATTGAAATCACCAACCCGCTCAGCCGCATATCGCTTTTCTGGCATGCCTTGTTCAATCGATATAAATTTTAACATTTTTTCAGTTACATTATTTGCCACAACCAGTCCTTCGTCCATGCGCGTTTACAGGAGTAATCCTGAATATATCTCATAGGAAGCCATTCAAAATATGTCGCTCGCATTTCAACTTAGCGAAATTAAATCTTACTTTATTATATAGCTTCAACAAATTTGATATCCACGAACTATATAGAATGTTTTTTGATAAAGAAAGACAAAATACTCCATATAGTCAGTAATACTGACCTAATTTTTTCCTAAAGTGGGTCAAACACGCGTTGAGGGGGTCTGTAGTAGGAAAAATATAGTACCATTATGAGACTATAAAGAATATTTTCACTCTTGCTCTATGCAATTGTATAGAAATGATTATAAGCAGAGGGCGCGAATCGAGTGGTTTACTGCACTTCGTTAACAAGGTCGTTGATCATTTAGGGAGATAGAGGTGTCACTATTACATATTATTGTCATTGCTTTGGTGCAGGGTATCACCGAGTTTCTTCCAATTTCATCATCAGGTCATCTGATTTTAGTGCCGTCATTAACGGGTTGGCCAGATCAGGGACTAGCCATTGATGTTGCTGTTCATATAGGCACACTCTTAGCAGTTCTCATTTACTTTAAGGAGGATACCAAGGGACTTTTCTTTGCGGCTTGTGGCTCCATGGGGATTGCCTCAGCGCGCCGTGTTATTGAGGGCACATTATATCAAAAGCTTTTCTGGGCGCTTATAGTTGCGACCCTTCCTGTTGTTGTCATAGGCTTTGCTGCCAAAACATTGGGTCTGATTGATATGATGCGAACGATTGAAATTATTGGTTGGACGAGCATTGTCTTTGGAATTTTGTTATATTGGGCAGATCGCAGTGCTTCTATTTCAAAAGTTTTAAATCATATGGCACTTAAACCAGCTTTCATCATTGGCTTGTCACAGGTACTTGCCCTTATCCCTGGTACGTCCCGCGCGGGCATCACCATGACGTCGGCGCGTTGGCTTGGGTTTTCACGAACGGAAGCCGCTCGCTTTTCCATGCTGTTGTCGATCCCAACAATAGCGGCTGCAGGTCTGCTCGGCGTGCTGGATATAATAGAACAAGGTAGTGATATATTAATGATTGATGCGATTGAAACAGGGGTGCTTGCGTGTTTAGCCGCACTTTTTGCAATCCATTTTTTAATGAAGTGGCTGACCCACTCCAGCATGACAATATTTGTTATTTACCGTGTTTTTCTGGGCACGGGACTACTGCTTTATGTCTATATGTAGATGGGAGAGAATTTTATGTATTCTCCCGTTTAAAGTTCGTGCTTATGTCGGTTGGATTATCAAGTTGGCGGGCATATTGGTGGCCAGCATAAACCGCATGAGCGATAGGAGCGGGAGCGTAGCAATCTCCAATAGCGACAACTTCTTTTATGCCTGCCGCATGGTATATTTCCCGACGGCTTAAATAATCTTGATACAGGGCGTCATTTGGTCTTTGAGACGTGACCGGAAGGAAATAATCAGCTTTAATCTCAGTCATCCTGCCGGTATAATTGCATTCAAGGTGAAACTTCCCTTGAACGACTTTTATGAGTTTTTTGCTAAAGATAATATCAATATTCATCTGCATTAACTTTGATTGAATTCTATTTTGCTCAAGCGTTTGCTCAGACCAGCCTGCCACACGGCTCTCTGTTGTAATATATATAACATTGCAGCCATGGTCCTGCAATTTCTCAGCAATGCAGTTGGCCATGTAATAATGATCATCATCATAAATCACAACACTTTGACCGGCCTCAGGTAAATTGCCCTTTAAAACATCATTCACAGAGAATATCTTGCTGTCATCACAGACTGGAATTTTTTCACAATTGTGGCGGCCTAATCCATCATCACGCCACCGCGCCCCAGTTGCTAGGACAATCCGGTCAAAACCAAAATCTAAGATATCTTGGGGTGTTAGGTCACTGTCACGATAAATATTCACCTTAGGATGGCGATTGAGTAATTGAATACGGTAATCCGCCACTCGGATCCATTCTTGCAAACCGGGTAAATGCGTTGATTCACTCTGAACGCGTCCACCCAATGTTTTATTTTTCTCGGCGAGGGTCACCTCATACCCACGGTTTGCAAGTGCCAAAGCACATTCAAGGCCCGCAGGCCCAGCACCAACTATCAGGATTTTATCTTCAGACAGCGCGGGTTCAATTTTTTCAGGGTGCCAGCCTTTTCGAAATTCTTCCCCCATGGTAGGGTTTTGAGTACAGCGTATGGGAACAGCTTTGAAATCACCAATCACACACATATTGCAGCCGATACATTCTCTTATTTCATCACTTCGACCTTCCTTCACTTTATTGGGTAAAAAGGGGTCAGCAATTGAGGGTCTGGCAGCTCCTATCAGATCGAGGATACCACGTTTAACCATAGAAGCCATTGTATCGGGTGAAGTGAACCTGCCCACTCCAACGACAGGTTTATTGGTAACTTTCTTTACAAAGCGGATATAATCTTCTTGGTAGCCTTCTTTGGCCCAACGAGAGGCCTGAGTATCATTTTCCCATCCTGATAGATTGACATCCCACAGGTCTGGTATGTCCGCCAGCATAGAAACAATCTCACGTCCTTCATCTTCACAGCGCAGCCCAGAGGATTTCATCAGTTCATCAACAGAAAGCCGCAAAGCAACAGCGCAAGTATCGCCCACTGCCTCTTTGGTATCTATAAGTACTTCTTTAAGAAGGCGGACCCTATTTTCAAGGCTGCCACCATATTCGTCTTGCCGTCGATTATATCGAGCAGATAAAAACTTCATCAAAAGAGTGAGATTATGGCCAGCATAAACATAGATGATGTCATATCCTGCACGCTTGGCCC
>ERZ889078.2352-NODE-2352-length-13559-cov-16.873519_pt1 | contig 13559 bp, 12 predicted proteins | sample MGYA00521266_ERZ889078 | MGnify/ENA primary metagenome ERZ889078 (study PRJEB32303, sample SAMEA104408618) | aquatic metagenome | biome: Brackish water; feature: Pelagic; material: water | place: Baltic Sea | collected 2014-06-16T06:34:00 | depth 76,534 m ...
ACGCGCGGTGCAGATCTCGTTTATCCATGTGTTTGTGTAACATATTTTACAGATTATGCATAAATATAAATTTTAATGCGCAAATGCGTATTTTTATGCGCAAACTCTCATTTCGCAATAATTGGGCCCGATTATAAAGGGGTATGTCTTTGGATTTTAGAATGAAGCCGCTGAAACCTTACCTTACGCTTATCCTTTTTGTGGCGGCGCTTGGCCTGTGGGCCGCGCTGATTTTTCTGGCCCTGCCCGCTCTTACCCCCTATCACGCGCAGGCCTTGGCTTATGGCGGCTTGGCGCTGGTGCTAACGCTGCATTCATCGCTCACACATGAGGCGGTGCACGGCAATATCTGCAAACCGCGTTGGCTGAATGACGCGCTGACGCGGGTGAATATCGGACTTTTTTACCCCTATGACCGCTATAAAACCACCCACCGCCAGCACCATATCTGCGAAGCCTTGGGCCATCCGCATGACGATCCTGAAAGCTTTTACTATGCCAAGGCGGATTGGGAAAAATCGCCTCGCCCGCTTCAGGCAATGGCGCGGCTTCAAAGCACGATGGCGGGGCGTTTGGCCTTGGGCTGGCTTTTGGGCCTGTGGCGGCTTTATGTGGGGGATGCGCGGGCCATCTGCCGGGGCGACCGCGTTTTGGCGCGGCAATGGGCCTTGCATGTCCTGTTCACCTTGCCGATTTTCACAATCATTTGGGCGGCACCTGCGCTTAGCCTTGGGTCTTATATGGCCTTTGCGGTTTTGCCTTCGCTTATGCTACTTTCGGTGCGATCCTATATCGAACACCGCGTCGATGATGAGGCGAAGGGGCGATCCGTGATTGTGGAAAGCAACGCTTTTTGGCGGCTGTTGTTTTTAAACAATAATTTTCACGCTATTCACCATGAACACCCCAGCTTGCCTTGGTTAGACATTCCAAACCATTATAAAACGCATAAGCTTGACTGGCATCAAAAGGCGCAGGGCTATGTGTTTTCAGGTTACGGCGCGGTTTTGACGCGCTATAGTTTACACCTGCCACGCTGGTTTCAGCCCCCCGTTTACGAAAGCCATAATGACCAGCCCCAACCCTAATAAACTGTTGCAAGTGAAGTTAGATATGTATCTGGCTCCGCCGTCAGAGCTTGGGTTTCGCGCGATGGCCGCATTCATCTGTAATGATCTGGGGGATTATGCGGGGCTTTCGCCTGCCGCTAATCCTGCATTGCTTGCACAAAATGGGCGGCTGATTTTAGGCCATATCTGCGCCATCACCTTTGCACAGGCCAAGACAGGACTTTATCACTACCTAGGCGCGCTGTCACCGCGCGCGCCCGAAACCCCGCAGGGGCACTACCGTTCGGTGATCGTGGCGCATAAGAATAGCGCAATTCAATCTATGTCTGATATTGATCCTGCCCGCCATCAGATCGCGGTGAATGAAATCGGGTCTTTTTCGGGGCAAATCATTTTATCGCATATGCTTTTGAGCCATGGCGCATTGGCATTCCCGCATCAAACCTTAACAGGCGGGCACGCTCTATCTGCCAAAGCCGTGGCCGAAGGGCGGGCGGATCTGACCGCATTGGATGAAATCAGCTATGCGCTGATCAAGCGTAATGACCCGAAAACGGCTAAAAACCTGCGGGTCATTGGCCATAGCGCGCCGCATCCGGGCTTGGCTTTTGTAACATCGGAGCACACAGATACCGCGACCCTTGCGATTTTGCGCGCGCGGTTACTTGGGTTTTTTGAAACCCAAAGCGGGCAAGCGCTGGCGCAGGTGTTGGACATTCGCGGTGCCACCTATATTGACCCCGCCGCTTATAAACCGCTTTGCGATTTATAAGCTCTAAGAGCGAAAAGATCGGCTTCAACATCAATATCAATCAAGCGCTGCGGGTCAAAGGCAATCAGGCTTTCATCCCCAAACTCGCGCAAAAGCGCCCCCGCTCCTTGGTCACCGCTTAGGGCTAAAAGGGCGTAAAAATGCGCGCGCGAAAACCCCGCAGGCGGCATGCGTTTTGCGCCCATAACCGCGCAAGCGCCACCCAAACGGCGTGTCATATCCGACATTTGGACCAAATCAGCGCTTGTCACCAAAGGCATATCGGCCAGACTGACCACGATATGATCGGCCCCTAAATCGCGTGCCATTAGCACCCCCGCAATCAAGCTTTGCGATTGTGCGGCTGCGCCAAAAAGCGGTTTTACCACGCCAAATCCCTGAAATATGGGAATAAGTTCGGGGTTTGACAAAACAACCACACGCGCGTCAAAGGGCGCATCGCGCATTGCATTTGCGCTATAGGACGCCAATTCCTGCCCCCAAAGCGGCGCTAAAAGCTTGTCATCCGCGCCAAATCGGCGCGAAAGCCCTGCGGCCAGCGTGATGCCAACAATCACTCCGCATCCCCGCTTTGGGCTATGGCCAAAACCTCTGCTAGAACCAAAACCGCCAAAACATGCGGATCACGCGCCGAAGGGATGAGGCCAATGGGGCCATAAAGCCGCGCGGTTTGCGCCCTAATTGTGCCCGTTTCATGCAAGGCCTGATCACGGTTTTGGCGCGCCAAACGCGACCCCTGAGCGCCAATGTAAAAGGCTTTTGTTTGCAGGGCCGCGGCCAAAAACGGGGGTTCAAAATCATGGTCGTGAAAAAACAGCAAGATAGCGCAGCGCGCATCGATGCTTAGCGCATCAAAGGCCAAGGGCGGCGCGCTGAGCAATTGGGTTTGCACACCAAGTTCGCCTGCAATTTGCTCCGTTTCCGCGTCTGGTGTGACCAAAATACCTGCATAGCCGCAGGCTAAGGCGAAAAAACTTACCGCCTCGGGGCCCTTTCCAAAGGTTAAAAACCGCAGCGGCGGCAAATAGCGCAATTTTAAGATATCATCTTGGCGTTCAAAACTGCCCGCGATTTGATCGTTTGGGTCAAAGTGCCTCGAGCCTGTGCTCAAATCCAGGCAAAGCACCGCCGCTTGGCGGGCCAATAATTGCGCGGCCAGCGCTTTGATCGCAGCGCCGTTGGGCCTTGGCAAAAGCAAAATTTCAAGCCCGCCACCGCAAGGCAGCGTGATGTCAAAATAGGGTGATCCTTTGCCATATTTCAAAAGCCACACTTGACCATTTGCCAGCGCTTCTAACGCGTGGCGCGTGATATCATCTTCCACGCAGCCCGACGAAAGCGAGCCTTGCCGCTTGCCCAGCGCTGAAATGCTCATCAAAGCGCCAAAGGGGCGATAAGACGGGCCGTTGGCCCTCACCACAAAGGCCAAATCGCAGCCTTCTGCCCCCAGCGGTAAAAGCGCCAAAGGGTCGTCATAGGCCACAAGGGCAGTGTTTTGATCAAAGCCCATCTAACCGCCTTGCATGAAGGGCATAAGCACCACTTCGCTATCGGCTGAAATCGGCGTGAACCACGCCTCTTTATAAATGCGCCCGTCAATCGCAAGGGATACGCCGCGTTCAATTTGCGGCTGCATACCGGGGTAGTCGCGGATCAGCGCATCACAAAGTTCTTTAAAGGTCGCGGCTTGCACCTCGACCTTTTCTTGGTCATTGGCATATTGGCGCATGGTGCCCCAAAGCGTAACGGCGACCATATCTAGCCCTTTAAAATCGCTTGCAAAATACGCGGCGGCGACATGGGAAGCTGGCTTAATCGCTTGCCTATAGCGCGCGAAACAGCGTTTGATACGGCCCCCAAAGGCGGCACAATAGGTGTTTCTCCGACCCCGCGCACCCCGTAGGGATGGCCAGGATTTGGGATCTCTAAAATCACCGTGTCGATTCTGGGTAGATCCGAGGCCACGGGAATGCGATAATCCAGAAAGCCCGAATTTTGCAAACGCCCGTCTTTGCCGTAGATATATTCTTCATTCAAAGCCCAGCCAATGCCTTGCGCCGCCCCGCCCTGCATTTGCCCTTCAACATAAGAAGGGTGCACGGCGCGACCCGCATCTTGAAACACGGTGTAGCGTAGAATTTTGGTGGCCCCCGTTTCATGATCAACTTCTGCGTCGCATAAATGCACCCCAAAGCTTACGCCTGCCCCGTCAGCATTCACTTCAAAATGCCCCGCAATCGGCCCGCCCGTTTCAAAGGATACGGCCGCGATTTCAGCCAAGCTTAGGGGCGGAAATTTGCCCGCATTTTCGCCCGCAGGCACGGCCGCGCCGTCTTCCCAGGTGACGGCATCGGCATCGATGCCCCAGATTTGCGCGGCACGGCCGCACATTTTTTGAATGGCATCTTGCGCAGCTTTGATTGTGGCAAGCCCCACCGAAAAGGTCACGCGCGACCCATCGGTGATGTCATTATGCCCCAAAGACGCCGTGTCGGCGATAATGGTACGGATTTTTTCGTAAGGCACGCCCAATTCCTCGGCCGCCATCAGGCTGATCGATGCGCGCGAGCCACCGATATCAGGGTTGCCCTCGATCACGGAAATCGTGCCATCGGTGTTCACATTCAGCGACACGCAGGTGTTGCCGCCGAAGTTAAACCAAAAGCCCGCCGAAAGGCCGCGGCCTTGGTTTGGGCCCAAAGGCGCTTGGTAATGCGGATGGGCTTTTGCAGCTTCGAGCGTGGCAACCAAACCCACGTCATCAAATGTCGGGCCGTAGGATGATTTGGTGCCTTTGCGGGCGGCGTTTTTCAGCCGCACATCAATCGGGTCAAGGTTTAGGATCTGCGCCAGCTCGTCCACCACGCTTTCCACGGCATAAATCGCCATCGGCGCGCCTGGTGCGCGATAGGCGGCTTCTTTGGGGCGGTTTGTCAGCACATTCCAGCCCAAGGTTTCGACGGCCGCCATATCATAGGCCGCAAAAGCCGATTGCGCGCCCATGCTGACCGTTTCATTGGGGAAAGCCCCGCCTGAATAGCGCAATTCCGCGCGGCCCGCCGTGATGCGGCCATCGCGCGTCATGCCAATTTTCACGTCAATTGACGATGAAACCGTGGGCCCCGTTGCGCGAAACACCTCTGAGCGCGACATGACCAATTTCACAGGCCGCCCCGATTTACGCGACAGGGCTAAGGCCAAAGGTTCAATAAATACATTGGTTTTACCGCCAAAACCGCCCCCGATTTCTGAAGCTGTCACGCGAAGCTGGCTGCCCTCTAGCCCCAATAAAGCCGAGCAAATATCGCGCACATTATACTGGCCTTGGGTGCAGCACCAAAGCTCGGCCTTGCCGTCTGTGGTCATTTGCGCAAGGCAGGCATGGGGTTCTATATAGCCTTGGTGGGTGGCTGCGGTTTTGAAACTGCGGGTCACGATTTCATCAGCCAATGCAAAGCCCACGTCCAAATCGCCATGCCCGAATTGGCAGTGATAGGTCACATTTTGCGAAAAGCCTGCAGGCACGTTTTCAAGCGCGCGCCCTGATTGCACGATGGGCGCATCGGCGCGCATTGCGTCATCAACTTCGATCACATGGGGAAGTGCGCTATATTCGACTTTGATCAGTTTCAAAGCCTCTTGCGCGGCTTTTAGGGTTAGGGCGGCCACCGCGGCCACGGCATGGCCGTCATAAAGCACGCGGGTTGTGGCAAGGCAGTTTTCTTGAATATCGCGCAAAGACCCTTCGCTTTGCGCCACAAGATCAGCACCTGTGACCACGGCTTTCACACCGTCATGGGCCAGCGCGGCCGAAATATCGATCGATACAATCTGAGCATGGGCATGCGGGCTGCGCAAAACGGCGGCCATCAGCATGCCGGGGGCTACAGTGTCAGCACCGTAAAGCGCGCGACCCGTGACCTTGTCATCGCCATCAGGGCGTGCGGGCCTTGTGCCTACTTGTTTAAACTTGCGGATTTTTGAAACGTCATTCATCAAGCGGCCCTCATCTTTTCAGCGGCCGCCTGAACGGCGTTGATGATTTTATCGTAGCCCGTGCAGCGGCACAGATTGCCTGCAAGCCAAAAGCGCAGCTCGCTTTCGGTAGGCGAAGGGTTTTTATCCAAAAGCGCTTTGGCTGCGACCAAAATGCCTGGCGTGCAAATGCCGCATTGCAAAGCCGCGTGATCGATAAAGGTTTGCTGTAAAATATGCAGACCATCGCCCGAGGCCATGCCTTCGATCGTGCTGACTTCCGCCCCTTGGGTTTCCACAGCCAAGACCAAGCAAGAACAAACCAAGCGCCCATTCACCAAGACCGAACAGGCCCCGCAATCGCCAGTCCCGCAGCCTTCTTTGGTGCCCGTAAGCCCCAAACGGTTGCGCAGCACTTCAAGCAGTGTTTCATCGGGCTCGCAGGTGAATTCAACGCTATCGCCGTTTACTTTGGTGGCAATATGAGTGTTTTTCATGATCAGGCTCCTGCGCGGTCAAAGGCGATTTGGGCGGTGCGGCGGGCCAACACGCCCGCAACATGGGTGCGGTATTCAATAGTACCGCGTTTGTCATCAATTGGATTGCAAGCACCTGAGGCGGCTTTGGCGAGGGCTGCCATAGCGCTACCCTCAAGCTTGGTGCCTATAATGGCCTTGGCGCAATCTAAGTCTAGCAAAACGGTCGGCGCCACCGCGCCCAGCGCCACGCGGACGGCCGCGATCATGCCATCTGGCGCCAAAGTCACACTCACGGCGCAAGACACAACTGCAATGTCCATCTCAGAACGCGGCGTAAAGCGCAAATAAGCGTCACTACTTTTGAGTGGGCGGGCGGGCAGAAAAATCGATTTCACAAATTCGCCCTTGGTCAAAACTGTGCGACCGGGCGCGGTTGTAACACTTTCAGCCGCCACATCACGGCTTCCATTTGGCCCAACAAGGCGCACGATTGCCCCTGCCGCCACCAAACAAGGCACAGAATCTGCGGCGGGCGAGGCATTGCAAAGATTGCCCGCCAAAGTTGCACGCCCCTGCACTTGAGTAGAGCCGATCAGCTGAAATCCTTCGGCCAAGCCGGGCCACGCGGCGCAAAGGGCTTTATGTTCGCCCAATTCCGCACCAGAAACAGCTGCACCAATGCAAAAGCCACCCTCATGGGGCAATATATCTCGCATGCCAGGAATATGTTTCACATCAACGATCAAATCAGGCGCTATCATTTGGGATTTAAGCTGCACCAAAAGATCGGTTCCCCCTGACAAAATCCGTGATATTCCCGCTTCATTTGCCAAAAGTTCTGCGGCCTCAACAGCCGTTTGTGCGGCAACATAACGCATTTTTGTCCTTTCACGTTCCTAAAACCAAAGGTTTTGAGCTCTGAGACGAAGTTGACCACAAGCCACGCCCTCTAGCAAGAGGCCCCACAAGCCAAAAGTCAAAGAATAAAGATTTTTTGTAACTTCCTTAGGGCAACATCTTTCCTGGGTTAAAAATGCCTTTAGGATCAAAGGCTTTTTTGATCGCATTCATTTCAGTTAGGGCTTGGCCATGTTGGGCGTGCATATATTTCACTTTACCAAGCCCGATGCCATGCTCGCCCGAGATTGTACCCCCAAAGCTCAGCGCAAGAGCGCACAGATCATCGGAAAATTGCTGCACCTTTGCCACCTCATCTGGCGCAACAGGGTCAAAGCGCACCGCACAGTGGAAATTACCATCCCCAACATGGCCCACGATGGTCGCCACAAGGTCGCGGGTGCTACACATATCTTGAGCGCGGGTGACGGCTTTTGCCAAATGCGAGATGGGCACACAAATATCTGTGGCTAAAGTACGCTTGCCCGGCGCCAACATCCCCGAGGCTTGGTGCGCCGCATGACGCATTTTCCAAAGTGCAGCACGGTCTTCGCTTCGTTCAGCCCAAGAAAATCCCTGCGCTCCATTATCTTTGGCGATCTCGCCAAATTCCTTGGCCTGCTCCGCAACCCCTGAAAGCGAGCCGTGGAACTCGATGAAAAGATGCGGTTTTTCGGGCAGCTTTAGATTGGCGTAAAGGTTAAATCCACGAACCATCATTTCATCGACAAATTCAATACGCGCCATGGGAATACCTGACTGAATCGTCAAAATTACCGTTTGCACTGCTGCATCGACGCTTTCAAAGTTGCAGGTCGCTGCCGAGATAGCCTCGGGGATTCCTTGTAAGCGCAAGGTCAGCTCGGTGATAATGCCAAGCGTGCCCTCAGATCCCACCATCAAATGCGTCAGATCATATCCGGTAGAGGATTTGCGTGCAGCGGTACCGGTGCGAATAATACGCCCGTCGGCCATCACCACCTCGAGCGCTAGGACATTCTCGCGCATGGTGCCGTAGCGCACCGCAGTCGTGCCCGAGGCTCGGGTGGCCGCCATGCCCCCTAGGCTGGCATTGGCCCCCGGATCTACTGGAAAGAATAGCCCATGATCGCGCAAATGCTCGTTGAGTGTTTCACGCGTGCATCCCGGTTGCACCACCACATTCAAATCTGGCCCGCGCACTTCCAACACTTGCGCCATCTGCACCATATCGAGCGCGATACCGCCTAACACCGGCAGATGCTGGCCCTCAAGCGACGTGCCAGCCCCATAAGCCACAATCGGGCAGCCATGACGCAAGCATATTTGCACGACTTGCGACACTTCAGCACTTGAGGTGGGGAAAGCCACCGCATCTGGTAGATATTGGGGAAAATAGGCTTCATTTTGTCCATGGCCCACGCGTGAAGATGGGCTTATTTGTAAACGATCTTTCAGCAGTGCCTCAAGGTCTTTTATAGCGCAAGCAATCGACATGGCATTCCCGTTTCTGGTCTATCGCCGACCCATTAGGTTTGCCCCTGTTCAAAGTCTGCAACATGACTTTGTATCATGGCTTGCGATAAGGTTTGATTAGTATAGATTTTGAAAAGGCCTTCAAGCGCGAACGGCACTTTTAGCCCTTTGGGCCCCTCTTTTGCAAAGGACTAAAAAATGAGCACGAAACCCGTCATCGGCTTTATCGGACTTGGCTTTATGGGGCACGGCATGGCGGTCAATATCCGCAAAGCGGGCTATGCGCTTTATGTCAAAGGCAACCGCAACCGTAGTCCTATCGATGATTTGATCGCCAAGGGCGCGATTGAGGTGACCTCGGGCGCGCAAATGGCCGAGATTTGCGATATTATCTTTATTTGCCTCTCAAACTCACCCCAGGTTGAGGCGATCATTCGCGGCCCAATGGGGATTTTGGAAGGGGCGAGGCCCGGTGTGATTGTGGTTGACACAAGTACCGCTGACCCCGCCTCGACGCAAAGTTTGGCGGCGGATTTGGCGAAGATGGACATGATAATGGCCGACGCACCCCTAGGGCGCACCCCAAAAGAGGCCGAAGCTGGCACGCTTGATGCGATGGTTGGTTGTGATGAGGCTACATTTGCCACGCTCAAACCAGTGATCGACTGTTGGGCCGCCAATATCAACCATATCGGCACCGTAGGATCGGCCCATCAGATGAAACTCTTGATGAACTTTATTGCCATGGGTTATGCCGCGCTTTATTCTGAAGCGGTGGTTTTGGGGGCCAAGGTAGGCATTGCGCCCCAGATGGTGGAAAAGGTCATCGGGTCTTCCAGGCTGAGCAACGGTTTTTTTGACACGTTCATGAAATATACCGTCGGACGTGACCGAGACGCCCATCGTTTCACCATGACGAACGCCGCCAAAGATGTGGGCTACGTGGCCAATATGGCGCAATCGGCAGGAGTTGTGAATATTATGGGCGCAGCCATCAACCAATATTTCACCCATGTCACCGCCACGGGTAAAGGCGATGATTTTGTGCCGATGCTGGCCGATCATTTGGGCGCATTAAATGGGGTTGATATAGCCCAAGAGGTCGCCACCGCAAACTCCCTCGCCGCCGCAAAATCAAAGGCCTAACGATGAGTTCGACACGCGCAGGAAAAAGATTTCGTTCGCAAGAATGGTTTGACAATCCCAACAACCCCGGAATGACCGCCCTTTATATCGAGCGCTATCAAAACCAAGGTTATACGCGGGGCGAATTGCAATCAGAGCGACCCATCATCGGCATTGCCCAAACCGGATCTGACTTGGCCCCTTGCAATAAGATCCATCTTTTCTTGGTTGACCGCATCAAAGCAGGCATCCGTGATGCGGGCGGTGTGCCGATGGAATTTCCCGTGCATCCTATCTTTGAAAATGCCAAACGTCCCACCGCAGCGCTGGACCGCAATCTGACCTATCTGGGTCTGGTCGAGGTGCTGCACGGCTATCCTCTGGATGGGGTGGTTTTAACCACGGGCTGCGACAAGACCACGCCCGCGCTTTTGATGGGGGCCGCCACCGTCGATTTGCCTGCCATTGCACTGAACGGCGGGCCGATGCTTGACGGTTGGTATAAGGGCAAACGCGCGGGCTCTGGTACGATTATTTGGGAAAGCAGGCGCCTTTTGGCCGAAGGTTTGATTGATTATGACATGTTCATGGACCGCGTGTGCGCCTCTGCCCCGTCTCTTGGGCATTGCAACTCAATGGGCACTGCCAGCACAATGAACGCCATAGCCGAAGCTTTGGGCATGAGCTTGACAGGCAATGCCGCCATCCCCGCTCCCTTTCGTGAGCGCATGGCCATGGCCTATGAGACGGGCAAACGCATCGTTGAAATGGTTTATGAGGATTTAAAACCCTCGGACATTATGACGCGGCAGGCGTTTGAAAATGCGATTGTGACCTGTTCTGCGATCGGCGGATCGACCAATGCGCCACCGCATGTGCAAGCCATTGCCCGCCATGTGGGCGTGGAGCTTAATATTCGAGATTGGGAAACCGTTGGCTTTGATGTGCCGCTTTTGGTGAATATGCAGCCTGCGGGCACATATCTGAGTGAAAGTTTCTTTCGTGCAGGCGGCGTGCCTGCCGTGATGGCCGAGTTGGTCAAAGCGGGTTTGATCCACCAAAAGGTCATGACCGCCACAGGCAAAACTATGGGCGAAAATTTACAAGAACACCAAAGCCTTGATCTTGATGTGATCAAAAGTTGCGCTGAGCCGATGCGTGCGCAGGCGGGCTTTATGGTTCTGTCAGGCAATCTGTTTGACTCAGCACTGATGAAAACCAGCGTGATTTCGCCAGAGTTTGAGGAAAAATTCCTGTTGCACCCTAAAGCTTTAGGCATTTATGAGGCGCGCGCCGTGGTTTTTGAAGGGCCCGAAGATTATCACGCCCGCATCAATGATCCCGCCCTTCAGATTGACGAGGCGACAATGCTGTTTATTCGTGGCGTGGGCTGCGTGGGATATCCGGGCTCGGCGGAGGTGGTAAATATGCAGCCCCCCGATGCGTTACTGCGCCAAGGGGTGTCTCATTTGCCAACAGTAGGCGACGGGCGTCAGTCTGGCACCTCGGAAAGCCCATCGATCCTAAATGCCAGCCCCGAAGCGGCGGTGGGCGGCGGCTTGGCATTTTTGAAAACGGGTGATCGGGTACGTTTAGATCTGAACGCACGCAGTCTAAATGCTTTGGTTGACGACAGCGAATGGCGCGCACGCGAAGCTGCTTGGGTGCCCCCGACTTTTACAAATCAAACACCCTGGCAAGAGCTATACCGCACACATGTGGGTCAACTGGCTCAAGGCGGCTGTTTAGAGATGGAAACGGCCTATCACAAAATCGGCAAAAATCTACCCCGCGACAATCATTAGGAACATTATGAAAACCATTATCATCACAGGTGCCGGCCGCGGCATTGGCCGAGCGACCGCTTTAGCCTTCTTGGACGCAGGCTGGGCAGTTGGCCTTATTGGGCGCGATGTGCCCGCGCTAGAAGAAACTGCTAAAGGATATGAGGGGGCCTTAGTTCTGGGCTGCGATGTATCGGAGGAACAGGCGGTCGACCGAGCCTTTGGAGCCGCTTGTGACCGATGGGGACATTTGGATGCGCTCTTTAATAATGCCGGCATTATGTTGAAGGGCGCTTTGATTGATGAGATAGCGGTCCAAGACTGGCGGGACTTAATTGATATTAATTTGACAGGCTCTTTCATTTGTGCGCGCGCTGCCTTTCGCCAGATGCGAAAGCAATTACCTCAAGGGGGACGTATTATCAATAATGGTTCAATCTCTGCGCATGCGCCACGTTGGGGTTCGGTCGCTTATACCGCGTCAAAACATGCGATCACGGGCCTGACAAAAACCCTGTCGCTTGACGGTCGCCCCTTTGATATTGCCTGCAGCCAGATCGATATAGGCAATGCGCTGACTGACATGGCGCGCACCATGACCACAGGAATGCCACAAGCTGATGGTTCGATGAAGGTAGAAGCAGTGATGGATGTAGCCCATGTAGCCCAAGCGGTGCTTCATATGGCCAGCTTGCCCCTTGAGGTAAATGTTCAGTTTATGAACATCATGGCTACCAAAATGCCCTTTGTTGGGCGCGGATAAACCCATGGCGGTTATACATACCCAAACTCCGAGGGTTTTGGATAGTGCTTCTCAATCAAAAGCTAAAGTCAAAACCGGCAATTAGGATGCCCAAATCTGTACAGCACCTAACCTATTACACTATAAAAGGCAGCTATTCTCTTTTGGATTACTATACTTGATCCTCGTCTTCTTAACTATAAGACTTGACCAATTCTTTGAGGTGAAATCACTGGTGCTAATCTACAGCGATTGAGCTGAATAGGTGGAAAAGCAGAACATGAAGCATATCCGCGGCGCTCCATTTAATCTACAAACCCGAGGCAAGATCGAGCGTTGATACCAAACCGTGAAAAACAGCTTTCTACTGAAAAACTACTATCTGCCTGGCCATCTCGCACGTCAGATTGCGGCCTTCGTCGATTACTACAAACCACCAGTACCGCGAGAGCGCGATAACGCCCAACAACCGACACCTACTTCGGACGCGACAAAGCCGTTCTGAGAGCGAGGGGAAAATCAAGGCACAGACAATATGGAAGCGCCGCTTGCAACATCAAAAATAAGCTGCATAATAAATGACACCAACGAAGGAGAGCCTGCAATTTTCAAACAATTCTAATGTTCAACATTATATAGCGACGTACAATCATCGAAAAGTAGATGAAGCACTACAACAAAAAGAAATCACACAGTTCATTGAACGCCTCCTCGGTGCCAGACATCATCATCCCAGCTTACCCTAGATTAAGTATGCACTATCAATCATTCTCAACAAGTAAAGTGGGGCAAATTAGATCAAAAAACCAGCCATTATAATTACTTCATGCAATGAGCCACACAGAATTTAGACCAAGGGGTTTTCTATGCCAAATGATTTGATAACACTTTCAATTTGTATCCCGACGTTTAATAGATCTAGGTACCTCAATACACTTCTTCAGGATATATCAGAAAACTTTAAGATTTTTCCTTTTCAATACGAAATAATCATTTCAAGCAATGCATCTACCGACGACACTGATGAAGTCGTTCATAATTGGTTAAATAAGCTCCCAATAGTTTATATTAAACAAGAAACAAACATTGGGTCGGCTGCGAGTTTAAATGATGCGTATTCGCATGCTCGGGGTACATTTTCAATATATTTAGCCGATGATGATTTTCTTGAAGTGCCCCCTTTGATCGAGGCTCTCATTAATTTCCTTGGTGTCCGTCGTCAGGGTTTTTGGCACCAATGGGGGCTTAAACTAAGAGAGA
>ERZ889078.2356-NODE-2356-length-13548-cov-19.057067_pt1 | contig 13548 bp, 11 predicted proteins | sample MGYA00521266_ERZ889078 | MGnify/ENA primary metagenome ERZ889078 (study PRJEB32303, sample SAMEA104408618) | aquatic metagenome | biome: Brackish water; feature: Pelagic; material: water | place: Baltic Sea | collected 2014-06-16T06:34:00 | depth 76,534 m ...
TTTCATTCACCAGGTCGGCCCATGCATTCATAAGCCGCTTGAACGGCCCGATCTCCGATGAAAAATGGCCTGTCTGGGAAACCGTGGCCCCGATGTGAATGGCGTCGGGTGCACCGATTGCGGCAAGTGGAATTCCAATAAACATGACTGAAATCAGACAAATAAACAGGGTTTTCTTCTTCATAACATCCTCCTATGATTTGGGGTTAGTCCCATATTTCCAAAAAACCTGTCACAAACAACACCATCTGTAGTGGTACAAAGGGTGCAGTTGTCAGTTGTCAGGGTGCAGGATGAAATTCGAATTGCCTATCTGAACACTGCCCCCTGACAACTGCACCCTTGCCCTTATTTATCACGAATGAGGCGTTTGGCCTTCAGTTCAAACCGGGGGAGTTCTCCTACTTCGGCAACTTCCACCTCCGGTGTAAATGTGATCCTGTATTTGAACTCTTCCATGAACTGATCAAGTGCTTTTTGCATCTCTTTTGAAGACACATGGCTTGATGCCGGTTCCACGCGGATTTTGAGGCGTTTCCCGCTCCCCACTGCAGGGACGATAATCTGATATTCATTGGAGAAACAGTCCACCTTACGAATAACATTTTCTATGGCGGATGGAAACACATTGACGCCGGCGAACTGAAACATATCGTCGGAACGACCCAGTATGCCGCCGTCCAACCTCAAAAATGTTCTGCCGCATTCACAGGTTTCACGGTTGAATTTTACCAGATCCTTAATGCGGTAACGGATCAGAGGCATGGTTTCCGTGCACAGGTTGGAGAGAACCAGCTCCCCCACTTGGCCTTCTTCCACCGGCTCCAGGGTATCCGGATCCAGGCATTCCGCATAAAACATGTTTTCGTTCACATGGGTTCCCTTTTGAAAGATGCACTCGAAACCAAAATTGGAGATTTCACTGGAACCGATATCATCATAGCATTTGGCACCCCAAATGTCTTCTATGGCTTGTTTTGTGGCTTTTACGTTGGCGCCCGGTTCTCCAGCCGCGACCACCACCGAAATCTGAGAGTCCGCCAGGGAAACGCCCATTTTATCGGCCACCTCACCCAGATGAAGCAGATAAGTGGGGGTGCCACAGACAACAGTAGCGCCCCAGTCAAAAATGTTTCTCACCCGGTCTTTTGAGGACTGGGCGCCTCCCGGGACAATCATGACGCCGGCTTGCTCAAGAGCCGCCTGAAATCCCCACCACGCAATATAGAGTCCATAGCCGAACGGTACGTAAAGGATGTCGGAGGTTGTGATGCCATAAGCATACATGAAATGCATGAACTGTTCGTAGAAATGCTGGGTCCAGTCCTTTTTGTTGAGCATGACTTTGACCGGAATGCCGGTGGTTCCTGTTGTTTGAAAGACCCGGACCCCCTCCTCGGGCGGAACACACATGAAATCTCCCCAGGGCGGTTTTCTTTTCTGGCTTTCCCGCAGTTCTTCTTTCACCGTAAAGGGAACTTTTGAAATATCGGAAAGGGTCATGATATCAGATGGCTTAATGCCCGCATCGTCATATTTTTTTTGGTACATGGGGCTTTTTTCATACACGTAGGCCATACGTTCTTTGAATCGCGCAAGTTGCAGGCTTTCACGTTTTTCCCGAGGCATGGTTTCCAGCGCTTTATCCCAGTACCGCACCTGATTCATATGGATCTCCCTTCCATGTAATTTTCCTTCAGCCTACTTGATTTTACCCAGGCCCCTCAAAATTTTTTCCGGTGTGAAAGGTGTTGAAAAAAGCCTGACGCCAACGGCGTCGTATATGGCATTGGCGATGGCGGCCAGTATGGCGGATACATACCCTTCGCCCACTTCCTTAGTTCGATACGGTTTTCCAATACGGTACTTTTCCGTAATGATATCAATATATTCTGAATTGGCCATGTCGCGAATGGAGGGCATCCGGTAATCGAGCCAGCTGGGATTCAGGGTACGCCCTTCTTCCATCATGACCTCTTCCAGAAAGGCATGACCGAGCGCCATGGATATTTGTCCGTCAATCTGACCTTCCACCAGCATTGGATTAATGGGAAATCCGCAGTCATGGGCCGTTACGGCTTTCAGCAGTTTAACCTTTCCCGTCTCCGTATCCACCTCCACCTCGGCAGTCTGAGCGTCAAAGGCGTAATTTTCCGTCCATCGCCCCTTTGTGCTGGCCAGACTCGGGTGTGTCGGTTCGTCCCGCATGGTGCGCCAGTGCCCGTTTCCGATGATGGGGTCCCCCCGATGTTTCTGAATACTCAGGGCCACCAGATGAGCGTATGACAGGGAACGGTCCGGTGAACCCTTTACATGGACACGCTTATCTTTGACCACCAGGTCCCGTGTGTCGGCTTCCAGCTCCCGGGCGGCAAGCGCCTTTAACTTTTCCCGTACATCACCCGCCGCCACGCGGGCCGCATTGCCACATACATAGGCATTGCCGCTGATCCAGCTTCCGATATCCACGGGGGTGGTTTCCGTGTCCGCAGCCACCACCTGAATCTCTTCCATGGGGATCTTGAGCTCTTCCGCCACAATCTGGGAGAGGATGGTTTCAGCCCCCTGGCCGATATCCATGGCGCCCGTGAGCAGGGTGACACTCCCGTCATCGTTCATTTTCACCAGAACCGAAGAGCTGTTGGGGTATATGAGAGACCCCCCGAAATAGGAACTGACCCCCACCCCGATGCCCTTTCGGAATCGTCCCGATTTTCCCTGTTTGCTTCCAAATTTATTCTTAAAATCCGTGTGCTTTGCAATATCTAAAAGACAATCCTTGAGACCGCAGTTGTGTACATTGTCACCGTTGGGCAGCATTTCACCGGATTCCCTGGCATTTTTGAGCCGGATCTCCATGGGATCCAGGCCCAGTTCTTCCGCGATCATGTCCAGTTGAGACTCCACCGCGAACCGCAGCTGGGGGGCGCCGTGACCCCGTTGGGGTGTTCGGATGGGGTTGTTGGTATAAACCGAGTAACCATCATATTTCAGGTTGGGCACTCGATAAGGGGCCATGGTAAATCCCCAGGCCAGGAAAATCACCACCACGCCGCTACCCCGGTATGCGCCCGAATTGTTAATGGTTTTGAGCTGCTGCGCCACGATGGTGCCGTCTTTTTTGACACCGGTTTTGACCGTTACAATCAACGGTTGTCCGTGACGGTAGGCGGTGAATATTTCTTCGCGGGTTGCAATAATTTCAACGGGCCGGGATGTTTTCATGGATAGAAGCGCTGCACAGAATTCATGGGAAAACAGGTCAATTTTCCCCCCGAAAGCGCCGCCCACATAGGCTTTTTTGACCCTTACCGACGACTGGGGAAGCCCCAAGGTTTTGGCCAACTTGGCCCGTTTGATAAAAGGACCCTGGCTTGATGTCCATACATTCAATTTCCCGTCTGATTCAAAGCTGGCCACGGTGGCCTGTGGTTCCAGATACCCATGGGTCCTGAGATGACTTTCAAATCGGTCTTCACGTATATAGTCCGCTTCCTTGAATCCCGCCTCAACATCTCCCCAGACCGAAGTGGTTTTGCCACCGATATTTGAAAGTCCCTCATTCACCTTTGGGTGCGTCGGATGGATTTCAGGTGCCCCCGATAGCATGGCTTCTTCGGGATCAAAAACCGCGGGTAGCACCTCATATTCTACTTCTATAAGGTCGAGTGCTTCATCCGCAGCGTATCGATCCGTTGCGGCTACCGCCGCCACTTCCTCACCCACAAACCGGACCTTGTCCATGGCCAGTGGATATTGATCCGCCGGATAGCGGGGTGTTTCCACAAACCCGTGTTTGATGCCCAGGGTATCTTTGGCTGTAATAATCGATTTGACCCCCGGTACCTGCAAAGCCCGCCTTGTGTCGATATTGAGGATCCGCGCGTGGGCATGGGGGCTTCTGAGGATTCTGCCGACCAGTTTCCCCCTCAGTTGTATGTCAACCGAATAGATGGCTTTTCCCGTCACCTTCTCAGGGCCGTCTTTTCGGAGTATCCGTTTTCCCACATAATCCAGGTCACCCATTTTCTGCGCTCCTTAACTTTTTTCCGGGTATGATTTGGCCGCGTGTTGAACCGATTCCATGATTTTGTTGTACCCGGTACAGCGGCATAGATGCCCTTCCAGGCTTTCCATGATATCTTCTTCATTGGGGTCGGGATTTCTTTTGAGCAGTGCTGTTGATGCCATCACCATTCCGGGGGTGCAGAAACCGCACTGAACGGCGCCTTTTTCAAGAAATGCCTCCTGGACCGGCGTCATGCGGCCTTCCAGGGATTGTCCTTCAATGGTTTCAATTTGCTTGTTTTCACAATCAAGTGCCAGCAGCAGGCAGGCAAGAACCGGTTCACCTTCCAACAATACGGTGCAGGATCCGCACTCGCCGGTACCGCACCCTTCCTTGGTCCCCGTGAGCCCCAGACGGTTTCGTAATACTTCCAGTAATGTTTCCTGACACGCCACTGCCAGTTCATAACTCTCTCCGTTTATGGAGAGTTCAAGGAGTTGTTTTTGATTTGTGGACATATCTTTTTCTCCACTATTTCAGGTTGCGCCGATGATAGCGTTTGTGGCATCCGTGAGGGCCGTTTTGGCCTGGCTTTTGAGGCACTCCGTCAGATATCCCTTTGTATATCCATGATGGGGGACGATTTTCATATTTTCTGTGATTTTCCGGGAAGCGGCGGTTATGATATCATCCGTCAAGTCTTTACCTTCTAAGAAAGTCTCCGCTTCCGGCGCCCGCTGGGGCCACCCGGAGATCGCTCCAACCGTAATCCTTGCCCCTTTACAGGTGTGCAGATCCTTTTCAGTTTCCACGAAAACCCCGATGTTTACCCCGGCAAATTCCATACCACCCCGCATGGTGAATTTGGCAAAGCCGCTGCCGGAAGTCCCCTCATTTTTGGGGATAATGATTTTTGTAACGATTTCATCCGCCTTTAATGAGATGGGTTTGAGGGGGTCATGGGTATAGAGTTTATGAATTTCAATCTGCCTTACACCCCCACTACCCACAATGTTAATGCTTGCATCGAGACAGAAAAGTGCGGGGGCCAGATCCGACATGAAGACCGCCCAGCACTTGTTCCCTTTAGGGATAAAATAACATTGTTCACCCCCCCGTTTGAAACAGGGCTCTCTGAACTGAAACGTATGTTTCTGGTTGAAATAGAGGCACCGGGTTTCCTGACAGAGATTTCCGCCCAGCGTCCCCATGTTCCTGATTTCACGGGTGGCCACCCTGCCGGCTGCCATGGCCAGAAGAGGGGCTTTTTCCTGAATTTCCGGAGAAGAATTGATGGCTGTCAGCGACATTTTTGCATCCAGAATCAGCATGCCCTCCGGGGTTACCCGGGGCCGAGAAATCTTTGAGCCTTTCAGGCTTATGATGAATTCAGGGGAACAAAGGCCGTATTTCATTCTGGGGAAAAGTTCGGTCCCCCCTGCCACAAGACGACTCTCTTTTCGTACCTTCAGCAGTGTGGCCGCTTCTTCGGGTGATTCAGGCCTTTCAATCATAAACTTGGGCAGATACATTTTGTTACCTCTGTATGCTTAATGATATTTCTAAGGCGGGCTATGCCCGCAACCCAAAATTCTGACATGACTCAGAGTCGCCTCTTTTGTAAAATAGATGGAGCAATCAAACACCATCCAAAAACAAAAGAGGTGACCCATGAAAAAACTTATAGAAAGGTTTTCTGATCTCGTCAAGGGTAGCATTACTGGTTTTGATCGAATCGTTTTTAAAGGATTCATTCTTCCCCTGATGTCGGCTAAGGGCGCAATGCGGTTTTGTGGATACAACAATATCCTCAATAAAGATTATAAGAAATGGATGATGGAACAGAGCAAGTGCTTGATTGAAGCCGCGAATCAATATGGCAAAGACAATTGCGGACAAGGCATTATCCCAATTTCCACATGGCGTATTCGAAAAGAAGCGCTGGCTCATAAACGACAAATAGATGAAAAAATTGAAAATGGACTTATCGGTATTTGGTCCTGTCTGGAGTCGGCTTCCTCTTATCGTGCCCGGTATAGTGAAAGATGCGGATATCCTCAGCTTCGAAATTATCAAACACGTTGTAAACACCTATATTTTTATTTTGATCATAATGAGTACGGGTTCATGAATATACGTTTGCAAACCTGGTTTCCATATCATATCCAAATATGTTTGAACGGTCGTGAATGGCTCCGGCGTTGTCTTGAACAGCAGGATATCGACTTTTTGGCCAAGGGCAATAAGTTTCTTCATATATCCGACTATCAAGAAGCACAAGTTCTGCTAAACAAGCAACTGGACGTCCGTTTTGCAAAAATGCTCGATGGGTTTGTTCCCATTGTTTTTCCCATGATACAAGACGTCCTGGGATCTCACCTTTCTTATTATTGGACCATGTGGCAGAGCGAATGGGCCGCCGATTTAATTTTCCCTTCACCCAAGGAATTGAATCCAATTATGGATTCCCTGCTTCGACACGCTCACATGACCGGAACAAGCACCAACGTATTGCGTTATCTGGATCGGCCCATTACCTTGGCTGGCAAACCTGATGGTCGAACAAAGGATGAAGTCTTGACACGTGTGACTGATTTCAATGATGGTATTCGTGTTCGTCATTGGGTTGATAAGAATAGCACCAAAATTTACAACGAGCAAAATGTATTGCGCGTGGAAACGACAATAAATGATCCCGGAAAATTTCAAGTGTTTCGGCATAAGAAAGATCAGTCTCTCGATGAACCGAAGTCACGTCGTCCGATAAGAAAAGGGGTTATGGACATTCCTTTGCGGGCGAAAATTTCTCAGCAGGTCAACGATCGTTTTATGGATGATCTTTCAATGTTGCACGACGAAACACCGGCGAATAGACTTATCGAAGAAATTACATGCCGTCAAAAGAAATATGGCCGAATATTCCGTGCACTGGACCCGACCGGTAAGGATCGTGAATTACTCCAGTCCCTATGTGATCCAAAATTCAGAATCTCAGGGTTAACAAATAAAATGCTGTGTGAAAGCCTCTCTGATACAAATTTCGGATCGGGTCGTACACAAAAACAACTTTCCGCGAAAATCAGCCGACATCTCCGATTGCTTCGGGCTCATGGAATTATCCGAAAACTTCCAAAGCAAAACAGATATCAGATGACACTCAAAGGGGTAAAGTTGACGAACATACTGAACGCCTTTTTGGCCGCATCAACCGAACAACTTCCTGAAATGGCAGCATAATTTTCTTGTTTTTTGTGACAGAACACTAGGGAATAAGGTACTAACAACCGCATTGCGTTCGCCCTCCCTACGGTCGGGCTAGGACCTCGCTGTCACTCGGCCTCTCATGCGGAACGTTATCATCCAAAAGCAAAAAAAACCGATCTTTTGACAACTTATTTTTACCAGCCCTTTCCACTTTCCACTATTGACAGTCTCCGGCCATGAGGGCCAGGCTCTCCGGATCGTATTGGGCCAGGATGCCCTTCAGCTTTTCGCTTATTTCGCCCAAAGCGCTGTCCCCGTGGATCGGTTCAGGGCGGAAGGCGTCATTTTGAAAGGCCGGGATGGCGATTGTTAACGCGTGAATTGTTTTCTTGACATTTTGCCGTCATCACCTTACGAATAAGTAAGACAAAATGGAAAAGTAAGGAGGATGCCATGGCGCTGGCAACGCTCACCACCAAAGGACAGGTTACCATTCCAAAAATAATAAGAGATGCTCTGAAATTGGCCGCAGGTGACAAAATCGAGATTATCGTTACGGATAAAAGAGAGGCCGTCATCAGACCGGTTTCCAAGAAAGTGGATGATATTTTCCGCAAATTGCATAAACCCGGCAGAAAAGCCGCATCCCTTGAAGCCATGGACGATGCCGTTCGAAATCGGATGAAGGATAAATTCAAATGAAAGCCGTTGATACGAATATCCTGATCCGGTTCTTGACCGGCGACGACGAGGGGCAAGCCAAGAAAGTCTATGCCATTTTTAAGAAAGCTGAATCCGAAAAAAAAGAGTTGTTTGTGCCGGTGCTCGTGATTTTAGAAGCGATTTGGGTCTTGGCATCCGTCTATGAGATCTCCAGAACGGAAATTTTAGATTCCATCGGCGACCTTTTGCTGATGCCTATTCTAAAATTTGATCAGCAGTCGGCTTTACAGCAATTCGTGCATTTTGCACAAGGAAATGAATATGATCTTTCCGATCTGTTGATTGCCCATTCCGCCAAAGCAAATGGTTGCGATGCGGTTATCACTTTTGACAAGAAAGCTTCGAAATACAATTTATTCGAACTCGCAACATGAGATGGCAACATAAGCAACATAACGTACTTCAGATTATAAGTTTATATGCCACTCAACGCTTTTTGAGTAACTTATAATCTGACGAACGCCTCCTAGATCATTAGCATCGCACTGTACCAGGGAAACTGCACACAAACCTGATAGGCGGAATAATAAAATAATGAGGTCAAAATGATGGGACCAAAAAACATTGCTGTTGGTGGCGCGAATGGGGTTCTGGTTGAGCAACTTAGTAAGATGGGTAATCGGCACGGTCTTATCGCCGGAGCAACCGGCACCGGTAAAACTGTTACTTTGCAGATCTTGGCGGAAAGTTTTTCTCGTTTGGGTGTCCCCGTTTTCGCCGCTGACATCAAAGGCGATCTCTCCGGTCTGGGAAGTGCCGGTTCTCCGCATCCGAAGATTGAGGAGCGATTGCTGAATATCCCGCTGGAAAACTACCAGCAGCGTCCGTATCCTGTGGTATTTTGGGATATCTTTGGCAAAAACGGTCATCCCATACGATCAACCATTTCGGAAATGGGGCCATTACTATTGTCAAATCTTTTTGATTTGAATGATACTCAGTCCGGTATTTTGTATGGCTGCTTCAAAATAGCGGATGATCAAGGACTTTTACTCTTGGACTTGAAAGACCTACGTTCCATGTTGACGTGGATGGGTCACAACGCAAATGAACTGCGAGGTGAGTACGGAAACATTTCCAGTTCCAGTATCGGCGCGATTCAACGAAGGTTGCTCGTTCTGGAAGAACAAGGCGCTGAGCACTTTTTTGGCGAGCCTGCCGTAAAGCTTAAAGACCTCATGCAAGTCGATTTTTCAGGTAATGGGGTCATCAGTGTTTTTGATGCCACAAAATTGATGGGTCAATCACCGAGAGTCTATTCTTCTTTTTTGCTTTGGTTACTCTCCGAACTATTTGAACAACTTCCGGAAGTTGGTGATCTCGATAAACCAAAATTTGTATTGTTTTTAGATGAAGCCCATCTGTTGTTTGACCAGGCTCCAAGAATACTTGTCGAAAAGATAGAGCAAGTGGTGCGATTAGTTCGTTCCAAAGGCGTAGGCGTCTATTTCATTACCCAAAGTCCTCTGGATATTCCCGAGGACATCCTCGGCCAGCTGGGACTTAAAATCCAACATGCCCTGAGAGCTTTTACACCGAAGGACATGAAAATCATAAAGAGCGTATCTCAATCTTTCCCTCCCAATCCGGAGTTCGATACCGAGACTTTGATTACGGCCCTTGGCGTGGGTGAGGCGCTGGTTTCCGTGTTGGATGACAAAGGGAGACCTCTTCCTGTTCAACACACCTTAATTCGTCCTCCTGAATCTCGTATCGGTCCTCTTTCTCTGGAAGAGCGTCAGGACCGAATCGAGCGTTCACCATTCAGCGGTCGCTACGATAATTTCATGGACCGAGAATCTGCATACGAAATATTAAAAGATAGAGCCAAAGAGATACAGGCTCAACTGGATGAAGTCGAAAGGCAGCAAACAAAAGAAAAATCCAAACCCACAAGCGGGAGAAGCAGACAGAGCATCGGCGAAGCTTTTATCAAAAGTATATCGCGTGCTATCGGTAGCCAGATCGGCCGACATATCGTTCGTGGGATCATGGGGTCCTTATTTGGTGGCCGTCGGTAAAAATCTTTCACAATCCCAAAAGTCCGCTTGTCAAGTGGCAAAAAAATAACAAAAGGAGCCGCCATGAACTTTCAGGAAATAAGTGAAAAAAGACGTGCCATCAATTTTTTCGACACAAACAAAGGTGTATCTGAAGCGCAGCTGACCCGTATGGTAGAATTGGCGGCGAATACTCCTTCCAGTTTCAATCTGCAGCCATGGAATCTGATGGTGCTTCGGAATCCGGAGGAAAAGGAAAAACTCAAATCCTTGGCTTGGGATCAGCCCAAGGTCGTTGAGGCACCTGTGGTTCTGATCGTTCTTGCGGACAAGAACGGCTGGAAGGAAGGCCATTCCACATTTGAAAAAAACTGGCAGGAAATGCTTAAATCCGGATCCATGAAGTTGGAACAGCGGGAATGGTTCTTAAATGCAACAAAATCCCTCTATGACTGGAGCCCTGATGCAAATCTGGCTTTTGCCGCAAAAAACACCGGTTTCTTTGCCATGAGCCTCATGTACGCAGCTACCAGTCAGGGGTTGGAAACACATCCCATGGACGGTTTTGATCATGAAGCCGTTCGAAAAGAGTTCAAAATCCCTGACAGCTACTGGATCCCTCTCTTACTGGCCGTTGGTTACAAAAAACCAGGTCTGAAGTTGCACCCGGCAAAATGGAGAAAGAAATACGATGAGATAGTGGTCTCGTTTTAAGCCTGGGGCATTTCATCCTTTCGTTTTTTTATTTTCAATAATTGTTCCTTTTTGTGCTCGCAATGATCTTACCGTCCAGGAGGATTCGCAATGGGTCAAAAACCAACCCCCACCTACGAAGAATTGGAAAAAAGGGTGAAGGCATTGGAAAACGAAGCCTTTGAGCGCAAGCGGGCAGAAGAAGCGCTACGGGAGAGCGAAGATAAATACCGAAACCTTGTGGAGGAGAGCTTCGATGGAATATTCATCCAGAGTGGGCCAATCATAATATTCGCAAACAAACGGCTAAACGAGATCTTGGGGTATGAAGAAGGGGGCTTAATAGGTCTAAATCACTGGGAAATTTATCATCCTGATTATCAGAGAATAACAAGAGAGCGGGCGCAAACTCGCTTGCGTGGCGAGGAAGTGGTGCCGCGGTACGAAGTCAAATTGCAGCGCAAAGATGGTTCTTGGTTTTACGGAGAGGTCAATGCTCGGCTAGTCACCCTCCCTTTCGATGAAGAGGATGGAATACAGGTCTGGGTCAAAGATATCCATGAGCGCAAGCAGGCTGAAGAAGCATTGAGGGAGAGCGAAGAGAGATACCGGACGGTATTGGAATCAAATCCCGATCCTTTGGTTGTGTATGATATGGAAGGCCGGGTACTCTATCTTAACCCTGCGTTCACGCGTGTTTTCGGCTGGGCGCTGGAGGAGCTGCAAGGGAAGAAATTGGATAATTTTGTGCCTGAAGAGAACTGGGCGGAAACCAGGATGATGATCAATAAAGTAACCGTATTAGGAGAACGCTTTTCCGGCACTGAGACTCGCCGCTTCACCCGAAATGGGACCATTCTTGATATCAATATCAGTGGTTCTTGTTACAGGGATCAGGAAGGAAACGTTGCCGCCAGCGTCATTAATTTACGGGATATCACCGCGCAAAAGAAACTGGAAGTCCAACTCCAGCAGGCCCAGAAGATGGAGGCCATCGGAACCCTTGCCAGCGGTGTCGCTCATGACTTTAACAACCTGCTCATGGCCATCCAGGGTCGCACCTCCATAATGTTGATGGATCGGAACACGTCCATCTCGGATTCTGAACATCTGAGAGGAATTGAGGGCTATGTTGAAAGCGCCGCCGACCTGACCAAGCAACTCCTGGGCTTTGCCATGGGGGGGAAATATGAAGTCAAACCGACCGATTTGAATGAACTTATTGAAAAGCAAAACCGAATGTTTGGCCGAACCAGGAAAGAGATCATCATAAAAAGCAAGTACCAGGAAAATCTTTGGTCCGTGGAAATTGACCCAGGTCAAATTGACCAGGTTCTTTTGAACCTTTATGTGAATGCCTGGCAGGCCATGCCGGGGGGCGGCGAGTTGTATTTGGAAACAGAGAATGTGACCCTCGATGACGCCGATGTAAAACCGTTTGTGACGGAACCCGGGAGGTATGTGAAAATATCCGTAACCGACACGGGGATCGGCATGGATAAGGCAACCCGGAAAAGGATATTTGATCCTTTTTTTACTACCAAAGGGATGGGCCGGGGTACCGGCCTGGGATTGGCATCGGCATATGGTATCATCAAAAATCACGCTGGTGTCATTACTGTTTACAGCGAAAAAGATAAAGGATCCATTTTTAATATCTATCTGCCGGCCTCCCTAAAGGAAGTCATTGAGGAGAAGGAGCAGGTCGGAGACATATTAAAGGGGTCTGAGACTGTCCTTTTTGTAGACGACGAGGACATGATCATTGAAGTCGCCGAAGAGATGTTGAAACGGTTGGGTTATCGGGTCTTAACAGCTGAAAGCGGGAAAGAAGCCATTAAAATTTATGAGGAGAACGGCCGACAGATCGATGTCGTGGTGTTGGATATGATTATGCCGGATATGGGTGGCGGGGACACCTATGACAAGATGAAAGACATAAACCCAAAGGTCAAAGTTCTCCTTTCCAGTGGATACAGCATCAATGGTCAAGCGACTGAGATTATGGATCGAGGTTGTAATGGTTTTATTCAGAAGCCCTTCAAAATGAAAGAATTTTCACAGAAGCTGCGGGGGATTTTGGATGGGGAATGAATGTCTGTAAATGCACGTACGGGAACGTTATGAACAAAAAAATCGCGGGTTTGATTTTCCTGCTGAATTGCCCGCTTTTTTTGGTTTTAGGTTTTCTTGAGTTTATTATCTGTAGATTCGATATCGATTGAGAACCCCACCAAATACTGCCCTCGGTAACGCCCTTCTTTCAAAAGTGTGATATGCCGGATCTCCGCTTTCATCTCTTTAGGCGAATCTTTGGGGTCTTCCGGATTATATTTCATTTGAAGCACCCGCCCCACCTTCAGGTATTCCAATGCCTTTGATCCGCTGTTTAAAAGAATGCCTATTCCCGAAGCTGATACATCCCGAACCCGGAATTGAAATATGGGGTCTTGTTTGCTGATGGAAAATTCGACGCTGGAGTATTGATCCGGAAGCGTCCGCGGTTCAGATCGATTTCTTGCTGCCTTTTTTTCAGATGTCTTCATGATGAAAGTCCGTTTAATGGGTTCCTAATGCAACAGGTCTGCCTTTTTCATACGTGACGGGTTTCAAGCCGGGCCTGAAAGTCTTGCATCCCGCAAAATTGTATTATACTATTCCGGCAGTTAACAGTCTAATCGGCATCCTATCATGTTTTGTTTTGGATTGCGACTTCATAACGCTTCATGTCTTATGGAAAACAGAATCCATAGGTTGTCGGCGCTGATGAAGAGGCTTTGCCCAGGAATGGCTTTTATTCAGATCTCCAAAAGAGGTTGAATGTGCGGATAACCCTTAAGCAGAACATCCTTTTCATGGTGGCTATCATTACTTTTTCCTCGCTTTTGGGATGCATACTGTTGATTCAGAACGCCCGGT
>ERZ889078.2358-NODE-2358-length-13545-cov-8.702817_pt1 | contig 13545 bp, 9 predicted proteins | sample MGYA00521266_ERZ889078 | MGnify/ENA primary metagenome ERZ889078 (study PRJEB32303, sample SAMEA104408618) | aquatic metagenome | biome: Brackish water; feature: Pelagic; material: water | place: Baltic Sea | collected 2014-06-16T06:34:00 | depth 76,534 m ...
CATCTGCTACTCTCAATGCAGCCCATCCAATCGTAGCCATACAAGCAGCGTACGCGCAAGATGAAATCAGTGTGGATGAAATGATACTCAATAAGGTTTACTCTTTTTTAGATCCCGATCTTCTCGATCCCCGCTTCCAAAGTCCCGGACGAGAGCTTCTGAAATGCGGGACGCCAGTGTTGATTGAATATGAACAGCTACAAAGTCAGCTGCAAGAATCGACAATTAGCATCATAGAAAACCTGCTCTTGCCTCAAGCAAGTGGTTTACGTGAAAATTATTTCAGCCCCGGCGGACATTTTGTTTTCAGCTTCAGCACAACAGGTACCAACGCTGTTCCAGCGGCTGACTCGGATAATAGTGGGATTCCGGATTATGTAGAATGGGCTGGTGAATATCTTGATTTTACCTGGGCTCAAGAAATTGATAGTGCAGGATTTGCCGGACCCAATCATGTGGGTGGTGATGGCTTGTACAATATCTCTTTTGAAAATATGGGCTCGTATGGCTACACCACAACCAGTGCTGTTGATGGGTCGGAGTTGACCCGAATAATATTAAATAACAATTTTATTGGCTTTGGTGCAAATCAAGATCCTGATGGTAATGTCAAAGGTGCGATGAAGGTGACTTGCGCTCATGAATTTAAACATGCAAGCCAACGCGTTCACTCAAATTGGTCTGAGGGCGGCTGGGTTGAACTTGATGCAACTTGGGCTGAAGAATTTGTGTATGACTATGTGAATGATTCCATGCTGAATTTTTTAGGATTTGAAGATCCATATTCCAATCCCCATTTTGGTTTGGATCATGGGGGCTCAGGATCATATGAAGACTATGCCTGGGAAGATTTTATCCACCAGAGATTTGGTGACAATTCCTATGTTTCAGCCCCAGTCATTCAATATTTCTGGAACTGGCGGCAGACCCACACCTCTCAAAATGTGATGGAGAGCTATTCACAGGCATTGGTCAATGCAGGCTCTTCCCTCTCTCAAGCGTTTGAAGAGTATGTCGTGTGGAATTTTTTTACGGGCTCAAGAGCTGTGATGAATTCTGGTGTTAGTCGATTCGGATATGATGATGCAGGGATACCAGGATATCCGACTGCAGTACTCGCCGCCACCCACAACAGCTATCCGGTGAACTCCAGCGTCTCAGGGATCGAAAACCTCGGGGCTAAAATGATTTATTTGAGCACAGCAGGAGAAGAGGGGTTGGAAATCAGCTTTAACGGTCAGGATGGCGTCCAAATGTCTGCCATGTGGGCAGTTCGCTCCACTTTCAATGCCGTTGACTGGGGATCCATCGATCTAGATGAAAACAATGATGGATCAATTGTTCTGGATGTTCGTATTGGAGCCATGGCAGCCCTCATCCCCGTGGTTACCCAAACCACAGGGAGTACTTACAGTGCTTCATATACAGTAGCGTCCATCGCTTTAACAGCCTGTGACCCCGGAGACATCAATGATGATTCACTGTTGGATATTTCTGATCTTGTGCGGCTGGTCGCTGTTATTCTGGGTATGGGTGTTCCACCCAGCGATGTTGAACTGTGTGCGGCTGACGTCAATGGCGACGAGCTAACTGGTGTACAGGATGTGGTGACGCTTGTACAGATTATCCTCCAATAAACCAATGCGCATTATTTTGAGAAGGTATCTATGAAAGAGAATCCAAAGGTCTCCTATCCCTTATATGAAAGCTTTAAGGATAAGTTGAAACCCAAGCGTAGCCAGGCCCAAATGGTACTCTCCAAAGTCAATGTTTTTTCAAGGTTATCATGGCAAGAGATAAAAATTATTGAAAATGCCATCCATATTCGCAATTATGCGCCTGGAGAACCCATTTTTAAGCAAGGAGATCCTGGCAGCGGAATGTATATCATCATAGAAGGTAGTGTCGGAATCTTTTTAGATATACCGAACCAATCACCGAAACAGTTATCGAAATTGGGCGATGGTGACTTTTTTGGGGAGATTGCTCTGCTTGATGAATCCCCACGAACTGCCGCCGCCACCTCTCTAGAAAACAGTACCATTATCGGTTTTTATCGGCCTGATCTAATGAATATTCTTAGAACAAAACCCGCACTGGGGGCTAAAGTCTTATTGGCCCTTTCTGAGGTACTTGCTGTTCGTCTTCGCAGTACCAATGGTGAGTTGGTAAAGATTACCCGACACCTGGAATCCCAGGAGGGGTCTGAGGATCATGAATAACAACCCTCCAATAGAGATTGCTCCACAGTCGCTTCGATTATTTCACCAGAGTCTCTTCAAGACTCTGGTTTATTTTTTCCTGTTAATTCTGGTTTTAGCCGGTGTATATAAAGCTTTCCCCCTGGTAATAGATGCACTGTTCTTTATCGTTATTGCAGCAATTATGACTGCAGTCTTTAACCCCATTGTTGATCGGCTGGAATCATCTGGAATAAAGCGGATCTATAGTACGCTTATGGTATTTGGTGGAATATTCGGTATCGTTGGCCTGGGGATAGTAAAAGGAATCCCTGCGCTCCTGATTGAGATCGGAAAAATCAGGGATGTGATCCAGCAAAACGCGACGACTGATTCTCTTGACACAATTATGAAATCAATTAATCTAAAAATTGCAGCAGTCGTACCTGGTTTTCAGCTGGATCCAGATATGATTTCCAGTCTTTCGGCACAATTTTTTGGGCAGCTAGGATCCATTTTAGCTGGAGCGCTTGATACGGTAGCAACGATTATCTTCATTCTTATCATCACCATGTTTTTCCTGGTTGATGGCACTCGAATGACCAAAAAACTTATTGGCATGGTTCCCAATCGATATTTTGAGATGTCTCTCAATATTTCTTACAAGACTAAAAAACAATTAACTAATTTTCTCAAAGGTCAGCTGTTGGCAGCGCTTGGGGTGGCCATTCAATCCATCATTGGATTAAATCTGTTGAATTGGCTTTTTGATGCAAATATCTCAGGCGTAATGCTAATTGGGTCAATCGCAGGTCTGGCAAATATGATACCTTTTGTGGGGCCATTTATGGGGATGATTCCAGCAATCATTGTGAGTTTGTTTAACAATCTGGGTGACCCGGTTGCCGCAACACACTTTTACTTTATTGTGCATATCATTGTCATGTTTCTCATCGTGCAGATGATCGACAATAATATCATTTCTCCCATCGTGGTTTCAGGATCAATGGATATGCACCCCCTAACAGTGATATTGCTTATTTTGGTTGGTTCAAAAATTGGTGTTTTGGGTATGTTTTTGGCCGTTCCAGCCTGGGGCATTTCAAAAGTAATTATTCAAGAGGTTTATCAGGGGCTTAAAGGGCACCACCTGATCTAGGTCCAGATTGGTTCATTTTTTTGGATATTCAATCCTCTCGATCACTCCGTCCCGTAAATATAACCACACTTCAACCTCTTTTGATTTCGGATAAATATATAGTTCATATTCACCCTCGTGAAATTTTCGTTGAGGTTGTCCTATATATCTGGCAATCAGAGAACCCTTCATCCCAATTCTAGGGACGAAATTTTCAGGGTCGAGACCGGCCACATCCTCAAGCAGATTATCAATTGCCATCCTTTTCAGGGGTGCGATTTGTTGCTCATCTGCATACTTCATGGCAGCCTCCAGATCCTTCAGGTGTTCGTCAACAACCTCTGACAGGATGGGATTGAGGAATTTAGCGTCCTGCATAGATTCATAAACCATTTGACGGTCTTCTTTTAGAATGCCTTCATTTGCATCATCAAGCTTGCCATCGCCGATTTTTTGTCGGAGCTTGTTTGTGATCATGCTGTACCTGTCAGTGAGTCCATCAGCCTGTTTTAACCAATATAAACTGCGCCCATACACACCTGACCCATAGAGTATTGTGGCACGAATTATATACGAGCGAGCCAATAGTACCTGTGCAATCTGATAGGTTGCAGGATCGCTCTTTAGAGCGAGGAGAATCATGTCTTCAGCTCGCTCATAATCCAGTACTTTGAGTGCCTCAGAGACCAAAATGAGGGCCCGGTCAGCAATCTCAATCTTCATCTCTCTGACGCCCCGTTCCACGTCCACACCGGGAGGGGTGTCACCTTGCTGGATAAGAGCAAATGCATTTTCAATTTTACCTTGAGATAAAATGGTTCGAACATCATGGTAATAGCGTGTCACCAGGGAATCTTCAACCATTTGTTTTTCGATGAGAATGGCTTTTTTGTTATGATGCGTGGGATTCAAGTTCAACAACTCCTGTTGCAGCTCGAGAGCCTTGGAGTAGCGTTTGGCTAAAAATGCATCGTGTGCCTTTTTAGCGGCATTTGGATAGCCGCCAAACATCAATCCGATACTAAAAGAGTATACAGGTTGACTAAGATTCAGATAAGTGATGGGAATGATCTCCCCTGGATTTACAGCTGAGAGATTTGATGCAGACATGTCGATCTCAAAGGCTTGATGATAATAATCCACATTCAAGCCGAAGGAAACCCTGGAGCTACCATCACCTTTAACCGTATATCCCACCCCAGTACCCACCTGCCAGGTGAGCCCGTTTGCATCAATCAAGCGATCCAATAGATTGTTTTCATAAAGTGTCAAGGTGGCGAAGCCAGTCCCCCCGCGAGCTTTTATATAGAGGTTGGGTCCAAGAGGGTATAGAACTTCATGGTTTAGATAAATATCAAATATTTTCGGCGCAAAGCGCATGGCCGAAAACTCGGCGCTACCATCAGTTAGATCGCGAGCCCATCCCTCTGGCAGGTCAGCGTTTTGGAAAATCTTCCAAGATCGAATACCCACCCCGCTAAAGACATCGATATTTGCCTGACGAATAAAATGAAATGGCCAGTTATACTTAATGAGCTGGAGATCATAGTTCTTTGAAATCGTCCCTAAAAATGGAATACTCAGAGAGGTCTGTGTTGAATCAAGGTGGTAAGTCACCCCGTTTCTATAATTAATTATCCCGAATCCAACAGTGAGATTAAGCAAGCCCAGCTTGAAGGGGTCACGGTAAGGAGTATAGCTGGCAAACAAAAGCTCTCCGAAATCTATGCTCACTTTCAGATCGGGGGTGTTCAATGAAATCGACTTAATAGGAGAAACTGGACCTGCTGAGCCATCACTCAAGCTCAGAGATTTGGACTGGTCAGTCAGGTCAAAATTTCGGATCGAATATCCCAGATCTAAGCCTAGACGAAGTCGTTTTCCTGGCCGTCCCAGGAGCGTATATTTCCAACCCAGCCCCAATTCAAACGCCAGGCCGCTGGATTCAAGAATTCGCACTCCGCTTGAATTGTTGTATAGGGTTAAATGACCAAGCCCTGTTCCCAAGCTGGCCATAAAGCTTCCACGACGACTGTAATTGTATTTAAAATGATGACTCAACATAAATGAGCGGATAGCCATGTTCATATGAAAACCACTCATGCCTACGCCATTCACTAAAAATGAAGCAGGGTATGAGCCTGGTAATTCCCGGTTTCCAATTTGATTTGTAAGTGTGTAGTCCAGGCTGGAATATGCATCCATGTTTGCTGATTCAAGAATGTGATCCAGCCATCGATAACGCAATAATTCCAACTCGAAACTAGCCAGAACGCCACGGAGGGTATCCTGATCAGTCCAACCAGGAGGGCTCGCTTCAATGAGCAGATTTTGAGTAGGAATCAGTGAGAAATATGAAATTCCGAATCTTAGACCTGGAAAAGGAATCAGATGTGGTTCATCAATTGGCACCTGCTGGCTGAATCCGAGAACTGATATGAACAGCCCAAGGGCTGCCATCCTTCTGTAAAAGTGGGTCATCATGTCGGTGAAATTAGCGTGGGGGGGCAAATAAAAAAGCCGAATCCGTAGATTCGGCTTTTACAGGTCAAGCCTTTGAGCTAATCCTTTGCGGGAGGGATCACCATGCTGCGGGTATAAATGTAGTCACCCGTCTTTTTCTTGTTCCCATTCCCGGCATTAAATGCGAAGTAAAAAGAGGATGCTGAGGCAGTACTATCTGGAGCTTGCCATTGAATTTTCCAGGTGGGAGACACTCCCTTTTTGGGGCCGTTGATTCCGGCAAGTGTATGGGTAAGATAGCTACGATCACTTTTTCCCAGATATGAAGCAGCATCTAGTAATTGAATATCTGCTCCTTCCGCGGGAGTAAGGATTCCGATTGAATTTCCATTTTTATCAGCAACTGTAGATTGAAAACCGAAGACCCTTGCATCGGCTTGTTCAATTTTTAGAGTGATTTCATAAATTTTATTTGCGGTGTAAACTTCAGGGAGCCCTTCAATGGTTATTTTGGCTTTATCCGAGTTTAGCTCGTTTTCACCATGACATTTACTGGTTTGACAAGTCCGGTCACCTTGGGCACCAGAAGACATTGGCGGTGCGCCCTTTTTCTTGGCTGATAGGCTGATAGACAACAGGAGCGTTAGAGTTATTATGGTAATAATGCGCATTGCAGTTTCCTTATCGTTTTAATTGTTTGGTGAGGAAATTAAATGTATCGAAACCAGATAAAACAAAAAACCCCACGGTTAAGTGGGGTTTTGAGTAGATTCTTTTGAAAGGTTTATTATTTCAAGCTCTTTTCAAGTTTTTCCATGTCTTTGAATTTTTGGGATTTTGTACCATAGTTGGCGTAATAAGCCATTTTCAGTTCATGGACGACATCCAGACTTTCAGGAGTCAGCTTATAAGCCATTTCCAAATATTTTTCAGCTTCTTTATATTTCTTCATGCGGCCAAAAGCCAGCCCAGCGTTGAAGAGACCATCAACTTCATTGGGAGATAGTTCGCCGACCTTAATGAATTCAGCAGCTGCTGCTTCCCACTTATCCTGTTGAAAATACAAAACGCCAAGATTGTAATGCAAGTCTGTATTACTGGGATCAACTCCGATGGCGTTCAAATAGGCTTCTGCAGCTTTCTCCTTTTCACCTTTCGCATCGTAAACAAATGCGATTTGCTTGATAGCGTTTAAATTGGATTTATCAACATCCAGAGCCCTTTGGAGGAAGACCAGTGCATCATCATAGTCTTTATCCCGAAAATAGACATTTCCAAGATTGACCAATGAGGTAATGTCCATTGGATTTTTTTCAACGGACAGGATCATATACTCTTTACCTTTGGAAAAATCTTCATTAAAGAGATAAACCTGAGCCAGAGTGCTATATGACTCCGGTTTGTCTGGTGATAAAATAATGCAATCCAAAAAAGCCTTAATGGTAATTTCAGAAAGGGCGGCTGGATCCTTGGCTTCACCTTTGATCATGGCGTTGTAGCTTTGGGCACCAAGATTAAAATTATCAATCCAATATTTTTCCCGAGCGACTTTTATTTTTTCTGCAAATTTTCCATCAATCCCCTCTGACATTGCCAGGTATTCAGAAGTTTTAGCCCAGGATTTATTGCGGGCATAAATTTCGGTGGCCAATAAGTAGGATGGTTCAGAATTCATGGGCTCTTTTTCTGTAGCAGCGATCAACATCTCTTCTGCTTTCTCATAGTTCTTCTGCTGGAGGTAGACCTTGGCTGAAGTCATGTCTGTGGAATCACACCCCAGAACGGTCAGCAGCAAGAGTCCCATAACCCAGAGCATCAGGTTTCTCGACTGTTTCATTGAATCTCCTTGTATAGATATATTGCTTATGCTAGATGCCACTCTCATTCTGGCGCAAATATATTCGAGACTTCTACTCAGGGCAACCATTTCAAGAGCTCCTTTTTTAGATTATGATATATATCCGCTGCATTTAAAAGCAGTTGGATTTGGGAGGCATGAATGAGATATTTACACCTTGGAAATATTGAAATGATAAAAAATAATCAATTTTACGATGCACGAATTGAGACTCCGATTCATGCCTGACGTCAAAGGACAAGCCCTCACTTTTGCCATAATTACCGATATCCACGGCAATATCCATGCCCTGAACCGTGCTATTGAGCTCATTGAAGAGCACGAACATGTTGATCGCACCATTTGTCTCGGTGATAATTTCTCCCTGGGCGCAGCTCCGCTGGAAGTCCTTAAGAAATTACAATCTCTAAGAGATATCGTTTTTATTCGCGGAAATCATGATCGCTATCTGGTGGAGCGGATCTGGGAATATGATCGACCCACAATTGAAGGCATGGATCCCGATGATCCAGTTTGTATTGATATTATTGCCAATGAGAAATGGACTGCTGAACAACTAGGCGAAGAGGGCAAGGAATTTGTTCGCAAGATGAAAATGTCTCATTTTGTAAACCATGATGGTACTTATGTGGAATTCACCCATGCCTGGTTTGGCCGTGATGAGCTACCTCCCTCGCTGGAAGAAGCCAGGAAATGGCGGGATCATGAACAGACCAAACACGCACAATCAAACACCTTCATCTTCATTCATGGACATACCCATATACCCCGCAATGAGCATTTCGGAAATTTACGGGTTTTCTGCCCCGGATCCACGGGTCTTCCCTTTGACGAGGATCGGCGCCCGGTGGTTGCATTCCTAAGGATTGAGGGTAAAGATATTCAATATGTTGTGAACCGGTTTGATTATGACATAGAGGCTGCAATGGATCAGATGCAGGCTGTTAGACCACCCTTTTATAGAAATCTCTACTCCACATTGAAGTATGCCAGTATTCGTAACGATCTGGTAGAGTAAACCAAGCTTATAGATGGGTGTTACTGAATGGAGGCTGCCAGACGATTCTGGTATTCTTTCTGTTTTTCCAGATAGCGTTCATTTAGTTCAGGATTATCGCGTTTACGTGCACCTTCAGCAACCACGCCACACTTGAATACCAGTTCTTCCAGCAATATTTTTTTATCATCAGGGTCAAGAGATCTGTCAATATGTTTTTCCATTGCTGTGATCCTGAAGCGATCCATACCCCAGTATTTTCTACTTAATTGATCCTCGTGACCCCCATAACGGGTGATCAGCTTTTTAGCCAGAAAACCAATTTCATAAAAAGGTGCAATTCGAAGCCAAAGATCATAATCTTCACAAGCCATGAGATGTACATCGAAAAGTCCCACATCCTTGAAGATATTCCGGTGAATAATTGCAGCGCTTGGGCTCACAATGCACCGAGGGATACAGGATTGAAATATCCAGCCACCCTGTTTCTCATGTTTGGCCATTGGATTCACTCGGACACCATTTCGAATCCAGATTTCATCACACTGACTGATATGAAATTCCGGGTTGGCATCGTGATACATTTTCTGAGTTTCCAGTTTATGCTTATCCCAGCGATCATCAGAATCAAGAAAAGCTATCCAATCCCCATTAGCGGCTTTGATGCCCACATTTCGTGAAAAGGATACCCCGCGGTTGCTAGCATTTGTGATCAGCTTGATTTTACCTTGGAACTCTGCCAGAATTTCGGACGTGGAATCATCAGAAGCATCGTCAACAACAATAATTTCCAATGCCGGGTATGTTTGTCTCAGCACAGAAAGCAAAGCACGTTCGATTGTGCGAGCACGGTTATAGGTGGGAATGATCACTGAAATGTTCATATCTAGCCTTTCGTCCCCAATAATATATGCTTGACGATAAAGTTCTGTAAAGTTGTGGCTGCCTCTTGGTAATGCTGCTTAAAATCTGCTTTCGTGAAGTCTCCAGCTCGATCTGAGATGCAGCGTAGTGCTAGCAAATCCAGGTCATTTTCCAGGCAGAAATTTGCCACAGCATAAGACTCCATATCCACAGCCTGACCACCGAGGGCGATGGCTTGGTTTCGAGAGGAGCTGCTGGTAATGGCTTCGTCGCTGGAATAAAAGGAAACTGCGAGAACGTCCTCAATGGCTATTCGCTTCGCTTTTGAGAACGTGAGAACAGGTTGAGACGCTGCAATGAATTGGTATCCTTGAATCAGTTGTTTGATTTTTAGATCAGGACTCAGGGAGCCACTTACCCCAAAATGTAGCACAAATGAATATTTTCCGGGATCCACTATTTTTTTCAGGACAGTATTACACCGATCTAATCCCATTCCAGTCCTTAGGATATCAATATTATTGTTCAGGGATAGCATATCCAGACCTGACTGAGTTTGCTGAATTGATGCGAGTGGGTAATATTGTTTTATGAGTCCGGCTTCCGACCGTAGAGCATGAATAAGCAATGTTTTCATGCTGAAATCTAGTGATGTGACTGCAAAAACCATGAATTAAATCAAACCCGTTTAGCTGTGCTACAATCTGCCTCGATTTGGGAATGGTTGCGAATTTGTGAGGGGTACTTTGAAGCGATTAAATTTGCTGGTAATTCGGAGCTAAAAAGGTTTAATTCCGCGCATGGGTATTAGTCACTCTGACCTGAGACACGATTCAACAAAAATATTTCTGTATTTATATCGATTGAAAGGATGATTTAGTCATGACAAAACACGTTTATGTATTTGGGGGCGGAAAAGCTGATGGCGATGCGTCTCAGAAAAATCTATTAGGTGGGAAGGGTGCTAACCTGGCGGAGATGAGTGGACTCGGTATCCCCGTTCCGGCTGGATTTACGATTACGACTGATGTTTGCACAGAGTATAACAAAATTGGCCAGGAACAAACGGTGGCTTTGATTAAGGCTGAAGTAGAAGCAGCAGTCAAGCAGACTGAAGTCATAATGGGCGCAAAATTTTGCGATGAAGAAAATCCACTTTTACTCTCAGTTCGCTCTGGGGCCCGTGTATCTATGCCGGGCATGATGGACACAGTTTTGAATCTTGGATTAAATGACAGCGCTGTGGTCGCTTTAGCAAAGAAATCTGGTAACGAGCGGTTTGCCTGGGATTCTTATCGTCGTTTCGTTCAGATGTATGGCGATGTTGTTCTGGGGATGAAACCAGAGTCAAAAGAAGACATCGATCCATTTGAAGGCATAATGGAAGCGCTTAAAGAGACGAGAGGTCTTGAGCTTGATACTCACTTTACGGTTGACGATCTAAAATATTTGGTTAAAGCGTTCAAAGCTGCTGTCACCAAGAAGACGGGGAGAGTTTTTCCAGATGATCCATGGGAGCAACTTTGGGGGGCGGTCATGGCTGTCTTTGATTCATGGGAAACACCTCGCGCCGTTTATTATCGCATGTTGAATAAAATCCCCGGTGATTGGGGAACCGCCGTAAATGTTCAGGCTATGGTCTTTGGTAATATGGGTGATGGCTCAGGCACTGGTGTTGCTTTTACCCGGGACGCTGGAACGGGTGAAGATGTTTTTAATGGTGAGTACCTGATAAATGCCCAAGGTGAGGATGTGGTCGCTGGTGTACGTACACCTCAGCAAATCACCAAACTGGGATCAGAGCGCTGGGCTGTATTGGCCGGTGTATCTGAGGATGATCGGGCTAAGAATTTTCCTTCTCTCCAGGAGTTAATGCCTGAAATTTATAAAGAACTCGATGCTATCCAGAACAGACTGGAAGATCATTATACAGATATGCAGGATATTGAGTTCACCATGCAGGATGGTAAGCTTTGGATGCTCCAGACTCGCGGTGGAAAACGTACCGGTGCAGCCATGGTAAGAATTGCCATGGAAAAACTGGCAGCAGGTGAGATCGATGAAAAAGAAGCCCTCATGCGTGTTGAGCCAAACAAACTGGATGAACTTCTCCATCCCGTTTTTGACAAAGAAGCCATTGCCGCAGCAAAAGTACTGACCAAGGGTTTACCCGCTTCACCGGGTGCCGCCACTGGTCAACTGGTTTTCTTTGCAGATGAAGCCGATAAATATGAAAACGCAATTTTGGCAAGAATTGAGACCTCTCCAGAGGATCTTGAAGGAATGAACATCGCCAATGGAATTTTAACAGCCCGCGGTGGAATGACTTCCCATGCCGCTGTAGTTGCCCGTGGAATGGGTAAATGTTGTGTTTCTGGCGCCGGTGAATTGAAAATTGATTACAAAGCCAGAACCCTGACTGTTAAGGGTGAAGTATTTCCAGAAGGTACCTGGGTTTCATTGAATGGATCAACAGGGGAGATCTATAGAGACAAAATCAAAACGATTGACCCTGAGGTTAGTGGTGATTTTGGGAAACTCATGGAGCTCACCAACAAATTCACCAGGATGTACGTTCGTACCAATGCTGACACACCCAGGGAGAGCAGGATCGCTCGAGAATTTGGTGCCAAAGGTATTGGTCTCTGTCGAACCGAACACATGTTTTTTGAAGGTGACAAGATTGTTGCCATGCGTGAGATGATTCTTGCCGAAGATACTCCCGGTCGTGTTGCAGCACTGGAACGTCTCCTACCAATTCAGCAGAAAGATTTTGAAGGAATTTTTGAAGCCATGCATGATTTGCCAGTAACTGTCCGTTTACTGGATCCACCTTTACATGAGTTTGTTCCCCACGACGAAAAAGGTCAGCAGGAAATGGCTGATGTTATGGGTGTCTCACTAAAGGTCATCAGAGAAAAAGTTGAGGATCTTGCAGAGTTCAATCCCATGTTGGGTCATCGTGGTTGTCGTTTGGGTAATACCTATCCAGAAATTACAGTGATGCAGACCAAAGCCATTATGGGTGCTGCCCTTGCCCTCAAGGCGAGAGGTATTGTAGCCATACCTGAGATTATGATCCCTCTTACAGGTACCCTGGCAGAGATGGAGCTTCAGGAAAAGATTGTCAGAGACACAATCAAAGTTCTTTTCGAAGAAAAAGGGGACAGCATCGATCACCTGGTCGGAACCATGATAGAAATTCCTCGCGCTGCCCTGACTGCTGACAAGATCGCCACCAGTGCAGAGTTCTTCTCCTTTGGAACCAACGATCTGACCCAAATGACCTTTGGTTATTCACGTGACGACGCTGGAAAATTCTTACCAGTTTATCTTGAAAAGGGACTCCTGAAGAATGATCCTTTCGAAGTTCTTGATCAAGAAGGTGTTGGTCAGCTCGTAGAAATGGCATGCAAATTAGGCAAACAAACCCGTCCTAATATCAAGCTTGGAATCTGTGGCGAGCATGGTGGTGAGCCTAGCTCAGTTGAATTCTGTCATAGAGCCGGTCTGGATTATGTGAGTTGTTCACCTTATAGAGTACCCATTGCAAGACTGGCTGCTGCACAGGCTGCTGCTCGCGAACTTTAGACTCTGTAGTTTTTTGATTTAATACGCTGCCCTTTCAGATTTCTGAAGGGGCAGTTTTTATTTTAAAAAAATAGTTTAATCACTTTTCCGACTGAGTATCCAAGCTCTCCATTACAGCGATAATACCAGGCAGATATAAATATTAGATTTAGCCGCCGGTTTATTGGTTATCTAAAAGACGAGGGCAGTAAAATTTTGGTATTTTCATTCCTCGGTAGATATGGTGATCAATGAATGGGGGTTTGAAAAATGGCAATCAGGATTACTTTATTCAGGAGATGTGATGGCTTTCTGACAACGTTTCTCATTCATGTTCAAGGGTCATTGAATCTAATCCAAAGAGAGCTATGCATCGCTACCCAGAGTTAGCTATTTCAGATTTTAATGCGTAACAGGTTTAATAGATAATAATATGTGGGCAATTGACGCCTATTTATAGCGGATGGTATATGAA
>ERZ889078.2359-NODE-2359-length-13544-cov-45.597672_pt1 | contig 13544 bp, 25 predicted proteins | sample MGYA00521266_ERZ889078 | MGnify/ENA primary metagenome ERZ889078 (study PRJEB32303, sample SAMEA104408618) | aquatic metagenome | biome: Brackish water; feature: Pelagic; material: water | place: Baltic Sea | collected 2014-06-16T06:34:00 | depth 76,534 m ...
TTGACGATTTGGAGCAGCTATTAACTAAGTCTAAGTCAATCGTTGACGAGAAGTTAGTTTAACATGGCAACTTTTCGAGTATTTTATGAACGTTCTGAAACAGAGTATGCGGATATTGAAGCAAACTCTGCAGAAGAAGCAGAGGAATTAGCGGAAGATAGCTATTCTGATCAGGACTGGAGCTATGTAGATGGTTCTATGAACGCTACTATATTAACTGGTGAAACGGAGGAATTATGAAGCATATTACCCCAGAAGTAACTACATTTACAGTTGAGTTAACTAAAGATGAAGTACGCGCTATTCAAGGAGCAATGCAAAATCCTCCTCCACATTTATCTACTGAAGATACCAAGCTTGCATTTGGGCTTTTTGTAGGAATGTCTCAAATTTTAGGACTTCCTATGAATGATGATGGAAGTATTTACGTACGTAAGGAGGCGTTATGAGCCAAATGTCTAACGAAGCAATAGCAGAACATATCCTGCATATTGTACACAAGTATGACGAAGATTGGAATGATACTATGAAGCAGTATGAACGAGCACGTAATTACGCAACAAGTTTAATGGGAATCAAATTGGGTACTCCATTAGAGTTTCCAGAACAACCTATTAAGCCACCTGCAACAGTATTACTTGACCGTATCAAAGCAACTTTGGAGCACTACAATGAACTCACTAACTAACAAGCAAGTACGTGAACTAATGAATGAATTCTCCCCACGAAATGATGGGTACGTCTTTAAGCTGTCTCGCAAACAATTCGAGGAACTTGTTGAGGACACTATTGATGTTGGCATATCAGAGCAGCCTGAGTCTAATGGAAATCGCCTCAAGTCTTTATTTAAGTCTTGCACAGATAACCAAGTCTATTCTTTAGTCATAGCTCTTAGAACACTTTGACAGCCTAGTCATTAACTGCACACACTAAACCCATTAGTCGCAGCAATTATGCTGGAACAATTTTAAATTTTAATTAAACAAAGGAACACAAAATGAGTATCATTTTATCAGTCGTTAACAATATGAGCGACGAGGACAAAGCAAGATTAGGCAGATCTGGAACAAAGATCAACACAGACGGAAGTCACTTAGTAACAATTACTGAGGCATATGAAATAGACAGTCAACGTTTCTGCTTAACTGTAGAAGACGTTGAAGGCAAAACTGCAAACTGGACTGGATTCTTCAAGCAGAAAGTTACCAAAGACGACAAAGGCGTTGTTAAGTCCGGAGAGTACTCTGTTAATGGAGTTAAAACATTCCTTGACACTGAAGGTGCTGAATACGATAACCTTAGAACACTTGGTCAAATCAAGAACTTATGGAAAGTCGTAGGCAACGACGAAGCTAAGTTTGGTGACGGAATCAAAGCAGGCACTGTAACGTTTGCTAAAGCAGGTGTCAAAGCCGTAGAGAACTGGGGCGGACTAATCGGTAAGCAATTTACTGCAGTTACTTCATTCCTTATCACACTTGACCAAGACGGCAAACGTGCTTGGAGAAACCAAGATCTTAACATGGATTCATTATTCACTGCCGCAGGTCTGTCTCAAGCAGAAGCGGATGCTGGTAAAACTGAAGCAGTAGCAATTAATGCTGCAGTTGCTCAAGCAAAGGCAAATCCTTCTATCGAGTACAAGAACCGTAACAACAAGATTTGTATCCAAGAACTTAACCTAGTTAAGGGAGCGGGCAAAGCACCAGTTGTGGAAACTGCAACTAAACTTGACGAAGAACCATTTTAATGGATGAGTTACCACTAGTCCAGGAACGTTACCAAGCTCTCCAAGCAGAGCTGGGTGCAATTACTGCATTCATGTTGGTACGTTCCAAGGAAGCAAGCAAAACCATTCGGGATTGCACCAAATTAACTGATTCAATTAGTGTAGGCTTACGCAAGTCACTAGTCGAATTTGACAAATCATTAACTATTAGGGAGTCTTAAATGACGGATCAACAAATTGAAGAAGCCATTCAAGCAAAGGGCTTAAACGCTCCTCGTTTAATACCAGAATCAATTGACGTAGTTATCAAATCATCAGACTATTTTCGCGTTGCTAATACTACTACAACTATTTGCGCACTAACTTTAATGAACAATTATGTTGTAGTGGGCAAATCTGCAGCAGTATCTATGGCCAATTTTGACGAAGAACTAGGTCGCAAAATAGCTTTCGCAGATGCTCGTGAACAAATTTGGGCACTTGAAGGTTATCTTCTTAAAGAAAAGCTTTTCAATGCAAGCAATTAATTATTACCACCACATACTTAAAGGAATCCAATTGGAAATCATTCAACAACAAATCAACGTAACATTAACTAAGTCGCAACTTCTGGAATTAATCCAGGAAGCATTAACTACTGAAGCAGGAACTGCAATCAAGCGTGCTATTGCACCCTTATTAGCAGACGCTTTCCCGCAATTTCCTGAGTTTTCAGCAATTACTATAGGTGATACAGATGAATCTGGGCAAACTGTAGTTACTTTACGTCAACCACCTAAGCCTCGTGCAACTAAGCCTCCATCTGACCTCAAGTCTATGGAACCTCTTGACGTTGTCACACCAGTAGCCGACGATTCAGCAATCTAATCACTCTCTTTTGAGTGATTACCACAGCCTTGTTTTTAGTCATGTTTTCCCAAGGCTGTTGTAATTACTTATTTATTTTATTTTATTAGGAACTAGCTATGCCAATTAAGCTTGAAATCACGTATCATGATAACTCTACTCGTACTGTCACATTTGACGAAGTATCCTCAAATGGCTGGATGCCCCGTAATGATTACAACACATCGCGTAAGTCATTTAAGTGGGTAACTCCATTAAACGAATTTGCTATGAAAGACTTATATATTAGCTTAGTTAAGTTTCGATTATTACCTTACTTCAACACTAACCCAATTTTATGGGCTATTAGCGTATCAACTTGTCCTGAGGAATTACGTCCTTATCTAATCTTACCTGATGAACAACTAACTTACAAAGGAATTAACTAATGAACATAACTTTACAATCACAGCACAAGGAGGGGCCTCATGGCATTTAATTACAGTGCGCAACAATTAGCAATTTTTGATGAATTTTTAACACCGACTAATTCAATTTTAGCTATCGAGGCCACAGCCCGGCGCAGCTAAATCAAGTTCATTGGTCGAAGCCACTGCTCGTTTCAAGGCAATTAACCCCTCAGCATCAATTCGCTATATTGTATTTGGTGCTAAAGCCTCAGCGGATGCACGAACTGAATTCGGTACTAATGCAATTGTATCTACTCTTCACGCATTTGCCCATTCCCAAGTCCACGCCAAGTACGGTTTAGGTCAAGTCAAGCCATTCTTAACCTGGATGGATTTACCCAAGTTTCCTAAGCGACCTTTTGGCAAGGATTCTGCAATTTTACAACTTATCGAGGACTATTGCATATCCCCATTTACGTCTATGGATGATTTTGTAGCAGAACAGCATGACGACTTCGAGTATTCTCTAGTACCCCATGCCAAGTCTATTATGAACCTTATGGCCAAGGGTGAATTAGCAGTAACTCACTCATTCTACCTTAAGCTATTTCACGTTCTTGTAGTTCGTGGCATAATCAAGTTATCTCATGTGGATAAGCTACTTGTGGACGAAGCACAGGATTTATCAGCTATTGCACTCGATATTATTGAACGCATCCCAACTGATCACTTAGTTATTGTAGGTGACCAGAACCAACGTATTTTCGAGTTTCTTAAGTTGGAGAACGGATTCAAGCGATTCCACACTGCCAAAGTACTTAATCTAACCCAATCATTTCGAGTCGACAACTACTATGCCCCAGCTATCCAGGAATTCCTTCAGGAACATCTTGAAGTCCATGCCGAATTCAAGGGCATGATTTATCCACCTAACCCAATAATTCGTACCAAAGCGTACATCGCACGCAACAACGTAACCTTAATTGGCAAGATGATTGAACTTAACCAACAGCACATCCCGTATAACTTATCAAGTTCTGCGAAGCTTAACCAAATGTTCAAGTTACCTTTAGCAGTTATTTACGCTAAGCCCGGACACATCCAACGTGACATCGAACTCAAGCATTTGCAATACGACATTGACCAATACCACAAAGAGTCATCGAGTTATCGTGCTTCAGTTTCATTGTTTAAGCACCTTCTTAGTATGGATGAGTTACAATCTTCCCTCAAATCTGCAATTACGTTAGTTTTGAAGTTTGGGTCAGAGGATATTATTGCAGCGTATCAACATGCCAAGGACCACAAAGGTACCAAACACCAGTTAACTTTATTAACTGGGCACACTAGTAAGGGAAGCACATTTGACGAAGTTGAATTGGACAATGATTTGAATTTATCACTGGACGAAATCAAAGCAGGAACATTCCGTGGCGATTCCGAAGCAATTCACGCTGAATTATGTTTGTACTTTGTCTGTATTAGCAGGCATCGTCATCGCTTAACAAATTGTAAACATCTTAATTTATAGGAATTATTTATGAACAACACACCGCCAAAACAATCCAAATTTCACAGGGACCCAATTACAGCAATACCTCCAACTATTCAAGTTTATGCTTTCATATTTGTATCAATTGCAGTAATTATCACTAATTTATTCGGAGCATAACATGTTATCTAACGAACAAGTAATTTCAATCGCTACTGATATTCTAGCACTTGACGACTTTCTTTTAGCAACTCTCGAATCTGCTACCGGAACAGACTGGCTGGAGGGATTTGCCAAGGAACTATCTGAGGACGATCTTAAGTCTATTGCACTAATGATGCACACTGATGAAGTCTACGGTGATTTGTACACGGATGATTATAAAGTGCTTACTGACGACGAAGCAGACGATGCTTTTAAGCAGTACGCACAAAATTATTATGATGATATAATTAAACAAGAAATCCCTGAGTATCTTAGATACTACTTTGACGAAGACGCTTGGATATCCGACTACATGATCGAGGCATACAGAGGTGAAACATTATCAACCGACGGATATGAACATGAGCACACTATTCTTAATCAAACTTTCTACATTTACGCAGAGTAACCAACCGTCTCGAAGGACGTTAACCGCAATTTTATTCTCAAGGAGTCCATATGGACAGAATTTCTAAACAAACCCTAATCGCTCGAGTAGCAGAATTTACAGGTACTAGCAAAGTACTTACGGAAACTATTATTGATTCCACACTACTAGCAATTACTAGCGCAGTATCAAATGGTGATGCAGTACATCTAGGCAACGCATTTGGCACATTCCAATCACGCCAAACTAAACCAATGACTAAGTTTAACCCTTCTACTAAGGCGCCAATTGCAGTACCTGCCAAGCAAGTTATTAAGTTTTCACCTTCTGCAGCTCTTAAGTCTGCTGTAAACGTATAAGTCAACCAAGGTGCAAAGTATTAATGTAGTCAAGCACAATGGTTCTATTGAACCATTAGCAATTGACAAATCTACTAAATCTCTGCAATGGGCTGTCGGTGATCTTCCTGGAGTTTCTGTATCGGACATCGAGATGCAGTCTAAGCTACATTTCTATGATGGTATTCATACCTCATACATTCTTGATGTATTCATCAAGACTTGTGATGATTTAGCAACATTACGTAACCCGAACTACGACATAGTAGCTCGTAACCTCAAGTTGCAGAAACTATATAAGCGTGTATTTGGAGGTATTACTCCACCAAGACTGATTGATTTTTTAGCAGACCGTATTTCAGCTGTACATTATTCAGAAAAACTACTTTACAATCACAATGCTATTGATTTTGCAGCACTTGAGCAAGCAATTGACCATTCTCGTGACTTTACTTTCACTAGTTCAGGCCTTGATGCATTAGTCAATGGATACAAAGTTTGCAATATGGAAACTCCTCAATTTATGTTTATGGCAATTGCTATTGATGTATTCCGGGATTACCACATTGACCCAACTCAGCACATAGTTGACTTTTACCATGCGCTATCAACTTTCCAGATTACTCTACCATCACCTGAGATGCGTGCATTACGTACAAACTCAACTGATTATGCATCATGCATTATTTTCCGTATGGGTGATTCAATTGACTCTTGGGACGCGTGTGATTCAGCATTACTGAAGCATACTGTAGCCTCAGCTGGAGTCGGTGTTGATATCGCAGATGTAGCATCATTAGGTGACGTAGTCAAGTCTGGTAAGATCAAGCATTCTGGCAAGCTACCTATTTGTAAGTCTATTGACACAACTATTCAGAAGGCTTCACAAGAAGGTCGTCGTGGTTCAGCAACTCCTTATATAGCATTCTTTGACCCGGAGATCGAAACTATTTTCGCTCTTAAGTCACCACGTATGCCAGTCGAGGACCGTATTAATGATTTATCATATGGTATCAAGCTCAATCAACTAGCATATGACCGTGCCAAGTCTGGTGGAGTTATTTCACTGTTCTCAGTACGTAAAGCGCCTAAGTTACTTGAATTATTTTATGGAACTGACATTGATGCATTTACTAAGTACTATGAGCAATGTGAAGCTGAGGAATTATTTACATCACAAATTGACGCTCAGGATTATTGGGAACGCTTAGTAGCTGTTGAATCTACAGAAACTTCATCTTATTACATCATGAACATTGACGAGATGAATGCTAATTCGCATATTCCTCGACCAATTACTATGGCTAATATCTGTATTGAGTATATGACTTCAGTACAACCACTTAGCTCTGAACACCCTAACCGACCGGATATCGGCGTATGTGTACTTGGTAATGTGAATCAAGGCAAAGTCGGGATCGACCAATTGCCTCACATCACTAATTTATTAGTACGCGCACAATCGCACATCATGACTCGTCAAGTACACCCCACATCTCAAGCAAACGCCTATGTGGACACTTACCACGATATCGGACTTGGACTATCTAACCATGCATTTTGGCTAGCTAATCAAGGGCTACGTTACGGCCAGCAGGAAGCATTGGATAAGCATAACGAATGGATGGAACACTTTTCATTCAATTGTCATGTTGCATCTGTAGATTTAGCATCAGAACTTGGAGCTGCCAAAGGCTTTGAGTACCACGACAAGCTACTCCCAATCAACCGTTACAACCGCAATGTTGACAAACTAGTCAATCGCGTTTATGACTGTGATTGGGCCCAACTTAACTTACGTATTCAACAACACGGCATGTACAACGTTGGTCTAATGATGGTACCGCCTTCGGAAACTTCTGCAGGCCCATCTAACCAAACCACTTCACTTGAGCCTATTCGTAACTTATTAACAATTATGGATAAGTCTGGAGTTAACTACAAGCAATTCGCACCTGATGCTATTCGTTTAGCAGATAAGTACGATTTTGCATATGACCGCGACATTAACAAGGACTTCCTCAAGCATGTTGCAATTACGCAGAAGTGGATTGATAAGGGAATTTCGGCAAACGCTTTCTACAATCCTGAGCTAACGAATAGCAAAGTATCTGCCAAAGCAGTTATTTCTGACTTATTCTTCGCTAAGAAGTACGGTGTTAAGGGTCGTTATTACCAATCAACCAAAATGCCTGATGAACAGGAACAACAATCGGCTTGTGCCGGAGGGGGATGCAGCGTATGAGTAACCACTTATTCAACCCTAACCCAATCAATTTCCAATCGGAGCCTTTATTTATAGGTTCTGGCAGGAACATAGCTAGGCTCGACCTGGCAATTTCGCCACATATCTCTAAGCTAACTGCAGACGCAATTGGCAAGATGTGGTTCGCCGGCGACTTCAGTCCATCGAAGGACTCCAAGGACTACATAGCTAACTCCAAGGAACTTAATGTACTGTACATGAAGAACCTCAAGTTTCAAACTTTACTTGATTCTGTGGCAGCCCGCTCAGTTGCTGAAGTATTCTTACCAATCACAACTAATCCACATCTGGAGAACTGGTGGTATCAACATGCATTCTTTGAGTCGTGTATTCACTCTCAATCGTATGCAGATATTCTGAAGGGACTTCCAGTTGACGCTAAAGCAATCTTTGATGATATCATGATTAACCCAGCCATCCTCAAGCGCGCTGAGTCAATTATAGCATGTTTTGAGGACACAGTTGTGCACAATTCACGAATGATTTTAGCAGATATAATTCCTGGTATTTATGACCTAGAGTCCCACAAACGCTCAATCGTTAAGTCTCTATTCGCTCTGAATATTCTTGAAGCTGTTCTATTTAAGTCATCGTTCCTAACTTCTTATGCATTTAAGGAGAATGGAATGTATTCTGTAACTGCAGATATGATTTCAAAGATCAACCAGGACGAGGTCATGCATTATTCAATGACTATCCACTTAATAACTTCATTACGTAAGGATCCTGAGTGGGCGTATATTTTCCACGAATTATCCGATACTATTGACGACTTATACCGTACTGCTCTTGCAGCAGACTTCGAGTGGATTGATCACTTGTACGAAGATAATGTACGTTTACTAGGTGTTAATGATGTAATCATGAAGCAATTCGTAACGCATAACTTGTACAACGTAATGAACTCAGTTGAGCAACAACCAATTGTGGACAAATTAGATAACCCCTGTACTTGGGCAAATAAGTATACCCGTCCATCTAATGTGCAAACAGCACAGAAAGAGAAGACTTCAGGTAATTATTTACTTGGTATTGTTGTACAGGATACTGACGCAGAATTTTGGAGCAGCTTATGACCGAAGAACAATTTGAGCATTGGTATTACCAGCTTAATTTACTAACTTACGGAGAACTGGATGACTTACAGGTCCTTGAAGCTTTTACAATTATTCTTCAATGGAAAGCAGATTCTGTTTTCATTTCTGAGGATATTCCAGGCGGCATATTCACTGTAACTGAGTATTGGCTATTTCTTAGCTTACTTAGCGAATGCATCGAATATGGTACATCACCACGAGGTGCTTGGCTAACGGATTTTGGCAAGGAACTGCTGGACTTTCTTAAGTCTGGTAAACACTTAGCCGTTTTTAAGGAGCAACTATGACTAATTCACCTCAGGAACAGTATCGTAAACTACTCGGCAGGTCAGCAGAAGCAATTATGGATAAATTGCTTACACAAGGTATGCAAAGGAACAGTAAATTAACAGTTCCCAAACCTATTTACGCAGGCTCATCCTATGCAACTGCAGAATCTAAGTACAAAGTAACTTACCAAACTAACCATAACGATGGAGTTGCGTATTTTACAAACTTGGACCAAGCCAAAGCATACTACGAGTCATTTCCTAAAGGCGGAGCAAATCTATATGAATTTTACGAAAGGAAGTTATCATGACAGTATTTGAGTATATCGTCAAACGGGACTCATACGCAACCTCTGACGCACCTGCAGAAGTTATTGACGCAGCAATCAAGGCACTGGATGCTGAATGGCAAGCTCACGCACCAATCACAGATCGTGCCCAAGCATTGGCTAGTTCACTAGTCGAACGAGGAGATATTGATGATATCGACTAATCAACCTCAATTCATGAAGCATGACTCTGGCAAATGTATGGTATCTTTAGTCGACCCTGCATTTACTCTTGGAGTTGGAGCAATCTTAACCTTTGGAGCACATAAGTATGCTATCAACAACTGGCAATTAGTTCCTGATATCACTAGGTATAAGGATGCAGCATACCGTCATTTCTTAGCTTACTTATCTGGTGAACTAATTGACCCCGAATCTGGACTACCCCACCTTGACCATTTAGCAACTAACATAATGTTTTTACGCTACTTTGAGCATGGTGATGGAGTCTTACCTAAGGAACAATAATGGAATTCATGCTCGAACAAACTAAGCCTAAATCTGATTCAATCTGGGACAACTATGTACCAATTATTCAGCAAGGCAACACTTATGGAGTATATCTAACGGACCAAATCGACGCTCCAGCAGAGTACAATCAACTAATTTACTTATTAGGTAATTTGGATCACTATCATACGGTGAACATATTTATCAACAACGGAGGCGGATCGGTCAATTCAGCATTCATGATTCGTGAAGCAATTCTCAAATCAAAAGCACGTACTATCGCTCATTTATCAGGTACTGTAGCATCTGCTGCAACCGTTATCGCCTTATCCTGCAACGACTTGATAGTGAGTCCGTTTCTATCCTTTATGGCACACAATTATTTTCATGGAGTGCAGGGAACTGGTAACCAAGTTAAGGATTATGTTGACTTCACTGATCGTGAGCTTAAACGAGCTTTTCGTATGATTTATACCAACTTCTTAACTGAGGAAGAAATTCAACTAGTTACTGAACGTGACAAGGAAGTCTGGTTAAATGAAGTCGAAGTAGCTGAGCGTTGGATTAATTACAAAGCCAAAAGCAAACTATTCCTTGGAGCACCTAATGAAGATATCACTTGATACCAACATACTTATTGACTCACCACAAGTAGTATTTGATAAGTCACGTGAATTTGTGATTTCTTTCACAGTTCTACGTGAACTCGACAAACTTAAGCGTAATCCGGACCTAAAGCGAGCAGCACAGCAAGCTATTCGCAATATCAAGGTGCAACTACTAGCAAAGCATATCGAAATCCTTAATGTCCCAGGACTTGAGCAACTTGGGGACTCACCAGATGAGCAAATCATTCGTGACACTCTCGAAGCAAATGCACACTTCCTAACTGAGGACATTAATGCATCAGTTATCGCTACTTCATTAGGCATACCTCTAAGTAACTTCGAAGCTGCAGAGGAAATTGATTATGATTACACAGGTTACCAAATTATTCCTTTAACTGATGTGTACACCAAGACACTTCGAACTATTAAGGAACTGCCTATAGAGGAATTTGAGCATCATATGGACACAGTCTTAAAGTTGAATGAATACTGCATTATACAGGATGGTACAGAGAACCCAGATATCTGGAAGAACTCTAAACATGTAGCAGTACGAATTTCGCAGAAGATGTCACCATTTACCTCAGCAGGTATCAGAGGAGTTCAACCGCTTGACCCAATCCAAATGTGTGTCCTTGACACAGTAATGGATCCAACTTGTCCTTTAACTGTTATTGACGGAGTACTGGGAACTGGTAAGACTATGTTAACACTTATGTCTGCTCTAGCAACCACTCAGGGAGAGAAACGGTACAAGTTCTACGACCAAGTCTACGTAACAGCTTCACCTGAATCAGTTAACAAAGGTCTATACACTGGGTTCAAACCTGGGGACACTAATCAGAAATTATCAGGTCATTTAGGTGGATTTAAATCCAATCTTAAGTTCTTACTTGACGACAAACGTGCCAAGGAATCTCGCAAGAACAAACGTATTGACGATGAAGATCTTGAACTAGCTTCTGACCTAGCTTGGCAGGACAACTTTACAGTAGTGGAAATTGACGAAATTCAGGGAACCTCTCTGCATTACTCTATTCTACTTGTTGATGAATACCAGAAGCTCAACACCGACTCACTTAAGCTAATTTTATCCCGTATCGCCGAAGGTTCTAAAGTTGTACTTATGGGCGACACTCAAGGTCAAGTCTACGGACTTAATCGTGCTGACGAAGGTTTCAAGACACTCTATAAACACTTCGGTACAGCAGAGGAATTCAGTTATATCAAGCTAAGCAACATCTATCGCTCAGAACTAGCCAAGTTTGTTGAGCAAATCTTTCACGACTAACTTACTTGCCCTAACTTAACGGTGTTGGGGCATATTGTCAAATCCGTTACTACTAACCTTTAAGGAACTTATTTATGAACATTTACCACACTGACCTAGACACCCTTGACACAGGTCTTGAGAACCAACTAATGCTTGAAGCCCAAGTTAAGTTTGCTATAGCAACCGATCACACACATTTAGTGGATTCTAATGACATGTTATTTGAAATCGGTGTTGATGCAGATGGAATCTCTATTAATGAGGTTGACCCTGACTGTGATGACTGTGATGACTCAGCAGACTCTACTGATGAGGATGCCCCAGAAACTATTGCAGAGATCATTGATCTCATCATTCGTAACTCTTTACTTTCAACTGAACCAATTCGCAAAGAGCAGGCTGATACTATGTTAGTTCTAGCACAACTTAAGCACGTATTGGTCAAACTGTAATGGAATCTATAGCAGGTTTAGCTTACGCTAAGCCACAAGTTATATTACTGCGGCACACCGGTATCGGAACGTCTGAATTTGCAGCACGTTCCTGTTATGATTCTTTTGAGTCTAGCGAGCATGACTGTATCAAAGTACTTAACGAAGTTACAAATGATGGCATAGCCGACGAGTTTCCAGGGACTTTACAATCCGTTAACTCTATTGAGCACTCTGACTTACTTGATGACTTAGCTTGGACTTACTTCCACCACAGTATTCTTGAGCATGCCTCATTAACTTATTTAATTCGTGGTACTTCTCGTGGAGTACTTCAGGAGCATGCACGTCATCGTATCCAGTCGTTATCAGTTCGCAGCACTCGCTACACTCTTAGCCCAGTAATCAATGCATTTGTTGCAGAAATCCTTACTAATGTCAGCAACACTTACCCAAGTGACTGGTTCATTAGCACACTTATTGCACAAGATTTATTCGTTACACAGGACTATGAGTATAACGCATTACAAGCAATTGATCTCTTCCATCGTCTTAAGTGGCAGTTTAACAAAATTGGTAAAGACGAATTCATGCACCTAGCTGTAGCGAAATCTTCACTTGAGTTGGTTAATTTACCTACTCAACATCCGGCCAACTACATATTTAATCTACTCCAAGCTGGTAAACGTAAGCGTAATGTTGGGGACAATTTCAAGCACATCATAAATGATACTTGGAAAGTTGACATGGTTGTTACCATGAACCTTCGAGCTCTCAAGAATTACCTAACTTTACGTGATTCTGGAGCAGCTTATTTTGGAATTCGTCACTTAGCCGAAGCAATGAAGCAAGTCACACCAAGCAAATATTTAGATCTAATTATCAAAGGAAATAACAATGTTAAACCCGATTAAGGAAATAGTACGTTTTAACAGAGAAGCAGGTCTTATTAACCAAGGCTACGATGACTTTTTGGAGTCATCTTTTCAAATCGAGGAAGCTCTTGAGGGGTTCAATTTTCCTTCTGCTATGGCTAAGCTGGGATTACCTATTAGCACAGATCCTACACCCAAGAATTTTAGTAGATTTTTAGTAGCATCAGCTATTGACGAGCACAAATTCAGTATTCCTGACGTTGATCGCCTCGACAAAGCATGTGATGCTGTCGTATTTGCCGTTGGCTCCATGGCTAAACTTGGGCTTAAGCCACAGGAAATCACTAAGGCACTTAATGTAGTTATGCATGTCAATTTTGCTAAGTTGCAGTGCCCTAAGGACGAATTTGGTAAGTTAACTAAGCCAGCAGACTTCGTAGGTCCTGAATCTCAGTTGCAGTTAATTCTTGACGCTAGAAGTTCCAAGTGATTAGTTTAACTGAATTAATTGAGCGTGCTGAATTAGGAATGGATGATACTACTAAACTTCTTGAATCTAT
>ERZ889078.2362-NODE-2362-length-13536-cov-16.958831_pt1 | contig 13536 bp, 13 predicted proteins | sample MGYA00521266_ERZ889078 | MGnify/ENA primary metagenome ERZ889078 (study PRJEB32303, sample SAMEA104408618) | aquatic metagenome | biome: Brackish water; feature: Pelagic; material: water | place: Baltic Sea | collected 2014-06-16T06:34:00 | depth 76,534 m ...
TAGATTGAATAATTTTTCAGGGTTTGAAGTATTTAAAACAGGTATTAATTTAGATTTTCTCAACCTTTTCAAGCGTAAATGAAAATTCTGAACCTTTTTTAAATTCACTTTTAACAAAAATTTGTTCGTTGTGAGCTTCAATAATGTGTTTTACAATAGAAAGCCCAAGCCCTGAACCTCCTTGCTCTCTAGATCTACTTTGATCAACCCTATAGAAGCGTTCAAACAATCTTGGTAAATGTTCTTCTTTAACTCCTTCACCATTATCAGCAATTTTAACAATAATTTTTTCCTTCATGAAATGCTCAACACTTACAACAGTTGCTCCACCCATTTTACCATATTTTATAGAATTAACTAGTAAGTTGGTTAATACTTGTTCTAAACGTTCAACATCTCCAATAACCATTATTGGGAATTCATAATGTTTGTTAAGTACTAAAGAAATGTTTCTTTTTTTCGCTTTCATTTCAAGTAAATCAAACACACCTTGAATGAGCTCTATAATATTAAAAGGTTGTTTGTTTAAACTTAAATCTGCCGATTCTAATTTAGAAATTAAGTCTAAATCCTTTACAATTGCAATCAATCTTTCAACTCCCTTATTTGCTCTTTCTAAGTATTTTTCACGTACCATTTTATCATTCATAGCGCCATCAGCTAATGTTAATAAATAGCCTTGAACCGTAAATAAAGGTGTTTTAAGTTCGTGTGAAACATTTCCTAAAAAATCTCTTCGGTAACTTTCCCTTAAGTTTAATTTTTTAATTTGTTGTTGTTTGTTTTCAGCAAATTTTTCAACTTCTTTAGATAGCTTATCAATATCGGATGTAATAGAGGTTTTATTAAAATTTGAGGGATTTAATAAAGATATACTATCATGTATTTTTTTTATACGTTGATATATAAATATTTCAAGTCTAAATTGAGAAATTAAAAATGTAATTATAAAAATAACGCTTATAATAAGCAGCATTAAATTTAGGTTAATGGTAGAATTTAAAAAAAAATAAGAAGTAAAAAAAATTGTAATTGAAGTGATAGAAGTAACATAGACCGATGTCCAAAAAGCAAAATAAAACGTTTTTTTAATCTTCATCAATTACAAATTTATACCCAACACCTTTAACTGTTTTAAAATAATCATCACCAATTTTTTCACGTAATTTACGGATGTGAACATCAATAGTTCTACCACCAACAACAACTTCATTTCCCCAAACACGATCTAAAATATCATCTCGTTTAAAAACTTTACCAGGTTTTGAAGCTAATAATGAAAATAATTCAAATTCTTTTCGTGGTAAAGAAAGTTTAATCCCATCTTTTATGACAACATATTCTTCTCGGTCAATAATAATTTCACCAATCGTTACTTTTTCTGAAGAATTAGTAGTTTCTTCATAAACTTTTATTCGTCTTAATAAAGCTTTAATTTTACTTACTAGTAATTTTGGTTTTATTGGTTTTGTGATATAATCATCAGCGCCAACATCAAATCCAGCAACTTGAGAATAATCTTCACCACGAGCAGTAAAAAATGTTATTAAAACATTTTCTAACCCACTTGTAGCTCTTATTTTTTCACAAGCCTCAATACCATCCATTTCAGGCATCATAATGTCTAAAATAATTAGGTGAGGAATTACTTTTTTTGCAATTTCAACAGCTTCAATACCGTTTTTTGCAGTAAAAACTTTAAAACCTTCATTCTTTAAATTGTATCCAACAATTTCTAAAATATCTGGTTCATCATCAACTAATAATATTTTAATGTCTTTATTTTCCATATTTTAATACTTGTTTAACAAAAAACAACACACAAAAGTAATGATAAATTTAGAGTACAAGTCATTACTAGTAAATGTATCTAAAATTATAACATTAAGCTAACATTAACCTTACAGTAAGTTAATTTAAACTGTAATTTATAAGAAAATCAGCCTTTTAGATAATTAAAACATAAAAAATTATTTTTTCACACAACAATTCTCTAATTTTATCCTGAAGAAAAAGATTAACTTAAAAAAAATTGTATGAAAAAAAACTACCTATTTTGGGTTGCATTTTGTGTAACCGTATTTTTGCATGGACAAGGATTTGAATCTTTTATTAATTTTCCACCTACAGGAGGCTCTTATGAAACAGGAACATTTTTAGGTCAGGATGATTCTACTTGGGCATATACACAGTGTAGAGGAGATATTTCCATAAGTGAAAAATCTATAATGCTTGGTCGAAGTAGAACCCCACAGTCGGAATTTTTTTCAGGTTCTATTAACAATGGGATTGGTCAAATAAGCTTTAATTTTATGCAAGCTTTTTCCACTAATGTAAATTTAAATATTTTAATAAATAATGTTGTAGTCGGAAATGTAACTAGTTCTTCCGAACTAAATGTAGTTAAAAATTCAGGTGTAATTAACATTAATCAGCTAGGACCTATAACTATTAAATTTAAAAATGTTGATACAAGTGATGGTCAAGTAGTAGTTGATAATATTACTTGGTCAGCTTTTGGAACAACCTTGTCAATTGTTAAAAATCAAATAGAAGGTTTCGCCCTATATCCAAATCCAATTTCAAACGGTAAATTATTTATGAGTTCAAATAGTAATGTTAATAAACAGCTTGAAATATATTCAATGATGGGTAAACGTGTTTATAGCCAAAATGTGAATGGCCATGAAACTATTGATATTTCAAAGTTAAATTCAGGAATCTATATGATTAGGGTTGAAGAAGAGGATAAAATTGCAACTCGTAAATTAATAATTAAATAGTTTAACCCCAAAGAAAATTGGATTATGAACATTAAAATTAACTTTGAAAACATTCTTTTTTTAGATATTGAAACAGTTCCAGAAACTGAAATTTTTAGTGATTTACCGGAAAACAAACAGGCATTATTTGCTCAAAAAACACAGTACCAACGCAAAGAAGATTTTTCTCCTGAAGAGTTTTACGACCGTGCGGGGATTTGGGCTGAATTTGGTAAAATTGTGTGTATTTCAGTAGGTTATTTTACAAATTTTAATTCAAAAGATAGAGCTTTTAGAGTCACTTCTTTTTTTGGAAATGAAGTTAAAATTTTGGAGGATTTTAAAAATTTATTAAACACTCATTTTAATAAACCTCAACATGTTTTATGTGGCCATAATGGTAAAGAATTTGATTTTCCATATATAGCTCGACGAATGATTATTCATCAAATTGAATTGCCTGAAAAATTAAATTTATTTGGAAAAAAACCTTGGGAAATTCCTCATATAGACACTATGGAATTATGGAAATTTGGTGACTACAAACATTTTTCTTCCTTAAAATTACTGACAACTATTTTAGGAATCCCATCTCCAAAAGATGACATTGATGGTAGTGAAGTTGGAGCAGTTTTTTATAAAGAAAAAAACATAGAACGAATTGTAAAATACTGTGAAAAAGATACGGTAGCTGTTGCTCAATTATTATTGCGTTTTAATAATGAACCTCTCATTGACGCTATAAATATTATAAGTGTTTAACATTTTTGTGAAATTTTTACAACTGTACATGCAGTTCTACAAGAATACTTTTGCGTTAAGGATAAAACCCTTCGACTGCGCTCAGGGTAAACTTATTGTTTGAGCTCTTTTTTTTTGTTGTGAAAAACAAAAAAAGTGAGTAGTAATAGCCTGACCCACAGGGGAACGCCCCAAAAATAATTTAGTTGAAATTATGATGAGATGCTGAAACAAGTTCAGCATAACACGGAAACTAAATATTGTGTTGCTAATACTGCGTATAGGTGTGAACGCTTGTAGTTGCTACTGGTAAATAATTTACACCAAACCAACACACCAACAAAACTACAAATGCCAATGCTAATATGGTAAGTGCTTGTTTGCTATTGTGCGCATGAAAATTGCGGTAATGAATGTAAATTAAGTAGCCCATCCAGGTTAAAAATGCCCAAACTTCTTTTGGATCCCAGGTCCAGTAATGACCCCAAGCTTCTTTTGCCCAAAGTGCACCAAATAACAACCCCAAAGTTAAAAAAGCAAACCCTATGTATACTAAGTTATCGGCTAATTTTAAGGTTTCTATTTTGAAGTTTCCTTGATAGCTATCATACCAACCTTTTATGGCTACAATACTTGATGCTGCTAAAACTGCATACGAAAATAAATAAACCAAAACGTGTGGTATAAACCACGGACTTTGTAATGCTGGCATTAAGGTTTTTGAATAGGTTTCAGGATTTAAATAATTAATGGCTAAAAACATACTTGCCATTGCAATACTGTAAGCCAAAAACCATTTATATTGCCAACGAATATAAGTTACAAAACCAATTAATGGTAAAAATGTAGCGTACCATAAACGAGTTTCACCTAAAGTTCGCATTGGTGGACGATCTAATTCTATCCATAATTTTATGACAAATACCAGCATAACTGCCCAACCTGCAACAAATAATACGTTTGCAATTTTAAAAACCACTTGTTTTTTGTAGGAAACTACTAAAAACACTAAACCAATAATCCATAGGATTACAATGATTGAACTATATAAAGGAAAATCTATCCAAGTCATTATTCTTGATTTTTAGTTATTTTATTACCCATCCAAAACATATAAAAAGCGCCTGCAATCATCATAAAAATTCCAATATAGATAAGTGGTAACCAAGGATCTTTTACGAGCTCTAAAACGCTTAAATTAGACCATTTCCCCATTTTATCATCGTAACTCAACTGATAAATTTTCCAACCTTTGTAGCTAAATGGTTTATTAACTTCTAAAACGGTACTTATACGTTCTCCTTCTTTGGTTAAAATATCAATATCTGAACTAAATTTCTTCACTTCAGGAATGGTCATTACAAGAGAGTATTCTTCGCTAATTTTAAAAGATTCATATGGATATCTGAAACTTCCGCTGCTTATCCAGGCATTTTGTATAGAATCATTTTCTACATTTTTTACTGAAATTGATGCTGAAGGTGGAGAACCTAATTCGTTTACAGGTTCATAGCGTGCTCCTACCCTTCCTGAATTTGGTAAAAAATCATTGACAGTTACTTCAAAATTTTTGAAACTATATTTTTCTCCTTTTTCAACTAAATACAGGTTTTTACCATTGTTGTGAGCAATGCTTCCAGTTTTATTCTCAATTAAAGCTAACTTTGGATGGTATTCATCTATTAAAAAGTCTTTTAAATAAAAGGCAAAAGGCAATTCAATTTCGTTTTTTTGAGCATCTGTTGCTATCCAACTTGGCTTATTTTCATAAACATTTATGGATAAACGCTGTAAATCTCCAGTTCCAAGAATTCCTGAAATTAGCGCCAAAAATAGTCCTAAGTGATTCAAAATAAACCCAAAATTAGACCATTTGAATTGTAAAATTCTTTTAATTGAAATTAATCCTAAACACGTTAAAAATTGAAACAAGATTAATAAAAATGCCCAATTGCTTGTAATATGGTTTAAACCTAAATTATTGATTAGGCTATTTTCTGAAGTAACTTGAGGGATAATTCCCATAACCATTACAAGCAATGTAACTAATGTAATGCTTGATATTGATGCAGGTACTTTTGTTAACCATCTAATTAATTGGGTAGTTGAAAACCATTTGTACAGTACAAAAAGTATTAAAACATAGCCAATTAAAAAATATAAATTAAATGGGTATGAAAGTGTAAATGTGCTTTCGGAAGTATTTAATACCTCTAAAAACAATCCGGTTATAATTAAACCAATTCCTATAAAAAAAGATTCAACGTAACCCCAAGGATTTTCCCATAAGTTACGTTGAACCTTTGTATTATTTTCGCTCATAAGAGTTCAAATATATAAAAAGTATTAATACTTAGCTTCTCTTTCTTTTGCAGCTGCTTGCCATTGAGGACGTAATTCTTTTAAGAATTTTTCTTTCTCAGCTTTTAATTTTTCCATTGGTAAACCAATAAATTTTTGAGCAGCTTCTTTAGTTTCAATAGCTGGGTAAGGAACTTCACCTTTAAAACCTAATTCCATTAGTAACTTTGCTAATTTAATTCTAGTTTCTTGAGTAATATCAATTCCTTTTCCAAGTACTCTACCTAATTCAACAGGAGCGTGGAAAGAACCACCATGAGATGCTGCAACATAATCCCAACGCCATTGTCCTATTCTAATTCCGTGTAAAATAGCTGTCATTTGATCTTCAGTAGCACCTAACTCCCAACATTTTCCTGCTTCTACATGTGCACGTACTAATAAACGCTCTAATTGATCACGGTTTCCAATAATGCGATCTTGATTATCAAACACGTTTTTAATTAATTCGTCTTTTTCTTCTCTATGACAAACTTGACAAGAATTAGCAACGTTGTTTAGAGGAGATTGAATATGGTGATCTGTAAATTTTTGTCCACCTTCCGTTTTATAAGGCATATGGCAATCTGCACATGAAACCCCTCTTTTACCATGAATACCCATTTTGTAAGTTTCATATCCTGGGTGTTGTGCTTTTAACATTGGTGCTTTACTAATTGAATGTATCCAATCTACATGACCAACTTTGTCATAATATTTTTCCATATCTTCAACTGTTTGACCATCATCCCAAGGGAAAACTAAATAAGGAATTCCTTCTTTTTCGGGTAAATGTTTGTTGAAATAGTACTCAACGTGACATTGTGCACAAACTAAAGAACGCATTTCATTATGAGAAGATTTAGTAATATCTTTTCCTTGACGCTCAAAAGCTTCAATTAAAGCTGGTTGTGTAATGGTCAATTTCATAGATTTTTCATCATGACAGTTAGCACATCCAATAGGATTTACAATTTGCTCACCTTTACTTGCCCATTTTCCTTTGTAGTAATCATCTACACCAATTTCATTCATTAAACGTGGAACATCAGGCGATTTACAAGTCCAACAAGTAGAAGGCATTGGTCCATCATCTGGCCCTGTTGGTCCACCTGTACGTAATGTATTTCTTACATCATCAATTGCATAAACGTGTCCTTTTCCTTGGTTGTAATCTTTAGAAAACCCATATCCTGCCCAAAGTACTACTAAGCGCGGGTCTACTTCTAACATATCAATATTTGCATTTCCGTTATACTTAGATCTAAAAGTAGTATCGGCTGTTTTATAATAAGATTGAAATTCACGTGGAAAATTCTCACCCCAAACCTCATTTCTTGGTTCTAATTTATTTATTTTAGTCATTGGAGTATAAGCAAATTTAGCCTCCATTTTACGTTCTGTTATTGAAGAAACTAAAAGTCCTAACAAAAACACTATTACTAATGATGCTAAAAATAACACCCAGTTTTTCCAAGGTTTTCTTGTATTACTCATCTTTTTTATTTTTTTGATTATCTGATTCTTTTAAATATTTACTTAACCATTGTGGTACAGTTTCTTGATGCTCTTCATCTATTTTTCCATAGTACTTTACAGATGATAAACTATGTATGCTTCCGTGAGGAACTTCTTTATGGCAAGTCCAACATTTTCTTTCGGTTCTGTTTTCTTTATGATCTTCAACCAAATCACTCAATCTAGCATCAGTTACCTGATCTTCATGACATCTTATACAATTGCTTTGAACAACTTCAACACCTGCTTCTTTCATTCTAATTACTTCTGGCTCTCCGCGTGTTAAGAAAACTGACGCATGATATAAACCATCTTTAGCTTTAAAAGCATACTTTTTGAAAAAATTATCTTGAGGAACATGACAGTCGTTACAAGAAGCCCATTCTCTATGTGAGCTATTTTGCCAAGTTGCATATTGTGGTGTCATTACATGACAATTAGCACACGTTTTTGGATCATCTGACAAATAAGATACTGCCTTAGATTCTATAAGTGCATATAATGTTAGACCAGTAATAGCACCCATTAAAATTAGTACGGGTAAACGCCATTCAGGTGGTGGAATTAATTTTCTAAATATGCTCATTCTCTTTAGTTAAAGTTTCTTATTTTGAAGAAAATAATGTTGGTTTAATAGTAAGCATTAACCAAGCCCAATTATTTCCATTTCCACTAGCGTTATTTTTTAATACTTCTAATCCTTCTGAAGCAAACATTTGAGAATATCCTGCGCCAATGGTAACATCATTATTTAGCTTATGTGAATATACTAAATCAATTTCAGTTCCCAATTGTTTTTCAACATCTTGTGCAATATCAGCTTGTGCTGAAAAATTATGTATAAAAGCTGTTAAGCTCGATTTTTCACCTAACTTAGTTCCAATTTTAGCATATATATCAACTAAACCAACACTGTTTGCATGGTTTCCAACATAGAAATAATCCATAAATCCGTTAAATTTATGATTTGTTCCATAGAAAGGAGTAAAAGCTTTATTTTTAGAAGCATCACCATCATAAGCATTCCCTGATTGAATTTCTAAACCTAATCCTAAACTTACTTTTTCTGAAGCTTTATATCCTAAATCTAATCCTACTAAATAAGCACTTAAATCAAGATCTGCAACATCTTTACCTGATTGTAAATAAGCGTTTACTGCAACATTTAAGTTACTTGATGCTTTAAAATTTAAGTGAGTACCTAATGTTTGGCTATAACGAATTTCTTCAGCAGCTACATTTTGTAAACCATTGTTTAAGAACAAAAAGCTTGCTTTAAAATTGCTCCAGTCTTTATGAAACCAAGCATATTGCATTGCTTTGTAATTTCCTGCAACTGTGTATAAATTACCAAATAATGCTTCTGTATCTTGGTTGTAAGCAACACCTAAATGTAATTTATAATTTTCATTCCCAAATTTAAAAATTGCGGCATCATGGCTACGTCCTTGTTGTGCCCAACCAACGTTTCCAAACATACGACTGTCATCATAAATTATTTCTTGACGACCTAATTTTACAGAAAAATTTGGGTTAAATTTTACTTGTCCCCAAGCTTCATGAACTGCTAAACCATTATTATCTGCAGTATTTAATTGAGCTACATCTCCCCAAACTCTAACATCTTGAAAACTTAAAAAGAACGTGTAATCATCTGTAACATACTTTGTGTTTAAACGTGTACGTTGTGAAACAAACAATGCTGCATCTGAACCATCTGCTGTTAAGGTTTTGTATCCATTTCTGTATTCTGCACGTGGTCTTAATTCACCACTAATAGTTAACTGTGCATAACTTTGCACTGATACTAGTACTAAAATTGCAATTAATAAATTTTTAAATTTCATCTCTTTTAAATTGAATTAATTTTTATTGTAATATATTGTCACAAAACTAATAGAGTGGAATTGAAGAAAAGATGATTTTTATCAGGTATTAAGATAATTTTATCTTTTATTGAAATATTAGCCAATTTCTCCTCTTTAGAAAAACCATTTCTAATGGTGAAATTTAACTATAATCTATAAAAATTAACTGATGCTATATAGAAATTTAAGGAGCTGGGTTGGGTTGTAATTCTTGAATTTTATTAATTTCTTGAAGTGTTTCTTTCGAAAGTTCCAAGTGAATACTCTCAATATTTTCTTTCAATTGTTGCATAGTAGTTGCCCCAATAATATTTGAAGTTACAAATGGCTGTTGGTTTACAAAAGCCAATGCTAATTGTGTTAAACTTAAATTAAGTTCATTAGCTAAATCAGCATATTTTTGAGTTAAAAATTGTGCCTGTACTGAAGAATATCTGCTGTATTGTGAAAATAATTTTAATCGAGAGTTTTCTGGTAGTTTTCCATTTAAATATTTACCAGATAAAACTCCAAAACCTAAAGGTGAATAGGCTAGTAAACCAACATTTTCTCGCATAGAAACTTCTGCCAAATTAATCTCAAAAGATCTATTTAATAATGAATATGAATTTTGAATGGTTTTACAGCGTGTTAAATTATTGTAGTTACTTTCGGTTAAATGACGCATAACCCCCCAAGAAGACTCATTAGAAACGCCATAATGACGAATCTTACCTTCTTTCACCAAACCATTTAATGTTTCTATAACTTCTTTAAAATTATCTTCCCATTTTTCATTTGGATTATGAACATAATTTCGTTGTCCAAAAAAATTGGTGTTTCTATCAGGCCAATGCAACTGATAAAGATCTACATAATTAGTTTGTAAACGTTTTAAACTTTTTTCTAAAGCGTTATGAATAACTTGTTTTGAGAATCCTAAATTTTCTCTTATATATTTAAAATATTCGTTTGGCCCAGTTACTTTTGTAGCAACTATCAACTCATCTCTTTTTTGATCTTTTAACCAGCTTCCAATAAATTTTTCGGTACTTCCTTGAGTTTCCTTTTTCCCAGGAATAGAATACATTTCAGCGGTATCAATAAAATTAATTCCATTTTTTACAGCAAAATTTAATTGTTCATGGGCTTCAATTTCTGTATTTTGCTGACCAAAAGTCATGGTGCCTAAACATATTTTACTTACTGTTATATCTGTATTTGGAAGGGTAGTGTATTTCATTTTTTTTTTGATTTGTTGAATGGTATATTTATTTAAATATCAAAAGTAAAGAAATAATTCCTCACTCAAAATTTATGATGTAACAATAAAAAACCATTTTCTTTTAAAAAGAAAATGGTTTATATATGAGATATAAAACACACTTCGACAAGCTTAGTGTGACAATACTCGTTTATTTTAAGATAGCTTCAATACCTGGTAAAGTTTTACCTTCTAAACTTTCTAACATAGCTCCACCACCAGTTGAAACATAACTTACTTTATCTTCAAAACCAAATTGTTTTACTGCGGCAACTGAATCTCCTCCTCCAACTAATGAAAAAGTTCCGTTTTTAGTTGCATTCGCTATTGAATTTCCTAAAGCAATAGTACCTCCAGCAAAGCTTTCCATTTCAAAAACTCCTAAAGGTCCATTCCATAGAATTGTTTTAGATTGGTTTACAATTTTATCAAATAATTCTCTTGATTTTGGTCCTGCATCTAAACCTTGCCAACCATCAGGAATACTATTTATATCACAAATTTGAGTATTTGCATCATTACTAAAATCATCAGCAGCTATTACATCAACAGGAATATGAACTTGTACTCCTTTTTCTTTTGCTTTCTTCAAAATTTCTAATGCCAACTCTAATTTATCATCTTCACAAATTGAATTTCCTACTGTACCACCAAGTGCTTTTACAAATGTAAAACTCATTCCACCACCAATAATTAAGTGATTTACTTTGTCTAAAATATTTTCAATAACGGTAATTTTTGAAGATACTTTTGCACCTCCTAAAATAGCTAATACTGGCTTTTCACCTTCTTCTAATATTTTTTTAAGACTCACAATTTCTTGCGCTAATAAAGCACCAAAACATTTATTTTCTGGAAAAAACTGAGCTATAATTGTTGTTGATGCGTGCGCTCTATGTGCTGTACCAAAAGCATCATTCACATAAATATCTCCTAACTTTGAAAGTTTTTTTGAAAACTCTAAATCGCCTTTAGTTTCTTCAGCATAAAAACGTAAGTTTTCTAACAATAACACTTCACCCATTTGTAATTCAGAAGCTGCTTTTTCAGCAATTTCACCAACACAATCAGTTGCAAATTTTACTTCAACTCCAATTATTTCAGAAACTTTATCAACAATGTGCTTTAAAGAATATTTTTCTTCAACACCTTTTGGTCTTCCTAAATGCGACATTAAAATAACTGCCCCACCATCTTCTAAAATTTTAATAATTGTTGGCTTTGCAGCTTCTATTCTAGTTGCATCTGTAATATTAAAATTTTCATCTAAAGGCACATTAAAATCTACTCTTATTAATGCTTTTTTTCCTTCAAAATTTATGTCTTGTATTGTTTTCATTTTTCAAAAATTATTAGTTGCACAAATATAATTCAATTTATACAAAGGCTTCTAATTTTTTACGAAACCGATTTCAAGATTGAAAATTAAAAAGATTAAATAGCTTCACAATTTATAATTGATGAAAATGTTTTACTTTCGCTTTGATGAATTTTTCTGAAATTTTAGGACACGAACATTTAAAGAACCATTTAATGAAATCTACCGATAATGGTAGAATTTCTCACGCCCAATTGTTTGTAGGTAAAGAAGGTTCAGGTACTTTGCCAATGGCTATTGCTTATGCGCAATATATTTTATGTAGTACAAGTATTGATAAAGATGCTTGCGCTTTAAAATGTGCTAAATTAATGCATCCCGATTTACATTTTGCGTTTCCAGTTGCAACTAATGATGTTGTAAAAAGTCATCCGGTAAGTAATTTATTTTTAGAAGATTGGCGCAATTTTATTCAATTAAATCCTTATGGAAATTTGTTTGAATGGTTGCAATCCATCGGTATTGAAAACAAACAAGGACAAATTGGTGTTGACGAAGCTGAAGAAATTGTAAAATCTTTACGACTAAAATCGTACGAAGGCGGTTATAAAATTATGATTATTTGGATGGCAGAAAAAATGAATACTTCTGCGGCAAATAAACTGCTTAAGTTATTAGAAGAACCTCCTGAGAAAACAGTTTTTTTATTAGTTACAGAAAATGAAGAACATATTATAACCACCATAAAATCACGTTGTCAAGTTTTACATTTTCCTTTAATAGCTGAAGCTGATATTGTAAATTATTTAATTGAAAAAGAAGGAACAGATCAACCAATTGCTGAGCAAATTGCCCAACAATCTGACGGAAATATCAATAAAGCATTGCATTTATTACACAATGATAATGCCGATGAGCAATTTGAACAATGGTTTATTACTTGGGTAAGAGCTGCTTTTCAAGCTAAAGGGAATGCCTCTGTAATTCAATTATTAATTGATTGGAGCGATACTATTTCAAAAACTGGAAGAGAAACTCAAAAACGTTTTTTAAACTTCTGTTTACAATTTTTTAGACAAGCGCTTTTACTAAATTATGATGCTGCAGCTTTGGTTTATTTACAACCAAAAACAGCGAGTTTTAAACTAGAAAAATTTGCTCCATTTATTCATAGTGGAAATATTATAGAAATAAATAAAGAGCTAAATGATGCTATTTATCATATTGAAAGAAATGGAAATGCTAAAATAATTTTGCTGGATTTATCTATAAAACTAACGCGTCTTTTACACGAAAAAGAAGTTTCATAACAACTTTAAATTATGTCTATTTTTAATAATCATTCAGCTGAAATATTAATTGTACTGTTTTTTATTTTCACTTATTTCTTTTCAGTAGTTGAAAAATTAGCAGATTGGAAAGGAACTATAGCGTATTACACAAAACATTTTGAAAAAACAATACTTCAAAAAATGATTCCGTTACTACTTTTAAAGGTTCTAATTTTTGAAATTTCAACTGTCATTTTATTAACTATTGGACTTTATTTTTTAGTGACAGAAGATGTTTTAATTATGGCTAAAGTAGGTTTAGAAATCTCAGCTATTACACTTTTAATGTTCTTAGTAGGGCAACGATTAGCGAAAGATTATCCTGGAGCTATGAATATAACAGTCTATTTTATTTTAAATGTTATTGGTATTTATTTATTAACTTAAATTATTGATTATGAAATTATTAGGTATC
>ERZ889078.2366-NODE-2366-length-13527-cov-24.371066_pt1 | contig 13527 bp, 11 predicted proteins | sample MGYA00521266_ERZ889078 | MGnify/ENA primary metagenome ERZ889078 (study PRJEB32303, sample SAMEA104408618) | aquatic metagenome | biome: Brackish water; feature: Pelagic; material: water | place: Baltic Sea | collected 2014-06-16T06:34:00 | depth 76,534 m ...
ATATGCTTTTTAGCAAGTTCAAGTTGCATCTCCCAAGTACTATCTGGAGTTGAATGGTTCTCATTTAGTTTATCAACTACGATACAGGCAAAAGAAAATTCAGGATGCGCAAAACAAATATCTATGAGTTCTTTATGGATGGCAAGATCTGAATCTTTTTTGATACCAGTAAACTTATACTCGAAACCCTTAGGCTTTGAGTACCTATCTTTCAGTCTTTTCATATCTTCAAATAAAGCGGATGTATTTTCTAGCTTGAGTAAACCTAAAGCGAAAAATCTTTGCAGCGGGTCATTGGAAAGTACACCAGTCTCATCCATAAAGCCAAACAGTTGTTTCATTAACATTATCCTTTTAAATAATATTGGCATTTTATCTACTTATTTCCTCTGTAAGCATTAAAGCGAGTTCTCACATATCTTCACTACATCTTTTTGAACTCCTATTGCATAGCCCTGTCATCACTTAACAATCTTCTCTTATTGACTTAAGAGTATGATTAGAGTTATAATACCCAATGGCTAAAAAGAATAAAAAAAATACAAAAATAAATCAGAAAATCAAAATATATTTTGATGACGATCCTTTTGACGTTGGCGTTGAAAGGGTTAGTTCGGAGACTCTTAGCGAGCTCTTCGCGACTCTTGGCATCTACGACGTAGAGCACAACAAAAAATTGCTTCTAAAAACCATTCGTATGATATGGAGTGAAGCGGATGGTGGGTATAGAGAGGAGATACTTAACTTTTTTCAAGCGAATAACGTGATTTATTACAAATCCGTTCCAAAGGCGCCGCTACCAAACAGAGAAGACAAACTGGAACATTTCTTCGACGAGTTACATGTAACTCGAGAGGAAGAGACTAAACTTTACGGCACGTTTGGCAGCATGAGAAGCAAAAAAATCACCATAGAAAAAGTGGAGTCGACGCTGCGTCACATAAGGTTTGAGAAGAAAAAAGAGTCTCTCCAAAAAGAGCTTGACGGCTTTTTTGACATAGACGACTCTTTGGAGTTTAACGCTTCTTTGGAGTATAGGGTTTATGACCAGTTTTTTCATAAAATTCTCACTCTCAATACAAAACCATATGATTACGAGTATCTTGAAACAGCCGATTTTGATGAAATAACAAAAAAAATCACGTTAGACAAAATCGAATGCGTACAAGCCAAACAAGAGAGTATAAACAAGTTTATAAAATCCCTTAAAATACCCCATGCTTATCTTACGACGCAACAGATAGTTACAGCTTTGCGAGCGAGTCCACCAAAAAGTAGATTCGCGTATCCTATGATAAATCAAAAACTTTTATCTCAAATAATAGAAACAAAGATTGCGTCGGAGAGCTTGGAAATTTTTGCCGAGGAGATGCTTTTCAAGGTAAAAACAAGCGTAAAACTTCCATTTTCAGAGATAGAAGTTCCATACTTGCTAGAGATTCATGTCCACATCGACGAAGTTTTGGAAAATATTTGGAGTTCTAAAAGATTTAACTTCGACGCCCTCTTGGAAGTCGCCAAAAAAGAGCGTGAAGAGCAGTTTTCAGAATCTTTAAAAGAGCTTGTCGCCGAGTGCGCGAGATATTCTCAACTGCTTCACTTTGATGATGAGACGTTGCATGCGAAAGTATATGAAATTTTAGTGGAGCTCCTTCCTCAAAACTTGACCATAACGGCAAAAATAGTCAAAAAAACGACTAGAATTTTCATCTATAACATTCATGAGCAACTTATCAAAAAGCAGCGGCATGAACTACTCGCTCGCACGATAAGAGACTTTAAAAACCTCTTTCCTCTCGCGAGAGAGACGCGAAGAAAACTCACTCTTCACATCGGTCCGACAAACAGCGGAAAAACTTACGAGGCGATGCGAAGATTGGAAAAGGCGGATACCGGGTACTATCTGGCTCCTCTGCGTTTGTTGGCGCTTGAGGGTTACGAAACGCTCAAATCTCGTGGAGTAGACAGCTCGCTTATAACGGGAGAAGAGCAGATCATAGACGACGACGCGACGCACATAAGCTCAACCATCGAGATGCTAAACTTTGAAGTGGACGTGGACGTCTGCGTGATAGACGAAGTGCAGATGATAGACGATAGAGACCGTGGTTGGGCCTGGGCGAACGCCATCATTGGCGCTCCCGCAAAAGAGATTATCATGACGGGTTCAAGCAACTCCAAAGAGGCTATCGTCGCTCTTGCAAAATACCTTGGAGAAGAGCTTGAAATCATAGAGTTTGAGCGTAAAAATCCTCTGACGCTTTTAGAGAATCACACTCATCCAAAAGACGTACAAGAGGGAACCGCCATCATCGCGTTTAGCAGAAAAGACGTGCTGAGGCTCAAACAAGATTTTTCCAAATACTTTAAAGTGAGCGTTGTGTATGGCAACTTGTCGCCAGAAGTAAGACGCGAAGAGGCTCGCCGTTTTCGCTCGGGAGAGACGCAACTGCTCGTGGCTACCGACGCCATCGCCATGGGCATGAATTTGCCTATCAAAACCATACTTTTTTCTAAAGCGGAAAAATTCGACGGCGTTAGTTCTAGGAACCTGCAAGCCTCGGAAGTGCATCAGATTTCTGGTCGCGCCGGTAGATTTGGACTCAACGAAGAGGGATTTGTAGGCGCTTTAAGTAGCGACGTTCTAAAAATAGTGCGCAAAAACTTTTACAAAATGGATCATGTCATCAGCGTTCCTTTTAGCGTTATGGCGAATTTGGAACATATAAAACTCGTGGGAAAAATCTTAGAAGAGAGTTCGCTTTACGAAATACTGAAATTCTTTGCGCAAAACATGGAATTTAACGGTCCTTTTCATGCGGCGACTCTTGATGACATGCTCGAAGCTTCCATCATCGTGGACAAGTACGATTTGGACATCGCCACGAAATATCATCTCTCATGCGCTCCTTTAACTCTAAAATCTCCATACATAGTATCCGCGTATGAGGCCTATTTGCATTCATTGCAAAGAAAAGAGCAAGTACGCTACTTTACTCCGCTCCTCATTGGCGGGTACGCGCAAACGACGGATGATTTGCTGCGAGCCGAAGACATGGTAAAAGAAATTTCCCTTTACTTGTGGCTCAGTTATCGTTTTGAGGAGTACTTCGTGGATGAACAAAAAGCTAGACAATCTCGCGGGCTTTTAAACAAGTACATAGAATCCACTCTTCAACAAAACCAACTCGCGCATCAGTGTAAACTGTGCGGAGCCACGTTGCCTATGAACACAAAGTACAATATCTGCCAAACATGTTTTAAAAAAAATTACACCCATCAAAATACAAATAACAATAGAGGCGACAGAAGAGCCAATCATAAATAATTTTGATATAATTTCGCAAATTTATACAAAGGTTTCTTTATGAAAAAAACACTAGTTTCCGTTGCGCTACTTTCAACTTTTGCAATGGCGTTTAACATGGGCGGAGCGATGGACTCTATAGACAAGACAAAAGCCAAAGATTCAGTAGACACTGAAAAAGCGATGGCTGCGGCCTCTAAAGGTAAAAATATAACTCTTGCAGACGTTAACGACACTGTCGACACAACTAAAGCCATTGACTCCGTAGACAAAGACAAACTTATGAAGTCCTTATATTAAACTTGAAGAGCTACGTGAATTGCAGCGAATGATTACTTAATATACAATTTATTTTCATATACTCCTTATTCTTAATATATAATCTAATTATACTTATAAGGGGGCGATATGAATGAGTTGTATGCCTACAAAACCACTTTTACCATAGTCTCTCAAGAATCTTTGGACGACTTTTGGTCTTTTGTAATATTTAGATTACGCTTAGAACACTCGGAACACGTATATGATAGGTTTGCGCGACTCTATAATTTATTGAGTGAATGTAAAAATAGTTTAACGACTCTCAATAAAGTCAATATTTCATTGGAAGAGTCAAGTGATATATATTTCATGTCAATAGACTCGAATATAAAAGATTTTATAGATACGTTCATATCGAGACTGGAAAAACTTCAATTTACGTACGCGTATGAAAATGGCGTCTTAAAATATAGCGTCAATAAAAAAAAGCAAAGCAATATCTTCATTCAAGACAACTCTTCCAACGCAAAAATCTACACTTACTCTTTCATGGATGATGAGACGATTGAAGAGATGCTCGACATCTTGGAAAAAATGAAAGCGAAAGATTACGAAAAAGTATATCCAACCATCACACTAGAAGAGATCAATGATTATCGAACTACTTTTTCATATTATGGCAGTTTTTTGAGGGATTATTCTCAACTAAGCGCGGTGCATAACATAGTTACGGAACTCTCCGTCATATTATCTCTGTACTCAAACGAGTGTCTTGCCATGGGAAATGATTTTAGACTCCTATTAGGTTCCTTTTTAAACAATCTAAGCAATTGGCAAGATTCGATATTTATTAAAAAAGAAGAAACGCTGGATTTTATGGACGCGTCGTTGAAAGCGGATTTGGAGCAAATCAAAATAATTTTAAATCTCTACGACGACTTTTCTGATGACGCGAACCAAACTTCCCTTGACGACATATTTGGATTTTAGCTAGGCGTTCGTCATATGATTGCTAACTGTTTTAGGGACGCTGTCGCCGCTCGCTTGCATGCTTAAAGCATCAGGATGGCGTTTGTAATGAGTTCTCACGACTTGCGCGAGTCTCTCTTTCGTCGCCACGTCCACCAAGCCGTCGTCATTTATGACGCTCACTAGATTTTGAACCAATTCGTCTTGCGGCTCTCGCATGTTTGCAGACCATGACTTTAGCAGCTCTTTATTTACAAAGGTTGGCAAAGAACCCATGATTCCCACGTCGTTTTGGTCGTGTATGAGAAGTCCCGACGTCGTTCCCCTGTCCAGAGTCAAAACTTGAAACAGATAAAGAGTGTGATACTCCAACTGTCGTTGAACGTCTTCTTGTGAGATGGAAGTTCTCATCTTAAACGCGTTGGCGATTATCTCGACGTAAGCGTCTATGACGCCCTCTCCAAAGCTGTTGGCGAAAGCGTGATCTCTCTCTTTGTCGCCCGTTTTATAGTTTTCCAAGTAAAAGTGGGAAACGCCGCGAGTTCTTCCAAGCGCGGGAACTTCAAAGTACTTGTCGCCCTGCTTTGAACCCTCCTCATAAGCGTCCAAGGCCAAATCTTCAAGCGCCTTCTCAAAACTCTTTTTGTCCTCCTCATTCGCGATACTTGGATTCAAATCCGCCATGATCCGCCAGTAAGAGCTCTCGTCCTTCAACTCCGTCAAACTTATGTGTATGTGAATCGAAGGCGCGTGTGGATTTTTGGGATGGATTATGGTTGAAATCGCCGTGGCGCTTTGCAGGTTTTTTTCCGGAGAGTCATCATAATGCACTTGAGAGACGTTGACGCTCGCGGTATTGAAAAGAGTCTCGTCGCGAGACTCAAATCTGCTACCACCGCCATGAATCCCCTCGTCTCGAAGCCATGTCACCTCTTCAAACTTTTTGCTCTCGCCAATTTCCGCGCTTAAGGCGTCCAACTTCTCAACAAATCTAGTTTGCAATCCTTTAACTAATTTATAAGCGTTTATCGCGTCCTCCGACGCCGAAGTAATCATTTTCATCTGTTGACAACCTTAATGTTTTGTGGGATGTTATCATGTTAAAGTAATCCTAAGAGAAATACGCGAAATTAGATCGCTCCAAACAAGAGCGCTGTTTTTAGCATTTAACTTTTAAACTCGTTAATGGTACGTTGAAGCGACGAAGCGATATTGACTAATTTTTCAAGTTCTTCTTCAATGCTTTTAACGCTAGTGCCATTTGCGCATGAGAGGGCGTCAATGTCGGAAATGGCGTTGATAACGCTTTGTATTCCAAGAGACATGGCAATACTGTCTTTTTTGGATTCTATAGCCGCTTTGTTTGACGCCTGTATGGCGACGGAAGTTACGCCTATTTTCTCTTCCACGTCGTTTGACACATGCGCCAGACTCTCTATGTTTTTGGCGTTTTTACCCATTTTGTCGCTTACGTCGTTTATCGATTGCACTATGGTGCTTATGCTCATGTCGATTTCAGTTAAACTTTTTTGCGTGCGCTCGGCAAGTTTACGCACCTCGTCGGCGACTACGGCGAACCCGCGTCCATGCTCGCCCGCGCGAGCCGCTTCAATGGCTGCGTTGAGAGCGAGTAAATTTGTTTGTTCCGCTATGTCTTTTATAATGTTTAATACGTCTTTTACTTGGTCGGCGTTAGTTTTAAGTCCTGAAAGTTCATGAGAAAGTTCATGTTCTATCTCAACAAAAGAACGAACTTCGGAGCCAAGAGTGCTTAGAGACTCTTTGGCGCTACTCAGCTCCTTGCTCGCTCGTTCGACGGTCTCTTGAGTCTGTTGCACCGTTTCTATGCTTTTCGCTATCATCTCTTTGATCTGTTCGCTGTCTCGCGTCGTCTTTGAGACTATCTCTTGTTCTTGCTCCGTTCCTTTTCTTATGACATGCCCTGAGAGTTTTATTTGACCCGCGATCTCGCGATTTTGCTCACCGAGGCGCTTCACGTCGTTTACGGTGGATTGAATCATTTCAATAAAATTATTGACCTCATGAGCCGTGTCTCCAAACTCGTTTTCAACCGTCCGAACAAGTCTTTTGGTTAAATCTTTGTCACCGCTGACAAGTTCGGATATGCGACTTTTCAAACCATTTAACGGCGTAAATATTTCTCTTACGAAAAAAGACAACGCCAAAACTAAGAAAATTCCACTGCCCGCGATTAAAGCTAATAAAAGTCGCATATTCGTCTCTTCTATGTCGGCGTCGTTTTCATCCAGAGATATGACCAAATCCATAGCGCCAAGGGCGTCGCCAACTCGCGCGTTGTAGTGGCAAGCCAGACATCTCTCTTCTGCGACCATGGGCTGTATCATCTCTATCGTATGGTGTCCGTTTTCATCTTTTTCTATAATCTTGACGCTTTTGTTTGCCAACACGTCAAGCATGACTGGAGAGTTTGTATATTTTTCATCCGGAGAGTAGATCTCTATAACGGATTTTGATTTATATATATTTAAATTTTCTATGCCTTGTATCTCTTTGGCGTCTTTAAACGCCTTGTTCACAACGGTTGGATCACCCAGCATCATACTTCCCGTCATCGTTTGAAAGATTGATTTACTTAACATGACAAGCGATTTCTTTGTCGTGCTATTTGACAATCCATGAAGAGTATGCGACAAGTAGTAAGTTATACTCAGAAGTCCTAAAAGAAAAGCGGAAACTAAGGATAAAATAACCTTTGATTTAACTGTTGAAAACATAATGTAGCCTTTTGATTTTTTTATTATTGTAAGCTTTTTTTTTTAAAAGATTATATCAAAAATATCTCGAAAATATCTCAGTTTTTCTGAATTAAACTTATTCTTGAGAAATAAATAGTACAATTGTCGATTAAAAACAGAGGAGATATAATATGAAATTATTTGTAAGTTTAGCGACCATTATTCTTTTAGGAGCCGCGGTAAACGCGTCTGAGCATCAAGAGTTTGGTTACAGTGGCCATAACGGACCGACGCATTGGGATGAATTTTCCAAAACTTGTGGAACTGGGCACGCCCAATCGCCGATTAACATAGTTCCCGGTAAAACCGTTTCCATGAATCACCAGTACGACGTTAGTTTACACGAAGACGTTCACACGACGGCGAAAGTGATTGACAACGGCCACTCCATAAAAGTCACTCCTAAAATGGGCGGAACCATAACTCTCCATGGGGAAACTTTTAAACTGTTGCAGTTTCATTTTCATGGAAAATCCGAACATACGGTCAACAACAAGCGTTACGACTTGGTCGCGCATTTGGTTCACCAAAATCCAGAAACAAAACAGTTGGCCGTAATCGCGGTCTTTTTTGAAGAGGGCAAAAACAACCCCATGCTTGACAACGTCTTAGGAAACGTCGGCGGCGAGATTAGAGTCGACCCGCAAGATCTTCTGCCAAACGACACCGTGGATTATTATCACTACGTTGGATCGCTAACCACTCCTCCATGTTCAGAAAACGTTCAGTGGTACCTTCTTAAAACGCCGATGACCGCTTCAAAAAGTCAAATCGAAGAGTTTAGAAAATATTACGCGGACAACGAGCGTCCCGTTCAAGAGCTAAACGACCGCGCGGTGGAAAGCAACTAAACGCTTTTACTTTTTTCACGCGATGAACGCGCGACTCCTTTATCGCCAAGGAGTCGCGTTTTACTTTTAGACCACTTTTGCGCCATAAAAGAAAATCTCTTTCAACTCCTCCTCGCTTATGTACACTATGTCAAAACTAATCTCTTTTTCCCCATGAAGCTCTTGGGAAAGTATCAATTTTCCTTTTGTTCCTATGGATAACTGCAAGTTTTGAGAGTTGAGGGAATAAAAAGAGACTCCATTCTCAGAACGATCAAAAATGTACGCTTCAGGAATGACGTTAGAACCAACGCGCGCCTCCACCTTCAAAGGCGGAGTAACTATCGTTCTTCGCACACTTCTACTGTTGGTAACAATTTCAAAACCATCCGCCAAACTCTTAAGCCCTCCACCTTTTTGCACTAGAGAGTTCATGACAGACTGTGAGTTACTCGCGTTTTTCGCCAAAATGGTGCTGATTTCTTTTACCTTGTCCAAGTCTTTTGAGGTAGATTTCAGCGCCGACGATTCTATGCCAAACTCATGTTGAAAATTTCCCAAGGTGGAAGAGATTAAGTCTATAGAGTTTTTTATGCTTGCAAATCTGTCATCAATGATTACTGAACTATTTGACAAACGCTTTATCATGACTTTAGCTCCAGCCGCGTTTTGAGAAACGACGTCTATATATTTATGAATGTTTATCAGCACTTCTCTAATGTCATGGGCGTTACTCAAAGAGACTTCGGCAAGTTCGCGAATCTTATCGGCGACGACGGAGAACGTTCTTCCATGCACTCCGGCTCGAGCGGCTTCTATCGCTGCGTTGAGCGCTATGAGATTTGTCTCATCGGCTATGTCTGTGATAATTTCCAACGTTTGAGAAATCTCGTCAGAGAAACTACGAAGAGCTTGGATGGACGATATGGTCTCTTGCATGGACGTTTCCGCTTGCAAACTCTCTTGCAAATTGCTTTTAACTTCATTTTGTCCATCTTGAATCTTGTTTTTTGAGTCATCGGAGCTTATCAGCAATTCATCAAGCTTATCTCCCGCCAAACCATTTAGCTTTAGAACTTTTTCGATATTTTCATGCGCGTTATCCAGCATGCGATTTTGAGTTTCCACAAACCTATTGGTTTCATCTATCTTTACGTATCCGTAACTAGCTTCAAACGCCATCTGTTTGCTTTGTGCGACGACGTTGGTGATGACGGGCTTGAGCGCGTCGACCATTATTTGCAGGTGCCTAAAGAGTCTATCTATCTCGTTGTCCGAGCTGCCTTGTTGACTTTTTTCATGTTTCATCAAATCTTCGATGACGAAATTTCCGCGCTCGACTCTAAAAATTATTTTAAGAACTTTGTTTATGCGCGCCGCGACAAATTTACCAAAGAGGACATGCATTAAAACCAAGATGCTTATTATGTTTAGCAAAAACGTAACTAACTGCGATATTACGGTAGAATTAATCGCGTCGTTAAAATCACTCAAATCAATGCGAACGTCTTCTATCGCTATCACTTCGTTAAGAGCCCAAGTTGGATGGCACGCCAAACATTTTTCTTCGCTAATCATAGGTCGAGACAACATGTAATACTCTTTAGAGTCATGAGTGACGTACTCCTCTTTTTGTTTAACGTCTCGGTTTTTCTTAAAGAAGTCAATCATTGTGATTTCATAATCAACCGCCCTATTCTTCTCGCTCGTGGGATTTTTAGAGGCCTCTTTATAAAAAACTTTGCCATCCGAGATAGTTGTAAACTTGTCGAATATCTCATTTTGAATAACCTGAGGAATTTCAGAAGATTCCCCGCTGAAGAATTTTTCATTTCTTGATTCAAGAAGCACACCCGCAAAATCAAGTATGGATTGTGCTTTTGATTTCAAGTTGTTTTGTAAAGTGTTTTTTTGGGAAATATAATCACTGACGTAAAAAACGGAAGATATGGCAATGAAGACAATCGCGAAGATAATGGAAAACATAACCGAGAGTTTTAATTTAGAGATAAAATGAACCATGTCGGAATCCTAATTTTTGATACATGACTATATCATACAGTTACTTAACTGGAAAAGCGCTTTCGCTACATTGCGTACATGATTAGTTCCATCGCTTCGAGAACTTCCTGATTTGTAAGATTGTTCGAAGATGCGTAAGCGAGCGCGCCGCCAGCTCCAACGCCATCTTTTTGCTCGCCCTCCTCATATCTTTTGAGGATTTCCATCTCTGTATCTTCAAAACTAAAGTCGGTATAAATCGCATGAGGCGAGTAACTTAAAAGCGAGAGCAGACGCGTTATGTCCAAGTTTGCGTCGTGAGCCACCCAAGCCGTTGTGGCAAGAGTTACGTTGTCATGTTTTAGACGCATCAACGCGTCCTCTTTAAGAGCGTCCGCTATGAGAAGACAAGCCGCCATTTGCGCTCCTCCCGCCAAAACCACATGAAACCTTCGAGTAGCCTCTAGCAAAAATCCAGCGCAAAACAAAAGCATGTTGTCGCTCACGAGAGAGAGTTTTTCAAATCTACTCATGTTCGCGTTTGTCAAGGCAAGGGCTTTTTCAATCTCTACGCAACTCGATGAAAACGCATCGGCGCAATCGTATCCAAGCGCCAAAACCGAAGCTCCGGCCGTCGTCTCTCCCCCAAGAACGCTCTCTGCCAAAATCAGATAAGCGCCCTTAAGCTCGTAAGCATGTCCAAAGTTCATGCCTTTGCGAAAAATCTCTTTTGCGTCGATATTCGCTCGCTTAGAGACGTTAAAGTCATTTATAAAAATCCGTTGCGGTTTTATTTCTAAACCTAAATCTAAAATTTCCATGGCGCTAAAAGGATGAAGGTTGTGAACGGCTCTCGTCACAAGAGCCAAAGTCGGAACTCCATGGGGCGTTTGAGCGAGTTCGCCATGAGAAAAAACCTTTTGAGTGATGATGAACTCGGCGTCGAGGGTGGGAGTGAGTAAAACATCCTCTTCACTACTTTTGCTAACGCTTACGGCAAGTAAAAAATCAGCTTTGCCCTTTGGTAAACTATCTTCTTTGTTTGTAAAAATATTATATGTTTTCAACTCTGACGCCTTCTTCAATTTTATCCATGTTCACATGCGTTTGTATGTGAGTCGCAAACTCTTTTATCGCCTTGGCTTTGAACTCTTTAAAGTCATAACCAACGTAGGAGGAGTTTAAGTCTGAAAAAATCGCGTGACGCAAGGCGTCGTTCTCAAAAATCCCATGTATAAACGTACCGTAAAGTCTCTTCTCTCGTTTTGCTTTTCTCTTTGCGACGCCATTATGAATCTCATATCCATCAACCATAATTCCAAGAAGATTGTAAGAGCCTTTTTTCACTATCTTTTTCTCCGCGAAAAGAACGCTCCCTTTAAATCTTCCAAAACCTTTAGTGATTTGCGTTTCCGACTCTATGTGAAGAGGGTCTAAAATCTCTTCAAACATCATCTCATAACCACCGCAAATCGCGACGATATTCGTCTCTTCGTTTAAAAGCGCCGCTTCAAAACCTCTGCGTCTCAACCACTCCAAATCATGCGTGACCCTTTTACTTCCGGGCACGATCAGCAAGTCGCAACTCGCAACCTCGCTTGGGTTTGAGATGAAAGAGAGTTCAATCTCTTCATCGACGACTAAAGGCTCAAAATCAGTAAAGTTACTGATGTGGGGAAGCCTTATCACTCCGACTTTGAGTATCGCCTTTGAGGTCTCTTGCACGTAGTTCATGAGCGACTCGCCATCTTCAAAGCCAAGGTTGAAAGGCTTAAATGGAACAACCCCTAAAACGGGAATCTTGAACTCCTCTTCGATGATTTTCACCCCCTCGTCAAAAAGCCGCATGTCTCCTTGAAACTTGTTGACGATGACGCCTATAACGTTGTTACGAAGTTTTTCGGGCAAGAGGTGGTAAACCCCATAGATGGACGCGAACACCCCACCCCTTTGTATGTCGGCGACTAGGATGATTTTTGTGTTAAACTCGTCGGCGACATAAACGTTGGAGAGGTCTTTCTCCATGAGATTGAGTTCGACGGGACTCCCCGCGCCCTCCGCCACGACCATCTCATACTCGCTCAGCAAGGATTCAAAAGCTTTTTTCACATGAGGCTTAAGCGAATCAATCTCTCTATAATAACCCCACATGTCCTTGGTCGCCACGCTCTTTCCGTTGAGAACGACATGAGCCTTGGAGTTTCCGCCAGATTTGAGCAAAATCGGGTTCATGTTTGGCGAAGTGCGAAGCCCGATGGACTCCGCCGCGAAATGCTGAGGAATGGCGATTTCCCCGCCCTCGTCCGTGACTTGGGAATTGTTGGAGACGTTTTGAGCCTTAAAAGGGGCAACTTTTATACCGCGATGGTGAAGCAGATAAGTGATGGCGAAACTAAGGGTGGATTTGCCAGCGTCGCTACTTGTTCCGAAGATGCTTAGGGAGTTCATTTTTTAGCCTTTTAAAGTGGAGATTCACTCACAGTGGTGTAGTGTAGTAGAACAGTTAACGTTTGTCGTGAGCAATAATTTTCCCGCTAGGGTAAATTATTGGTCTCCTCGTACTTGTTATCTCTTAAACACTCAACTTAATTTTATCAGTTGTAAATTGGTGTATAAGTATTTGTATTAAATTTTGATAGGGAATAGAACTCTCTAGTGACCTTCTCTTAAGTTCATACAAATCATTCTCTGAAATTCTTATAGAAATTGCTTTTTTCTTTTGATGTTTGATAATAGATTGCAGCTCTTCTGTACGTTTGGCAATATTACCTTTACTTTTCCATTCTCCATTTTCTACACTTTTTAATATGTCAAGTTCAAATTCATCTAAATTAGTCATTGTTAACTCCTTTTGAATATTTTTTATTCATTTTTCTTGATGGAATAATTGTTTTTAGAAATATTTCATCTTCACTCTCAACATAAGGCACTAAGTATACATAATCCTTAATTCTTATGAAAATAATAAAAATATCTTGATTAGGATATTTCTCTTTATTTGGATGGGAAATATCATCAAGTAAGTCTCCATTTTCAAGTGATAAAATAACATCTTCAAAGCCAATGCCTCTCTCTTTTTTTAAGAGTTCATTTTTTTCATAGTTATACATTAAGCTTTTATTTTTAAACAACATCTATTCTCCAAGATATGTATATACTGTGTATTTTACAACTATTTATAATTTTTTGCAAGTTTTGGATTTTTTATAAATTAAGGGAACCTCTAAAAACTACCAATAATTAAGTCAAAAGCAAAAATTAGATAAAATCTAAAGATATATCAAAAGCAAGGGTGTAAAAAATGGCAGGATTATTTGATACAGAATACAGTTCTAAATTTACATTTTCAAGATGTGCTTGTTGTATTAATATCTTAGGTATT
>ERZ889078.2367-NODE-2367-length-13527-cov-17.811238_pt1 | contig 13527 bp, 6 predicted proteins | sample MGYA00521266_ERZ889078 | MGnify/ENA primary metagenome ERZ889078 (study PRJEB32303, sample SAMEA104408618) | aquatic metagenome | biome: Brackish water; feature: Pelagic; material: water | place: Baltic Sea | collected 2014-06-16T06:34:00 | depth 76,534 m ...
AGACAATATAGTATCTTTATCGGTAAAATGAAGAGTTTGTGCGCAGACTCCCGTTGTAAAACATAATAAGAAGAAAGAAATAAATAATTTATAATATGAACAAGGAAAATTTATTTATAAAGTTCCCTATAGGTATTGTCTATCAAAATGCTAAAGGGGAAATAACAGACGCTAATAAGTCAGCACAGGAAATACTTGGTCTTTCAATAGAGCAAATGCAAGGAAGAAAATCAATAGATCCAAGATGGAAATCAATTAAAGAAGATGGAAGCGATTTTCCAGGAAATGAGCATCCAGCAATCATTGCCCTCAATACAAGGAGAGTAATTCAAGATGTTATTATGGGTGTATTTCATCCCAAAAAGAATGATATAGTATGGATTAACATTCATGCTACTCCAGAATTTAAGAATGGAGAAAAAAAACCATTCCAGGTCTTTACAACATTTACGGATATTACCACAAAAATGCATGACCGTGCAAACCTTATTTCTAGCGAAAAAAAGTATCGTAAACTCATAAAAGAAATCCATGTTCCCATGATGATTATTACACATGGGACTATTAAGTTTGTCAATGATGAACTAGTGAAAATTTCAGGTTTTTCCATAGATGAAATGCTTGAAAGGGATTTCGTTCAGTTCATCTATCCCGATGATCGACAATTAGTGTATGCAAACTACAAGAACCGAATAGAAGGAAAAGAGGTGGAAAATATATATCGAACACGTGCAATACGTAAAAATGGAGAAGCAATATGGGTTGAGGTAGAAGTATCAACTACAACTTTTAATGAGCAAGAGTCTTTTATTGTGACGATGCACGATGTTCACGAAGAAGTTAAGGTAAAAGAAGTACTCCACAGAAACGCTGCTGAATTGAGCATGATTATGAATACCACCAGTGATATGATATATGCTGTGGATCATGACTATAATTTAATTTTTGCTAATCAAAAATTCATAGAAACTACCGTAAGTGCCGGAGGAAAACCCATTAAACCGGGTGAATCAATTATGAGTAATGAATATACGGAAGAATTTCTAAGAATGTGGAAGGAGTATTTTAATCGTGCCCTTCGAGGTGAAAGTTTTACTGTTGAAACATCGCTATTATCGAAAGATGGTAAAGTGCATTACCTTGAGAATGTCTTGGCTCCTGGTAAGAATGAGAAAGGGGAAGTTTACTGTGCAATTGTTTCAAGTAATGATATCACTTTAAAGAAGAAAGAGCAAATAATGTTGATGGAAAGCCAGAGCAGGTATAAAACCTTATTTGAAAAATCAGGAGCTGCAATCGTTGTTATGGATAAAGATGGGAATTATTTACACATTAACAAACTAGCTGCAGATAATTTAGGTGGCCATCCATCTGATTTCCTAGGGAAAAACATAATGGATATATTGGATGAGAAAACGGCAAAAGAATTTCTTGTCAGAAATAAAGAAATAATAGAAGTAGGATTGGGAAGCACCTATGAACGAAGTTTCGATTTTACTGATGGCCAAAAAACATTCGTTATTACTGATGAAGTAGTGAAGGATATGGAAGGAAAAGGAATAGCTTTACAAAGCTCCTCAATTGAAATTACAGAATTGAGAATTCTACAGAATCAATTTAAGAATATTCTGAAAAATACTTCAGAAATTATTTTCGCCATCGACAGAGATTATTGTTTGCTATTTGCAAATAACTCCTTTTCGGAATCAATCAAACAATCAGGCGGGAAGGAAATTAAAGTTGGAGAATCCGTATTAAACGATGATTATCCTTCTGATTTTCTTGACTTTTGGAAAAAAAATTATGCCCGCGCATTCAATGGTGAAGTCTTTGACGTTGAATCATCACTTGGGTGGGATGATGGCACTCATATACTTAATAACAGTATCAGTCCAATAATAAATGATAATGGGAATGTAACTGGAGCGGTTATTATTACCAATGATGTTACAAAACTCAGACAGGCTAATAAGAATTTAGAAAACAAGGAGCATGAAATACAATCAATCATCAATAGAGCAAATGTTGGTACATGGATATGGAATGTACAAAACGGCAAAACCACCTTTAGCGAAACCTGGGCTAATATACTAGGTTACACACTTGAAGAAATTAGCCCAACAAGTATAGAAACATGGAATAGTTTTGTGCATCCCGAAGATCTTAAAAACTCCTACACGCTAATTCAGGAACATTTCGACGGAAAAACGAAATTATATGAATGTGAAGTTCGAATGAAACACAAGTGTGGAGATTGGATTTGGATAAAAGATATAGGAAGCGTTGAATCAAGAAACAAAGAAGGAAAGCCAATTATAATGACAGGGATACACCTTGATATAAATGAGAAAAAGAATGCAGAGATTGATTTAACTAAATCTTCCAAAAGAATTGAAAGTTTCATAAGTAATTTACCAGGCATTGCTTTCAGGTGTAAAAATGACGATAACTGGACGATGGAGTTTTTGAGTCAAGAAACTAAGAATATTACAGGATATTCTCCCATTGAAATTATTGACAATAGGTCATTATCCTTTTCGGATTTAATTTATGTTAAAGATAGGGAACATGTTAGAAGTTCAATAGAATCAGCTTTTAAAAAAGATGAAAACTATGAAATTGAGTACCGCATTAAAAGAAAAGATAATAACATTATATGGGTGTTGGAACGTGGAAATAGAATTGGTCATTCTGGTAAATATTCGGTAATAGAAGGCATTATACTAGACATATCTCAACGGAAACTCTTTGAGGAAAAACTAATTAAAAGTGAAGTCAGATTCAGAAATATGTTTGAGAATCACGTTGCCATAAAGTTATTAATTGATCCTGAAACCGGCAATATAATAGATGCTAACAAACAGGCTTCGGCATTTTATGGTTGGTCCAATTCTGAGTTAAAGAACATGAATATTGCAGCCATTAATACTTTACCGTCAAATAAAATAGATGAAAGACTACAGAGAGTAGCAACTAATAGTCAAAATAATTTTGAGTTTAAACATCGTGTTAAAAGTGGAAGCATCCGTGATGTTAATGTTTACTCTGGTAAGGTAATGGATGGAGAAAAAGAATTTATTTATTCTATCATTTTCGACATAACAGATAAAAAATCCATGGAGAATCGTTTGATGCTTCTTAGCGAGGCTGTTGAACAAAACCCAATATCAGTTTTTATAACTGATTCACAAGGCATAATCACATATGTCAACAAAGCTTTTTCTCAGTTAACACAGTTCACGGAATTAGAGATTATTGGTAAACGCCCTAATATTTTCAAATCAGGCAAACAGGATGATACATTCTATAAAAAACTTTGGGACAGAATCAATAAGGGAGATATATTCTCTGAGACTATTTTCAATAAAAAGAAAAACGGAGAAATTTATCCCGTTCGTATTATAATATCACCTATAAAAAATCTTGAAGGAGAAGTCGCAAATTTTGTAGCTCTCCAGCAAGATTTAAGTGAACTGATTATTGCAAAAGAAAAGGCAGAGGAAAGTAACCGTTTAAAGTCGGCATTCCTTGCGACTATGAACCACGAACTAAGAACACCACTAAACCATATCCTAGGCTTTAGTGAAATGATACCGGACATGACAGATGATGAAAGCATAAAGGAATTATCAAAATTCATATATGAAAGCGGATCCAATCTATTTTCTATAATTGAGGATATTTTTGATTTGGCAATGATGGAGCAATCTGAAGTTTTAGAACGTAAAGAACATTTCTATTTAAGGGATATTTATATCGAATTAAAAAACCAGTTAAAGGAATTACTTAATGAATCAAATAAAAATGAAGCTATCGAACTTGGCTTTTTTATCGATAGTAAGATTGCTACATCTCAAATATATTCAGACAAAAGCAAAATATTAATAGTGGGTTCAAACATTTTAAGAAATGCTATTAAATTTACACACCAAGGTAAAATATCATTGAATTTTGATATTATTGGCCAAAATGAACTCCAAATTTCTGTGAGTGATACAGGTATAGGAATTGCAAAAGAAAAGCTGGAAATAATCTTTGAATTTTTCAGGCAAGTAGATGATTCACATACTAGAATTTACGAAGGTGTTGGAATAGGTCTTGCTATTTCACAAAAAATTGCAATTGCACTAAATGGAATTATTGAAATAAAGTCAGAAGTTGAGAAAGGTTCTACTTTTAGTTTTACATTACCTGTAACATTCAATTATACTAATGAAAAAGAGTTACAAAGAAAAGAACATGAAGATTTAAGTTCTTCAATTATAGACTTAAATGGAAAAACCATACTATTGGCTGAAGATGATGAAACCAGTGCACTTTTGGCTGAAAAAATGTTATCCAAAACAAATAGTGAAATAATTAAAGCCTCTAACGGTGAAGAATGTCTAAAAATATTTAATGATAATCCTAATATAGATTTAATACTTATGGATATAAAAATGCCTATAATGGATGGACTCAGAGCTACGATTGAAATCAGAAAAGCAAACAATGCCATTCCTATTATAGCTCTCACAGCACATTCTCTGGTAAAAGATCAAGAAAAAGCATTGAATGCTGGATGCACTGATGTAATCACAAAACCTATTAATAAAAGTATTCTAATAAAGAAACTTAGTACATATCTAGCATAATACAAATTACGTTTTACAATAAATAGGACTCTAAGCGGTCCGCAGGACCTAGCGTGGAGTACATGTTGAACTACATCACGATTGTTATATGCACTTAATAAAGGGTTTGCTTGTTTTATTGGATGATTTCTTCGGTAATTTCTTTGGGAGTTTTTAAGTCATAATTCGTTTCACCCCCAATAATACATGACTAATCGAGTTGATTTTCCGTATTTCTTTTTGTTTGGGCAGTTCTATCCCAGCCCCTCTATTTTGAGAGAGTTTATTTTGTGTTTTTATTTGAAAAGTGAAAGAAGAATCGAAGGTAAATGACCAGCAAATAAAATCAAATCTGACCCCATTTCAATTTTGTCAATATTGACAAAATTAGATTCACCAACTTTTTTTAGTCAAAAAACAGTCAAAGGCTCAAGTATCTTTACAAGGTTGGGTTACATACTTTTCAAACCCTTAAAAATTGCAAAAAGGGCACTCCAGAAGGGCACTCCAGACAAAAAAAAGGCTTCACATTTCTGTAAAGCCTTGATAATCAAGTGGAGAATAGCGGAATCGAACCGCTGACCTTTTGACTGCCAGTCTCGCTGAGTTTAGCGTATACGTCACATAATAAGCAACATAACATTTTCTTAATTCACTTGAAGTGTTAGTATTGATCACCTGGATTGTACACAGGATTGAACAATTCCACTCACTTCACAACAAGAAAATGCAATGGCTAAAGTCAGAATTATTTTAAAAACAAACCGTAAGTTATCGAATAATTGTTATCCAGTTGTAATCTCATTAGCACATTTGAAGAACCCAACAAAATATATTCGAGTTGAAGGGTTTTATGCAGCAAAAAACGAGTGGAGCTATAGTCTTTCAAGATTTAAACCATCAAAAGGAAAGAATTATAAAAAGCTGAATTCCATACTCGAAGAAATCGAGGTAAAGATTGAAGGGGTCAATGAACAATTATCTGCAATGGGTCGATTCACTTATGATGCATTTCATAAACTTTATTTTGCTGATGAGAATCTTGACAAATGTGTTAAAAGTGCATATCAACGAAGGATTAATGATATGAAATCAACCGATAGAATAGGGACAGCTATGTTTTATGAAAGTTCATGGAAAGCTATTCATGGCTTCATAAATAAATCACAGTTAACTTTTGATCATATCACCTATGCTTGGCTTAAGGATTTTGAGCTGTATAAAAGGCGAAGGGGGGTTACAGGTAATACCATTGCAGTATATCTGCGTGGTTTAAGAGCAATTCATTATGAATACTGTAAAGTAAATAACCTTAATAAACCTTCAGCATATATTCAATTTAATATTCAAGGACTACTCACCCCTACAATGAAAAGGAGTCTTTCCAAGGACCAAGTAAAAAGATTTATCGAACATAATCCAATTTCAGAGGCACAACTTGATGCCAAGCAATTATTTCTATTCTCATTTTATACCAGAGGCACAAACTTAATGGATATGTTACAGTTTACAAAAGATAATATTGATGGTGAGTATTTAGTGTACCGTCGGCAAAAGACCGGAAAGCATATGAGAATGAAGCTTACAGCCGAGGCTATTGATGTTCTTTCTTTTTTCAAGAATGACTCAAAATATCTTTTCCCCTACATGCGAAAAGGTGACGTTCCCAAGCACCGTGTCACAGATGTAAACAGGAACATTAACCGTAGGTTGAAATTATTTGGGGATGCAATAGGTATTGAACACATATCAATGTACTATGCCCGTCACACTTTCGCTGAACTCCAATACAAATCAGGTGTCCGCATTGAAATCATTTCCCAGATGCTTGGGCATAGTGACCTAAAGACCACCCAGACCTACCTCAGGAGCTTCTCCGATGACGAAGTTGACAACGCAGCTTCCAAGGTGTTTGACTCCTTGAGGTAGCAATTCCACCAAAAAATTTACTTGAAAATTTCGGGGGTGCTTACCACAGGCATTCCCACTTATACTTTATCCCCGGTCGCTTTTCTATCCGGAAAATTCTCTGACTACACCTTTTTCTAAAAATCCGAACGGGAAAATGAAACTTCCCTAAGTGGCAAAACTCAATTCCAAATCCATTTTTAAAAACTAATGCTCGACATCCTGCCACCTGAGCAGTTAGACAGTCGTGTGCCTGGTCCGTTACCAAACAACGATCAGCAGTGGTATCGCAGCACAACCTGCCCACTGCATAGGCGCCTCGATCATTTATTAATCAGGCGTACCAGATGCCTACAAAAGTCCCGAGGGTACGGGCAGTTTTTATGTACACGAATAATTCAACCACTATCAACGAATCACAAGTTGATAACGAACAGAAGTGGATTCCTGCATTTAATCAATTAATGGAAGACATTTATTATCATGGTGTTGTGGAGCAGCTTCTTGCGGAGAACCCTGAGTATTACCAGTCAGAGTTCGCTGCTTTTCTTCGCCTTTATATCGACCCATATTTTTAACGTTTTACATCCGTCATATGCCTGTAAATCCGATTTTCTAATAACTTTGTGAAATGGAAATATCTCACACTATCAGTATCAAACGATACATCTCCGACCAAAAGCAAGAATTGCTGGATATCATTAATAAAGAAAGAAGGATCATGTTAGTTGCAAATCCCGGCACTGGTAAAACCTTCTTTGCTTCAGAACTAAAGAAGCTTCAAAAGGCAGCAGGTCACCGTTTCATTTTTGCTACTTTTCTCACAGCGATCCCGAAGCAGCTTAATACGGATTTCGACTTTGATCTCGTTTGTTCATCATACGAAGATAAATGGAATGCTCGAATAGAAGCCCTGTCTGGGGGTGGTAAGATTTTGGAAGATGATGAATTGGTTATTGGCACAACACTACATCAACTGATTAAGTTTACAGATATGCTGACAGAGGACGATGTCATTGTTATTGACGAAGCCCATCAGCTCGTTCAGCTTGCACACGTTGAGCGTATTGAGCAACTAAGATTGGCATTGAAAACCACTAAAGCGAAACTTCTTCTAATGTCCGGGACTCCATACGAGGGGGAGGACAAACGTTTAGGGTTGAGTGTTGTTAAAATTGAGGAGGAGAATCCCCGGATAGATAAGCTTATTTATTTGCCAATTACAGAAGGTCTGAAAGGTAGAACGAACATGATGGATTTAACAGCGTCATTAATCCATTGGCATTTAAGCAAAGGTGATAACTTCCTTAATCAGAAAATTCTTGTTTACAATAACACCAGTAAACTGATGAATACAGCATTAGTTGAGACTGTTAAAGAAATTTCCGGATTTGAGTTTGATGATATTAATGCTGACACAAGAGACACAGAGGGCTATCAACACCTTATGTTGCATCAGAGCATTCGACCCGAAGCAAGTGGAATAGTCACTACATCAGCTATCAAAGAAGGAGTCAACATCAAGAATCAGGATATTGAGATGATTATCGTTCTTGGGCATATGACATTGAAAGACGAGAAGCAGGTCTGTAAACGTATTCGGGGTAATAAACCAATTGAGGTATTCAGAATTTATAATGAACCTTCTGAGAATGATATTGACAATGTGGATTTTGAAATTGAGTTAGTAAATCTGTTGGTTCATACATATCGATCTAACCCAAAACGGGTAAAGAAGTCTTTACAAAGATTAGCAAATTGTGGGGAAATATTAAGGTCAACGGGGATACTAGACAGTGATGCTGAAACCATCAATGAGGTGAAATTGCTCCATATTATGGAAACACTGGAATCAGCAAAATGCGGTAAGAAAGACCACATTGAACGGCAGAATTACAATGACCTCATTGCTTTGGATGGTAACCAATACCTTTTGCAGACTTATAACAAGTTTTTGAACGATGATATTGAAATAGGTGTTTTTACAAAAAAAATCAAGTTTGAAAGACAAAAGGCGCAAGATAAGAAGGATGATGAACTTAGAAATATTCTCTTGGTCTTGTTTGGTAGCAGCGAACACTTTGAACTTGCAATCGATCTTCTAAAGGGTGATCTTGTCAGCTATAGTACTGAGGGGAAATTGTTGCAAGCAATAAATGTAAATAAAATAAAGCTGGTTTCTTCGTTTGATTATGTTAACCCCTCTATTGAGGATGCTGAATTTGATAAGTTAGGTGATGATGAAATCCGTGAATTGATGCTTGAAGCAGTAAAAGTATTTTCATTGAAATTTAGGGGTGAAATGTCAGCTACCATACGCATATTTCTGTTTCTTTTAAAACACTCATCTGATCTTAAGAACGTTTTCCCAATTTTTAATCAAGTCATTGATCCGCTAAATCTGGAATGGGAAGCACATAGATTCCTACTCTCAGACATACTTTTTCCTCTGGCTAAGAAGGTTGATTTTGTTTCTTTGAAAACTCCCTCTCCGGTAAAAAGAAGACCCGCAATTTTTAAAGGTGATGATCGGGTGAGGTATCATATTGTGAAAGAAATACTTGATCAAATGAAGAAATACACAGTTGTATCCTTCCCGTTGCTGGATAATTTCATCACTAAAAATTACGGAGCTGAGCAGTATAGGGAAACCTTGAAACTTCATCTGAAATCCGAACGTCAAATGTATTTACCTGCCTTGGGTAGTATTGAGGAGGTAAACTCATGGAAACGCTCGGGAAAAAACCAGAAATATTTTGATCGGCTGTGGAATGACCTAGGCAAACCAGGACTACCGAAGGATCGTAATAGTTTGAGAGTCTTAAGGCTTGATCGTCTTACTCCATCTGAATTAATTGATCATTACTTTGGTAAAATCATTTAAAAGTGGGAGCAGAATCGTTTATATATATATAAGGTTATGGGCAAAGTGCTCCCAAATAAAATCATAAACTACTGTAATCCAAACAAAATAGTATCATATATACTAATTGCGTATATTGGCATATTTGCTAATATGATCCCATAGTTGAGTAAATATACCTGACGGAAAAGATCGTAGATAAAAGTACCGATACACAGCATATGAAATTGGATTCTGGTTATATTGACAGAAGAAGCGCTGGAAGCAATAGACTTGGTTATAAGGAGTTCAACCTCCCTCGTCGCGCAATTTTGTCGCCAGACCCAGAAGAGAGATATACCACTCTACTGTCCGAGGTTGCTATCGCAAGTCTGGCACCAAAATATGCTTCTCTGTCGGTCAGTTTCACCCGCAGCTCTCCCAGTCTATGGAAAAGCTTTGCAAGCACTTTCATATCCTGCCGCTGCTTATTGTTTGACGGGCCTTTGGGAGCTCAGGTTTCGGCTGTCACCATTATTGAGCCCACGTGATGCCCTACGCTAAATCCAATAATATCGCCAGCCTCATGTTTTACAACATATCCGATAGTCGCCCTTCAGGCTTCTCCTATCTGACCTTCGCTCCACCCGAAATAAGGCCCGAGATGGGTTAGGATAAGTGGCGGACTTTCAAAGATAAATCTTTCTGCCCACGCTGATTTATATTTGAAACTAAAGTATTCATTTTCATAACGTAACCCGCCATAAAGTATTATGCATTGTTACAAGCAGTATTTTATTCAATCAGTATTTTTTGTGTTTCAACTTTATTTCCTGTTGTCTTGACAGTTATAAAATATAGTCCGGGTTCAAAGGTATTTGTTTCAATTCTAATATTATTATCATTCATAGGATCAATTGTTTTGATTAGAAGTCCAGATGAGTTAAAAATTCTAATACTATTGGATTTTGATGTGGTTTCTATGTAAAAGCTATTCCCTTTTTTCACTGGATTCGGCTTAAATGAAAAATTGTTTTCAGTGTTATTTTCATTAATTCCAACTGTATTGATGTAACAGTCTGTTTCTCCTGGCATAATGTATTCTAATGTGTCATTGTCATGATAACACAATAATTCCCATACTGGACAAATAATACAGTCCCAGTATTTTGTATAAAGAGGTCCGTTAAGACTTCCGATTCCTTCCGCCCAAAATTCTTCTACAATTCCATTTTCTCCTAAATTCCATCTTTTTCGCGATACTCCAAAATATTCAACAGTGTCAATATCGATAACGTAAATTGGTATGTCATTACAAAATACATTGTTAACGTATGCAGTATCTCCAATTTCTAAATTAAAATCGTAAAGTATTCCTTCATTTCCATTAGGAGGTATGTAGTAGACTGTGTTTGATTCTTCTCTTAGCAAGCCTTGAAATGTCGAACTTGATAACGAATCATTTGATAACCATATCTTGTTATATGACATGGAGTTTACTAATGAATCCCCTTCGATTCTGAATATTTCAGTCATAACAGAATTAAGATCAATGATTAATCTGACGTTCCATTTCTTGTCTGGGGATATAAAGTCCTGTCCAAAAAGTGATAAATTCATTAGAATTGTAAGTCCGATGATAAATACAGGCTGTTTCATGATAATTTTTTTGTTAATATTGCTTGTAACGTCTGCATAGACGCTATGGCGTTTATATGTATTATATGAGCAACGCCGAAAATTCTACGTAAAACGGCTTTATGTCTCATTATCTTGATCATATCCATTTTTAAGTGTTTCTAAACGTTTAAAATCGGTTTCTTGTTTCATCATAATGGATCGTCGGTCGTTCGGTGTGGTAAAGCTAGGAATATTTTTTATTCGGCAACTGTGATGCACGCAAAAATATTTTGTTTTGTAAAGGTGTAGTTGCACTAGCACAGCGTTAGTGATGCCCCGGAGGGAGCAATTCACCCTACCAACTTGGGGAACTTACTTATCAATCTATCCGAAGTTACCTGGGTGAGTCGGCTGTAACGCCCTATTGAAGGTACTTTCGGAGGTATAGCTGATTTTGAGTAGCTGAAATTCCGGTGAAAACATTGGCATACTGTCGCAGGTAACTGTTTCCTCAAGCGTTAATAGTGATTCCGACTAGTTGAAGTTCTACAAATTCATGAGCCGTTAAAATCGGTAGTGAGGGATGAGAGCCACACAAATAATCAGGCACAGTAATCACCTCTAAAATACCGACGTTAAGTAGTAAGCACATACTCGTATCGTTCACAGTACTTATTGGGGTGTAAACTAAGTTGTTGAGAGTTGATTTCACCTCCAGCGCAAAAATAGCTACGTGTTGCCATTCCTCAAGGGTATACAAGTGCGGTGGATGAGCTGGTGAGATGGTATTGAAGAAGCGATGGTCGCACCCTTGACCAATAGCCTCACTTCGGCTGGAAGGATGCTAAGAGTTGAAATATCGGAGGTGCGTGTAATTTTGTAGTTTTATATCAATTATATTGAGTAGATGTTAAGTAAATTAGGATTGTACGTAGGATTGTACAGAAGGGCACTCCAGCATAAAAAAAGGCTTCACATAAGTGTAAAGCCTTGATTATTAGAGTGGAGAATAGCGGAATCGAACCGCTGACCTTTTGACTGCCAGTTGCATTCAAATACTCCAATGTGTAACCACAGGTGTAACCAAATAAAAAAAGCCACCTCCTAAGAAGTGGCTTAAACAGATGATTATCATCTAGTGATTCGTCCGGGGCTCGAACCCGGGACCCTCTGCTTAAAAGGCAGATGCTCTACCAGCTGAGCTAACGAATCATCGTTTTGGGGGTGCAAAAGTAATATTTTTTTTAAACCACCTAATATTTTTTTACTTTTTTTATTCTTCGAGAATACCTTTTCCTTGACGGATAATAATTGGCTCACCCGAAGTGCAATCAACAATAGTAGAAGCCTCATTATCACCATAGCCGCCATCTATCACAATATCAACTACTTTTTCATATTTTTCGTGAATTAATTCAGGGTCGGTGGTGTATTCAACTATCTCATCCTCATCTCGAATGGAGGTTGTAATTATGGGTGTTCCCAATTCCTGAATTATCGCATCAATTATCGTATTATCGGGAATTCTAATACCTATTGTCTTTTTTTTGCTTTGGAATATCTTTGGGATACTACTATTGGCATTTAGAATAAAAGTAAAAGGCCCGGGCAAATTTTTACGCATTAATTTGAAAATATGATTTTCGATGGGTTTAGTATAGTCGGCCAACATACTCATATTATTTATTATCATCGAAAAATTGGCACTATCCTTTTTTTTACCTTTTATTGAAGAAATCCTATTAACAGCTTTTATGTGATTAATAGCACAGCCCAAACCATATATTGTGTCGGTTGGAAATATTACCAAACCTCCTTTATTAAAAGCATCAACTACAGCCCTAATATGTCGAGGAGCAGGCGAATCAGGATATATCTTTAATAACATTCTATCAAGTTTTGGAAACGAGCGCTAAAATAGAAAAACTTTTGGGTTCAAGGTAAATCAATTATATCAAGTTATCATGGTTGTCCTGATTATCAGTCCTCTTTCAGTTTATTCCATAAAAAAAGGGTAAGCTACTCACATCGCACCGCTACAACCACCTACCCTTGCTACCTTCCAGTCCTGGGGGAATTCAGTGGGAGCTGGTCGTATGAGACTTACCCCGCGGCAAAAATAAGTATTGTATCGACATAAATCAAAAAATTAAAAAAAATATTTAGTTTTACAGTAAATTTAATAGTTAGAAACTAATTATGGTAAAATCAATTGTATTAATAACACTGCTTGGCATTGCCATTGGATTAACCACAGGATTATTAGATTCATTTTTTCACTTCGTTGGCTTTGAGGAGTATAAAATAATAAATATTACAATTTTCGCGCTTTTTTTTATTGGTATCTATTGGTCAACCCTTTTTTTAAGGAAAAGATTATTGGATGGTTTCATGAATTACTGGCGGGCGTTTATAAATACGGTTTATATAGGTACAATTTCATCATTGGTAATTTCTACAATTAGATATGTTTATTTAAAACACGTAGTAAATATTGATATTGAAGCGATTCGCAACAATACTGAAAAAACAATGCTGGATTAC
>ERZ889078.2368-NODE-2368-length-13524-cov-9.160739_pt1 | contig 13524 bp, 14 predicted proteins | sample MGYA00521266_ERZ889078 | MGnify/ENA primary metagenome ERZ889078 (study PRJEB32303, sample SAMEA104408618) | aquatic metagenome | biome: Brackish water; feature: Pelagic; material: water | place: Baltic Sea | collected 2014-06-16T06:34:00 | depth 76,534 m ...
CAAACGGCATCCAATACGCTCAAACCAAGAATAAACACATTGCTAAACTCACCATTACATGGTTGCTGCTTTTTAGTGTGCTTATTGCGTATTACGCTTACCTCCTGCTTGGTATTACAGATATACTGTGGCAACAAGGCATTTGGTTCTCGGAGAATGATGTGCTGCATGTAGGCATGATTCTTTGGTTACTCTTCATTCATACATCGTTGCGTAGCAGCATTCAAGATAACGTGCTTTCTAATCCTTTACCTTCCAATCATGATTGAAATTAAACTGAGTACAGATATTGAGAAAACCGCAGAAGAATGTTGGAGTGTATTTGGTGGAAAGTATGCCGACATTTCTACATGGAAAGCTGGCATGACCAGTTCTGTAGCAGAAGGCGACCCCGTTGGAGATTCTCCCATTGGTTCTAGAAAACTCAAAGCTTCTGGACTTACGTTTAGTGAGAAGTTGGTGCATTTCAGCAATGCCGAGCGTGCTTTTACCTATGAGGTAATTGGGTTACCGTTTGTGGTATCAAGTGCTAAAAACGAATGGAAATTTTCCGAAGTGAATGGAAAAGCCACGCTGCATATGCACTTAAGACTGGAGATAGCCACTGGATTTGCGTGGATCCTTGGCGGTATTCTCAGTAAAAACATGAGTAAGGAAATGGGCAAACTTCATCAGGAGTTTAAGTACTACATGGAGAAGGGCGAAGTTCATCCGCGTAAAGCGAAGGAACGAACCAAGTAGAGTCTTACAATCTAAGACTGTTAATAGAATGTTGGAACATCAGCTCTAGCTTACTGATACTTTCCGTTATATTCGATAAACCAACTTAATCAACCATCATGACAGCGAATACTGATTTAATGGCCGATGCGAGAAAATCGCTAGACGGCAACTGGGGCATTGCTATAGGCGGAATGCTCGTTTACGTTATTGTTGCAGGTGCTTCTGGATTTATTCCTGCAGGTAGCCTTGTACTAGGCGGACCACTTGCCTTAGGGTATCTAATTTTTAATAAAAAAATCTCGGCTGGAGAAGAAACCAAGATTGAAAACCTCTTTGAAGGCTTTCAGAATTTTCTTCCTGCGTTAGCCACTTATTTACTAACCGCGGTGTTTGTGCTTTTGTGGATGTTGCTTTTCATTATTCCTGGAATAATTATGGCAATGGCCTATTCTCAAGCCCTATTCATCCTATCAGACGAGCCAGAAATTGGTGCTTATGATGCGATTAAAAAGAGTAGAGCAATGATGGATGGGTACAAAATGAAATACTTTGGGTTAATGCTCATGTTTGCGCTACTCAGTTTTGCATGCATCTTAACCTTAGGAATTGGGTATTTATTCCTCATTCCGTTTATGCAGGTAACCATGGTTAAGTTTTACAACGATGTAAAAGCTGATCATGACTCTATGCAAGCACCAGCAGAGCCTATTTTAGAAGCTTAACACTATTGAAGGGATGCTTCGAGGTAAGCGTCAATTTGTTCAAAGTTCATTCCAGAGATTAGCTCTCCTGTGGGGGTTACAATGAACTTAGCAGGTATGTCTGCAACACCGTATGATCGAGAAATTGGAGAGGCCAAAAGTATTTTGGCCTCTTCTACTATCTGATGTTTCCATGTAAACCCAGCTTTGTCCGCCACGGCTTTCCATCGTCTGTCATTCTTCTCAAACGCAATAGTCACAAACACTACGCGATCTCCATACTTCTCGTGCATAGCCATCAGCTTAGGCATATCTGCCAAGCATGGTCCGCACCAAGAGCCCCAAAAATCCAACAGCACATACTCTCCTCTCAGTTCAGAAAGCTTGAACGATGTACCATCAATTAACTCTGTTTCTATTTCAGGAGCAAGGTTATCTGAAGCTCCATCTCCGCAGGAAACAAAACCGATAAGCAAAAGAAGGAATAAGGTGTTTTTCATGCACGCAATGTAACGGTAGTTGAATCTTTTCGATCTGCCGCTGCCCGACAATTAGGTTCAGTTTATTTAGAAGAAGGTACTTCTACCCGTGCTGTATCTGGATGCGTAGTACCGAAAACACGATCCCAGAAGATGGTGCTTAAACCATAACCGCTATTTGGCGCTCTGTAATGGTGAAGAAGATGGCTTCGTTTTACTTTCTGAAACCAAGAATTCTTGAAATTGTAGAAATGAGACGCATAATGCATCAAATCGTAAACCATGTATCCAAATACAAATCCTGCAAAGAAACCTGCAGTTAAGCCATCATTTCTGAACAGTGCGTAAAAAAACCAATAGAAGATAAAAGCTAAACTGAGATTAATAGCAGGAGGCATTACCAAACGCAATGAATCATTCGGATAGTCGTGATGAATACCGTGCGCTATGTAGTGTATTTTCTTACCTAAGATGGTGGTGAATTCTTTATGAAAGAAGTACCGATGAATACAATATTCCATCAAGGTCCAGAAGAAATAGCCTGCAAATACCAAACCGGCAACCATGAGCCACGCCACCTCAAAAAGAATAGCAGATCGGTATATAAAATAGCCAGTAATAGGCACAAAAAGAATAGGTACGGATGTGAAATGAATACGCGAAAAGAAATCGAGAAACTTATTCTCGAACATTTTCGGAGACTCATTTCTAGCGGATACGAATAGTCGATTTCCCATAGCGTAAAGGTAATGTCCCTTGCGAGAGCACCCAAACAAAAAGCCCTGTAAACAGGAACATTTACAGGGCTTTTGAACATATGATGACAGTCTTAGAACTGGGCGTTTAGATATTTTGGCTCGTTGGTAGTTGGGCGTATATCCGTAGTGGTCTTCGTCATTTCGATTCTTATACGGTTGTTCCCAACCATCTCTTCGATCACAATGGTTTCTCCCATTTCGGCATTTACTTTGTAGTTACCTCGCTCTTCATAAAACCCATCTGGGTTGCAGATTAGCATGAGATAGGTATCCAAACCTGGTGCTCCTTGAGCGCCATTTGTTCCTCCCAGGCCTCCTGCATTTCTAAATATGCGATAGGTTCCATACCAGTATTCGTAAGGGTTGATAAAATATTCGAATTCGAACACACCAGCATTGGTTGGGTAAAACGAACCTAGTACAGGGTTGTTTGGGATGTTGGCATTATTATCCCAATAGCTGTATGGCATAGCATAATCGTAGTCCACTCCGAAGAATGCATCGCCAGGGCGACCGTCAGGACCAGGAACTGGGTCGATAACAAATACACAGCTTGAAAGCAACACGGACACTGAGAGTGCTACACTGAGACTTTTGAATAGGCTTTTCATGACATTGGTGTTTTGGTGTGGTAGTGTAAAACCAAACGGTGTGCCAAAGTGATGTTTTAGCTTTGATAGGAGAACAAACAGAGGGGTAACTAAACCATCTGGCTGGTAATTTTAGCAGACAGCAAACACAGCGGAATACTGCTTCCTGGGTGAACGCTTCCCCCGCAGAAATAGAGATTATTTACTCTGCTCGAGAAATTGGGATGACGAAGAAATGCGGCAAACTTTCCATTAGAACTATTTCCGTACACGGAACCAAATGCGCTACCTGTTTCCTGCTCAACGATTCTCGGATCAAGAACTTGCTCTAGTTCAACATGTGGCGCAATGTCCTTCTTCAATATTCTGCTAATCTTGGCAAGTACAGCCGTTTTGGTTTGCAAAACCAATTGGTCCCAATCTTGCCCTGAGTTATGCGGAACCGTAACCATGGCAAACCAATTTTCTTTGCCTACCGGAGCATCCGTAGCATTTTGCTTACTGCTTATATAAAGATAAACTGTAGGATCGGCAGACACCGTTTGTTTGCCAAACAACTGAGCATATTCTTGCTGCTGATCAGCACCCATGAACATGTTGTGCAGCTTAAGTTCAGGAAACGCAGTATCCATCCCCCAGTAAAACACAAGAACCGAACTAGATTTCGGCTGATTAAGCGCTCTTTTTGGCTTCTTTACCTCTGGCATTAAGTGTTGGTAGGTTTTAAACACATCCGAATTAGCTACTACCGCATCAAACCACTGCTCCTGCCCTCTTAAAACCAACCCAATGCAGGTCTCTTCTTCTATCGACAGCTGCTCTACGCGGGAGTTCAATTCCACGTGTACTCCTACACGTTTGGCTAGCCCTTCCATGGCATGGATTATAGACCGCATGCCTCCTTCGGGATAAAATGCACCCAAAGCCAATTCGTAATGCGAAATAAGATTGAGCGTGGCAGGTGCCGCAAAAGGGTCGCTGCCATTGTAGCTCGCATATTGATTAAATATGGAAACAACTTTCTCATCTTTCAGCAATTTAGAGTTGGCTTTAGCCATAGTTGTAAACGCCTCTACTTTGCTAAAATTGAGAATTCCGCGTAGCGTAGGCCAGTCCAAATAGTTTTTCCATTGATGTAAAGAGCGTTGCAAAAACACCTCATCTGTTAGCTCCAACTTTTCCTTCGATTGTTGAAAAAACGTGCGTAAATCAGCTGCTTTTACTGTGGTCTTAGTTGCGAATTCTTCTATCAACTTCTCAGTATTGGCATGCGTATGTAGCACCGTTCCATCTTCAAACAAGTATTGAAATACAGGATCTAACCGATGATAATTGAAATGCGCTCGCGGATTTTCTCCTGCCAATTCAAATAACTCGTCTATATAGCGCGGCATGGTAAGCACAGAAGGACCTCTATCGAACCTAAAACCTGCTTCACGATGTTCGGCAATCTTACCGCCTAAATATGCATTGGCCTCAAACAGGGTAACCTCATGCCCCTTCAATTGTAACCGAATTGCAACCGCCATTCCGGCAATTCCTCCTCCAACAACCGCAACACGTTTCGATTCCGCTAAATTTGTCACACCACAAATGTCTGTAGATAAAGCGAAAATACAGGAAGAACTTTCCTCCTATCTCCACAAACGGTTTCTAGCCAAGGATGTAACCTTAGTGCCAATGGCTACTTTTTCCGATTTTGGAATCGATTCTATGACCGTGGTTGAACTAGTGATGTACATAGAAGAACGTTTTGGCATTGAAATTCCTGCAGACCAATTAACTGGACACAACCTCAAGTCGTTAGATTCTTTGGTTAGCTGCGCAATGGCCAATAAAGCCAAATGATGAAGCAATCGCTTTCTGGCTCCGATTATTTCCACCTGCTTCTCGATAGAAAAATGCTGCGCAACGGCTTAGTTGGCAACATCTCTAGAATTCATTTAGAACTTGAATCCGCTACAGATTTACCTAGACTTGAAGAAAAACTCAGTACCAACAAAACCCTTCTTGCTGTTGCGAAACTCAGAATAAAAGTACGCTGGCCCTTACTTCCTATTTGGAAACAAAGACCAACGCAGTCTCATTTTTCGTGCTCCCAAATACATAGTAATATGGAGATGGCTGAGTTTGAAACCATCATTCTCAACCGTAAAGTAGACAACCAGAGCGGGCTAGTTTATTTAGACCTATGCGCCTTGGCAGACGGCACTAAACACCTAGTGGTTAGCATGCACCATGTGCTATTCGACCATCAAGGCATGATGAATTTTATGCACGCCTTGGCGGATGACTCAATCACTTTTCCTCTTTTCCCGAAGGAGGATGGAACAAATCTGTTCAAACGAATGCAAAACACCCTATCAATGACGCTCTACATGCTTTCACGGAGTTCGTGGAAATTAGGCTCCTTGGTAGACAGGAACACAAAGCCAAAAGCAGCGCCCAAATTCAGGATAATTGAATTTGATCAAGACCAAACTACATGTATTGAAACCAATGCTTGGAAAGCTGGATCACGTATTGGGCAAAGTGCTTTTTACATGTCGGCTGTAGGGCAAATTGTACTGCATATCATTCAAAATCGTAGCCAAAATCCACCATATCTTTGGTTTTCTGTTCCGCATGACCAAAGGCGCAAGGGCACCACAGGGCATTTGGTTTCCAATCAGCTTTCGTTCTTTTTTTTTAAGCTGACACCAGCTCAACTTAAACAATCAGCCGCTGCTGTAGAAGAAATCAATGCGCAATTAAAATCTCAAATAAAAGACCGAGTAACTGAACGTTATGAACATTTGCAGGCTTCCCTCCGCTTGATGCCAATGTATGTGTACGAATGGATGGTTGATCTTGCCTCAAATGGCAATGTATCCAGCTTTGGCTTTTCCAATTTAGGAGAAGAAAAAATGCCGGTGAGCATATTTCAAGGCGCCCAAGTTATTGGCACAAACCATTATCCTCCTGTGCCCAGCCCCCCTGGATTCAATGTTGCGGCTATGAAAGCCAATGGCAAACTCAAGTTTGTATTGGCGTATTTTGATGAATCTGTGACCGAACAAGAGACAACCGATATGGAAGTGAAATTCAGAGAAATACTGTTAAAACCATCGGATAACTAGATGCTTAGCGACTTTATAAACTTCGACAATGCATGGTCTGTGGCATTGTTTACGCTAATCAATTTCTTGGTCATATTCTGTAGATATGTGCTTGTCTCATCCATCTTTCAGTTCGTTTTCACCGTTTTACTGAAGGATCAATTCAAGAGTCGTAAAATTAGCGAAGCACTTCAGAAACCAGGTCAAAGTGTTAAAGAGATTCAATGGTCGGCCATCACTTCAGGCATTTTCACTGTTTCAGGTGTTGGGCTTATCTGGCTGTTCGAAAACGACTATACCGCCATTTACACCGACTTTTCTGAGTACGGACTTTGGTACATTCCTCTCAGCATCTTCATTGCAATGCTCATACACGAGGCATATTACTACTTCTTGCATCGTTGGATGCACCGTCCTACTATTTTCAAGAAGTTCCATTACGTGCATCATAACAGCCTCGTAACCTCTCCGTGGACTGCCTTTTCGTTCCACCCAATTGAATCTGTACTGCAAGCGCTAATTATTCCGATTATCCTCATCTTCATTCCAATGCACTTTGCGGCTATCCTTTTTCTGCTTACTCTAATGACTATTACAGCCACTATTAACCACCTTCATATCGAAATCTATCCAAAAGGCTTTACTAAGAATTGGTTCGGGAAATGGTGGATTGGTGCTTCACATCATAGTTTGCATCACAGCAAATACAGCTTCAACTACGGTCTTTACTTCACCTTTATGGATAAATGGTTTGGAACTGAGAGTCCCGATTACATGCCCCTTTTCGAAAAGAAAACGAAGGGTTGATTACTTACTGTACCCCAACTCTTTAAACACAGGCTCCCAGGCAGAATACACTTCTTCCATTGTCTTTGAGTCGTATTCATATTTGTTCGTCTGGTAACCTTCGTAGCTCTTTACTTCCGATTGGATATGTGGTGCGGCAGCTTCAAATTCTAGCCCAAGTGTCTTATATACCTCACGAAGAGTGTTCATCTCATTCCCAATGAAGTCTTCGTACTTCACTTCTACCAAATTCCCCTCAGGAATCTTAATTCGACTCTCAAAATACTTCAGAAACATCTCTCTGTAAGAGGTTAGAATGAAGTCATCCACCACATTTTGAGTCCAATGCTGTAGAGCTACCATTGGCAGCGTAATTGAGTATAAACGTTCGGTTGAGAAATACACTCTATAAGGATCGCGATAGATGTGAATAAATTTGGCATCTGGAAACACTTCTAAGATAGATTCAACTCTAGATAAATTCTCTGGCGCCTTGATAATCAACTGCTTACATTCATGATGAAGCGAAAGTTTTTGCATGAAATATTTGAGTGATTCTTGCCATGCCTTCTGCGCTTCCTTATCATCAAACATTACAAATTGTCGAAACGCCCAATGCAACATTTTGGGGAAATAATAACCAGGAAGCATGCTTGCCCAAGTCATGTTTCCAATCGAATACTCAGGTTCTGTTGGCATATCTACGCTCAGCCTAAGATTATCCATTGGACGTTTGCTGGGCATTTTATTTCCAAGCATGCGTTGAAGCATCTTCTCAAACGAGAGATACAACCAAGGCATAAAACTCTCTTTTACCGATAGAAAACCGAATTGAGGGTCGCGCCCAAGTAGGTAATGCAGATAGGTTGTGCCGCTACGCTGATGACCAAGGATAAAAATGGGTGCTTTGACTTTCGTTTCCCGAATTTTCTTATCCCATCGGAATCGTTCCCACCAAATAAGAGGTGTAAAAAGTAATATCATGAAGGTGAGAACGAAACACTTTGGATAAAAGCGCCATTCAATTTGCTTTCGGTATTTCCAGAACATACCAAGCCACGTTCTCAGATTGGCTCCCATTACGGTAGGCGCTGAGAAATCGAAATGACTTATTGGACCGATGATTTTGCTCAAAAGAAAGGGCTCTCGTGCTCGTTTTCTAACTTGGCGGCAAATATGCAGAATTGCCCCTGAAACCATTCATATTATCCGTTCTGCATAGCTCACAACGCTTTTCAGTGTTGTTAATTTTTGTGTTAATAAGCTTCTCTGCTTTCGCACAGAAAACAACTAAGATTTACGGTTCTGTCACGGACGCTTACACAACCCAACCGCTACCATTCGTAAATGTTGTATTCCAAAAGAGTAACGTTGGAACATTAACCGACTCACTCGGAAACTTTGTGCTTGAAACGAAAAGGAATTTTGATTCTCTTTCCATTTCCCTTATCGGATATCGAACCCAATCGGTAGTAGTAAACCGTGGTGTGACAGAAGAAATTGAAATCCAACTATCCCCTTCTTCCTTTGAGTTAGATGTGGTTGAAGTCAGACCGGGCGAAAACCCCGCTTTCAAGATTCTACGCAAGGTTATCGCCAACAAACCCATTAATACCCCCGAACGGTTAGATTATTACGAGTATGAAGTGTACCACCGAGTACAATTCGACCTCAACAATTTCACTGAGAACATCAAAAAAAACTTGTTCCTACGCCCATTCGATTACATGTGGGACAACACCGACACCACCGAAAATGGCGTGAACTATCTTCCAATGCTTTTGACTGAAAGCAGTGAAGAACACTTCTACCGGAAGAAGCCAAAAAGCAAAAAGGAAGTAGTAAAAGGCCGCAGAACGTTCAAGTTCTTTCAGGCACCAAAAATCATGGAGTTTGTGCAGGATATGTACGTAGATCCGAACATATATGAGAACTACGTGACCATTCTCGACCGCAGTTTCCCAAGTCCTATTAACGATTTATACAAGCGGAATTACAACTTCCTCTTAGATTCTGGAATCCATATAATTGATGGCCATCCCTCCCATCATATTTACTTCAAGCCTAAGGGAAAGAGCGATGTAGCTTTTACAGGCGATATGTACATTGACACATCAAGCTACGCTGTGGTAAAAACTGACTTGGAGTTCAGCGTTGAAGCCAACATCAATTTCGTTCGTAATTATTGGATCCAGCAGCACTATTCGTTCGTGGACAGCGCGCAATGGTTCCTCACAAGCAGTCGGGTTATTGGCGATTTCACAGTAATAGAAAACGCCAAGGATATGACAGGTTTCTTTGGCAAGAAGTCGACAGAAATCCGAAACATCAAACTAAACGAACCACGTAAAGCAGATTATTATGCAGCAATAGACCCGATAGTGATTCAGGACAGCGCATACGCGCGTGACGAAGCATTTTGGACGGAAGCAAGGCAAGACACATTTAGTACCGAGCAGCAGAATCTGGTGAAGATGATTGACAGAATGAACACCGACCCAAAGTGGAAGGCACTTGTTGGTGGACTAAAACTCCTTTCTGATGGTTGGTTTCCATTCCGACAGATTGATGTGGGAAATGTGTTCTCATTTTACAGTTACAATCAGTATGAAGGTTCGAGGGTAAAACTCGGATTTAGAACCAACGATAAGTTCAGCGATCAAGTAAAACTGAGAGGATATCTTGCCTACGGCATTGGCGACAATCGTTTTAAAGGCGGTGGCGAAGCTGCTTTCATTTTCCCAGGCAAACTGCGCAAACGTTGGGTACTTGGGGTCAAGTATCGTAATGATCTTTTCCAACAAGGGCGAAGTCAGAACATGCTACCGCTAGACCATGTTTTTACCTCGTTAGTTAGAATTAGTGGTGCCGAAAGACGCACCATGCAAGAAAGCTATTCAGCTTATATAGAAAGACAATGGTTTACTGGCCTTTCTACGCGTCTTTCAGTTTTCAGAGACCGCTATTCCCCATTGGAGCAAGATTTTAGAATGAAGACGGGTTTAGATACCGCGTTAATTGAGAATTTCACTTCAGGTGGATTGAAATTCAATCTCCGTTTTGGTTTTGGAGAAGATGAACTTCCAGCCACGTTTGATCAAGTAGACCGTGGATTTTTCTTCCGCAAGTACCCCATGCTATCGTTAGAAGTTGCTGTTGGCATCAAAGATTTCCTCGGTTCAGAATTCAATTATCAGTACTACAAGCTGAAGATTGAACACCAGTTAAGAGCTAATAAGGCAGGTTACTTGAACATTCTGGTCGAAGGAGGAATCATCAACGGTTATCTCCCCTATCAATTGCTGCACGTGCCTGATGGAAACCCGTTGGTTTTTAATGACGACCACGGTTTCAACCTCATGAATTACATGGAGTTTGTGAGCGATAAGTACGTTTCAATTCAATTAGAACATCACTTCAACGGACTGCTTTTCAATCTCATTCCGGGTGTTAGAAAAGCAAAGCTTCGCTCTTTGCTAATCGCCAAACTCTATTACGGCACGTTAATGTCTCACAATCAAAACGGGCAGTACATTTTAGCCGATGGCATGCAACAAACCCGCTATCCGTATGCCGAGGTCGGTTTCGGGATTGAGAATATCCTCAAAATATCACGTATCGATTTCACTTGGCGCGTTACTCAATTGGGTAATTCAAATACCCTTGGCTTTATTGTGAAACCGAGTTTCTACTTTAAGTTTTGAAAATGAGAGTGATTTTAATTTTGACTTGTGCCATTATACTTCAGCTGAATCAACAGGCCCATTCTCAAGAAGCGCAGAAAAATGAAGTGTACGCAGCTAAAATCATAACCCTCAAAAAGAAAGACCAAGCCTTGAGAAAAGAATATGGTGAGGCTTTGAAAACCGAAACCGTGACCGATTCCGTTAAGAACGCAATATCTAAAATGGACATGGTGCATAATGCTTTGCTCGAAAATTTAGTGAGAAAATATGGCTACCCAAACGCTAGCGAGGTAGGGATGGAAGCCACACATGCTTTTTGGATATTAGCCATGCATCAGGACAAGAACCCTACATTTCAGGAAGGAGTGTTGACTTGGATGCGTGAAGCAGTAAAACGAAAAGATGCTTTAACTCGCGACTTAGCCTACCTGGAAGATCGTGTTTCGGTAAACAGAGGTGAGTGCCAACTTTATGGGACGCAAGTAGATTATGACGATTCATCCAAGAAATACTTCTCCTTTCCTATTTGCGACTTAAAAAAGATGAAAAAGCTTCGAAAAAAGATGAAACTAATGACGCTGGATCGTCAGCTTGAACAGGAAAACCAGTAGGAAATGAAACTTCTGAAGCCAACTATTTATTTCCGGTTCTGAGAATAACGGAACTCGTTCCGATGTAGCTTTGTTGAATGAAAACTGCACTCCTTTCCTTTTCACTACTAACTATGCTATCCGTAAAACTGGTAGCTCAAGTTCCATTTCCAACCAATGATGCTGTATGGGTTAACACACATTACACCTATACTTTCAACCCACCAAATCCAATTCCGATTCAAGAATTGACAGACGTAGACAATTATTGCGTTACCGGAGAGGACACAACGATTCAATCTATAGCGTGCACCAAGGTTTTCTACTGTGGGGATAATTATAAAGGCGCTTTACGAGACGACAATGGCATCGTGTATTTCGTTCCAGCAGATTCATCGAACGAGTACCTACTCTACGATTTTACCGCACAACTAGGGCAAACGCTTCAAAATGTGTTTATAGGAAATCACTTCGATAATTCTTTTATGCTGCAGGACTTCACAGTTAGCCAGATTGGCACCGAAACCATTGGGGGTTTGGTTAGAAGAATCGTGTATGCTGATAGCTATCGTTGGATAGAAGGCATTGGTTGTATTACAGGTCTTTTCATGGAGCCTTGGCCCAATGTATCCATGTACGAAGTTCAATTGGAATGTATGAGTGTCGATGGAATCAGTATTTACCCTACTGAAGAGAACGGGGCATGTTCATTTACTGTTGGTTTGAACGAATCTAGTTCCTCAATTCATGTGTTCGATGTCTACCCTAATCCAACTACAGGTGCTTTAACACTTTCTTTTGGAGAACTTCAGAGTTACGTTAAGGTTTCTATTGTAAACACATTAGGACAGGAAGTACAGCAACTGTCTCTTTTTAATGCAGACCGGGCTGAACTGTATTTAGAGGAAGCATCTGGGATTTATTTCGCAAACATTAGAACGCAATCTGGAAATTGGTCTTCAATAAAAATTGTGAAGCATTAATCGGTCACAAAATCTTCAAAATCATCATTGTAATAAATCATTACCTCTTCTCCTTCAGCAATGTTTTTGGTGGCGGAAAACGTTTGAGTAAGATTTTGCTTGTCTTGCCGTAAAACCTTAGCATTAAACGCTTTATCGTGATTAAAAAAACTCCCAACATCACTCAAGCAAAGTGCGTAATACTCTTCATTCCAAGGGAATTCTAGCGTAGCAATTAGCTCGGGCATTTGCTCGTTATGATGCAATAAGGTTACGTGGCTAACTGCAATAATTTCACCTTCTTCGATGTCTCTAATTGCAAAAACGCCCTTGCCATGAATTGGACTTTCCTTAATTTCTACGCTATGGTTCATATACTTGATTTAGGTTTGCGAAAATAGATGAAGCGACTCATAAACAACATCATTCATTTTATAGCCAGAATCACCCAAAGGCGTGTGAGTTATTCTCTTGATGAGCAAAGTGATGCGCAAAACCAAGCGAAAACAATTGCTTCTGTGCTCAATGCTTGGAAAGGTGATGCAGGTTTTGAGTACATTGGATTGGGGCAGAATTGCAATGCATCGTGGTACTTGAAAGAATCAGAACTCAAGAAAGCCTCCTACCCTTTTGATTGGATATTTACTACTCCTGAAATTATCTGTCATATGCTAGAAGATGATTTTAGCATATTTCTGAAGCGCGATGAAATGGTTCCTTTGGGAATTGACGCTGGACATAACTTTTATCATGCCTCTTTGTTTGGGCATCGAAATCCTGCTAAATCAGATACGGATTATGCTTTTATACAACGCTGCATTAACAGATGGAAAACGGTTATGCACAAACATATTCCAATTTTGTTTGTGACCATTGTATTGAATGAACCGGAAAAGCGAAAACGGTTCGAAACTGGTTTTACTGGAAACTTTAAGATGCCGGTTAATCAAAAGTTGGCCGACTTTCAGTCGGCAATTAAATTGATTGAAGCATTGAATCCCAACAGTAAATTCCTGTTTATCGAGCAGCATACTGAGACTAATTTCCATCTAGAAATAACACATAAAACCGAAAACCAACTATGGCTTAAGTATGCTTGTAAAGGAGCTAACTCTGGTGTTATGTACTTAAATAAGTTGGATGATGGGATT
>ERZ889078.2369-NODE-2369-length-13516-cov-14.005126_pt1 | contig 13516 bp, 12 predicted proteins | sample MGYA00521266_ERZ889078 | MGnify/ENA primary metagenome ERZ889078 (study PRJEB32303, sample SAMEA104408618) | aquatic metagenome | biome: Brackish water; feature: Pelagic; material: water | place: Baltic Sea | collected 2014-06-16T06:34:00 | depth 76,534 m ...
ATCTGAGGGACAACAAGCGGCTATAAATAGATTGTGTATTTATTTTACAAATTGCCGAAGACTGAAAAACAGGCCGGGGATTGACCCACAGCCTGTTTCAAAGCATATCCCTCTGACTCATGAGGGTCTGTCGACAAATTTAGCTGATCAGGATACGTTCAGACAACCAGGCCTGAAGCTCTGCGATTGGTACTCGAATCTGATCCATAGAATCTCGATCTCGAACGGTAACGGCCTTGTCTTCAAGGGTATCAAAATCGATGGTCACGCAATAAGGTGTTCCAGCTTCATCCATGCGACGATAACGACGGCCAATAGCGCCTTTTTCATCGTAAAAAACATTGAAATGACGCTTGAGACTATCCTTAATCTCCGTGGCCAACTCCTTCAAACCACCCTTTTTAACCAGAGGTAGAATGGCCACCTTTATGGGTGCCAGCTTTGGATGAAAATGCATAACAGTCCGAACAGAGCCATCCTCTAAAGTTTCTTCCTCGTAAGCTTCACACATCACTGCCAGAGTGGTACGATCACAACCAGCGGATGTCTCGATAATAAATGGTGTATAAACCTGATTTGTCTGAGGATCCCTATAACTCATGTTCTTGCCGGAGAATTCAGCGTGTTGCTTCAAATCAAAATCAGCGCGGTTATGAATTCCTTCCAACTCGCTCCACCCAATGGGGAACTTATACTCCACATCAAAGGCAGCACGGGCATAATGGGCCAGTTCATCTGGACCATGCTCGTGAAAACGCAGGTTATCGGGGTTGATGCCAATGGTATCATAGAAAGCCTTGCGACGTTCCATCCAGGTTTCAAACCATTCATCTGCATCATCAGGGTTTACAAAAAACTGCATCTCCATCTGTTCAAACTCACGCGTCCTGAAAATAAAGTTTCCCGGGGTTATCTCATTTCGAAAGGCCTTGCCAATCTGGGCAATTCCAAATGGGATCTGCTGACGAGACGTATCCACCACATTGGGAAAGTTCACAAAGATACCCTGGGCAGTTTCAGGTCGCAGATAAATGGTTGAAGCTGTATCTTCTACTGCACCCATCTGGGTCTTGAACATTAGATTGAATTGTCTGGAATCAGTAAGTTCACCACCACAATCTGGACACTCCTTTGAAGCCATATTTGCTTCGGGAAGGTTATCCTCACGGAAACGAGTTTTGCATTTTTTACAATCCACCAGGGGATCGGTAAACCCGCCAACATGGCCACTGGCTTCCCAGACTTTGGGATGCATAAGTATGGCTGCATCCAGTCCTACGATATTATCATGTTCTCTGGTCATGGCATTCCACCAGGCTTGCTTCACATTTCTTTTGAGCTCAACACCCAGAGGTCCATAGTCATAACAGGCGTTGATTCCGCCATAAATCTCACTCGATTGAAATACAAATCCCCGCCGTTTGGACAGAGAAACGAGTTTTTCAAAACTTTCTAAACGTGCCATTTTTTATCTCTCAATTTTATTTAAACCTGGGAAGCTTCCGTCTCGTTGACGCTTACTTCATGTTTACATTTTGGGCAAAGGGCATAGTCGCCCTTCTTCTTGGTTGATTTTGCCACCATGTAGGGATTCTCACAGGCTGGACATGTATGTGCGATTGGCGGATCCCAACTTACAAAATCACATTCTGGATATTTGGTGCATCCATAAAAAGTTCTACCCCTCTTGGAGCGCCTTGGGGAAATATCTCCCTTGCAATCCGGCTTGGGACAAGGCATCAAGATGGTAAATGGTTTGGTGAATTTACATTTGGGATAGGCTGAGCATGCGTAAAACTTTCCATATCGACCATCACGGAGGACTAAGGGAGATTCACACTTCTCACACTTCCCGTGATCCTCAACAACCTTGTCTTCACCCTCTTCGCCATTTGTGGGTGAATCGAGGGGTCGGGCATTTTTGCAGGTTGGGAATCCTGAGCAGGCCAGGAATTGACCGTTTTTACTCCATTTAATGACCATCGGCTTGCCACATTTGTCACAGGCCTCACCACTGTCTTCCTGGAGAGATTTTTTTAGCTCACTATATGATTTTGATGATTCTTCCAGCCATCTTTCCAGATGTGACCAAAACTCTGTCATGACTTCCAGATAGGTACTCTCGCCTTCTTCTACCTTATCCAGGTTCAGTTCCATTTCTCTTGTGAAGGTCTTATTCACCAATTCAGAGAAATTTTCTACCAGAAGCTTATTGGTCACTTTCCCAAGTTCGGTGGGATACAGTTTACGCTTTTCTGACTGAACATAATTTCTAGCCTGAACCACAGAGATAATATTTGCATAGGTAGATGGACGACCAATGCCTTCTTTATCAAGAATTTTTACCAAACTGCTTTCAGTATAGGGGGCAGGAGGTTTGGTGAAATGTTGATCTGCCTTAACCTCCAGGGGCTGAAGTTTCTCATTCTCTTCCAAATCTGAGGGGAGGTGACTGTCCTGTTCCTCAGCATTTTCAAAATAAACCACTCGATACCCATCAAACACCAGATCAGAACCTGAAGCTCTCAATTCGAACCGGGTACCAGCTGTAACATCAACTGTGGATTGATCAAATACGGCTACGGCCATTTGTGAAGCAACAAAGCGTCGCCAAATAAGATCATAGAGTTTGGCTTGGGGAGCAGTCAACGAAGCCTTGATAGTATCGGGTGTCAGCTCTGGATTAGCTGGACGGATGGCTTCGTGAGCATCCTGAATTTTGCCACCTTTTTTCCCAAATTGGCGAGGGGAAGCGGGCAAATAGTCTGAGCCATATTTCGACTCGATTTGGGATCGGGCAGATTCAATAGCAGATTCTGCCACACGGGTTGAATCGGTTCGCATATAGGTTATCAGACCAGTGGTTTCCCCGTCTGCCAGCGTAACACCTTCATATAGCTGCTGAGCCAGAGTCATGGTGCGCTTAGTTGTAAAGCCAAGTTTTTGAAAAGCTGCCTGTTGAAGCGTCGACGTCGTAAAGGGTGCATGAGGATTTCTACGAACTCGCTTTTTAGTAACCTTTGATACAAGATATTGCTCATCCTTTAGGGCATTCCTGAGCTCAATTGCTGTGGATTCATTGGGAATGTAAGCCTTTTTTCCATCAACCTTCTGGAGTTCAGCTTCAAATGTTTTCTTTTTAGCAGTTTCAACATCAGCTTTAATGGTCCAATATTCCTGAGGTTCAAATCTATCGATTTCCTCCTGGCGCTCACATATGAGACGCAATGCCACAGATTGGACGCGACCGGCACTCAGCCCGGAATAGAGTACTCGCCATAAAAATGGACTCACTTTGAATCCAACCAGGCGATCTATGATGCGACGGGCCTGCTGCGCATTGACCATGTTCATGTCAAGCTCAGTTGCCTTCTGCATCCCCTCCAATACCCCAGTTTTGGTAATTTCGTAGAACATGACCCGGGAAATAGGTTTATTAAGATTTTTCAGGATGCGGGTAACATGCCAGCCAATGGCCTCCCCTTCTCGATCAGGGTCAGTTGCCACAAAAATATGGGCTGCCTGTTTGGCAGCTTCTCTCAATGCTTCTACATTTTTTTTCTTACCGGGAATGGTCACATAGAGTGGTTTAAAATTGTCTTTCAGGTCCACACCCAGCTGAGTTCGAGGTAAATCTCGAATATGTCCAACGGTTGAAAGTACCTTGTACTCTTCCCCTAAATATTTTTTAATAGTCCCTGCTTTTGAGGGTGATTCGACGATGACGAGGTATTGAGACATGCTATTCCTTTAGTGTTCCATTATTTCAAGTCGCGAATAATATTCTGCTACCCACCCAAATGCAACACCTCGTATCAGGGCTTCTTCGCATTTATTCTGCTGCTCTTTTCCCCTATAGACTACGTCTATTATTTGGAAGGGTAATTATCTGCTTGAAGAGATTTAATAATACCGGGGGACAATCAACTTTTTTTAAACCAATTTTTTCCAGGCGAGAAAAAGGTGAGGAACGCCCTGATTATTGATGATATCCCTGTGGATTTTTTGATTGCCAGCGCCAGGCATCATCACACATTTCTTTTAATCCTTTTGCCGCTTTCCATCCCAGAACCTCAAATGCTTTTTGAGTATCGGCATAACACGCTGCAATATCACCAGCGCGTCGATGGACAATTTCGTAAGCAACTGTCTGACCGGAGGCTGATTCAAATGCTTTCACCATCTCCAGGACGCTATATCCCTGACCAGTCCCTAAATTGACAGTCACCAATCCGGGTTGTGTCATGAGATGGTCCAGGGCTTTTAGATGTCCCTGGGCTAGATCAACAACATGGATATAGTCACGGACGCCCGTTCCATCCCTGGTTTCATAATCATTCCCGTATACGAATAGCTTTTCCAACTTACCCACGGCGACCTGAGAAATATAGGGCATGAGATTGTTGGGTGTGCCATTGGGATCTTCACCAATTTGGCCGCTTCTGTGAGCACCGACTGGATTAAAATATCTTAAAATTGAAATGTCCCACTCAGCATCGGAGACGGACAGATCACCCAAGATTTCCTCAATGAACAATTTTGAACGTCCATAGGGATTGGCAGCCGAAATTGGAAAATCTTCAGTAATGGGTACTGAGCTTGGATCACCATACACTGTTGCAGAGGATGAAAAAACCAGACGTTTTACACCATTTGATTTCATTTCTTCAAGCAGGTTGATGGTTCCAGCAAGATTGTTCTGGTAATACTTCAATGGAATTTCTACCGATTCTCCCACTGCTTTTAATCCGGCAAAATGAATCACTGCATCTATAGGATGATTCAGGAAGGGGGTTGCCAGAGCTTCCCGATCCAGGAGATCTATCTCATAAAATACTGGCGCTTTCCCTGTGAGCGCTTCCACTCGCCTGAGAGACTCCTGACTGCTGTTGGAAAGATTATCAACAACAATAACATCATCGCCTTGTGAGAGTAATTCAAGAACTGTGTGGCTACCGATATAGCCTGCACCGCCAGTTACCAGGATTGTGGACATAGATTTTCTTTCTCTCTAAAATTCAACGTTATTAGGTTCCAAACGACTCAGGTGACTTAATGTTTCAACGAAAGGCTGGAATGCCAGTAATGCTTTCCCCGACAACCAGTGTGTGCATCTCATGAGTTCCTTCATAGGTGAGGACTGATTCCAGGTTGGCCGCATGCCGCATGGAAACATATTCATCTGTAATGCCACTGGCACCCAGCACGCTCCTGGCAGAGCGGGCAATATCTATGGCCATGCGTACATTGTTCATCTTAGCCAGACTGACTTGCTTGTGACTCAGGCTCCCTCGATCTTTTAGACGTCCAAGTTGTAGTGTCAGAAACTGAGCCTTGGTAATTTCATTCAGCATTTCAGCCAACTTTTGCTGGGTTAATTGAAAGGCTGCGATTGGTTTATCAAATTGGATTCTGGTTTTTGCATAATCCACAGCTTCTTCATAACAGGCAATGGCCGCTCCGATAACACCCCAATTGATTCCATAACGCGCTTGATTCAAACAGGTGAGAGGTGCTTTGAGACCCCTGGCTTCAGGTAGTTTATTCTCCACGGGAATCGCACAGTTACTCAATACGATTTCACCTGTCACTGAAGCTCTCAGAGACAATTTCCCCTTTATTTCCGGAGTTTCGAATCCAGGTGTCCCTCGTTCAACCAGAAATCCTGTGACTTCCCCCTCCTCATCCTTGGCCCAGACCAGCGCCACATCTGCAACGGGGGAGTTGGTAATCCACATTTTGGTTCCATTTAGAATGAAGCTGTCACCCTCTTGCTTTGCCCGAGTGATCATCCCGCCCGGGTTTGAACCAAAATCAGGCTCGGTCAGCCCAAAACAACCAATTTTCTCACCTGAAGCCAGTAGTGGCAACCATTTGTCCTTTTGCGCTTCTGAACCATATTTCCAGATAGGCCACATGACCAGTGATCCCTGGACCGATGCAAAGCTACGAAGACCTGAGTCCCCCCGTTCCAGTTCTTGCATCATCAAGCCGAAGGCCACACTATTTATTCCTGCAGCCCCATACTTTTCGGGGAGTGTGGATCCAAAGAAGCCCATCTCTCCCATTTCACGCTGCAATTCAAATGGAAAACTTCCCTGCCTGTAGTGTTTTGAAATGAGGGGATTAAAACGGTCCCTTACCCAATCGTGAGCCATATTTTGAACAGCTATCTCTTCTTCAGAGAGCAAGGCTGACAAATCAAAAAAATCTGGACCAACTATTTTTAAAGCCATGAAGAATCTCCAATTTCAGCCGCAAAGGTAAACCCTGTGAAAATCAGGCAAACAAAAAACACTTGGGGCATATGTCATATATCATTTCTTTCCGCCTTTGCGCCATATATTATCGGCCCATGGAAAAAGACCTTCTATTTCAGTTTGAAGACGTGCATTTACGGGTTGATGATCTAGATATCCTCCAAGGACTCAATTTTGATATCTCTAAAGGTGAGTTTGTTGCTGTTATTGGTGCCTCAGGCGCTGGCAAAAGTTCTCTGCTCAGGATGTTTAATGCTCTGACCAGTCCTACCACGGGAAGAATCACATTTCGGGGTTCTGAGGTTTATTCAGATATACAGGCGCTCCGCAAAAATGTAGGTGTTCTTTTCCAAAATCCTGTGGTTTTTGAAGGCACCGTCAGGGAAAACTTGCTCATCGCAGGCCGCTGGGATCAGGGCATCTCACAAACTCTGGATCATGAGGTCCTGACTGCTCTGGATCAAGTGGGGTTAGTCGAGATTAAATTAACTCAGCACGCCAGGGATCTCTCCGGTGGGGAGCAACAAAGGCTTGCTCTGGCTAGAACGCTTTTGAACCATCCCCAGGTTCTTCTCCTGGATGAACCTACTTCCAATCTGGATCCAAAACTTGCCCGTGAAATCATGGACCAGATACAGGAACTGAGGACGGCATTAAATTTAACAGTTATAGCTGTTTCTCATGATCATATGCTTATGCGTCGATATGCCGAGCGAGTTATCATTTTATCTCATGGAAAAATTATCGGCGATGGAGATTTTAATACCCTTGACAAATCACACGCCTTTGAGGATGCGGGCTTGTTAAAAAATGAGGTTGAAGATGGGACCTGATTTCTACGTCTTGACCTGGAATGATCTGCTGGTTTCCCTGTTGTTTATTGCCTTTTCGCTATTTTTAATCAAAAAATGGAAGCTGGGTCTGGAAAACACACTGCTGGTTGGGACGGTGCGTACCTTTGTCCAATTGACCCTCATGGGTTATGTATTAACCTGGTTTTTTGGTCAAGAGCACTGGGCATTTATGCTCGCTTTGCTTTTTATCATGATTGTGATTGCCAGTTATGAAGGGACCAGACGACAAAAGCACGCAATCCCCCACTTTTTTCCTGCCATGCTGGCAGCCCTGTTGGGTTCTGCCATCCTTATTTTAGGGACTATCTTGCTCTTTATTCTGGATGTTGAGCCCTGGTTCTCACCTTACGCTGCCATTCCTATTGGTGGAATGATTATTGGCAATGGACTCAATTCAACTGCATTAACAGCCAATCGTTTTGTTGGTGAGATGAAACATCGGGAGAAGGAGATTGAAACCCTGCTAGCGCTGGGTGCCACGCCAAAACTGGCAGTCCATGATGCCATGAAGGCTTCGATCCATGCTGCGTTAATCCCAAACATCAATGCCATGATGACAGTGGGATTGGTACAACTCCCAGGTGTGATGACAGGTCAGATTCTTGCTGGAATAGATCCCATAATTGCCGTGCGCTACCAAATCATGATTATGTATATGTGGTTCACAACAGCAACCCTGGCCAACATGATTATGCTGGCCATTGTGTACCGTCAATATTTTACATCAAAATTACAGCTCAGGCGTGAGCTGTTGAGAGAAAAAGCTTAGATTAAACCCTCTTCGCCGAGAAATTTGTCAGCTGCTTCAACATGCTTCTTGAAGTCTTCCCACAAAGCTGGTGCCACTGTGATACCCTTCTGAGTTGGACGCCATTCGTCTTCGTCAGCAAGATAGTGAATTCTAAAATCCACATAGGTACGCCCCTTAAATTCTTTCACTTGAATCAGAATCTTTTCAGTTTCACTTCGCTCTACTTCACCAATAATCTTTTCCATGTATTTATCCTTTTCTTTGTTTCAATATTACTTACTTGAGGTGCCCCATTTTTCATCAAACTCATTTGATGAAAAACCAAATGAAGCAACGTCCCCGTTAACCACGAAGGGCCTTTTGATGAGGTTGGGATCATGAAGCATCAACTCAATGGCTCTGGCTTTGTCTGGCAGATTTTGCCCTAACTTTAATTCACGATAAATAGCCGACCGAGGATTCAAGAAGGGTTTGACATCATTTGCATTAATAAATTTTTTCAGAAGCTCACGACTGGGGGGAGTATTTAAAATATCCACCTTTTCAAATTCAACCTTGCTTTCATTCAGATAAACCTGCGCTTTTTTACAGGTTCCACATGTTTTTTTATCATAAAATGTTGGCTTCATACCCGGTCCCTTTCAAATTCTTCATTATAAATAATTACTGCGCCTGCAGTTTCCTAATACCGAATTTCAAAACTTTTAAAATCCCCACTATAGCTCTGGGGATGATTCTCAACGGCTTCCACCCGGGACCACCTGTTGCCAATACTTAACTCTTTTAATAAGGATATTATCAGACCGTGGTCCCCTTCAGCCACCCCGAACACCGACCCATCTGAATGATTTTTGACCCAGCCAGTAAGACCCAACCCTTGAGCTGTAGATTTAACAAAGAATCTAAATCCAACACCTTGAACTTTTCCTGAAACTCTAAAAGTGGTTGACGTGTCCATGGCTATTTCTTTTTATTGATGGCTTCCTCGGGCAACACGCTGGGGCAAAACTCAGCCAGAATACAAGCATGGCATTGAGGCCGGCGTGCAATACAAACCACTCTCCCGTGATCGATAATAAGATGGGTAAACATGACCCAATGTTCCTTTTCGATGATCTTCTGGAGTTCCATTTCAATTTTCACAGCATCTTTTTGATTGGTCATTCTCAACAGATTGGCGATACGTATCACGTGTGTATCCACTACCAGACCAGGGACATGGAAAGCCGTACCCAGAACCACATTTGCTGTTTTGCGCCCCACTCCCGGGAGTTTCACCAGCGCATTCATATCTGCAGGGACCTCGCCCCCATGTTCTTGCATGAGGGTTTGTGCACAGGCACTCATGTTTCTTGATTTGCTATTAAAAAATCCCGTTGAACGAACCAGTTCTGCGAGATGTTCAACTGGCGCACTGGCCATACGCTCAGCTGTAGGATAATGCTCAAATAATTTGGGCGTCACCATGTTCACGCGGTCATCAGTACATTGGGCAGAGAGCATGGTAGAGATGAGAAGTTGAAAAGGAGAGGTGTGTTCCAGGCTACATTTGGAATCAGGGTATGCCCTATATAGAGCTTCAATGATTAGCCGCATACGAAGCTTTTTATTTTTCAGCGCTTCTCTCATTTTGTTCTCCGAGACTGCAAATAATTTGTCATTTCTTCCACATCAATTGTATTCAAAACCTCGTTTGCTGTGAGGCCCCCTTTACGAGCCATCCGTACGCCCAGGGGGATAGTATTCAGTCCAGCAATACTATGGGCATCGGGGTCAATGGAGATTTTTACACCCTTTTCTTTGGCGTATTTGAGATACTGCCAATCCAGATCAAGTCGTTTGGGCGTGGTGTTGATCTCAATAATTTTATCATTTTCAGCAGCCACATCTATTATTGTTGTTAAATCCGGATTGTAGCCAGGTCTGGCCATAAGCATTCTGCCAGTTGGGTGTCCCAGGATGGTAGTAAACGGGCTTTGGAGCGCCCGAACAATGCGATCAGTTTGTTTTACAGGGTCCAGATGAAAATGACTGTGGATAGAAGCAATCACAAAATCAAAACCCGACAAGAGTTCTTCATCATAATCGAGACTTCCATCACTGAGGATATCCGCCTCAATTCCCTTAAATATATGGAAATCAGAGGAGGCATCATTGAGCTGATCAATGCGTTCCCATTGAGATTTGACCCGATCCGGTTTCAATCCATTGGCATAGTAGGCCGCTTGTGAATGTTCACTGATACCCAGGTATTGGTATCCGAGATTCCGTGCAGCCTCAGCAAGTTCCTCTAGCGAATTCCGCCCATCACTCCACGTGGAGTGGGCATGGAAGGTGCCTTTTATATCGCTATCCTCAATCAGCATAATTTCTTCTGGAAAATGAGTGTAGACATCCCTCAGTTCAGGTTCAATCCATTGGATGCCAATGGATTCGCACAGGGTTTTTTCAGTTGATGCATGCTTTTCCCCAGCCAGCGCCTGAATGGTTGATTGAGTATCATTGCCAAAAAGGGTGGATATGTTTTCTGAATAAGCCTCACCACCCGTTCGAATCAGTTGCTCCGCGGCAAAGGTTTCCCTACTGCAAATCCACAGATGAATTGGAATAGTCGACTTATCAGTGAGCCTGAGTGGTGTTGAAGCTGTGAGGTCACAATCATATTGATCATTCAATTCAGAAATCAGCTTTGCTTGATCTGCTTCAACAAGCAACTCAACGGATTGGATAAGCTTGTCTCCCCGTCTAAGTTTTCCTGTCAGCTCAACTCGAACGACACTGGAGAGGCGATTTAAATTATCCATCCATTCCTGTGCTGCGAACAGAGCTAGATCAAGATAGTAATCTCTGGCATGTTTGGATCGAAAGGCGATGCCATCTAGTAATTTCACCTGGAGCTTTGGCCCAAACCCCTTCACCCTGGAAAGAGCGTCCGTCTCACAGGCCTTTTTGAGGGTTTCCATGTTGCTGATGTCATATTCTTGCCAGAGTAGTTTAACCTTTTTCATACCCAAACCAGGAAGATCAAGCAGATCAGCTAAACCTTCAGGAAGTTGAGATTCCAGCTCCTGTTCCAGACCCACGGTTCCAGCTTTGGCAAAATACATGATGACATAGGCTAAAGTTGGTCCCACCCCAGGGACATCCTTCAAACGGTCTTCATCGACCAGCACCCCCATGTCTTCTTCATGTTCTCTGACAATTCGAGCTGCTTTTTCAAAACTCCGAATCTTGAAGGGGTTTTCATCAAGGAGGGACATCATGGATGCCAGGCGATTTATTCTATGAGATATTTGCGAATTATTCATTTCTCAAAATAAATAAGGAAAGGCGTTCATGAAGAAGTATTACTGATGATATCCATAAAATGTCATGTCTGTTTGAATTTGAAGTTAGAATTGACATATTCCCGGCATGAATCAATTAAGACTTCGTCAAAAACGTCAACTCATCAATCACTTGCGTATTTTTTTTACAGAGCGGGACTTTTTTGAATTAGAAACGCCTCTCCTGGTGCCTTCCCCGGGGATGGAAGTGCATCTGCATAGTTTCAGCACAAAATATGTGCGGCATGATGGATCTGTGGAAATGTTTCACTTACCCACCTCTCCTGAATTTGCCATGAAAAAAGCGCTGGGTGCTGGTTTTGCGAGGATATTTGAAATTGCCCGCGTTTTTCGAAATCATGGAGAACTAGGTCCACTGCATCACCCAGAATTCAACATGTTGGAATGGTATCGACCAGGCTCATACATCCAGATTATGGATGATGTTGAGGCTTTACTCCATTATCTGAGCCAACACTTTGAGACAACCCCTGTTTTAGAGCATTTTTCATGGAATGCTGTCAAGCGGACATCTATTCAGGACTGTTTTCATATTCATGCAAATCTTGAATTGGAGCGAGGAATGAGTGAGCCTGACTATTGGCGAATTGAAGCCGCTAAAACGCTTGATGAGGAGATTCCAGGGGATGATAGTTTTGAAGATATCTTCTTCCGTGTCTGGCTCAAGTTGATAGAACCCAAACTGGGTTTGACGCAACCGGAAATCGTCTATGACTATCCGGCTTGCATGGCCGCCTTGTCAAAACTCAAAGCACCCCAATATTTATGGGCAGAACGATTTGAATTATTCATCCGTGGCATCGAAATCGGCAATGCATTCAGCGAATTGACAGATTCCGAGGAGCAGCTCAAGCGATTTGAAAATGCCAATCGAGAACGAGAAGACCTGGGTTATCGACCCCATCCCATTGACTTTGCTTTTATTGAGGCAGTAGGCAAAATGCCTCCAACGGGAGGCATTGCTATTGGTGTGGAACGCTTACTTATGGCCCTTACCGGTGAAACCGATATACGCCAATTCTTTCTCTATCCTGTTGCGGAGGCCAAGCGTAAATAGAAAGTAAAGGAAGACCTGGAACCCAGGGAACCCAATACGACATTTCCATCTTGATCTCTCCAATTCGACAACTTCCTATCTCTCAGCGGTAGACCTGAGTATATATATGTCCCATAACTATTATTCAAGCTGCTGACAGTAATACGATACATCCCCAATGGGAAGCCAACAAAACTTTCCTGGAATAAAGGTAAACCTGTTCTCTCATCCTCTTGAAAGGCTGCTCGAGTATATGCATAGAAGCCCTTAACAGAATCAGGTCTGAAATAGAGGTCGAGTTTCAACGCGCCATACAATGACTCTTCGGGATTATTCCAGGTCAGATATGAGTAATTATTTGCTGCTGTAACCAAAGTATCATTTACCCAGGTCGTATTTTCCCACCGCAAGTTTATAGGAGATGATATAATGTCAGTACTGGCTGAGATGACTCTACCTGAAGTCTCTGTAATTTCAATGGTGTAAATTTTACTGGAATCCAGCTGAACATTCCAATACTGTTCAAGGGGGATATATGCACCATAAGTATAGGTAATATATGGGTTTTGAGCTGCCACATCCGGTGGGCCACCAGGACCATAACTCACATCAAATGCTGCAGCTTTTGATTTCCAAATAAATTCTGCTACAATGCCGGCGTTCAGTGAATCACGAAGGACAACAGATACCATGGTGGAATCATGGACCTGGGGCAAAACTTCGATATAGTCATCCACATGGGGTTCACCTGGATCAGGGATGCCATTCCCCTGACCAATGGGGGGTTGATTCGGTCCTCGAAACTCACCACCAACATCATCATTCAGGGGTTCGCCTTCGTCCCATTTCCCATTCCCGTTTTCATCCGTAAAACTCTCCCAGTCACCGTTGTCATCAATCCCATTGAACAGGGACGTATCTGTGACTAATATGGTTTTGTCCACACGGATAATTGATTTGGAAAAGTCGTTTTGGTCCAGAACTCCTTCAACTCTGAGTTCGACTTCATAACTTTCAAAATCTTCAGCGAAATCAGCAATACTGAGTTCTTCTGTGCAACCAATAAATACTAACACCAGGGTCGGTAGACCTATAACTTTTAGAAACATGCTCTTTTTCATGGTCATCTCACCACCTCTAAAACTTGAATTCCACACCAAATGTGGGCAGGAAGGGAAACATTCCTACTCCCTCAACGGTCCCTGCAGCCAGGTCCCAATTGTATACAAAGGTGTTAAAATGATTGGTAACATTGATAATCTGTACTT
>ERZ889078.2370-NODE-2370-length-13503-cov-26.560232_pt1 | contig 13503 bp, 10 predicted proteins | sample MGYA00521266_ERZ889078 | MGnify/ENA primary metagenome ERZ889078 (study PRJEB32303, sample SAMEA104408618) | aquatic metagenome | biome: Brackish water; feature: Pelagic; material: water | place: Baltic Sea | collected 2014-06-16T06:34:00 | depth 76,534 m ...
AGCCGAATCTAAAGCCATAATAGCCTCCTGATGGGTATAATAATCTAACGTTTACGAGCGAAAGCCGTAAAGTTGAATTGGAATTATAGCCAATTAATCTTTATTGGAGTAATAATAAAATCATAATACTATTTTTAAGTTCTTTTGCTATAATCAGACTTTAAAAATACAACACAAAGTTTATAAATTATGTTAATAACCCGCGCTAGCGAATATGCGATACTTTCTCTTATACTTCTTTCAAAAGCGGACAAACCGCGAGACAACGAAACGCTATCGCGCGAACTTTCAATCTCCAAAAGTTTTTTAGCGAAAATACTTCAATCCTTGGCCAAAGACAATATTTTGAAATCTTTCAAAGGAGTCAATGGCGGATTCGTTTTGGCCAAAGAGCCAAAAGACATCGACATGTTGGAGATTATCACGTGCGTCGAGGGCAAAACGCCAGCCGTCTTCGACTGCTCGTCTTCCGTGGACGATTGCCCATCCGATAGAGCCGAGATATGTTCCATCTGGCCATTTCTAAACAAACTACAAGGCAAGATTGATTCTTTTTTAGCCGAGCTTACGCTTGCTGATCTTTTAGAAGATTAACCCTTGGCGAGAAAACTTACGCTTAAACAGCAAGTGGGAACGACCCTAAATTTTCTTTTAGGTCAAAAAGATTTAAGCGTAGTGATTTTCGTTATGGCTATTTTAGCCATTATCATAGTGCCTCTTCCATCCGCTATGCTAGATCTGCTTTTGACGGTGTCTATGTCGGTGGCGATTTTGATTTTGCTAATTTCCCTTTACATCCCAAAACCAACCGACTTGACGACGTTCCCAACCCTTATCCTAATCATCACCTTGTTTAGACTCTCTCTCAACGTCGCGACGACGAGAATGATTTTAAGTCATGGTCACGAGGGCAACGAAAACGTCAGTAGCATCATTACGAGTTTTGGCGACTTCGTCGTCGGAGGAAACTTCGTCATAGGTATCATCGTTTTTTCCATTTTGGTCCTTATCAATTTCATGGTTATAACCAAGGGCTCCACCAGGGTCGCCGAAGTCGCCGCTCGTTTCGTGCTCGACTCGATGCCCGGTAAACAAATGGCGGTGGACGCCGACCTAAACGCGGGGCTCATTGACGACGCGCAAGCCAAACAACGCCGCGCGGAGATACTTCAAGACGCTAATTTTTATGGAGCGATGGACGGTTCTAGCAAATTCGTAAAAGGCGACGCGGTCGCCGGTATTATCATCACGCTCATCAACATCATCGGCGGATTTCTCATAGGGGTTTTTCAACACGGCATGAGCGTTGGGGACAGCGCTTCGACTTTTACGCTTTTAACGATAGGCGACGGTTTGGTCGGTCAGATTCCGGCGCTCATCATCTCAACCGCCACGGGTATCATGATAACTCGCTCCTCCGGAGACGGCGACAACTTCGCCGAAGGCACCATAAACCAGATGATGGGCAACTCGAAAATCATGATGATCGTTGGATTCATCATGATTTTGTTCGCTCTCGTGCCTGGCCTTCCGACAGCCTCCATGGGATTTGTGGGAATCATGTTCGCGCTTTTGGGCTGGTCGATTTACAAGTACGACAGAGGCGAGCTCAGCATACTCAACGTCGAAAACATCGTTGGCAAAAAATCGCCGGCGCAGTTGGAAAAAGAGCAGAGCGTCGTCAAGCCTAAAAAAACGAATGAGGAAATCGCCAAGGAGGAAGAGTCGGCGCTCGAAGACATACTTAAAGTCGAGATGCTCGAACTCACTCTTGGCTACCAGCTGATTCGTTTGGCCGACGCCAACCAAGGCGGCGATTTGCTCGAGCGCATCCGTTCCATGAGACGCAAAATCGCCAGCGACTTTGGTTTTCTAATGCCACAGGTTCGCATACGCGACAACCTGCATTTGCGCCCTCAGCAGTATCAAATCCTCCTCAAAGGAGTCTCTATCGGCGAGGGTTCGATAGTGCCTGATAAATTTTTGGCGATGGACAGCGGAATGGCCACCGGAGACATAAAAGGAGATCCGACGAAAGAGCCGGCGTTTGGCCTTGACGCCATGTGGATAACTCCGGATCTCAAAGAGGACGCCATCATCAACGGATACACGGTCGTCGATCCCGCGACGGTCATATCGACGCACATGAGCGAACTCATCAAGCGAAACGCCGAAGACCTCCTCACTCGCCAAGAAGTGCAAACCTTGGTCGACAAAATCAAAGGCGACTTCCCGGTCATCGTGGACGATGTTCTCAAAGTCGCTTCCATCGGCCTTATTCAACGCGTCCTCAAAGCTCTTCTGCACGAAAAGATTCCGCTCAAAGATATGTTGACCGTTTTGGAAACCATAGCCGACATCGCGGAGTTCACCAAAAATGTGGACGTAATAACGGAGCAAGTTCGCGCGAAACTCTCGCGCATCATCACGCAAATGTACTCTAGCGACGACGGCGTTATCAGGCTCCTCACCTTTGACACAAACAGCGAACAACTAATGTTGGAAAAATCGCAAGAACAATCCGGAACGAGAACCCTGCTTCTAAACGTGGGAGAAATAAACGCTCTCATCCAAGCGACGAGCGCCAAAGCGGCGGACTTGCTGCAAAAAGGCGTCTCTCCGGTCATCATCATAGTCGATCCTCAGCTTCGCCGCGGAATCGCCGAAATATTCGAACGATTCTCTTTGGACGTCGTCACTCTCTCTCACGCAGAGATTGACTCGAGCGCGACGTTTGAAGTAATGGGCTCCATCACGATTAAGACGTAAAATAAAATCACAAAGGCAAAAAAAATATGCAAGAAACAATTCACCACCTATCGCACATAGACCTCGACGGCTACAGCTGTCAACTGGTTATGAGCTACACTCCGTATGAAAAATTCAACTACAACGCGAACTACGGGGCGGAAGTAAAATCGAAACTAGACTTAATTTTGCAAAACGTAAAAAAAAGCTCCAAAAGCGCGCTCATTCTCGTCTCCGACCTGAACCTGACCGCCGACGAATCTAGGTGGATCGCCAACGAAGTCGCAAAACTAAACTCCGATAAATACGACGTCAAAATCACTTTGCTCGACCACCATGGAAGCGGAGAAGAGAGCGCCAAAAAATACGACTGGTACTATCTCGACGTAAACAGATGCGCCACCAAAATCGTTTACGACTACTCGAAAGAGAACTTTGAGTTCGACGAGCCGACGTGGATGAATCAGTACGTAAACGTCATCAACGCGGTGGATTTATGGAAACAAGAAGAAGTCCTCAATTTCGAATATGGAAAAGTTTGCATGCGTCTCGTCACGGAGACCAGAGAACTTAACCGCATTATGTTCGCCAACGAGGACTCAAACTACAAGCTCTCTCTCTTGCTAGAAGCCGTAAAATATTTGGATGATGAAAACGCCGCCATCGTTCTTGACGAAAAGATTCACGCGATTAAAAAAGATTTTTTCAGAGTGGACGCGGACGACACTCTTGACAACTTATCTACGAAATACATAGTCGCGCTGCTAGGCGCCAAACGCGACACCCACACCATATACTACAAGGGCTACAAGGGCTATTTGAGTTACGCGGTTGGAAATACTTCCATCGTTGGAAATGGATTTTTGCTCGCCTACCCGGAGTATGACTTCATAGTCGACGTCAGCTATAAGGGAGCCATGAGCCTCCGCGCGAACAATCAAGTGAGCGTCGCGCAGATATCCAAAGAATGGGCGAATGGAGGAGGTCATCCAAACGCCGCAGGAGGAAGAATAATGGGTTTCAAAGAGCAGTACGTTTATGACAAAGTAAAACAGCAGATAGAAGCGCTTATCAGCGACAAAGAGTCCGTCGCTGGCGTTTTGGAGTATAAAGAAGAGAAGTGAGCGCCTCCTCTTTAGTTGTTTAAAAAGTAGCGCTCCACTCCGTTCGCTAGGCCTAAAGCCACTCTTTCCTGATACTTGGAGTTCACCAACCTTTTAGCTTCCGCGGGGTGGGAAATAAAACCCACTTCAACCAAAACCGAAGGCATTTGAGCGCCCACTAAAACCCAAAAAGGCCCTTCTCTCACTCCGCCGTCGTAAACGTCTTTATAGCTTTTGTTCAAGGTGCCGAGCATTCCCCGTTGAAGGTCTATGGCCAATTTGTTCGCGGCGATAATATTGTGCGAATTCAAAGTGTTGAGAAAGCTCTCTTTTCCATAAAAATTCATATCGCTCAAGTCCGCCGAGTTCTCTTTTTCCGCGACTCTCTTCGCTCTGCCCGAACGCGATTGAGAAAGGAAATAGCATTCTATCCCGTGGGAATCGTTTACGTGCGCTTTGGCGACCGCGTTCGCGTGTATACTAATGAATATATCCGCGTTTTTTCTATTCGCCAACTTGGTTCTATTGCTGAGTTTGACAAATTTATCCGAGCTTCTAGTCATGTAAACTTTGTATCCTCGAGCGTTGAGTGTCTTTTTCAAATCTTTTGCGATTTGAAGAACGACGATTTTTTCTCTGTATTTTTTGTAGCCCAACGCTCCGGGATCTTTTCCGCCGTGACCAGCGTCTATAACTATTATTTTGTTTCTATCGAGACGCTTGGGGGGATTGCGCCGAACCTCCTTTCGCGTCGCTTTTTGGGAGCTCTTCATATTTATGATTAAACTTGAAGACTCCTTTTTGAAACTAATGTTGACCTTTTGCGAGTCTTCTATCGCGAGTCGCAAAGAGTCCGGACTGTATTGAGATAGTTTTATCGCGTCAATATTTTCTTTTTTTAAACTCTGCGACGCTCTGATCATAGAGGCTTTGACGTCGAACACGTACTGATACTTTTTCTTTTTCGAGTCATAACTCGTAAAATAATTTATATGGTTCGTTTTTAAAGTTTTGTCAAAATTTAAAATCAGACGGCCATTTTCCCAGGTGACGGATTTCAACTCGTTTGAAGCTTGCACCTTGATTTTATTTTGGCTTTTGGCTCTCGCGATTGGCTTGGGAGTTGGGGCTTTGTACGAAGAGACGACGTTTGTTTTCGCGAGTTCTTCTTTGTATTGCGCAATATCTATATGAAGCTTCGCTCCGCTGCCCACTATGCCTTTAAGGGAGCTTAGAAGGAGTTTTTTGTCATCTTTCATCAACGCCTGCAAATACAGATTTTTATAATCGTTGTAGGCGCGAAACTGCTTGCTTTTGTCGCTGGATTTCATAAAGCCGTCCGCTCGGCGCAAGACCTCGCTATCGCTAAGGGCGCTAAGAGACAGAGCGAAGATGGAAAGAAGAACTAAAAAACGAAACATTGAACCTCTACTCGCCTTCCATAAGTTTTTGCATAAGCTCTTTTACCGAAATAATTTCATTGAGTCTGTAGCCGTTCGTGCCGGAGAAGAAAAGTCCGGTTTCAAGATTGCCTTCGTAAGCGTCGCTAAGTCTATCCGCTATACAAAAGCCAACCGCTTTCGCTTCCACCCCACGATGACAAGGCGCTACGCAATTTGATATGCACTTAACCTCGGGGCCCTCTCGTTTAGCGACTAGACGTGTTAAGTTCGTAACCACTCCTTGCGCCGGATAACCAACCGGAGAACCCATTAGCTGGATATCTTCTTTCTTGCAATTAAGAAGAACTTGTTTAAAATTGTCATGCGCGTCGCACTCGTGAGTGCCTATAAAGCGAGTTCCCATTTGAACGCCCCGAGCGCCAAGAGACAACATCTCTTCAATGTCTTTTTTATCCCAAACGCCACCAGCGGCGATAACTGGAATGTCTCCCCATAAAGCGGCCTCCGCAACTACTGGAGCCACAATGTTTTCTAACTGATTTTCCGGTAATTTGCATTGTTCGTAAGTAAAACCTTGATGACCACCGCTCTTAGGTCCCTCGACGATAACGGCGTCAGGAAGTCTGTTGTAGCGTTTTTGCCAGCGTTTACAGATTATTTTAAGAGCTTTGGGCGATGATACGATAGGCACTAGCGCGACGTCCGGATAACCTTCGGTGAATTCCGGCATATTGGTTGGAAGTCCCGCGCCCGTGATAATGATGTCTATCCCAAGTTCGCAAGCGTTTCTAACGACGTCGCCGTAGCCGCTGATGGCGTAAAGAATATTCGCGGCGAGAGGTTTGTCCCCGGCTATCGCCCTGGCGCTTTTGATGATAGCTTCGAATCCGTCTCTTGAATAGAAATTCGTTTCGCTAAGCGGTCTGTTCGCCACTAGTTTGTGAGCGAACTCTTTATTTTTGAAGTATCCAGTTCCAACCGAACTTATAACGCCAAGCCCGCCCTCTTTTGAAACGTTTCCAGCTAGCTGATCCCAGCTAACGCCAACACCCATTCCGCCTTGAACGATAGGTTTTTCTATCGTGTATTTTCCGATTTGTAGAGAGCTGTAACTCATTAGTTTACCTTTAGTTTCGCAAATTTTCTTTTTCCGACTTGGAGCAAATACTCGCCCCTCGTTAGCTGTAATTTATCATCAGACACTTTTTCTTGGTTTATTTTAACGCCACCTTGCTTAATATCTCTTCTAGCTTGCGACGTTGATGGTTCAATGTTACAATCTTGCAGCGCTTTGGCTATCCAAATCTCGCCTTCGCAGCTAAACTCGGGGATATCCGTTGGAATTTGACTCTGAGTGTGAACTTTGTCAAATTCCTCCTTTGCGGAATTCGCCAGCGCGCGCGAATGAAAACGTTCCGTAATCTCTAGCGCCAAATCTTCTTTTGCCGCTTTGGGATGAAGCTCGCCAGCTTCGACTTTAGTTTTCATATCTTTGATTTCTTCCAAACTTTTAGCGCTTAAAAGTTCGAAATATCTCCACATTAGTTCGTCGCTAACGCTTAAAACTTTGCCAAACATATCGTTGGCTTCGTCGGTCACTCCGATGTAGTTGCCCAAAGATTTGCTCATTTTTTGAACGCCGTCGAGCCCTTCGAGGATAGGCATCATCAGAACCGCTTGCTGTTTTTTTATTTCGTACGCTTTTTGCAGCTGTCTGCCCATCAAAAGATTGAATTTTTGGTCCGTTCCGCCAATTTCTATATCGCTTTGAAGATGAACGCTGTCGTAGCCCTGAAGCAGCGGGTACATAAACTCGCTCACTGCGATAGGAGTTTGCGAAGAGTAGCGCTTGGAAAAATCGTCGCGTTCGAGCATACGAGCGACGGTCAAGTTTGACGCGAGTCGCAACATTCCGGCGGCGCCCAAAGCGTCCAACCATTCGTTGTTGTAGACTATGTCCGTTTTGCTCTCGTCGAGTATTTTAAAAGCCTGCGTCGCGTACGAAGCGATATTTTTTACTATGTCTTCTTGCGTCAACACTTTTCTAGTAGCGCTTTTGCCCGTGGGATCGCCAATCATCGCGGTAAAACTTCCGATTAAAAATTGAACTCGTCCGCCATATTTTTGGAAAGTGGCGAGTTTTTGCAAAAGGACGGTGTGCCCAAGATGCAAGTCCGGCGCGGTTGGGTCGAATCCCGCTTTCACGGTGTAAGTTTTCCCCTCTTCGTAGTGGGCCTTCAACAATTTTTCTATTTTTTCGAGGTCGATAATTTCAGCCACGCCTCTTTTTATTTCATTTAACGCTTCTTTTATCATGTCTCTTCTCTCAATTGGTTTTATAAGCGTCATCCGTTCGGATGAGCTGGATAACTTTTATGTTTTTATCGATTTTAGCGCGCAACGCGTGTATGTCGTCGTATTTGGACTCGAAACCCAGTTCGCAATACTTGGCGTACTCGCTGCTTTTTTTCCCAAGCTCAATCGAGCTAATGTCAATTTCCAGTTTGGCCAAATATGTTAGAAAATTCGCCAAAGCGCCTTTCGTGTTGTGCAAAGACGCGATCAATTTGTAGTTGTAGATGTTTTTTCGCTCCCAACGCACGAACACCATTGGCTCTTTCTCGTTTAGATACTGCAAGGCGCTTTTGCACATCTTATGATGGACGTGCACTTTGCCTTTTTCCAAAAAGCCCATAATTTGATCGCCAGCCTTTGGATGACAACAGTAGTCGAACACTACGCTGCCGACGCTTGACGCGCTAAAGATTTCCACTCCCGAAAGAGCGTACGACTTTAGCTTGAATTTGTGTCGCGCCAGAAAATCGCGAAACCTGCTGTTTTGACCTATTTCCTCCGTATACGCGCTGAGCACTTTTCTAAAATACTCTATATCGTTGGGGATGTTCGCTCGCGCGTCGCTGTAGTTTTTGACGAACCACTCTTCCACCCTCGCCGCTTTTAAGTTCATAGCCGTCGCCACCATGTTTACGCTAGCCTTGACGTCGATGTTTTTTATTCTAGCGTTGCAATTTGTTCGCATATTCGATTGAGCCCGCGAGGTTTTCACCGCGTCGATCCACGAGCATCTGGTCTGCAATTTGTCCGACGTCACTATCTTCACGATATCGCCGTTTTTGACTTCGCTTAAAAGCGACGCTTTCGTTTTGTTTATAAGCGCGGAGGACGCCTTGTTGCCAACTTCGGAGTGAACCGCGTAAGCGAAGTCGAGCGCGACCGCGCCGCGAGGGAGAGTGAACGGATCGCCGGTTGGAGAAAATACCGATATGTCCTCGCTGTACAAATCATTTTTTATAAGTTCGTAAAAATCTTCCACGGACTCGTTTTGATACTGCAGATTGTCCAACCAATCAAGTTTTATCGTGTTGCCCCCACTCTTGTATTTCCAATGAGCCGCGACTCCGAGTTCCGCCGTTTTGTGCATCTCGAAAGTTCGAATCTGGACTTCGAATATGGCGCTGTTGTAAAAAACGGTGGTGTGAAGCGTTTGGTAGCCATTGTCCTTGGCGACCGCTATGTAATCCTTAAAACGCGAACTTAGCGGCTGAAAACGCAAATGAATCAAACCTAAAATTTCATAGCATTTCACTGGATCTTTTGTTAGTATTCTTACGGCCAAGAGGTCTAAGACCTCGTCGATGCTGACGCCTTTTCTTTGCATTTTGAGATATATGGAGTACCTGTGCTTCACTCGAGACAGTATCTCTATGTCGTTCTCGTCAAATCCATTTGACACCAACAACTTGTATATGGATTCTTTAAACTCGTTCAAACTCATCTCGATCGCGTGATAGTTGGAGTCGAGATAACTATCAATCTGACGCTTTTCTTCTTTAAAAATATATGAAAAGCTCAAATCTTCAAGTATGTTTTTTAAAAAACTAATTCCCAATCGATGCGCGATAGGAGCGTACACCACGAGAGTTTCTTCCGAAATTCGTTGCTGTTTGTGATCTTCGAGCGCGTCCAGGGTAAGCATGTTGTGAAGTCGGTCGCATAGCTTTATGACCAAGACGCGAATGTCGTGAACGCTCGCCAAAAGCATTTTTCTAAACGAAAGCGCCGAGACGACAAGTTTTTCGTTTGAGCTTGAAGGGATAAGTTCGGAGTCGCGGATAGCGTCGATCTTGGTAAGCCCCTCAACCAAATGCGCCACGTCCTCGCCAAACAAACTAACGATTTCTTCTATGGAAGTCAGGGTGTCTTCGACTACGTCGTGCAAAAGGGCCGAGATGGCCATTGATTCGTCGCTTGTCATTGAAGCGACTATGGAAGCGACGAGTATTGGATGGACGATGTAAGGTTCGCCACTTTTTCTAAACTGCTCTTTATGGGCGTTTATGGAGTACTCCAAAGCTTTTTCGAGAGCCGGAGTTTTGGCAATTTGGGTAAAAAGATACTTGGACGCCGAGTTGACGTCTTTTAAATGTTTAACCTTATCTATGTTTACTTGACTCAGTCCCACTTAGATTACTTTTTAGTGTTTACAAAGCCTTTGATTACTATAAGACCTTGAGCGATTTCCATTAACGCCAAATCGGTCGGCTTAACGCTGTTTGGATCGATATTCAATTTGCTCGTAGCTCCATTTTCCAACTCGTCGCATCTTTTCGCCACCGCGATAGCGATTTGGTAATTGTCCAAATTTGGATTGTCGTTTAAAATTTTCGCCGTTAATTCTTCTGTTCTCATTGCGTTTCCTTATTTTTAACTATCTAACTATTGAGCAATTAGTCATATTGCCATTTAAAATATCCAAAAGATTCCCTTTGATCGACATATCGCAAACTATGATTGGCAACTTATTGTCTTTCGCGAGCGCGATCGACGTGTCATCCATAACTTTTATATGGTCTTGCAAAGCTTCATCGTACGTCAACTCGTTTAGTTTCACCGCGTCCTTATGTTTGGCGGGGTCTTTGTCGTAAACGCCATCCACTTTGGTGGCTTTGATTATCACTTCCGCGCCAATTTCAACAGCTCTTAGCGTCGCCGCCGTGTCCGTGGTGAAAAATGGATTGCCGGTTCCCGCCGCGAATATTACGACGCGGCTTTTTTCCAAATGGCGAACCGCTTTGCGATTGATGTACGGTTCCGCGATTTGCTCCATTTTGATAGCCGTCTGCATGCGCACTTGCAAACCTTTTCGCTCGCAGGCTTCTTGCATGGCGATGCCGTTGATTACGGTGGCGAGCATCCCCATGTAGTCTCCAGAGGTGCGTTTTATTATTCCGTCTTCGGCGGCGGTCACGCCACGAATAATATTTCCTCCGCCAATAACGATTCCGACTTCAATGTCGGCGTCAACAAGCGATTTAATCTCATTGGCTATGTACTTTAAAATCTTCGTGTCAATGCCATGACCCGCTTCGCCAGCCAGAGCTTCGCCCGAGAACTTTACCAATACGCGTTTTTTAGCCACAACAACCATATGTATGCCTTTTTAATAAAAATCCGGGAATTGTACTGAAAAGTCTCTTTATATCTGCTTTGAGTTTTTTTCAAAGCGCTATTGGCTCGCTAAAGTAATAGCCCTGATACTCGTCGACGCCAAGCTCTTCGCAAAGTTTGTAAATTTCTTCCGAGTACACGTATTCGGCGATGGTTTTTATATTCAACTCTTTGGCGAAAGAGACTATCGTTTTAGTGATTTGTTTGGCGGATTCGTCTTTATCGATATTTTTAATAATCGAACCGTCTATTTTAAGAAAGTCTGGACGTATTTGCATAATGTATGAGAAGTTTGAAAAGCCGGTTCCAAAATCGTCAATTGCTATCTTCGAGCCTATCTCTTTTATTCTTCTTATAAAATCGCTCACTTCTTGCACGTCGTATACGTCTTCCGATTCGACTATTTCAAAAACGACCTTGGTGACGTTCTTGCAGGTTTTCAGCCTATCGAATATCAAAGAAACGATCTCTTCGTCCATAATATCTTGCGCGACAAGGTTGATGGAGAACATTTCGTCCCTATCTTTAAACGTCTCGAACGTTTTTAAAATCACCCGCTCCGTAATATAATGGTAATATTTTGTGCTTTGAGAGACGGCCAGAAAAAAGTACGGACTTACTATTTTGTCTCCATCTCGCATTCTGACTAGCGCTTCGTACTTGTTTATGACTCCATCTTTATCAACGATCGGTTGAAAGTAAACCAGTATGTCGTCATTTTCCAAAGCGTGCTTTACTTTTCTAATCGTCAGCATATTGTTCGCTTGATTCTTTTTGGCGCTTGCGTCTTCGTCGTATATCGCGTAATCTTTGTTTTTGCGCTTAGCGTTTCCTAGCGCGACGTCCGCCGTCGAGAGCTTGTTGTCTTTCTCAAAGGAGATGCCGGCGTAGGCGTTTATTTCCACGACGGAGTCTTCGTATTCATTGACGTAAAAATTTTCTTCTTCAATTTTTTGTATGATAGACCCGATATGCTCTTCAAAATCCGACTTGCTCGCGTTGACGTAGTTTACGATCGCGAATTCGTCATTGCCCACTCGATAGGTGCGCATATCTTTCTTGTAGTTTATTTTCTCAAGATGGTTGGAGAGCTGCTGCAGTATTAAATTTCCCGACTCGAACCCAAACACCTCGTTCAAGCTCTTAAACGATTTGACGTTCAAGATAGCCAAATACGAATCTTTGTAAATTTCCAAATCCCTAAACAAAGCGCTTCTGTTTAAAAGTTTCGTGAGCTTATCGACATACAACTGTTGCACGAGCAACTCCGTTTTGCGATTGCTCTCCCCTTCAAGGGTGTTGTATTTCTTTTCTATCTCCAAACCCATGGCTATAATATCTTCTTGAAGTATGTCCAAATTCTTGTCGTAGTTCGTGAGCATCACTTTTTTTCTTTTTCTATGCAGTATCTCAAAATCTCTTTTTTTAATATTGTCGCTAAGTTGAGCGATGTACTCTATTTTTTTGACAACCATCGACAAACTTCTTCTTAAAAAGGCGAAAATGCCTATCGCCGTTATAAAGATTAGCGCCAAATCATACAACAGAGTATTATAGAACTCCTCGAAAAAACCATCTAGATCGTCAAGTTCGCACTCGTACGCCATAGTGTTTTGATTAAAATCGACAATCGGGTATACGTTCAGCAAGTATTTTTTGCCCTCAACGACGATATCCTGACTTTTTAGAGAAAAATCGATTTCGCCAATCAGATTTGGGTTTACGCTTCTAGTTTGATTGGAGAGTATGTAGTCTCCGACAATTTCCTTGTCTTTCACGAAGGCGTCGTAATATTTAGCCATTAAAGTGCTCGTCGATGATTTGACGTAGACTAGAAACGAATCGCGCTTCGTTCTTTCCTTCATAAGTCTTGGAATCCAATCCATCGTTTTGCCAATGGAAAGCCCTCCAAGCATAGTGTCGTCATTATCGATTATGGGGACGGTGGCTCTATACCCGGCGTACGTTTTGCACATAAGCGCGTGATAGCTAGGTTTGAAAGACTCGGTAATCCACGCTATGTCCGTCCTGACGTCCGAGACGTCCGTTCCAATGGACTTGAAGTTGGAAAAATTTACGAAGGAAATCGCTGGCGGTTTGAAAAAATGAATCTCGTAAACAAGCTCGTCTTCTCTAGTTTTTTCCCAAATCGGGGCTATGTATTTTTTAATTATTTCAGGGTCGTTCTCCCTAAAAGCTTGTTTTACGTTTTCGTCGAGAGTTAAAACGTTGGATAAAATTTTTAAGTTTTCTTCCTGAGAAAGGATAAGGTTGTCGAAAATCAATTTATCGCTTTCGTAACTCTGCGTTTTGGCTTGTTCGTATCCCATGACATAGGCGAACGCTTCAATTGTCAAAAAAAATAAAATCGCGGAGATTGAGACTAAGGCGAAAATCTTTTTTGAATAATTCATATCCCACTCCCTTTGACCATTTCTAAAAATTATACTCAAATTATTATAAATTTTACAAATAGTTCTATTTTATTTTCAAGGTCGCGAACAATAAGCGATTATAGTAACGAAACAAGCTCGTCCGACTAAATTTTAGCATTAAATATTCACAGACCCCGTATTGGCAACGTTATATTAAAACTTAAAAGAATATCAAATTATATAATTGATTCCTATAATTGATTTAAGTCAACTTCATTTGCCTGAGAACATAATATACTTCTTTCCAATTCTGAATACTATTACGAATAAAGGAGTTCAAAATGATAGATCCATCTTTAATTAGGCCAGAAATAGCTTTAAATGATTTTTTGCCTATTTTTGTAT